>Ga0192242_10278_pt1 | contig 22458 bp, 28 predicted proteins | sample Koala_Koa27_J3_FD_131235 | JGI IMG/M metagenome (GOLD analysis project Ga0192242, IMG submission 131235) | Enriched cells from koala feces incubated with labeled cellulose particles, San Francisco Zoo, California, United States - Koala_Koa2-7_J3 ...
ACTGGTGTGCTATTTGTATTTACATCGGAGATTAACTGGTACAAATTTTTTCTTGCTGTTGTCGCGTTGATAGCAGTCATGTCTATCCCTCCTTTTTTACAGTATAACGTACCTAAATGCGTACGTCAACGGTTTCTGAAAATTTCTGGCAAAACACCTATGACAAAATGCTCAGACCGAACCATCCCAATATTCTTCGACTTCCGCTTTCGCTCTTTCTTCTGATAAGTCAAATTGAGCCTCTGTTTCCTGTTTTGTTAATACTGATACTGGACAATAAAACTGTTTATGTTTTAAAATTCCATAATCTTGGGTTCTGCCGTAAAAGAATAGATAGTAGCAGTGCCATGCTCAAAAGCAAATACTGTCATCAGATTGTCATCCACTGTATACATGCTGCTCAATGATGCCTTGTTGGCCTCCATCATGGCCACCCTTGCTTCGCGCCGCAGATCCTCTTTTACTTCGCCTTCCACACGAATCCATGTTCCTTTGTGCATCGCGCAGATTTCAACTTTACCATTTTTCTTCATCTGCTGGTATACTTTTTTCTGGTTGTTTGTGACGATATAAAGTTTGCTTTCATATTCACAAACCGCACCGAAAGGACGTACATGTGCCTGACCATTTTCGCTGGTGGCAAGATAGAATGTTCCGCAGGATTTCAAATACTCTAAAGTTTCTTTCATGGTTTAAATACTCCTTTCAAAATAGGGATTGATTTTTTCTGATTCACGCCTATAATTATATATAAAGGGAGTAAAAACACAAGTACGATATTTTTTGATACCGGTATCAGAAAGGAACGTGTATATGGCAAAAAAAGAACTATTCGGGTTGTGCCCCTATGTTACAGCACAAAAAGTTCTGACCGGAAAGTGGTCTATGTACATTTTATATCTCTTATCAAGTGGGCCGATCCGCTTTAATGAACTGCAAAGACGTATGCCGGAAGAAATGACCCATACAACATTATCCCGACAGTTGAGAACGCTGGAAGAAGAAGGACTGATTGTGCGAAAAGAATATAATCAGGTTCCTCCTAAAGTTGAGTATTATCTGAGTGAGATTGGTGAAAAATTCAGGGACGTTCTGGCGGAACTTGAAAAATGGGGGAACGAATATATCAAATATATGGATTCTATAGCAGAGTGAAAAAAGCGGGATATAATAGCTGACGGGGATGCCGTAAGTGAACATAATTTTTTCCTGCTGGCTGAGAAATCCACCGCGGGAGCGATGGGCTTTGTGTATTCCATATGAAATAGACAGGGAAACGAAACCAACCTATCCAGATTTCATTGTCATCAGACATGGTGATCAGCTGGGATATGTGATTGATATTCCGGAACCGCATAGCCTTAAGGTCACAACCTGTGACCTTAAAGACAAATTGAAATAATCCTCACGCTTAACCATGGTTCAATAAAATGTAATCGAAACATCTGCCCCATTTCCTTTTATACTGATAGTGTTGTCAGCACCATTATCTTTTTCGAGAGTTTTGCTTATAGTCCCCTCGTCATTATACAAGATGCTGCCGTTTGGTACAAAAACACTGTAATTGTACTTTTCCGGAGCTCCGTTTAATTTCAAAGTAATATTACTGCTTTCTTCTCCAGTTAAAGTAATACTTCCATCCATTTCACCCGAAATATCAATACTGCCCTTTTTCGTGGATGCAAGCAAATCCCCCATTACCGTCCCGTCAAAAATGATATCTCCGATTTCACTCTGCATAGATACATCTCCAGAGCAGTCTGCATCCTCCACTGAAATCAGGTCTTCGGCCAGTAAATCTATACTTTCTTCAACATCGATAGAGATTACATATATACTCCCATCCTCTGCATACACATAAAAATCTCCAAATGTACCCTTATCCTTTCCCGTACTGTCAGTTGCGTCAAGATAAAAATCTCCGTTTTTCAATTCTACTGACAAACTATCCATAATCAGCTTTCCGCTTAAAGAGAAGTCTCCCAGTTCATTTTTCACTGAGCATGTGCCAATCTGCATGTCATCCGGGATATAAATATATACCTTATAGTTTTCAACAGTATTTTCCCCTCTTTTTTCGGTTTCGACCAGTTGAAGCGTTCCTTCATGCGTAACTGACATTGTTACCTCCGGAACATTTTCCCTGTCACTTACCTCCACAAGGATTTCATCGTCAGAAATATCCTTCATGCTCATCTGATCAGACAATGTTTTTAATCCCATACTCAAAGAGTATACCTCTACATCGCCATATTCCATATCAATCTGAATGTCATGGATATCCGTTGCTGTTCCCAGCGCTCTCACCGACACGACATTTTGCTTTGCCATGCTACTCTGAAAAAAACAGCACACCAAACAACAGAAAATGACAATCAGAACAACCGTCAGGATGATGATTCTGCACGACTTTCGTATTTCTCTCACAATTATCACCTCAATTCACTGCCAATTACCATACAATTCCCTTTATATCCAGCCAAAAGCGGGTCCCTATTTTAACTCTTTTCTTTTAAACAAACGCATTCCGACCAGCATCGGTACACTCACAAAAAATACGATTCCCATTAAAATAATAAACGGATGCAGCGCATATGCGTGTGTCCCATAATTATAAAGATAGGAAAAATTATAAAATTGCACCAGAGGCCCACCCGGCAAAAAATCAAGAAAAAACAAAGAAAGAAGCCGCCGGATTCCGCCGATATAATATGGATTCACTTCGCCTGCAGCATAATCAATACCGTTAATGTTCCAGTCATCAGGAAAATATTGTTCCCACTGCAGATTTCCCGTCTGAAAGATGGGAACCAGAAAAAGTACCAGTGCTATACATACACAAATAACAATAGCAATAGCCTTATTCGATACTAACATTCCAATCAATGTATAAAGGGAAGCCAGTGCAGCCATAATTCCATAAACACATAAGACATATACCACTACCTCACCCTTCTTAAAAATCTGAAAACCGCCCAACATAGGAAATCCGATGCAAATTGTAAGAAGCAGATACGCAGAATAAAAAACAAATCCCGCCACTGTATTAGCAATAAAATTGGAAAGATACACCTCGCTCCTGGAATGTCCGACTATAACCTTGTTGCGAAGAGTCCCATCACTATATTCCGTTCCTACATAAAAACTGCAGAATAAAGCGAAATAAAAGACAAGGAATATTGTCCATGTATAAAAATAATAGTCAAGAATCGGTTTCTCCGCTATAAGTCCCAGTGATACCGTTCCATTTGTAAGTTCGGAAAGCCAGAATCCCAGTTCCGCACCCAGCGGACAGACAATCCCCAAAGCTGCCCCAAATACAATTCCGACTCGGAAAAGCATATTGCTCCACATTAGCGCAATATTTGCAGCTAATAAGTTTATCATCATTTTCACCTCCGCCTGCTTAGTTTAAATCTTTCCTGCGAAATACCATCAGGCCAATAACAGTTGATAATGCGATGAAGAAAACAGATCCACCCAACATTACACCCGGATCAAAATTGCCAAGCCCGTCTTTCAAAGCATAAAAATCCATAATCTGGCTTCCCGGCAGGAAATCCAACAGGAACAATGTCATCTCCCGTCTTGTTGCCATAGCATCTGTCCAAAACATTACGTCCGTCAGCAAATTTAATTGATGGATGGCAAAGCACAGGCTGACTATCACAATACACAGGTTAATTCCCAGCGCAGTTATGGGATTTGAGTTAATCATAATAATCAGGGTAAACACAGCTGCAAAAGCTGCCATAGCTGCATATGCACAAATAACCAACACCAGAATTTCTTTCCCTGCAAGCTGCCGGAACGTCCCCAAAAACGGGAGCCCCACACACAACGCAACAAGCAGATAAATACTATAAGCAACAGATATCGCCACCACATTTACTATCAGATCAGAAACATAAACGAATCGTCTGCTATGTCCCACGGCAATCTTGTTTCGCAACGTACCTTCGCTATAATCTGTCCCCGTATACAGACTGCAAAACAAAGCAGCCGAAAATGCCAGTACGTTTGTAAATTTTAAGAGCCAGTAGTCCATACTGTAGCTGCTGTCAGGTGCCATATAGATGACGCATGTCCTATGTCCAAATATCGGTGAAAATATTCCCATAAACACCGCCAATGCAAAAATAATCCATAAAAAGGCATTACCCCGGAGGCGTGCAAAATCTGCCCTCAATAATCTCTTCATGATTGTCTCGCCCCCACCAGATTCATGAAATAGCTCTCCAGATTCTCTTCCTGCTCAGACAACGTTTTCACCCTGCAGTTCCTCTCAGCCAGTTTTAAGACCAGGGCGGTAATTTCCGTCTCTCCAAAAATCTGCGCCTCCGTCTGTGAAAGGATTTTATATTCCACCCCCATCTCATCCAGCGTCCTGCCAAGAATCGCCGTATCAGTCACCATAATATAAATCCGTTTCCGACACTCATGCTCCAGTTTAGCCGCTGTGATCTCCTGTACAATAATGCCCTTATCAATAAAGCCAAAATGTGTCGCCACCCGCGCCAGCTCATCCAGAATATGGCTGGAGATCAATATTGTGATTCCCTGCTCATGATTGAGTTTCCGGATCAGCTCCCGCATCTCGATAATCCCCTCCGGGTCAAGCCCATTGATCGGCTCATCCAGCATCAGGAAATCCGGGTTGCCCGCCAATGCGACCGCGATCCCCAACCGCTGGCGCATACCCAAAGAAAAATTTTTTGCCTTTTTCTTTCCCGTGTCTTCCAGGCCAACCATTTTTAACAGATCCGGAATATCATCAAAGTACGATAGACCCAGCACCCGGTACTGTTCCTTTAAATTTTCCTCCGCCGTCATCTCCCGGTAGATAGATGGCGTCTCCACCACCGCAGCCATCCGCCGCCGCGATTTAATAATATCCCTGTCATGGCTGCTCTTCCCATAAATGAAATATTCACCAGCAGTTGGTTCCTGCAGGCCGCAGACCTGTCTAAACAGCGTAGTCTTCCCGGCGCCGTTTTTTTCTACAAAGCCATAGATCGAGCCTTTCGGAACATTCATTGTCACTCCCCGCAACGCATGATATTTTTTATATTGTTTCTCCAGAGATTTTGTCTGCAACGCATATTCCATCACATATCCTTCCTTTCGCTCCTGATACTGTGATTTTACCATGCGCCTCTTTCAAATCTTTTTCCGTCGGCTGTCTAAAAGCAAAACAAAAGCTAAACATTTCCTGAACAATATCACTGGTTCAGACGATATCCGACACCCCATACTGTTTCAATGATCTTCGGATTTCTTTTGTCATCCTCAATCTTGTTCCGGATACGATTGATATGCACCATTACCGTGTTGCCGTCGCTCATATAATCATATCCCCAGATATTCGCGATCAGCTGCTCCCTGGAAAAAACGACATTGGGATTTTCCGCAAGAAACAAAAGCAGTTCAAACTCATATTTCGGGAAATGAATCTCCTTCCCATTCTTAAAAACCTTTCTGGCTTTCCTCAGAACCCGCACCGTTCCGATCACGATCTCCTTCTCTGCTTCCGGCTCTAATACCGAAACGTTCCGCTTATACTGGCGAAGGTTTGCCCTGACGCGGGCAACCAGCTCCGCCGGGTCAAACGGCTTTGTGATATAGTCGTCAGCGCCAAGATTTAATCCCTTGACCTTATCGAAGGATTCCCTGCGCGCCGTGACCATCAGGATCGGCATATTATATTTCTGTCGTATTTCCCGACAGACATCATACCCATTCTTTCCCGGAAGCATCAGATCCAGAAGGATTAAGTCATAGGAACTGTTTTTTAAAATCTGCATCACCCGGTCCGCATTCGGCTCCGTATGTGTCTCATACCCGGAGTTTTCCAGGTATACCTGTTCGACCATGGCGATATCCGCATCATCCTCTATAATTAAAATACGATACGTCTGTTCCATCTTATTTCTCCTCCTGCATCACCGGGAATTCCAGATGAACCGTGAATCCCCCGTCACTCGTTGCCCAGACGCTTCCGCCCATCGCTTTGGCCAGATACTGCACGATGTGCAGCCCCAGGCCGCTCCCTTCCACCTTGTTCCTCGATTCGTCCGCCCGATAAAACATATCAAAGACAAACGGCAGCTTTTCTTTCGGTACACCTGCCCCATTATCTGAAACCGTGAGAGATATCCGGTCTTGCTCCATCCGAAGGGTAAAGGTGATCCGAAGAGGTTCCGCCTGTGCATATTTTCTGCTGTTTCCAACAATATTGTCGAAAATTCGTTCCATTTCTCCCGGATCCACGATGGAAAAGACAGGTTCGTCCGTGCCTTCCATGATATATTCCTCTGCCGCTTCATGAGGTTCGCGCTCCAGTTTTCCGATATACTGTTCCAGAAACGTATTCCACTCCACCCGCTCCGGATGCAGGGGCATATTTCCGGTCTCTATTCTGGAAAAATAGAGGATCTGGTCTAAGAGCCTGTCCATCTCCAGCGTCCTCCGGTAAGCCATATCCAGAAACTGCTGCTCTGTGTCCGGTGTCTTGGCGATCCCATCCCGCAGAGCCTGAACAGAACCCCGGATCGCAGTCAACGGGGTCCGCAGGTCATGGGAAATACCCGACACCATATCTTTCCTGGCTTTTTCATATGCCTCCCGCTTCTGCTGCTCCTGCAGGATCTGCGCCTGCATCTCATTAAAAGACGTGCAGACATCCTCAAACTCCCGGTCGCCCAAATAGGAAACTTCATGGGTGTAATCTCCTCGCTTCATATTTCCGGCAGCTTCACCCAACGCATCAAAAGGCACCATAATATGACGGACAAGACGTCTGGAAAAAATAAGACTGATCAGAATCAGAACCAGGCCAAACACACTGACACATAGAAGGATAACCCGCGTATAAACTGCCTTTCTTAATTCCACGCCATCTGAAACATACTGCATGTTGATAATGCTGTCCCGCAACTCGTCTTCTGAAGCTGTGGTACCCACAGTCACCGCATACAGTTGAATTCCGGAATCTCCTGAAATTTTTGAAATAATATTCATACTACCGGAACTTTCATAAAAAATGTCATTTGATGAATCGTTCAGCAGCCATTCTGTTTCCTGTTCCAGCCTTTTCCACAAATCTTTATCTTTTTCCTCGGATATATCAACCGCAGTTCCCCCTTCCATGAGCACAGCTCCATCCATGGTCTCGGCATAAAGGTAGTACCCCCGTTCCAGGAATTCTTCCGCCAATTCCTCCAACGCTGCCCCCGCATCCTTCTGGTCTCCGTCAAAAGCAGACAGCATATACATCACTTCTGCATATTCCTGCGTGAAAGATGAACTATAGAAACTATAAACATCCATTCTATTCAAACCGAACAGAAAAATTACTACGAAAATCCCCAGTGACACTAAAATGATCAGAATATTTGTGCAAAAGATTTCTTTTGCCACGCTCTTTTTGGATCTGTTTCTTTCTTTGACTCTGTTTTCTCCCATATGTCGCCTCTCTCATATGATATCCTGTATACTATTTCCTTATAATATCCTCTATTGTTTTTTCTTCCTGTATGTACATTGTATCAGAGAAAGCTAAACAATTCCTTAACAACACCTAAACATTTAATCCCAATTTTATCTTAGATACCCTTTGCAACACTAAGCCTCAAGCAATGCCTTTGTCACACAAATGACTTCGGCGGCTTGTTGGGGAAGTCCCCAATCCCCTTAGAACATCACCATTGGTGATGGGCGATGCGCTGCTTTTCTACACACAAAAGCAACGAAGATAAATTGAATTCATTTCAAGTTGCCATTTTGACAACTTGATCCTGTCTATTTCATTTGCATCAAGTTCGCAAAATGAAAACTTGATTTTCGGCAACCCTTATTAGTTTAAATTCTGATCTTTATCATTAATAACAGCCACCGCAAGTTATCAAAATGATAACTTGCGGCTGTCCAAAATCATGGGTAAAAGTGGTACAGTTCAAAAATCAAGTTACGAAAATCGTAACTTGAAATATATTTCGCCATTTCACCGCAAGTTCCCAAAATGGGAATATGCGGTGAATAACTGTCTGGATGCCGCAAGTCCTCATAATGAGGACTTGCGGTAAACCAACTCGTATTGATAGCTGTTATCAAAATGATAACGGCTAGATATAAATCATTTCTGATAAAATAATTTCTTCCGCGCGGTTTCGGATACAGTTCATACACTGCACCCAGTGCCAACCATCGCGGCGTTTCAATTCCTCGTTTACACCCTCGGCCTCTTTCATCTGTTCAATAATAACCTCCAATCGCTCCCGTGCCTGCTCATTCAGGTCAGCCAAATATGTCCATATTTCACCGGAAACAGCCATCTCCGTATAAAGGATCGGTTTGCTCTCTTTCAAATAATTACGGTGCATCCGTCCCCACTTTCCAATCGGGCGGCGCTCCTCCGGCAAACACAGGTCTGGTATATAATAATCACCTACAAGCACATAATCGATCCCGTTTTCATAAATTCGTTTCTCCAATTCAAGCATCCGATTCACCTTAACCCTTTCTCTGCTCTCGCAGATATGCTTCAAAAATGCTTCTCCGTATCAATACTTTTTTACCGATTTTATAAACCGAACCGCTTTCATGCACCATACGCGTGAGCGGCTTTATTCCCAAACGATAGTATTCACATGCCATGCTATAAGTCACGAACTCATGCTGTAAAAAATCTATATCCACATCATCAATCTGATCCGAAAACATCCAAACATTTCCGCTCATTTGACATCACCGCCTTTACCATTTATGGCTGCCGGTTCATGAAATTTTTCCAGATAAGCATCGAATATCTCACGATTGATCAATGCCGTACTGTCAAAACGATATATAGCTCCCGCCTCGCTGGCCAGTTCCAACAGTTTTTTATGAGACAGACTATAAATTAATTCTGCCTGTTGGTATCGTATGTACTCTCTCCGCAATCTGCGCAGCTGCTCCGGTACCTCTTTCATACTTTTAATTGGTTTGTAAGTTTCACTCATGATTGTCTCCTCCTTTAAATTTGATTGCCTGACAGAAGCTGACTGCTGGTATAAAAAGGAATGCGCCTTGGCGCATTCTTGCGCCGAGCGCGGTCGCTATAGCGACATAATTCCAAACGCGCGAGTGTGCATCCTCGCGGAGCGTTTTTGTATCATAGGGCGAACTTTCCTATGATACAAAAAAGAGCACTTCTCAGATAATCTCTAAAAAGTGCTCACAGGTCTTGTCTAAACCTTATGCAGTTCCGTCATAAACATCATATCGCTTCGTGATGATGCGTCATTCTTCAAAATTTTGCTGTCAAATTGCTGTCAATGCGAGTATAACATCATGGTTAAATCACAATATATGGTATGTTTTTAACATTTCAATCGCAATATATTGTGGTTTTATTTCTCAATGGTTTTCATCGTGGGGATTGCCCGGATGTCTTGTTTTACAGGTATTCATAAGTGTAGAAAGCCCCGTTTTTCAACGTTTCTTGGCACTCCCGGATTAATGCAAATCTGCATAAATCCATCTATTTCTGAAAGAAATTGGTTCAGGATTGGTTCAGGATTGGTTCAGAAATTCTCCACCATTCAACAGTTCACACAAACGCCCTGGTTCAATGCAGGGAATTCTGCTGCTTTCATAATCATTCACATTCCTGCTTACAATGAAATCAGCTCCAAACTCTTCTGCACACTCCATCTGTAAACAATCCTCAAAATCAGAAAAATCCGTATTTTTCAGAGCAGATAACAACTTCGCTTTATCGATCCCTTCCACATCAAACAATTCACACATATCCTGCAAAAGCAACCTTCTTTCTTTTGCACTGAATGACTTTCTCAGAATATAAAACATATTTGGTATGGAATGCGCTGCAATACAACCATAAATCCTTTTTTCCGAACAAGCTTTCACTATCATTCTGGCATCTGCATCAAAAGGCTTCCTGCAAACCAAATAGTCCAGCAGTATATTTGTATCAATTAACACCCGCAAAGCCATATTTCTCCTCCCTGTATTTCTCCAATTCCTCTGTATAATCTAAATCGGTCACTTCCCTGCGCATGGTTTCTAAACGTTCAAAAGCCGCCGCTTTTTCCGTCTGACTATCAGAATTATACAACCCATTTATCCCCTGCATAATCTGGACAACATAATATAGTTTGTCTTCCGGAATTTGTTCTAAAAGATTTATTGCATTTTTTCTAAGTGCTGTCATATTAAATCCCTCCTCAACTCATACTTTATTCTGATCAAACAATATAATCGTTTATCTATTTTAATTATGCAAAGCTGCATATCTGTATTTATTCTCCAATCCATCGCAGACTACATTAAAATCTTTCGTCTTTCCCATGCGCACCTGTTCCAAACCTTCAAGAACCATCTCGCAAAACTCTAACTGCTGCTTTTCTAAAGATATTTTATATTCATCTCTTGCCGTCAATACCATAATATCCCATCCTTTCTATCCTATACAGACGTTTCAATCTCCTGCATTCTTCTATTAATTATTAATACTATATGGCTCCCATGAACAGCCTCTTGCTAACATCATGGTGTTTCTGTATCTCCCCGTATATGCACTATAACACACTCCTGACCAAAATACCACTTGAAGATTTCCTGACAGAATTTTCCGAATTTCCATTTCTGCACATAATCTATAAAACCTCCCATTTCCATCAATCTATACTTTATTTTCATCTTTCCATCAATTCCACCTGCCAGAAAACATACATATCCTCCGCTATAATATATCCTGTTAAAGATGGGAACGGTAAAAATGACAGGAAGTATGGCACCGATGCCATACTTCCCTTAGTAATAGATTATGACAGCTATACTATGCCTCCATGTTCTCATCAGTCGCAATTTCCTTCTGAATCGGTCTCTCCATGATGCTGTTCATCCATCTTCTCCTGTAGGTTTCCGAACTCACGCTGTTTCAATTCTCTCGTCACATCCGTATAAATATCCATCGTTGTAGAAAAATCTTTATGGCCAAGAACATCCTGAACAACCTTCAGATTTACGCCAGCCTCTACCAGTCTGGTGGTAAATGTATGACGCAGAGTATGACAACTGAAATTAGGGAGCAGCACGGGATTTTTCTTGCCCGATGCAAACTGCATGTCATTACAATCTCTGATGATTCTGCGAAGCGCCTTATTTAAGGTACCCTGATGCTGCACATTCCCAAAACGATTAACGAAAATAAAATCAGTATAACCATCTACCGACACTTTACACTCCAGATCATTGTAGTTACGGTATGCCTTTTCCATCAGAAAAGCATCTTTGACTTCCTGCAGCATGGGAATGGTACGGATTCCGGCCTTTGTTTTCGGTGTATGAACGCTGAAGTAGCAACCATCCTCCGCATGGTTATAGTATACCAATGTATGGTTTACTTCAATCATTCCTGTCTCTAAATCAATATCCTCCCAGCGTAAACCAGTAATTTCTCCAACCCTCATCCCCGTGTTGATCATCACGGAAAATACAGGATACCAGTGATAATAAGGCGTATTTTCTTTGCGCAGGAAATTCATAAAAAGCTCCTGCTCCGGCACGGTAAGGGCTCTGCGGCGTTCCGAATCCATATTATGCGACTGTTTCAACTCTTTCAAAAGATTATCTGAAAGATTTGCCCTCAAATAATTATCCTCCACAGCCACATCCAACACCTGATGCAGCACAGTGTGAATATTGTCAATGGTGGCAATTTTCAGATTTCTTTCATCCGCCAGATAATTATAGAGGGATTTCAGGTCAGAGCGCTTTAATGAAGCGATACGATATCTCCCGATAACTGGCTTCACAAAAGTGTTATACATGTAGCAGTAGTTCTGATATGTATTTCCTTTCACACCACGCTTTAACCTACTCCAAAGATCAAACATATCATCAAGGGTAACGTTTTTGGCGTCAGCTCGTATCCCTTCCGCCTTGTCCTTGATGATACTCTCTTCCCTTTTCCGCAGTTCCTCCAGCGTAGCAGAAGTGATCGTATGACGAGTGCCCTTCCTGTCCGTGTAGCGATACTGGTAATAGCCATCTGAACGCTCAGATTCGCCCGTCTTCAATAAGCGGTGTTTTTTGTCGTATCTTTTTGTCATTATGATTTCCTCCTGATTATTGATTTATTATATTCTTTTTACGAAAAGCCATGGACGCAAGTCCATGGCTCCCTGTTTTTCTCTGCTAAATCGAGTATGTCGTTTCAAGATAGTTTTCAAGCTGCTTACGCTTGAACATTCGCTTCGATCCGTTCCAGAGAACAAATCTGCAATCCTCCGAATTGCTGATTTGCCTCAATTTGCTCTGACCCAGACCCGTGTAGATCGAAGCTTCCTCTAAGGTGAGCAAATAGCGCTCACTCAGAGGGACCTGTGCCTTCTTCGTTTTGTTTGTTTCAGGATTTGTTTCCATACTAATCATTAAATCATCTCCTTTCAGCCAATTTTATTATCCTTGATAATAAAATTACATAGTATATTTTTTATAATATCTGGTTTTCGTCAAAAATCATATTCCAACCTGAGTGGCGACATTTTTCAAAACAGCTCGGCGGCATCCACATCGCCTCCCTCAAGCGCCTTATATACGGGCAATTCTGCACTTCGAAAAATGTCTAGTCAATTGGAAAGCGATATACTAGATAAGCAGTCAGTTTGTCGCGACAATAGAATACAACTTCCTGCGCGCTTCTTTGTCTTCAGATATCAGCAGATGAAAACTCAGTTTTCCCAGCACTTCATCCAAATCCTTTTTCGTGATAGAGGAGTTCGAACGGATATTATACGCAGCCAAATAATCCCTGCGAAATTCCGCCGACACCTTCTTCTTCCAATCCATGAACTTATTTTTATCGTAATTTCTAACGCTCAAAATCTGTTCGATGAACTGCTTCTCACGCGATTCCAGGTACGTCGATGACTGGCAGATTACGTCGCTCTCCTCTATTCCAAGCCAGGAAAACTGTTTGAAGCACGGAGCAAAAATATCCCGTCTGGACAGGACATGCATCTGCCGCACCGTTTTCAACAGCTGCCTGTGCTTGGCAACAGATAACTGATTGATGATCAGCCTTCCTTTGCCTCCAAACCTCCGATTATTGTCGCGTAAGTAGTTAACAATTCCGTCATAGAACGGTAATCTTTCGTTATAAGGCACCAGAACAAAGAGTTTCCTGTAAAGATCCGCCTTCCAGCTGTCCTGTTATCATCCATAACCAGTATCGTTTCATGGATACTTGATGGGAGAAGGTAAAAACCTCTCCCCTGCAGTATCTCCTTAAAATAATCTGCGCCCAAAAGGATACCCGCCGCTCCGTATATCCCTTTTTGGTTTGTAAGCACGTACATCTCCTGTCCACCATCTGCATCTAATACGGGAAGGTCTTCTCCTCTCTCTCTGATCAGGTTACTTACGATATCACCCATCTTCCTTAAACGGTAACCATCGCCTTTCATGTTCCTGACTGCCTGCTCATAAACTTCTTCCTCTGTCACTCCCCATTCTTCCAACTGTTTTTTCGAGATGCGTATGAAAGAAATTCCCTCACCCCTGATCTCCAGACGAGCCATATAGAAGATTAAAAAATCCAGCCACGGCCTGTTGGCAAACTTTTCCTGCATCTTTTCATTGTTCTTTCCGGAAAGCAGGATGGGGAAGACATCTTTTTTTACCTTCTGCCAGTCTGACAGCCAGGAAACAACCCGCTTCATCACCCCTGTCATATCCGTTTTCTGATGCATAACGTCATAAATATCTTCAGCGATCTTATCCAGATTCGCCCAGTTCACATAATTCCTGTAATATTCATCCAGAAAAATGATCGGGGACATACTTGACTCCCCTTCTTTTACAATAAACAAACCCCGCTTTCCTATACCATTCTCGATCAATCCGTCGTTGATATGGGCGGCATAACCGTCGCCGTATAATGCGAGCACTTTCTCTATGACCTGCTTTTCAAATTCTGCATAATTCATCTTCGCTCTCCTCTCTGCTAAATCATTGCCTCTGTCATTAGTTCCATAATGAAACGCGCTCCCAGTATGAATCCCTGTTGCGGTATCGTTCTGCGCCGTTGGCACTTTCAGTATTGCTCCGATAACCATGAGTCCCACCTTCGTTCGCACCACCGCCCAGACCAGTCTGCGCTTCGCCAGACTTCACTGCATTCTTACTCTCTGCAAACTCCTGTTCCTCCACCACAACTTCAAAAAATGGCACCTTTATCCCATCTTTATTGTCATAATACCCGGTCTGTACTCGCCCCACGATGAGCATCTTCATCCCTTTCCTGAGATACTTCTCCGAGAAATCCGCACGGTTCCCGAAAGCAACGATATGAAAAAAGTCTGTGGTGATACCGCCGTCATGCTTAAACTTCCGGTCAACAGCAAGCGAGTACCGGGCAACAGCCATTGGGTTCGCCCCCTGTGTATACCTCACTTCCGGATCTCTGGTCAGCCGCCCCATCAAAATGATCTTATTCATAACAGACTAGCCTCCTATGCGACCATCAGGCGGCGATAGCTGCTCTGTGTGAGGAAGTTCTTGTAGATTTCAGGCTCCTCTGCTTTCAGCCGCTTCGTATCCACGCCGCTCCTGCTGACCTGCTTCCATGTGACAGTCTTATCCCTGACGATGCCTGTCTCTGCCTCTTTCAGATAAAATTTCAGCTGGTTCGCCGCGGCCGCTTTTGCTGTCTCCAGTTTCTTCAATTCTTCTGAGAGGCGCTCGTATTCCGCACAGACCGGCAGCACCTCATCCGGGAGATGGACCGTCGTCCCATCCGACCTTGCAAACCTGCGGTTAAAATAATCTGTCGTTGCTTCGGAACCATCCGGCACCGGCTCCATCCCACCAACAACATATGTCTCCCAGAAATACTTTTCCATCGCAATGATCTTCCCGATCAGTTCCTCATCACGTTCCACCACATGATGGCAAAAATGGTTGCCGCCGACCAGTGCCGCGACATATGTCCTCTTTGCACCTGTCACTGCCATATAATGCTGCACCTGCAGGATGTAAGGTACGGGTACGCCGTCCTCCCATACATCCTGTTTGTAAGCGGATGCTGTCTTTGCCTCAAATACAGCCATTTCACCATCCGGTTCACGGATGACGCCATCCAGGTCGGCGAGCATGAACGGATACTCTTCGCTCTGCAGGAGCATGTGTTTCTGACGTACTTTTATACCAGTACGTTCCGTGAACTCTTTCCTCACGATCGGTTCCAGCAGTGTCCCGAAATGTGCATACTCGCTGTCTGTTTCCTCCGGTTCCATCTGCCCCGTCTTTTCCAGCCACAGCTGATGGGCGGATTTAAACGGGTTGATTCCTGCGAGAGCCGAGACATCCGAACCTCCGATACCGCATGTACGGTACTGCAGCCACTCCTCCCTGTTCAGGTTATTTGTCTTTACAACTACTCTCATTATGAATTGTCACCTCCATGAAAATAAGGGCAGACACATCATGCGTCTGCCCTGTCACTCATCCTGTTCCATCTGATTAAATCTGCTCGATCACGGAATTTGCGTCATCAAGATAATTGTACGCTTCTTCCAGCATCTCTATGTAGCCCTGCATTTCCTCCCCGCGCTCACCATCCCTGAACTGTTCCGGAAGATTATCATATGATTCGGATTCTTCCATTTTCACATCCTCAAGGATATCCTTTGCTTTGGCAACCATGCCAAAGGCAGAGCCTAACCGTTTTCTCCTGTCTTTATTCATTCTTCTCCTTTCTTCCATCCGGTCATGCACAGGCGGCTGTAAACTTTACGCCGCTTTTACCAGACGGTAAGCTTTGTCGATCAGCGGGTTGCCGTCCACCGTGCGGGAGAAGAGGTTTTCCTTATAATTCTTCGTCCTACGGATCGGATCTGCATGGGTGGCAAAGTCTGACACCGCATTGACAAAACGGTAAGCGTTCTTTCCCACATCCATCAGATCCGGCGCATCAAAATAACGGCTGGCAAGGTCTTCCCGCATGCGGCGGGTATTCTTTTTCTGCTGCGGCGTCCAGCTGTCCTCATAGGGGAGCAGCACTTCAATATATTCCTTCACCTTCCTGTCATCCAGTTTCTTTTTCCGAAGTTCTTCAAACTCCATGCCGAGGTTCTCCATGTAATAATCTGCCATGAAAAGCGTATCACGCGCTTCCTCCATCTTACTCTTTATGTCCCCGGTGTGTATCATAGACCAGGACCGCTTTGCCGTATCAAGTGCCAGATTCAGCGTGTTGTTGCACACAACCCGGATCGGCGTCACCGCCACACGGATAGCGCCGCTCCCGTCATGGCTGTTGGAAAACACCAGATACGGGCTGATACGGTCGCCCATGATCACAAACTCCTGCGGCATCCGCGCCAGCATCCAGACCTTGCGCCCTTCCTGCAGGGAACCTGCGGTCTCGTAACGGACACCCTCGCCTAATAATTCATCCGTAAAGGCAAAGGTATCAAATACAGCAGGTTCAAACCCCAACGATTTGCCGCCGGACATTCCAAAAACAACTGGTTCATATCCGGCAGCCAGTATCAACCCGGTTTCTCCGGATTCATAAACACCTGTACCATAACCCGGATACCAGGGCAGCACCTTCGTTTTCAGGAAATCTTTTAAAAAGAAAACATGCTGTACGCCAAGCAGAATCCAGTTATCGCGGTCATAGGTATCCTCAATGCTAAAATAAAAATTCACCATCCTCTTGATCGATACAATCTCAGGATTTCCTGTATATTTCTGAGTTGGATACTGCGATTCGCTGTGCATGAAGCGCCGTTCATTGTCCTTGTTTTTATATGCCAGTATCACATTAAAGCAGAGGCTGATGTTCTGGCTGAACGGCAGCAGGACATCCGTGATCCTGTCACAGGATATAAACTCATTAAGATTCGTATTTGAATTATTAGAAATTAAATTATTCATTTTTAATCTTCCTTTCTGTCATTTTTGATTTATTAGTATGTTACTGGTTTTTATCGCGGTTTTTATCTTCACCGCCGATATATTCTGAGCTTATTATCTGGCAATATTGATATATTCCGCAAACATTCCTGTAAAAAGTAAAGAAAGGAGAACGTCCATGTTTAACGAATATGACGATATGGTCACCGTAGAAGAGATGCAAAAAATGATCGGAGTCGGCAAAAACACTGCTTACAACCTGCTGAAAGAAAATAAAATCAAATGCTTCCGCATAGGGCGCAACTGAAAAATCCCAAAAGAGAGTGTGGAAGAATACATCAGGAGGAACGCCAGGCTGCAACCTGACATCCCCCCTGCACGATCCTGCTGACACTTCAAATGACTATCAATGTATCTGGTATTAATAACATCCGCATGGCAACTGCACCTGCCATGCGGATAACTTCTCTTTTTTCACTTTCCCTTTTGCTGCACCGGATTCTACTGATCTTTCTGCTGGAAGCTCATCCTCTGCCGGGTTATTGAGATATTCTCCTGTTCTTAATTCTGCCTGTTCACATGGGAAAGCAGAAAACACATACACCGTACAAGGTTCCCTCAGGGCTCTCGCTCTCCCAACGGCCTGTTCTAATTCACTCTCCAGAGAGTAAAGGTTGATTTCTCGCAGCAGTTCATCCTGATAGGTAGTGATGACAAAACTGCATCCTTTATATTCTACACGGCGGTATCTGGGACTTTGATCCTCCTGTTGATTGACATCAGCACCCAGATAACAGGCAATCAGCTTATATGCCTCCTCCGTTTTATATGGCGTCCCTATGATACCAATGTCTTTTCCTTGTAGATCATTGATACCTGTAAGGTTCCCAAAATGCAATCCTCGGGCATATTCTCCTGCTTCTCTCTCGTACTTTAAAAAAGTGATGATGGGAAGCTTCGGATTTTCAGATATTTCCCGTGCCAGGTCAAATACTTTCTGCTTTTCTCGCAGGTCTCTCCTCCCAAGTGAATGATATGTATACTGTATGACCCTCCCCGTATAAGCAACCTTCCGTTCAGGATAAAGAACGACATTCATAGAACCATTAAAATATCTCCTGTAAAGATTCTCATTGATCGTCGCCGATACGATGATATATTTCGCCTCTGGAAATGTCTGTGGACAGAAATATTTTACGACCGTTTCCCCAGTATCCCTATCTTTCAGTTTGACAAACGCACCTGTATAAAGTAAATCATTCACGTTATCATCTTCACCCGGCCATATATCCCAGCTTTCCATCTGCTCACAGGTCAGTGGCGCAGCCTGCATACACGGTTCTGATTCCTCATAACAGTTTAAAGGAGCTTTTACCATCCTCTCCGCTATCCATGACAATCCATAAATATTTTTTTCTGCAAGCACCTGCAGTGTGCTTAGGGAAACACTCTTAATCTTATTGAAAATCTGCAAATACAGGATATCCTCATCTATAATGACACAATACGATCTCAGGAAACTCTCAGGCATCTGCATCAGGTACGCATGGGTCGTAACAACCACCCTCTCATCCGCCATCGCATCCATCCCATCCAGGTGTTTTTTACAGTCCTTGATAACAGCCTGCCGGTTCAGATCATCCTTTATTTCCTCATAATATTTTGCAATACATTCTTTTTTCTTTGTATGAAAACCCCTCTTGTGATAATCCGAGATCTCCTCCCGTATCTCATCCGGAATGAATGAATCTGAAGCTGAAATACTGGGAGTCACAAACAGGTCTTCTCTATATAACCGTTCTGTCCGTAGTCCTTCTTCTATCAAATCTTCCACTACCTGCTTTTTTAAAGCATTCGTAGGAACGGCTATCAGGAACTTTGTCTCAGGATGCTCCATAATCAGTTTAATATAGGCGCTAGTTTTACCAAGCGCGGTCTGTGCCTTGATCAGATGGATTCCTGCACCCACGCTGGTATAAGCAGTCTCAATATTTTCATACATATACGCCCACGCCTCGCCACAGGAAACATAATTTACTTCCTGACGTGTGATCTTTCTGTTCAACGCCAGCGTATCAATGATCGTCCCCTGATGCACGCATTCCTTATGATAGGGGCAAAACGTTTCCGAGCATCTCATCGGCAAATACCCTCTTGTATACTCTATGTCTCTCTTCCACTTTTGTACAGTTTCCTCGTCATAATACTCTTCAATTACATTCAGGAAATGCTTTACTCCCCCATTTATATGGGAAAGGTTCAACAGAATGGCAAACTTTTCCATATGCTCCAAAGGCTTACCAGAATTAAAGTCATCTAATAACTGACACCCTGTGCTGTTATGAATATCAAGTCTCCTGTGAGGATGGGCGCACGTTATGCTTGAATGCAAACTTTTTTCTGTTTTCTTACTCTCTAATATGAAAAATGACGGATTCGTGGATTGGCCTATTATATGAATAATAGTTAAATCCATGATTCCGTCAATTTGCACCAATGTTTTCAGATATTCGGCTGGGCCAACCGCCAGCCGATTTTTTAAATAGAACAGATGATTCTTTCTGCAAAAGGTTTTTAAGTCTCTTGGTAAATTACCCTGATTTTTCAAACTCTCATAAAATATAGGTAGAAGTTGCACCAAAGCATAATGTGCATCTTCATCTATGTAAATCAGTTCTTTTCCTCCTAAAAACAACCGATCAGGATTCTTACATGCACTGTCACACTCAGGAAATATCTTATGGAACATCCCTATGGTCATTCTGACAACAAATAAATCATCAATCAGATACTCATGTGCAAAAACCACACGAAATTTCTCACATTGATCAGAAGAACTGAACGTATGGTATGCAAAACTGATCTTTAAGCCATATGCATCACATCTCTCCCTGATTTCACGAAATGTAACCCCATCATCAAAATCCAAAGCAAATAACTGCATCTCTGTACAATTCTCAGACTTCATACCTCCAACCATGTGGCCTGGAACCATGGCATGTCCGCTGTTTCCGACAAGATCTGCCAGTTCTCTTACCTCTATCTCCTGCCAGTTACCACAGCAGTGCCTCTTCACTCCGATGATTTCCTTCCCTTTCGGTTTCTCTGCGTAAGATCGGTCATCTAAGCTCACATGAACTTTCATGTTCTTCCTCCTGTCCTGCTGAGCACTCAACGGCTTTCAGCATTCAAAATTTTTTTATTTTTTTGTTAGGCAACAGGTAGCATAAAAGTAATAAAAAAAAGAAAGACAGGAGACCCGAAAGCATGTTTGATCAGTATCCGGAAGTTTTAAGTGTCTATGACGCAGCAGAAGTCCTTGGGACCGGTAAGAATCGCATCTACGAATTAGTGAACAGCGGGAAACTGAAAGCGTTCCGTCTGGGGAACGTATGGAAGATTCCAAAGAAAAGTCTGGAGAATTTTATAGCCGAGAGCGCCAATCTATAACACTGATACAAAAAAACAAATGACAGAACAGCCTTTTTTGCACCACGTGAAAAGCCGCAGGGTCATCTTTCTCCTGTGGCTTCCCGGTATAAGTCTTCAAAAATTTAAACAAAATTGGTTCAAAAATGGTTCAGAATTTCAAATTGGTTCAAAGCAATATACCACAAACCCTTGATTTTCCTTACCTTTATCGGCAATTACTTCTCAATGTTTTTAAGTGTCGGGATTACTGTTGAGATTTCTTCATCATGCTTCGCGGTGCTTCACATCGCTGTTTTTCACCCGAAACCAACAATTCATCATGCTTCGTAATACCCCGTCATGCCCGCAGATTTGCTGTCAATTTGCTGTCCTTTGAAGAATTTTGCTGTCAAACGGAACGGCTTTCGTGAGCCCTTCTTAAAATACGTCCAATGTTGCAGCCAATCGTTCAAATGATTCCTGTTTTTTCTCCTCCGTCGCTTCTGCATAGATATCCATGGTTGTCTGGATATCCTTATGCCCCATGACGGACTGGATGACCTTCAGGTTGGTCTCTTTCTCGCAAAGTCTTGTACAAAAAGTGTGCCGCAGATGGTGTGCAGAAAAATCCGGAAGAAGTACCGGTTCACGGTGTTCCTTCTTTGCCGCAATCTCTTCACCGGCATTATAGTCTGCAATGATGCGCTTGATTGTCCGGTTGACGGATTGAGGATTTGGTACATTACCGAACCGATTGCAGAAAACAAATCCATGCATCCCGTCAATCTCCACATCACTCCAGCCGTTTTCCTTCTGCTCCTCGTACAGCATCTCAAAAGCGTCTTTCACAGAATCCAACATGGGGATGGTGCGCTCACCGGCTTTCGTTTTCGGCTTCGAGATATGCATGACCGAGGTGCGGTTTTCTCCGACCGGATAATAGACCAGACTATGGTTGATGCTGATCATCCGTCTGTCATAATCCAGATCATCCCAACGCAGCCCCAGCGCCTCACCGATACGGCAACCCGTGCCAAGCAGGATTGTAAACAACGGCCACCAGTGGTAATAGACCGGATGATTCGCAATGTGCTCCATAAACGCCCGCTGCTGTTCAATCGTCAACGCGTGCCGGACACCCGTCGTCTCACCGGAGCTTTTTTTCACTTCTCCCATCACACCGTCCGTCGGATTCTTCCGGATGATCTCATCCCGAACCGCCAGCTGGAATGTCGGATGCAGCAACGCGTGAATCGTCTCCAGTGTGTTAATCCGGATCCCCTGTTTCTCCAACAGATAGTTATAAAACTGAAGCACATCAGAATATTTGATATCCGCGATCCGCTTATTACCGAATGTGTCGCGGACAAAACGGTCATACATATACAGATAATTGCTTCTGGTAGTCTGCCGGAGATTGGTCTTCAGGTTCATATACCGGTCAAACACAAAATTCACGGTGGCTTTCCCGGCCACGTAAATGTCCAGACCATCCAGCTGATCTTTCATCAGCTGTGCTTCCCGCTCCCGCAATGTTACAAGATCATTTGCGTAAATATACTTGCGCCGACCAAGCGGATCCGTGTAAGAATACGCATACCGCTTGTCAGAGCTTCTCTGCATCTCTCCTTTCCGCAGGACTCTGCCCCGCAGATCTTTTCTTGTCTTCGCCATATCATACCTCCTTCCAAAATGAAGAAGGGCTTGATACTACTCAGATTCGGACAAAATCTTCTCCAATCCAAGCAAGACAACTTCTGTCACAGTCAGTTGATGTTTGTCGGCGTAATCACAGATATGCTGATACATAGAATCCTCCACCCGAACACTCAGCACTTTCTTTTTTGAATTTTCGGACTTTGGCCTTCCCATCTTTGCCATCGCGATCCTTACACCTCCACCTGCATAGTATACTTCCTGTATGACAATAAGTCAACCCCGTATCGCACCCTTCCCTATCGAATCTTTCACGATAAATTTGTACTAATGAACTTATGCTCCCCCTCAGGCAATACGGAATGTTTCAAGATATCTCTCGAAAATTTCACAGTTCACAAGAGCCACCTTATCGATTTTATAAACAGCTTTCGCCTCCTTCGCCAATTCCTGAAATTTGGT
>Ga0192242_10283_pt1 | contig 22070 bp, 23 predicted proteins | sample Koala_Koa27_J3_FD_131235 | JGI IMG/M metagenome (GOLD analysis project Ga0192242, IMG submission 131235) | Enriched cells from koala feces incubated with labeled cellulose particles, San Francisco Zoo, California, United States - Koala_Koa2-7_J3 ...
TGTATCTCTTCTGGCAGCAGGTACGGGATACGGATCCGAAAAACGCAGATACGGCACGGCTCCGGATTAAGGATATTATTGAAAACTTATAGGAAAATGAACCGATACGAGATTACACAACAACTACCTGTCCGGAACTTTACCGCACTCCGGACGGAAACACCCGAAGGGCGGGCGTACAGCCTCCGGAAAAATGCGGAGGGCGAAGAGACAGGTTTTACCCTCTCCGGACTCCTGACCCGCTTTGATAGTGTGAACGAAAACGACCAGCGGTGGCAGTCTACCGCTTACGATGAGGGACTTCAGAATTACTTTGAAAAAAACAACCTCTTCGTCCCGCTTGACCTGCAACACGAGCGCGACATCCGTTCCCTGGCGGGGCGTCTGGAGTCGCTCGAAAAGACGGAAGAGGGCATTTTGATTGAAGCGTACGTACCCCGGGGCGTGTACTATTATAACCTAATAAAAACGCTCCTGGATAATCATATTCTGCAGGGTTTTTCCAACTATGGCTACGTAACCCGTGGGCATATTACGGACGATGTCCTGCATGTGGAAAGTTTTCAGCTCATTTCGGCGTCGCTGGTAGACGTACCTGCCGACACCGCCGCCCGGTTTATCCGGAACGGAACCGCGCTGAAAGGCTTTCCTACTCCTGAAAACGAAAACATTCCTTTCGATAGGGAATTGTCTGTTTTCTGGTATTAACTGATAAAAAAAAGATGTATGAAAAAGAATGAGAAAAAATTAAAGAACTTTGCCGCCTCCCTTTCCGCCAAGGAAAAGGTTCTTGCCCGGCTCCGCCTGCGCAGCAATACGCTATCGGATGAAGCGCGCGCCGAAGCCGAAGCGGTCATCGGGGAAAAAGAAGCGGAAATTGAATCCCTGCGCACACAGATCGAAGAGCTCGACGCGGCAGAGGAAAACATGGACGAACAGCTGCGCGCCCTGGTAGCTGAGCTACAGGGCAAAGTAGAGGAAGTAGAGGAATCCCTCCGCGCGCGGCGCAACTTTGTTCAGGTGCAAAACTTCTTAAAGAGCGAAAAAGCGCAGCGCCTGTTTCTGGATACCGTCCGTCACACGTCCGACGTGAAAGAATTTGCCCACAACTGGCGCGCAGCGCTCACCCAAAACGGGCTGTTCGACTTTGCCGTGGATGAGGATGGAAAACCCTCCCCCGAGGCTTTTACCGGAACCCTGCCCGAGGCAGTCTTAGAGGAGATAAACGACGCCTGGGAAACGGCTGCCGATGGTTTCCTGCAGCTGTTGGATGTGACGGGGCTGCTGGCGCTAAAAACCCTGACCGATGTGAACGACGCCGACAGTAGTCGGGCCCATGCTCATCAGAAAGGATTAAAGAAAGACGAACAGGCACTCATCTTCAAACCCAAGGAAATCCGTGCAGAAATCATTTACAAGTTTATTCGCATCGACCGCGAAACGGTGGAATATGAAAACGCCGGCGGTGCTCTCCTTAGGTACATCACCCGCGAACTGGCTACCCGCATTGTGCATGAAATTATGCGCTGCGTTCTGACAGGTGACGGCCGGTATCTCTCGGACAACCCCGGAAGCGCCGAACATCCGCTTTTGCCGAAAGAAGGGCATGTGACCAAACTGGAGCCCATTACCGAAGCCGCCCCGCTTTATGTAACGGAAACCCTATCGAAGGTACCCGTTATCATCGACCGCGAAACCGGGGGAAACCCGACACACGACGGGACTGGGGGCGATTGGAAAGAGGGCTGTTTTACATACCCGGAAGACTGCATCCGTGCGGCGCTCACCCAAATGCCGACTATAGACGAAGTGGCTGCCATGGTGTCCACCATTGAAGCCGAGGGCGATATACACCTGTTCTGTAGCAAAGCGCTGGCGAACCACCTGCGTCGGTTCGTTTACGGTGGCGGCGGTACACCCGTTTATAACGCACTGGATGACCTGGCTCAGATGCTGGGTGTGGCGGGTATTCACACTACGCGCATCCTGCCGCAGGTAGCCACATCCGACGGGGTTTGTTTTAACGCGTTCTTTGACTGTTTCAGCTCAAAAAGTTCAGCGAAAACATACCTAAAGGACAAATACGGCATCGACTGCGAAGAAAAAGAAGACTCCAACTACAACAACCTGGATGGCATTATCAACGCCCACGAATACAAGATGGTGCAGGCCATTGCCTTCGTGCCGGGTGCCTACAAGGTGGTAGGGGATGTCACTGTCCGCGGCTTTGAAAACTTCAACCTGGCATACAATAAGAACGAGTATCTAAATGAAGTCTACATCGGTGGTGCCCTGACGGTGCCTTTCTCCGGTGCCTATCTCACGCAGCTACTTCAGTCTGAACTAGGGTTAAAGTTTATCAAACACAAATTAACAGAAACCAAAGAAGAAGATTAAATGACCGATGAAAACCGTTCTGACTATTGAAGATATGGTCCGCCCCTCCCAGCCGTGGAGTTTGCCACCTACGGCGGGAGTTAAAGACCGCACGGCGCTGGAAGGCATCATCGCAGAGGCGGAACAATCGTTTCTGGACACGTTTGGAAGCGGTGCGCTGGATGCGGTAGAGGAACACCCCGCGGCGCACCCACCCCGAAGGAGGAGGAACACCTTTCAGACGATGGAGACCAAAGAAAAAGAACGAAAGGAACCCCCGCCCGGAAAAGAACCCGCGCCCCGTGACCGGATTTCAAAGCGTACATTGCAGGCGCTCCGGTACTGGACGGCGGCGGCTTATCTTCGATACGGAGCGGTCCGTACAACACCGGCAGGCATCTCGGCACGGGCTTCCTTTACACAGTCGGAGCCGGTCTTTGACGTGGCACGCTGGGCACGGTTTTACAATGAAGCCTGCATACTGATGTACCGTCCGGAAAAGAAAATTTACAATTTGTTTAACTACTAAAAAATAAAAAAAATTATGGCTTATACACCTTGCGATTCCTCACAGATAGGAATGAACGCACAGAAAAACTGTTTATTTCCCGCTTATGCGGGTCTGCAAACCCTTGCCGTTATGTGCCGTTGGGAAGACGTGAACCGGATTATTTATTATCATGAACACGGGGAAAGCGACGAGACCACCGAGGGCGGCTACTCAGGTGGCGGCGAACAGGAAACGGTCACGATGCAGAATAAAAACCGCATTAAACGCATTCTGCTCAAAGGCTGGGTGAACGAAAACGAAGAAGACAAAGACGACAACAAACAGGGCGACCAGCTCCCCTCAGAGCCGACACACGACGACAGCGTAGACGAAGAAGAAGAAGAAGGCGCCGAAACCTATGCCAAATGGATCGCCATCGAAGCCGGGGGCGTGACCCCTTATGCTGACACGTCGGAAGAATACGACGCCGACAGTGGTACCTTTACAAAAACGCTTACCTTTACCGCCCCGCGCGCTGGCGCTGAGTTCAGTAGCGAATTTATTGAACCGCTGTTGCGCAACAAAAACGGTTGGGTAGTCGTTCTGCAGCGCAAAGATAAAAAGGGCGGCGACAGTGCCTTCCCGATTCTGGGACTCGACAATGGGCTCATTGCCTCTGAGGCTTCTTTGAACTACACCGACGGCGAAAATGGGGGCTGCTACAGCTTTACGCTTACGGAAACCTACGCACCGAACGCCGAAATGGACCTCTGGTGGGGAAATTACCACGATACACAAAACGAGTTCAACTCTTACCTGAAGTACACCATCGATGACCATGGTGAAGGGGATGAAGACTAATCATTTTTTACCGGTACCTCTTTCCTGTCTGAAGAAGGAGTAGGGGTACCGGTTTTTAAAAAAAAGTATGATGGAAGAAAACAGAGAAATAGTAGAAGAAACTGCCGTACCAAAAGAGGTGACGGACGGCGAGGTAATAACACCTGACGCAGCCTTAGTCACAGGGGCACCGGAAAAGAAACCCGCCCGGCAGCGACGGGCAGCACCCAAAAAAACAGCTGCACCGAAAGAGATTCCGGAAAAGACGTCCGTCCTCAGGCTAAAACCCTCGCTCCGGCATGGTTTTCAGATAAGAGGACGCTACTACAGCCGCAGCGAACTAGGGCGCAAAAGTGTGCTTGAAAAACTGTATAAACAGTATCCTGGTTTGTTCGAGAAATAAGGGGTATGAAACTAAACCTGTCCACGCTCACGCTTCACGACTACGAGGTACTGCTCCGTGAAGGGTTGCTACTCGATGCGGACCGCCAGCGAGTGGAGGAGCGTGTAGGGTGTGACTGGGATTATAACCTCTGGTCGCTTCCGCTTAGTTCGCTCACCGACCTGGAAGCCGGCAGATTGCCCCGCGTGCTCGAAGCGGAAATCTACCCCGAAGGACCCCTGACGGTTATGCTGCCACGGATATTGTATATCCGGAATTTTTTCCGCACCTTGCTTGAAATGCTGGAAAAAATTCACCTCGCACCCCTTCCGGAGGACGTCCCGCTACTCAGGCGGCTCCCTGAGATGAAAGGCATCGAGCGCCCTCTTATCGAGGTCCGTGCCTATTTCGGACTTCCTTCCTTCGATGCTGCCGCGGCGGTCCCGCTGGGCGATTGGTTTTTAGCCCGGAAAGACCTCTATAGCACGGCTTACCTGGAACGGATGCGTTACGAAAGAAGCCGGAGACAGATGAAACGAAAACAAAAAAGATAACCCGTTATGGCAAAGAAACATTTTAAACCGCAAGCGCTTCCGCCGCCCGGCATCGACCGCCCGCATATTCCCTTCCCGTACGGGACGGAGGGTATCGTGCAGAAGCTGAAAAACAGCGTGAAAGCCATCGGACTCCCCTTCCGGTACGGTACGGGCGAGGAACTGGACCTGTTAATTGGTAACACCCCCATGCCCGCCTGTATGTGTTACCGGATTGACGAGACGGAGTCGGAGTACCGCAATACAATGCGGTGCGAAATCTTTACTCCCACGCTCTACTTTATCGACCGATCCAGCCATCGGGCTAGTAGCGTAGAGCAGGAGCGGATCGTGCAGCATACCAAAGCCTATGCCGACGCGTGGCTGAATTACGTCCGGCATAGTCCCGACCCCGACCATGCCTTTGAACTTCTTTCCGAACCCACCCTGAACCGGGTTCATCTGGAATTCGAGGACATTTTTACCGGCGTCGGTGTCCGCGTCCGACTCATTGAATCGCTGGGCGTTTGTGTGGAGGACCCTGCTTTTTATTTCCGCCGACCCATTCACGTAGTGGCTCCAGGATGGAGCGGGGAACATCCGTTCCATAGCAGACCGCATCCCCACAGGAAATGGAAACACAGCAAACCGGGCGAAAAGAAATGAGCGCACTCGGTGATTATATAAAAAAAGAACTCGAAAAAACGAGGGATGAAATCAAGGTCGCGCTTTCGGGACAGAAGATTAATGCGAGCGGTAGAAGTGCCGACGGTTTTCGGGTGAGGGTATCCGATACCCGTGCACAGTTATACTATAGCCGCGAGGCGGGTGCCGCCCCGCTCATGACACTCGAACACGGACGCGCGGCGGGTGCGGTGCCGCGGAACTTTACAGAGATCATTGAACAGTGGAGCCGTGACAAGGGACTTCGGTTCAGTAGCGAGAAAGAACGCCGGCAGTTTGCCGGGGCGGTAGCCTATGGAAAAATTAAACGGTTTGGCTACGGTCGTCCCTCTCCCGCCCGGTATGGAAGCCGTACCTACAACTGGACTCTGGTTGTAGAGCAGACGGGGGACAGGCTAAAAAAATCCCTTCCGTCTTACACAAAAAATTATATAACCGATTTAATATATAAATAAAATGCCAGCCAGTAACGAAACCATATTAATTGACGTCTCGTTCGAGACGAACGACCTGGAGGCGCGCGCCGCGAAAGTTCGCGCGGAACTGTCGGCACTTCGCACGGCGAACAAGGAACTGAAAAAGGACGTGGACGCGATGACGGAGACCTCCGCCGCGAGCGCCCGACAGCTAGCCTTAAACGAGGAGGCTATGAAGATGGACCAGGCAGCCTTGAAAACGCTGGACGCACAGATTGTGGACTCGACGAAAAACACCGGGGACTACGGCGACAGCCTCAACGAAATGCGTGCTGAACTTACTTCCCTGCAGCGTTCTTACGCTGCCCTCTCCAAAGAAGAAAGAGAGAGCGCCCGGGGTACAGAGTTACTCGGGCATATACAGGAACTGCGCACCGAGGTGGGAAACCTCGAGAGCTCGATGGGAAACAGTCAACGCAATGTAGGTAATTACACCGGTAGTATCGAGCAAGCCTTGAAGAATATGGGCACGACCGGCGGTGTAAATCTGAAATCCCTCACCGGCAGCGTGCAATCCTTCGGCAAGGTCTTCGTTACGTATCCGCTGAACGTCATCACCGCCCTGCTTACCGCGATTATGACGGTAATAAAAGGGGTAACGGACGCGTTCAAAAAGAACGACGACGCGATGACACAGCTGCAGGCTGCTTTTTCCGCCTTCGAGCCCATCCTGAAGCTTGTTAGCGATGCCTTTCAGGTGCTCGCGAATATCATCGCAAAAGTCGTAACGGCGGTAGCGAATGTGACCACTTCCATCCTCGGAAAGCTTATCCCATCTTATAAACAAGCGGCTGACGCGGCGCGGGAGCTGGTCCTGGCGCAGGACGCGCTGGAAGAATCGGAGCGGGCATATACGGTAAACAGCGCCCAGCGTGCCGCTGAGATTTCCCGCCTACGCAACGAGGCGCAAAACAAGGATAAGAGTTTAGATGAGCGGAAAAAAGCGCTCGAAGAGGCGATAGCCCTGGAAAGGGAGGACCTCGAAGAACAGCGCCGGATTGCCGCCGAACGGCTCCGGATTGCCCAGGAGCAGGCAAAACGGGAAAACGATACCTCAGATGCGACGAAAAACAATATAGCGAATCTGCAGGCGGCAGTTTTTACGGCTGAAAAAAATTACGAAGATGGTATTCGCCGCCTTCAGTCCTCGTTGCAATCTTTTAACGAAGCCGAAGCAAATGCCACCAGCGCGGCGGTCCGGGCAGCCACCCAGCGGCAGAAAGCAGCGGACGAAGCCGTCAGGGCTGAGGAGGAAGCTTATGCCAGGCAGGTGAAAGAGTTAAACAACCGGCAGCAGACAGCTGCCATCGAAGCCGTGCAGCTCAGGTTAAACGAAACCCGGCGGGGAAGCGCGGAAGAATATCGGCTTCGACTGCAACTCCTCGACATGCAACGGAGCGCGGAGCTGCAAAACACCGAGCTGCTTGCCTCCGAGCGGGCGAATATCGAAGAAAAATTCCGTCAGCAGGAGGAACAAGCCCGACGCAGCCGGGAAGCCGGTCGACGTGCCGAGGCACTCGATACGATGCGCGGGGTTCTGGATGAACAGAATGCCCTGATTGAAGAAGAGGGAAAAAGTGCGGAGAGCCGCGCCGCCAGCCGCCAGCTGCAGGAGGCGGAAAATTACTTAAACTATCTGCTGCAGCTGGATGAAGAGACAAAGGCTATCCTGTTCCCCGAAGAGGGATCCTATGCCGCCCTGCTTGAAGAGCAATACGCGCGTGTAGATGAAGCGCGGGAAAAGCTGGCGGAGGCAAACGAAAAAGATACGGAAAAAATGGTAAAGGATTGGCAGAACTTTACTTCCTCGGTTTCGAAAAGCACACAGCAGATTATCGGAAGTATGGGCGACATGGCGGGCGAGAGTGAGAAAGCTGCCGCCCTGCAGGCAAGCGTACAGATGGCGGAGATCCTGACCAACGAGGCGCTGGCGCTGGCTCGTGGCACGGCAGCCAGTCAAACGCAGCCATTCCCTGCCAATATTGCGGCACTCATTACCACGATAGCCCAGATTACCTCGCAGTTTGCGACGGTTTTCAAGACGTTTTCCCAGAGCGGTTTTGCCGCCGGCGGCATCGTGCCGGGCAGCTCCTACACGGGTGACCGCCTCGCGGCGCGTGTCAACAGCGGTGAGATGATATTAAACGGCTCCCAACAGGCGCGGCTCTTTGAGCTGGCAAACAGCCCCGCGGGTGGCGCCGCGGGTGGGTTTGATTACGAAACCCTGACCGCCTCGCTCACGGAAGCCGTAGCGGCACAGCCGGCACCGGTGATGGATTATAAGGAATTTACCACATTCCAGCAGCGGACGGCGCTATACAAGGAATACGCGAACATTCGTAAATAAAAAGAAATATGGCAACCTATACATTAACAGTGGACTCTGATGTCTGGGTGGACGACGTCTGTACGGCGGTCATTACATCCGCCGGGGAAGAAGAATCCGAAGAAACAGAAAGCGTAACCGTCCTGCTTTCGATGAGCTCTGCAGAGGAAGAAGAGGAAGAAGACCCGTACAGCCAGTTTGATACTGAACTGACATTGGACGGGTGGATCGATGACCGGATTACGTTCTCTTTTCGCGACTTTGCCCGCTCAGCCTACAATTACGGCATGGATTATATGACTATGCAGATCGTGGAAGAGGAAGCGGAGGAGGAGACGGAAGCGAAAGTAAAAACCATTTACCTGCACGGCGGCATCCGACCGCACGAGACCATCTATCCCCTTGCCGAATACCGCGTCATGGATGCGGACGATGAGCAGCCTGTTTATTTTGTCGGCAAAGGGCTCACGCTGTACGGGGCAAACGAGAACACGTGCACCCCGCCGGGAAACACAGAGAAGGGGAAGAAAACGTCCGGGGCTCTCTGCTCCCTGAAAAGAGAGACAGCGGGGGAAGATGATGCGCTCCTGTGGTATGCCTGTACCTCTCTTCCGGTTGGTTCCTACCGGTTTACCGCGCCCGGCGGTATAAGCCGGCTCATAAAAGTGCGCGCCCTTAAGGAACCCTGCGAAAAAATCAAAGCCCGCTGGACGGGTATGTTTGGTTTTGAAAAAGCGTGGGTATTCGAAGCTTCAACAGAGCAGCTTACGGCAGAGGACAACGTTGACTTTTACGACATGGAAACAATCGGCTATCCACACCGCAGCGGGTACCGGATGAGCGTGGGCGCCATTAGCCGCGCCCTTACAATGGAGCAGCGCCGGTATCTGGCAGATATTGGGGTGGCAAACGACCTTAGGGTGGACTGGATACAGGATGACCTCCCGGCGCGTGTGGGGAGTGCCCCCGGTGTATCGCTTACGGGGTCGGTCTCAGACGTTTCCATTACGTTCTATCTCCTGCATGTTGCTTTTTAATGTTTCACGTGGAACAATAAACAAAAAAAATAATGTTCAGACTACTAATTGATACAGCCAGTAGCCGGGTTCAGGCGGAAGAAGACGGAAGGAATGATGCCGGCGCACAGCAATATATCGAACTAAGTGACGAGGATACCGGATTCCAGTACACCTCGCTCCTTTTCCGGTTCGAAGACCTGGAAATGACACGCTCGTTTAACCTCTCTATCCCTGCCACGCCACACAACAATGCGGTATTGGGATTTAGTGAATATCCTGCCGCCACGGGCGATGCCGTTACGGATGAAATGGGGTGCACGCTCCTGTACGATACCGGGCAAATCAATGGGAACATATCTATCGTTGATTATGTCGACGGCGCCTATAACGCCTGTCTAACGCTCTCCGGCGGCGTGTCGGCTCTCCGGACACTGGCGGAAGCGACAGACCTAAAAACGGCGCTTGGAAGCAGCGTAGAAGAGGGAGAAGCGGACGACGAAGACGAAGGAACCGGGACCGTTTATACGGTAACGGACCCCTATTCATTATCTATCCCAATGGACTGGGACGACTCGGCTTCCTGCCGGAGCGGTGCCGCGTGTGCCGAGAAAGCGCCCGACCTCTGCATTCAAAGCTATTATACGGAAGGGGAAGGGGGCGGAACGTTTTTCGATGTCTGCTGCGGCAAAAACGGTTTTGTGGCCGTCGGTTCGACGTCCATCGTCTCCAGCGCCGACGGAAAACACTGGACGGAAATATACACCACAGGGCGCGAAGAAACAGTAGAAGCCTCTACAAGTGGTTTTTACGCCTGTGCGGCGTACGATGGGACCGGGGAAAGTACTACGTATTACGTCCGGAAATCAAACGCAATCTATTCTTTTAATGGGATAGAAAATATCGACTCGCTAACTCTCTTCATCTCCGGGCTGCAAACGCCTTTTATCGATAATGCGGGGAAAGGCTACCAGTCAGGCCACGCCTTTGCGCCGCTATGTGTAATAGGCGGGACTCTGTATTACGCTTCCGGTAGCGAGGTGTATTACAAATCCTGTACGGGAAATAATTCCACCTCTTCCAGCAGTAAACTGGGCGGCCACGCCAGCGGGACGTGGACATATTCCATGGCGGCGGGCGAAAACTATATTTACGGCGTCGGCCGCCACGGGTCGGGATGGTATATTAATAACAATAGCAGCGGCAGTAGCAGCACCACGGGGGGAGGCCTTGTGGGTGACAAGAACGGCTGGTTTGTCTCCCACGAAGGAGGGCAGTGGCTCGCCGGAACAGCCGGCAGGAAGGGAAACGGCACCCGGTTATTTTACTGTAAGAATGATAATCCGTCTGTCTTTACCGCTGTAAACAAAAAAGATGACAAAACGCTGTCGTATCCTATGTTTTGCGGCGGATACTGGAACGACTATTATATTGCAGCCGGAGAGAGTGGACACAGCTATTATGCGAAGAAAGCGGATGTTTCCGATGTCAAAAAGTGGACGGAAGCAAGCATCGGTAGCAACACCTGGTGGGCGATGGCTGTAAAAGATGATGAGAGTGACGAACAGGTGGCCGTACTAGTGGGCGCGAACGGAATTAAATACCTAAGCTCTGAAACCTCCGACACGCCCGACACCTGGAATAGCGCTTCGCTTACACTTTCATCGCTCCCCGGCGATATACCCTCTATGCCCTGTGTGTCTTATATGTACTTATTGGAAAGCATTTCCGCACAGCTGGACTTGGGTTGGACGGCCGAGGCGGATGAATATTATGACACTATAGGCAAATGGCTCGTCATTGTCCTGCCTACGGCAGTCGATAGCGGGGGAAATAAACTGCAGCAAGGTGATACGTTTAACCTGATGGACAATCTCCCCGACGTCGAACCGCTCGACCTGTTTTTAACCTACGGCGCTATTACCGGGCGGACGCTCGGGCTAAAGAATAACGAGAGGGGCGTGCCGTGTCTCCACTTTTTTAATTACAACTGGGCGGATGAGGATAATTACAACGACGGGGAAGCGGCGGTTAATCCCGTTTATTACGGACCGGAGGAACTGGGAAGCGCGCGCCTTACGCGGGGCGTGGGGGGGCTGGCTTATAACAACTTTATTCGCTTTACCGAAGGGGAACTGACCGAAGAACGCGCCGACGGCTACGAAACCAACTACAGCGTCCCCAACTCTACATTAACAGCCGTGGGTGACTGGTACACTTCGCCGCTGGCGAGTGGCTCCACCCTGGGGGGTTCGCTTTACCTGAAAAACATCGAATATACGCGCGAAGTAGATGAAGAAGAAAATATAATTAGTTATACAAATATTAGCTGGGAGGGCGATGCCACCCTTGCCGTATGGAAAGGCTGCAGCTCGCCACTCGGTACGCTCCGCGGCTTCGATATGGGGCAAAACGAAGACCTGAACCGGGTACTACAGGAAAAAACAACGTACGAAGTGACGATTCCTATGCCCTTTTACCGATTTATGCAGCTAAATAATTTATCTCTTGTCAGTACCTCAGCGCGTGTGTGGTGCGTGGCGGAAGCTGCCTGGCAGGGCGGACTGGCGGACCTTACACTGGTTCGCCTGAACGCCCAGAATTACGACGGCACAGGCGTGGGAGGTGCCTCCCTGACAGTCAATCCTACCTATATCTCCTGGACGCTCCCCGGATCAGAATCAGAATTCGAAGCCTGTGTGACGGTTCAGAGCAGCCGGGGCGTTACCTATTCTGTGTCAAATAGTTTTTTGCAGGTTGAACGCTGTAGCGACAGTGATGAGGAGGGGACGGAATCTTGCTGCGGGGAGGAGAATAGTGAAGAGGGTGGAACCCGTTACAAAATCACCTATACGGGACCGGGAAGCAACGCGGCGGACTCTTCCGACATTACGGCCGCCCTGGGGACCCATTACGTTTATTTCCGCAGCGGCAACAAAACAGCGCGGGTAGCTGTAATTATTAGTGCAGAGCCGGAAGACGGAAACGAAACCGAAATACCCTGCGCTTATGCCTGGATGGACTGCATAGAACCGGAGCCGGATGACATGCCATCCTGGGCGACATGTGGTAATGAATCATATTCATAACAATAACAGAAGAAATGAAAACCAGAGAAACAAAAAAACAGCAGAAAACGGACGTTATCCTCTCAGAGGCAACCGACGGAATAAACAAAGTAAGGCTAATGGGTACTGCACGGGCGGAAGAAGAAGAAGAGGAATGCCCGTGGGAGGAAATTGATGCCTATAGCGGGCGCTTCGTGGTGGCGGGATACAGGTTCAACGGAGTCGGGAGCGAAGACAATTATCATCCTTGGCTAGCTTATTCCATCGATGGAGGAAAGACGTGGACGCCGAGCAATACAACCTCGAATGAGAATCAGGCACACGGAATACTTTGCGCCCTTACCTACGGCGGCGGACGGTTTGTCGTGGCGGGAAACAGGTACAACGAAACCGGGGGCGGAGACAATTTTCATCCTTGGATAGCTTATTCTACCGATGGAGGAAAGACGTGGACGCCGAGCGATACAACCGCGGATGAGGATCAGACACACGGGGAGCTTTACGCCCTTGCCTACGGCGGCGGACGGTTTGTCGTGGCGGGATACAGGCAAAAATCCGACCCTTATCATCCTTGGCTAGCTTATTCCACCGATGGGGGAGTGACGTGGACGCCTAGCGAGACGACCGCGGATGAGGATCAGACACACGGACAGCTTCTCGCCCTTGCCTACGGCGGCGGGCGCTTCGTGGTGGCGGGATACAGGTTCAACGGAGTCGGGAGCGAAGACAATTATCATCCTTGGCTAGCTTATTCCACCGATGGGGGAGTGACGTGGACGCCGAGCGAGACAACTGCGGATGAGGGTCAGGCAAACGGGGAGCTTTACGCCCTTGCCTACGGCGGCGGACGGTTTGTCGTGGCGGGATACAGACTCCAAAGATCCGGGGACATCAACAAAAATAATCTTCCTTGGCTAGCTTATTCCACCGATGGGGGAGTGACGTGGACGCCTAGCGAGACGACCGCGGATGAGGATCAGACACGCGGACAGCTTTACGCCCTTGCCTACGGCGGCGGACGGTTTGTTGTGGCGGGATACAACTTCAGCACCGACGATTATCATCCTTGGATAGCTTATTCCACCGATGGAGGAAAGACGTGGACGCCGAGCGATACAACCGCGGATGAGGATCAGACACACGGACGGCTTCGGGCTCTTACCTACGCTCCCGACTCCTATTGTTGGAAGTTTGGAACAGAAAATGAAGAAACAGAAGAAGAAGCAGAAGAAGCATAATAAAAAAATACCCGCTTTTTAAAAAAAACCGTTTTCCTTTTTTTTTAGGGAGACGGTTTTTATTGTTTCACGTGGAACCATCCGAATCCGAAACCGTTTTTTTAGGGAGACGGTTTTTTTTGTTTCACGTGGAACAATTTCGCATTAACCTCTCTTAACTCTTTTCCGCTTATTCTTTAACTCCTTTTAACTTGAAAAATTTGCGAGAACTCAAAAACGGTTGTATCTTTACAGTATAATAAAAAACAAAATTAAACCATTAAAAAATTAAAGACATGAGAACAAGAGAAAAATCAAAATTGGACATCGTGAAAGAAATCGAAGAACGGAAACCGAAAGAATTAACGTATGAATACAGCGTAAAGTACCTAAAGGCAATCGGATGGATGTTAATGAACGTGATCACCGAAGAAGAAGCCGCCCGCTACTTCACGACTCCGGACAGCATCGAAGCATATTATCAAAAAACATTCTACAACGTAAAACGATACATCCGAGAACATTTCGACGAAAATTTTGATAAATTTTAATTCACCCCTCCCCGGGGAGCCTCCCCGGGGATTTAAAACCATAAAAAAGATGAAAAACAAAAAATTTGTAAACCGTTACTTTAGCGTTGAAGAATACTACGACGCAGCACGGGAAAAGATGGAAGCATTCAGAGCAATTGAAAAAGAACGCTTTTTAGACCCCTGGGAGGAAGCCGAAAAGGAAGGCGCCCGGATGGATTTGGAACGTTACGGGCGTATATTGGAAGAGGAAGAGGAAGAGAACCGCCGGCAGATCTGCGAGAGTCAAGGACTTTCCCGCTGGTGTTAACCGGTGTTCCACGTGAAACAATAAACTTTTAAAAATAAAAGAGATGAAAATGGGAAAGTATTACACGAGCGAAGAAATTGAAAACATGCCGCCGGGCGAACTCCGGCAGCTGGTAAAGGACCAGCAAACGCAGCTTGAGGCGCTTCGCTGGAGCATGGAAGAAGTAAAAGAGTTATTAATCGCAGCGCTGCAGGCGCTGCCTAAAACGAAAGAATTATGAAACAGTACGAACAAAACGTTATCCGTTATGCCGTCCAGAACCCCGACGGCCGGATGCCCTTCCGCCGCGGCTGGGACCTGCTGAACAAACCCGGAAAACGGGCATGTTATGCAGGCTTAAAGAACCTGTTCGGGCTTGAAAGCTATGAGAGCGTCAGGGCGCGCGTCTCGGGTGACAGGCGTATCAAACTGACCGTCACGGAAGCCGTTCGCGTCGCCCGGTATTTCTACGAAGAGTTCGCAATCGATAACCCGTGGGGCGATGGACTTCAGTAATGTGCAGGATCGAAGCGGGTACCTGGGTGGCACCGATGCGCGCCTGGTGGGACGGATCGGGGACGGGCTCCGGATCAATCTCGAGCATTACATCCGTCTCGCCGTCGCTTACGGTGACCTGCCCCGGCGGTACCTCCGCGAGGTGCCCAGGACGGAGGCGATGGAGGCGGGACACAGGTTCGAGGATTACTTCTTCGAGGAGGTCGCCCCGGATTGGACGGGCGACGTCGAGCGGCAACATGTCCTTCGGCGCTACGTGGAGGGGCTACCCGCCCTGATCGCCCACGCCGACGGATACGACGCCGGGCGGCGCCTGGTGCTGGAACTGAAGTTCTCGCGCTACCACACGGCGGACGTTGCCGAGCGATACCGTTGGCAACTGCAGTGGTATTATTTCCTTGGCGCCGAACGGGTGCGCCTCATCCATGGCAGCGGCAAGCTCCCGGAGGATGTTCGCATCGCGTTTCGGACGGTGGAAAAAGACCCGGAGGCACAAGAACAGCTGATGCGGGGACTGTGCCGAATTAAAGAGATGCGCCCCCGGATACGAGAGGTGGCGGAAGTGATCGAACTCAAAGAGACCGAAAACGATGAAAAATAAGTAGTAACCATTTAAAAATTAAAAAAAATGAAAACAAGTAGTAAAATTTTAATCGCAGTAATCATGTTTTTTATGTCCGCAAGTGCCGGCGCACAGTCTATCAGCAAAAACAAAATGTTAACAGGTATCCTTAACCCGTGGATCCTGTCAGTAAACTATCAGGAGGACCGCAGTAGCACAAATTATTACCTCTTATCGGTAGGTAACGAGGAATTCGGAAAAAAAAGAAACGGCAGTTATTTTGAAAGTTACAGTTTTTTCGGAACAGCGGAGGAAATGATCGAATTTCTTGAAGAGATAAAAATCACCCGGAAACTGAAACAGGACGAAACGTGCTCGCTGCAGTCCAAACTTGCGCAAGAAGCGGGCTGTTACGGCGCAAAAAACAGAATTCATTACGATCTGAAAGTATCGGGTTCGACCGTATATCACGGAGGATACAGTTTCGTAATGCGGGAAAAGTATCTGGAAGACCTTATTTCGAAAATTCAGAAATTCGAAAATGAAAGTAAAGGAAATTAACCTGCAGATCGTGCACAACCTCGGCAATTATGAGTCGGTGCGCTACGGCATCACAGTGGAAATAGAGGAGGGCGAACGTGCATTGTTCGCCCCGCTGAAAGAACAGATCGAAAAACAACACGCCGCCCTGTATCCGTCGCGGGCGGACGGAAATAGGAAACAGCCGATCGACGGACGGCTATAAATGAATCAAAAAAAGATGAAACAAAAAATTGTATTTGAAGACGACGAAAAACGGACGCTGGTGTATCGGTATCAGCGGAGCGGGGACGAACAGCCGCTGCTGATGCGCTGGAACCAGGAGTTTGAAAAATGGAGCGTAGCCCTGCCCAACAGTGGGGTAGAACTGATTAACGACGTCATCCGCCGGCAGACGGGCGAGAAATACTGTCGCCCGGTCGCCCGGGAGTATCCGACTACATTTGTAAGCGTCAACATTTACAATGAGGAGTTAAAAACACAGCTTCCCGCCAGTTTTCTGGCTTCGGCAACGGATGTCGTCCTGAAGGCGAATTATTTCAACCGGATGGGCAAGCAGGGATATACATTCCAGCTGCTCGACGGGCGGTTTAAGGAGTTGCGCCGCGACTGGCTCGCGGGGGATGATTACTTTGACGACCCGGACGGGGTACCGGAAGAAAAGTACAGCGCGGGAGCTGTAGAGGAAACGGAAAATAGCGACGAATTGCCATTTTAAGGCGATTTAAGAGCGTTTTAGCCTCCGGGTGGTATAAGAGTACCACTCGGAGTTTTTAACGCCTTAAAACGGCTTAAAATAAGCCAGCAGTGAAAAGATGTTTTAAAACATGTTTTTTTACCGCTTAAAAGAGTTGGAAGAAACAAAAAAGTAGTTACATTTGTGGTGTGGAATGTTAGAGTACAGTAATAACAGGAAACAATAAAAAGTAAATTTTTAACAGCTCCGCTGTTTTAAAGATAGGAAACCCGTGTAAAATGCTGTACTCATTTTACCGGGTTTTCGCTTTTTAAAGCGGCACAGCAAAAAAGTAAATAAAATGGAAAATAAAGAAAGTAAAAAAACAAGTTCCACTCCCAAAGAAAAAGTCCCCACCCAACGTGGGGACCTTTCCCAAAAGTTTAAAGTTGTTTTTGGTGGTTTTGGTTCTGATAAACCAGGAGTGAAGGACACCTCTTTTAGAGAAGTTAAGGAGCTCACCTGGTTAGAACTTACCGACTGTCTCAAAGATACAAAAACAAATCCGTATTTCCAAATAAAAGAAATCAAATTTTCCGATTATTTTCAGCTGGATACCGCCGAGGCAAAGGCGATGTACAAAAATTACACGGGATGGTGGATTGTAGGCGTAGAGGGGAAAAAACGAAATGATCAAGAGATTACTTCCCGCAGTTGCCTCATGTTGGATGTGGACGGGGTGAGCTCGGATGAAATTTCTGACGTCTGGCAGCTACTGGAAGGTGTGCAGTATCTGGCTTATACAACCATGTCTTACCTCCCGGAAGACGAACTTCATGGAGAAAGATGGCGGATTATTTTGCCATTTTCCCGAACCATTACCACGCGGGAGGAATACGCCCAGGTTCATGCGTGGTTTGAAAAACAAATTCCGGGGCTGGATTCAAGTTGCAAAAACTGGTCACACCTGATGTTTACACCCACTGTTTTTTCTGACCGCCGGAGCCTTTATCGGTATTACGACGAGGAAGGAGGATTTGTTGATATAGATAGCCTGCTACAGAGGAGGGGGGACAAACGGGGCACCTCCTTCGGGGCGACAAATTCCGCCGAAGGATCCATCCGGGACCCCCGAACGATTTCCGGAGATATCGGACTAATCTGCCGGTGGGTGTCACTTTCAGAGGTGATCGAGTCCCATTTTTCTGACATCTGGGAAAAAGAGTCCTCCGGTCGTTATACATACGCAGCAGCCGGAGGCAGTGGCGGAGGCGTTCTTTTAACTCTAAAAAACGGGGTCCTCTCTGAGTGGCACGAAAAAGACGAGACGGAGGCTCTCTTTTTTAAAAGTCATCACGCAAGCGACGTGTTGGGACGGGGTGCGATGCATGTTTTTAATTTTGTGCGTGCCTACTGGTTTCATAACAGCGGGAGTATAAAAGAAGTTACTGACTGGTTCCGAACCCGTTACAATTATAAGGAATTAGAAAAATCCCTAAGGGAAGAACAGCGGAGAAAACGTCAGGAAAAACACGGCAATATGGTCTTTTTGCGTATGATCTCGGATGAGGGAAATGGCTCGCCCTATCATTACTTCCTCCGGGCGCTTCCCATACCGGAAGAAAACGAATACAACGAAGAAGAATTAAAAACAGTTGTTATTGGCACACTGAACCGAATTCGAAACATTTCCATCCCTTTTCGGGACCGGGAACGCAATAAGGACTGCCACCAACTGGTACAGCTGGTAAGTAACCTGGCAACCAGCAGCCGGGGGGATAGCCTGGCGGGTGCTACAGAAACGATTATAGACCGGATGGTTACAAGTGCCTGGCGGCCCGAGTGGATGCGGCGGCGGTATGAGGCCCTGAACAGGGATACAGACCCCGGGGGACTGGAGGAAGCCCGCCGGCGCCTGGCAGAACTTTGGAATTGGTGGGACGAATCCCCGGGAGGTGCAGTAGAAATCATCGAATACTGGATCCGGCAGGTGAAGTATGGCGCCCCGGAGAATGCCCGCCGGATTATCCTTAACTTCTGGGGGTTTGAGGTAGAAACCGGAAAAAGTACTACGGCTAAGATGCTGAGCAGTATTTTGGAGGGTATCACGTACGAGGAATATTGCAGGGCAAAAGATGCGGCGCTTGTGGGGGAGGATAGACTAAATAGGGAGTTTCGGATTGGCTTTCAGTTTGAATGTCCGAAAGCCACCCAGCGCCGAAGTATTGTTTTGAACGATATCGAAAGCAGGCACTTTAAACGAAACTACAGCCACATTGTGGGATTTCTGGAATACAGTACGATTGATTTGGAACGAAAAGGGATCACCCAAAAAGATACCGTGCCTCTTTATCCGAACTACATTATAACGACGAATAACATGGCGGCTGATTTCCTTGGCAAAGAAAAAGACCGGCGCATGCATGCCGTGGGCTGGGATAATGCGATAAAAACCGCCCTTACAGATGAAAAAGAACTGTGGGATGCGCTGCAGGCGTGGGTACGGTCGGTATATGTACCAAAGGAGAGACTACACGACTGGCAGAATGATTTTTATCCCCGTATGAAGCAGGAAGCGGTAGTTACACTCCCTTCCCTAGAAATGGAAGAGATTATTACAGGCGCATCTTCCGAAAGGTGGTGTTCGGAAGCGTATAAGAACCGGGGGCATCGGGGTTACATCGGGAACTGGATCAAGGCGTGCTACCCGGCTCCGGCAGAAGTGGACAAAAAAACTCATTTTAGTAACGTGTGCACGGCACTGAATCTTTTTGCACCGGGGTGTCTGGCGCAGAACAAAGGAAGGTATTTCTTTCTTAAAGCGGATGTCTTACTTGCCGCTATCCGGGGAGGTGGCAGCGAACCGGCTGAAAGAGAGGACGTCCCCGACGTATCAGAGGAGGAATGTCCTTTTTAGTCCAAGAGGTGGTGTAAAACGTGTAAAAACGTGTAAAAACGTTTTTTACATCGCAACTTTTTGAAAATCAGGAATATAACCCTCGGTGTAAAAGTGTAAAAAATAATTATATCTTCTATATAAAAAAATAAAAAAAAAAAACGGAGAAAAAAAAATATATATTTTTAGAAAAGAAGTTGGTTTTATTTTTTACACCACGTTTTTGACCCTAACACTCTCTGACTCAGTATGTTACGGTGTAAAACGTTTTTACCCCGTTTTTTTTACACCGACTACCGTAAAACTGCAAAACCGCTGTGAATCAGCAAAATAGCTTAAAACTAAAAAATTGTGAAAACAGCAAAAACAGCAAAAACAGTGAAAAAACAATTCAAATGAAACAAGCCATGAAACGAAACAAGAAACAAGGTGGGGCAACCTACGGGCAGCTCTGTCTATTTGAAACACCCAGAATCTGGCAGGAAGAAGAATCCCGCCGCGCGCCGAAAATAAAGCCCGCAGAGGCTTTAAAAACTGCCGCCCCTACTCTTATACCACCCGCACCGGTAGAAGCCGCCCAGACGCCGGAAAACAGCCTTAAAACGGAAATGCCGGATAGGGATACACTCAACCGCCTGTGGAAAGCGAACCCCGAGGCACTGCACGCCTTTAACCGGATGAAAGAAACAAACCCCTGCGTTATAACCCTGGTACAGGCTTTCAGTCTTGTACCGCAAAAAAAAATAAACCGATGAAACTGGAAGAATATCAGCAAAGAGCCGTTACGTTTCTCACCCAGCATCCTCGCGCGGTGCTCTCGATGGATATGGGACTGGGAAAAACGGCGACCGTCATTGAAGCCTTAAACCGCCTCGGCGTCCGCCGCGCGCTCATCGTAGCCCCCAAACGGGTGGCGCTTTCGGTCTGGAGCGCCGAAGCGAAGAAGTGGAACGACCCCCACGAGTGGACCGTGATCCAGGGTACCCCCTCGAGGCGTGCCGCGCTATGGAGGCAAAAGACCGCCCGCACCGTCTGCAGTTACGAGCAGCTTGCCGAAGCCCCGACGCTGGACTTCGAGGCGGTCGTGTTTGATGAGCTGACGCGCCTGAAGCATGTCACTTCGAAACGTTTCCTGTACGCACTGGGGATTAAAACCGCCATCCGCTGGGGGCTGACGGGTACGCTCCTACCTAACGGGGCTATTGACCTCTTTGGACAGCTCGCCGCGCTGGGTATCTACCGGGCGACGCCACACATCGCCCGCCGGGGTAGAATCTACATCCCTGAGTTTTTCCGCTGGCGCGCCACCTATTTCGAGGATTTAAACGCGTTTTCCGGTCTTCCTTTTCACCGGTGGAGGATTCTACCACCCCACACCCTGCAGTCGATCCTTGAGCCTGTAAAGGGGCAAATTTTCACCCTCCGCGCCGAGGATTATGCCGCCCTGCCGCCGATGCGTACCCTCTACCACCCGCAACCCCTGTCCGAGAAAGAGCGCGCCCGGTACATGGATGCCAAAACCCTGCTTCGGGTGGAGGACGAAGAACGTATTATCGCGCTCAGTGACAAGGGCGCGTTCCAAAAACTGCAGACCCTTTGCAGCGGGTTTATCTATGATCCCGCTACCTCCGCCCCGGTCTGGTCGGGTGCGTCCAGCAAACTGGAAGCGGTGGCGGATATGGTTTCCAGCATGGTCGGCGAAGGTGAACAGGTGCTCCTGTTCTACGCCTTCCGCGCCGAAGCAGCTTACTTAAAAACGCGGCTGGAGAAGGAGGGCGCGGCGGTCGTAACCCCGGATGAAAAAGATTTTTTAACCCGGTGGAACAACCGCGACGCCGATGTGCTCCTGGCGCACCCCGCCAGTTGTGGGCACGGGCTGAATCTACAGGAGTCCGGCTCGCGGCTCCTCGTCTGGTCCTCCCTGACGTTCGACCTTGAACTATGGCAGCAAGCCTCGGCGCGTCTGCACCGCCGCGGGCAGCGGGCGCCGGTGGATCTGCACGTATTTTATGCCCGCGAGACGGTCGAGGAATATGCCCTTAAGGCGCTTCAGAAAAAATCCCGCCTGATGGATGAGTTTAAAGAGGAAACGCGCCGGTAATTTTTAAGGCAAAAAAAATTGGTCGTTTAAATAAAACTTCGTATATTTGCAGGTGACAACGATTGTCCTGTAAAAAGTTTATTTTTTATCATTTTGTTTATTTTTTCATGTTTTTAAATTTTTATAGGTGAAGCCTCTTTTTTGTGAAAAAAGGAGGCTTTTTTGGTGATTTCATCCCTCATCATAGCCAGACAGGAAACCACCTTTCTGACCGGGAAAAGCCCGGGACCACACCCCCCCCGAAAGTATGACGAGCCAAGCAAAAACTATGGAAGTTTTAATCTCCCCAAATTTGGGGAGACCAACTACAAGGAGTTCGACGAGACAAGCAAAAGTTATGGAAGTTTTGGTCTGCTCAAATTTGAGCAGACCTTCCTACAAGGAGTTCGACGAGCCGTGAGCAGCGTGAATATCGCCTGACCCGCATGCCCTGTTTTGGGGAGTTCTTCGACTCCTCAATTTTGAGGAGTCAAAAGAGGCGTTCGTTAATCTGCTCAAAATTGAGCAGATTATTTTTTAAAAAAAAGGCTTTTTTGTTGGGTGGTTTCGATT
>Ga0192242_10285_pt1 | contig 21946 bp, 18 predicted proteins | sample Koala_Koa27_J3_FD_131235 | JGI IMG/M metagenome (GOLD analysis project Ga0192242, IMG submission 131235) | Enriched cells from koala feces incubated with labeled cellulose particles, San Francisco Zoo, California, United States - Koala_Koa2-7_J3 ...
CGTTGGAACAGTTGCGCAAAGACTGCGGTGTGTCGCGTGACGGCTGTAGCGCGCGGCAACTGATGCAGGTGGGGCGTGACTATGGGCTGGAAGTACAGGGCTTTCGGGCTGAGGCGACTGATTTGCCGCCGTTGGCTCCTGCCATTATTCATTGGAACTTCAATCATTTTTTGGTGTTCGATGGTTTCCGGGGCAAGAAAGCCTACCTCAATGATCCGGCAAGGGGACGTGTTGCTGTCAGCAGGGAAGAGTTTGACAAATCATTTACCGGTATCGTACTGGCGTTCCGCAAAGGAGATCATTTTGTGCCGGGCGGTCGTCAGGCATCGATAGGCGGATTTATCCGCCGCCGGTTGAAGGGAACCGGTGCAGCCTTTTTCTTTACCTTGGTAATGGGAATCCTGAGTGCTTTTATCGGGTTGGTTACTCCGCTTTTTACTCAGGTCTTTATGGACAACATCTTGTCGGGCAATAACCGGGAATGGTTTAAGCCGTTCATGGTTGCGTTGTCCGGGCTGGTGCTTTTCAATTTTCTGGTACTTGCCATTCAGGGCATCTACAAGCGGCGTTTCAGCGGAAGTATGGCCATTGAGGCAAATGCAAATTTCTTTTGGCACATACTGCGTCTGCCTGTCGAGTTCTTTTCGCAACGCTATGTGGGCGACTTGATTTTTCGCCAGCGATCCAATCAAACCATTACTTCCACACTGGTGGATAAGTTAGGACCGCTTTTCATTAATATCCTTCTGTTGGGGCTTTATCTGTTTTTTTATGCTGCAATATAGCGTGCTGCTCACGTTGGTGGGACTGGGAGTAGTGCTGGTCAACATGGTGGTGGTACGTTACATCTCGCGCAGGCGGGTGGACATGAGCCGGGCGGCGGAGCTTGACCAAGGTAAGTTCTTTGGAGTCACCATATCCTGCCTGGATAACATGGAGACCATCAAGGCGGCAGGCGCCGAAGGCGGATTCTTTGAGCACTGGGCAGGCTACTTTGCCTGTATGCATAATTCCTCCATGCGGATAGACCGCTACTCCACGCTTATGAACATACTTCCGCAGTTATTGGCTCAACTTGCCAACAGCTTGGTGCTTGTCTTGGGTATCTACCTCATTCTGGGCGGTGAGTTTACCATTGGTATGCTGCTTGCTTTTCAAGGTTTCATGGGAGCTTTCCTAACACCCGTGAACCAGTTGCTGAGCACAGGAGAAACCATAATAGAGATGCGTACACAGATGGAACGGGTGGAAGATATATTTAAGTATCCCTGTGATATCAGCGAGGGCGGTTCGCGCCGGACGGAAAACGGAAAATTGGGAGGAAGTCTGGAATTGCGTCATGTCACCTTTGGATATAATGCCCACAGCAAGCCCCAGATAACCGATTTTTCACTCTCTTTGAAGTCTGGACAGAGCGTGGCGTTGGTGGGGGCTTCGGGATGCGGTAAAAGTACTCTCGCCAAGCTGATCTCGGGATTGTATAAACCTTGGGAAGGAGAGATTCTATTCGATGGCCGTTCGCACGCGGAGATCAGCCATCAGGAGTTTGTCAACTCGGTGGCTGTCATTGATCAGAATGTGGTGCTGTTTGATGATATCATAGCTGCTAATATCAAGATGTGGGATTCTTCCATCGAAGATTTTGCCATGATTCTGGCTTCCCGTGACGCACAGATACGCGAAGACATCATAGCTCGCCCCGGAGGCTTCGGCGCAAAGCTGGTGAAAGGCGGCCAGAACTTCTCGGGAGGTCAGCGTCAGCGCATAGAGATAGCTACCGCCCTGGCTCGCGAACCGGTTATCCTCATTATGGATGAGGCGACAAGCGCGTTGGATGCCGATACGGAGGAGAAAGTGATGAAATCCATCCGCATGAGTGGCGTGACACTGATTATTGTAGCTCATCGTTTGAGCACGATACGCGATTGCGATGAGATTATCGTACTGGACAGGGGAGCTGTGGTGGAGCGCGGCACTCATGACAGCCTGATGGCTACCGGAGGAAAATATAAGGAATTAATGGAAAGTAACTGATAAGACGATGTTATTCAAAGACCAGATAGAGAAAAGGAAAGAGCTGGAACAGACAGCTTTGCAGGAGGCGGTGGACGAACTGGTGTCGGCGGCGAGATTGCAGGTTCGCAACCGGCGGAAGCCGCGCTCGGACGGGCATGCCCTGAAAGATATACTGAATGCCTTGGGGATAAAGGAATATACTTTGGAGGAAGATGAATTCACTTCTCCCGAAGAACAGCTGGACCGCATTTTGCACCGGGCGGGCATTATGCAGCGACATATCCGTTTGGCTGGAAAATGGTGGCGTGAAACTACAGGATCTCTGCTGGGGCGTGACAAGGAAGGGCGTTTCGTGGCATTACTCCCTTCGCGGCGGGGCAATTCCTACACCTTTATAGATAAGACCGGAAAACGTGTTAGCCTGAACCGCAGGCGTATGGCAGAGGAACTGGATGAACAGGCCGTTTGTTTCTACCCTCCGTTGCCTTGGCGTAAGCTCACATACCGTGACTTGCTGGCTTTCATCTTTGCTTCCTTCCGCTGGTCCGATGTGGTGATGCTGCTGGCGGTATGCCTGGTGGTGAGCTTGTTCGGCATGTTTGTGCCGTTCATCAACAAGCAGATTTTCGAGGACATCATTCCTAACGGTACACAAGAAGACATACTGGCCATTGGCGGGGTGTTGATAGATGCAGGGATGGGAAGCATCCTTTTTGGTGTAACGCGCGACCTGATATTGACCCGTTTTAAAGACCTGGCAGACATACGGGTGCAGAGTGCCGTCATGGCACGTACTTTCCTGCTCCGTCCCGATTTCTTCCTGAAATATTCTTCGGGCGAACTGAGCGACCGTATCACTGGCATCAGCCGTCTGTGTGATTTGCTGAACGATGTGATCCTGAGTGCCTCGCTCACCATGCTCTTTTCTATTGTCTACATTGGGCAGATGATGCTTTACGCCAGCAGCCTGCTGTTACCGGCTCTGGCTATACTCTTGGCGCAACTGTTACTGATGGTGGCTTCATTTTGGCTGGAAAGCAAGTATCACAGCCTGTACCTGCAAGCCAATACCAAGTTGAGCGGACTCGTGTTCAATATCCTTTCGGGCATTCAGAAGATAAAGTTGACCGGCTCGGAGAAGCGTGCCTTCACCCGCTGGGCAGAGGCTTACCGCACCAGTGCGGCTGTAGAATACAATCCCCCTCTTTTCCTGAAAATATCGCCGGCACTTTCTGCCTTGTGTACATTGGGTGGTACGGCTGTTCTTTATTATTATACATTAAAAGGCGGTATCGCTCCGTCAGATTTCATAGCCTTCACGGTGGCTTATGGCATGGTAAGTGGAGCTGTGTCTGCCGTGGCGGGCATTATTCCTTCGCTGGCACAGGTAGGTCCGTTGCTCAGAATCTCCGCTCCGGTCATGGAGTCGTTGCCCGAAGTAGAGGAACAAGCCTCGCAAGTTTCTTTTTTAAGCGGCTCTATCGAGGTATCCAATCTTTCTTTCCGTTATGCGGAAGATGCTCCTCTGGTATTGGACGGGATTGACCTGAAGATACGTTCCGGCGAGTATGTGGGCATTGTGGGCAAGTCTGGTTGCGGAAAGAGCATCCTGTTACGCCTGTTGTTGGGATTTGAAGAACCGTTGTCGGGGGCCGTCTATTATGATGATTATGACTTGGGCAAGGTGGACAAGTCCAGTCTGCGCCGCTGCATCGGCACTTGTCTGCAGAGCGGTAGCCTGTTTCCGGGCGATGTATTCAGTAACATTACGATAACCGCGCCTTGGAGTACGGAGGAGGATGCCTGGGAGGCAGCCCGGCTGGCAGGCATTGACAAGGACATATCCGAGTTGCCGATGGGGATGCACACCCTTATCAGTGAGGGTGGGGGAGGTTTCAGTGGCGGTCAGAAGCAACGCTTGCTGATAGCCCGTTCCTTGTTGAACAAACCGTCCGTCGTCTTTTTTTGATGAGGCTACCAGTGCGCTCGATAATATCAGCCGGAAGCAGGTGTCCGACAATCTGGACACACTGGGCTGCACGCGTGTAGTCATTGCCCATCGCTTCAGCACCATCCGCCATTGCCACCGCATCATTGTGCTGAACAAGGGAAGGATAGCCGAAGAGGGTACTTTCGATGAGTTGATGGCAAATGGAAAACTATTCTATGAAATGAGCAAACGGCAGTTGTGATAGCTACCGTCTACTTGTGTTTATTGCTCTCTTGATGCATGCCTTTAAAAATGGGATAAGGTACCCTTTAAACAAATACATGGAACTTGTTTGCAGTCAGGGCATATATTCTTTGTAGACTGAGGACGCGTCCCTCCACTTATCCCATCCAAATCCTCCTCACTCAACGCTCTTTTCTGTCCTCTAAGTGGATAAAGCGCCGCCATCAGCACCTCCGCTTCTAAATCAGACGGACAGATGCCTTTTGTTTTCAAACATTCCATAAATTCGGAAAGGGTTTCTTTTTGGGCTAGTTCCCATACAAAGTCCATTCCATAAGCTGCTTTTAATTCTGCTATTTCCATATTGGTGATTCTATAAAGATATATGCTAAGATCACATTAAACGCAAAGCTAAAAAATACTATTTCTGGTAACGCTTTCATCCACCCCTACAGTAAAATGTTAACACGATATGTAGAAAGTGTCTTTTCCTAGAAATATGGATTCTTTTTGCCACAAGTACATTGCTGTCCAAGAATTGATGGCAAATGGAAAACTATTTTATGAAATGAGCAAACGGCAGTTGTGACAGCTACCGTTTACTTGTGTTTATTGCTCTCTTGATGCATTCCTTTAAAAATAGGAACTTGGACAAACACATGGATTTTTTTTGCAGTAAAGGCATACATTCCCTGTAGACTTAGGACGGAAACCTCCACTAATCTCATCCAGCTCCTCCTCATCCAACTCTCTTTTCTGTCCTCTGAGTGGATAAAGTGCCGCCATCAGCATCTCCGCTTCTAAATCAGACGGACAGATATCTTTTGTTTTCAAGCATTCCATAAATTCGGAAAGGGTTTCTTTTTGGGCTAGTTCCCATACAAAGTCCATTCCATAAGCTGCTTTTAATTCTGCTATTTCCATATTGGTTTCAATTAATGATTTTATAAAAATATATGCTAATATCACGTTAAAGGCAAATATAAAAAATATTATTTAATAGGTGTCCGGGTAATGGAGAGACGTTGTTCGTTTAAGTCCGTAAAGATGTTATTCTAAGCATAGAAGGCTCATTGTCAATTGTTTGCTGATGCAGGAGCATCCTGGTCAGGAAGGCATTGCTTGAGGTCATCAGCATAAAAAAAGTTTGTAGGCTCGTTGTTATATCGAACTTACGTTATATTACAATCGGTTGATAAATATCTATGGATAAATGACTTATGCTTAGAATGACATTTTTACGGACTTAAACGAACAACGATTTCCTGTTTTCTGAATGCCTATTGCATAACATTTCCTAACTTTATCCTTTGTATTGATTGAAATGGACGTGAAACACGGCACTCGCCTATAGATTTGATGACCATAATACCATATAATATAAATTGAACCCAATTATGGAAATAGCAGAATTAAAAGCAGCTTATGGAATGGACTTTGTATGGGAACTAGCCCAAAAAGAAACCCTTTCCGAGTTTATGGAATGTCTGAAAGAAAAAGGTAGTTGTCCGTCTGATTCGGAAGCGGAGGTACTGATGGCGGCACTCTATCCGCTCAAAGGACAGAAAAGAGAGTTGAGTGAGGAGGATTTGGATGTGGTAAATGGAGGAGGGAGAAGTTTTCTGCCTACAAAGAAACCTTCAGGTACTTCGGTAGGTTCTCATTTATAAGAAAAGAGTCCCGGAACAGCCTTGCTACTTATGACTTTACAAAAAACATAAAAACATCATGAGAAGAACCTTTCGCTATTTTGTATTGCTATTGATCACGCTCCTATTCGCGCGATGCACCTCTAGCAACTCGGATTCAGTCACCCCAACGGACTATAGCCCTATCACTCAGGAACTGGTCACTATCATCGAGAACGACAGCCAACTGAAGGCTCTCCTTCAGAAAGCCATCGACAAGGGAAAAGAAATCAACCCGGACAAGGTCACCAATCCGGCACAAACCATTGAGGAATATTATGATTTCATCCAGTGGGCCGGTACGGCAATGCCTTGGACCGTGATCCGGCAACCAGAAGGCACCTCGCTTTACAGCCGGATAGACCAGGCATTGAATTACCTGTGCTTTATCAACGACATCCCGTTGGACGAGTTGGAAGGGAAAGGAATGTACAATAACTCCCTTCAGTACACGGAGACTTATCGTACGTGGCTCATCAACTTCTGCAAGGCATGGGGCGAGTATCTCTCCACTCCCGGGACTTGGAACGACGAGTATTACCGGATAGCCTTGAGCGATCCCTCCTTCGGATTGCAGGAAGGCTGGTATGAGAATTCTTCCAACTGGAAATCGTTCAACGACTTCTTTGCCCGTAACCTGAAATCGCCCGACGCGCGTCCTATCGCCGAGCCCAATAATAATAATGTAGTAGCGTCGCCCGCCGACTCCAGACCCGAAGGTATCTGGCAGATAGACAGTAACTCGGATATGGTGCAGAAAGAAGGTGTAGTGATCAAATCCAAAGTATTTAACTCCGTCTCCCAAATGGTAGGTCCGAACAGCTCTTACCGGGATGCATTTGCCAACGGCATCCTGACGCACTCATTTCTTGATGTAAATGATTACCACCGCTATCATTTCCCCATGAGCGGAACGATCAAGGAATTGAATATCATTCCGGGCGATGATGCCAGCGGAGGTGTCGTAACCTGGAGTTCGGAAACGGGTAAGTACCTGTTCTCGTGCGAGCTTCCGGGATGGCAGACCATCGAGACACGGGGTTGTGTGATTCTGGAAACAGAAGAGTGTGGTCTTGTCGCCCTATTGCCTATCGGCATATCACAAGTTGGCTCAGTAAACTTTGAGCCGGACTTGAAGGTAGGCGACAAAGTACAAAAAGGAGACAAACTGGGCTACTTCCTTTTCGGCGGTTCCGATTTCATGATCCTTTTCCAGCAGGGAGTGAAGTTCAGACTCACCGCGCCGGTCAACGCCCAAGGTGGCTGGAACCATCTACTGATGGGTGAGGAACTGGGACGGATCGGTATGTAACTTTGCGGACTTTATCCATCACCAAAGAACCTTATTCTATTATCTGCTTATTACCAAGCGGTTACCTGGTGGTGGCAGGAGGAAATATGGGTGAGGACAATCCGGTTGCCCTCACCCATAAAAATAAACTATCCCAACTTTACCACATGATAAAGCGTCCCCCTCTTGGATTTCTTGCAAGGCACTTCCAACTTGCGGAGCACCCGACCGAAAGGAGATATCTTGCTGACTGACAATTTATCACGTGTCTTTGTCTGAAGATAATTGAATATTTCCATTACCGTGAGTCATTCGCCTTCTCCATTATCTTCCGCAGAAGAAAAATAACAATGATAAAGTTGCTCCAACGGCGTAAGCTGCTCAAAATCGCGGTTGGTCTGGCGCAACAGGGCTTCGTCTTCATCATTCAGCCAATAACGCTCTCCCTTATAGATGAGCGACATGGCCTGTGCATAGAGTTGGCGATAGTCTATGGTGACATTGGTGTCGATGGGCGCCGTCACTTCGATGCAGATAAAACGGCGGCTGCCGCTGGGGTCGGTGAGCAAGTCCTTTTGGTTGCTGGTGCCTATGAACGAAGCATAGCGGCGCACTTCCTGAACGGTGGTGCCGTGAGGCTTTCGCAACATGGCGGCAGGTTTCTGCAACAAATGTTTCAGGAAGCCCTGTTGGTTTACGGTTATCTGGTCAAACTCATCCAGATTGATCAGGAAAAAACGCCCCAGGGCGCGCTCCGTCTCCAGCTTGCTGCTGAAATCCAGACTGTCCGCATAGCCGAAACGCAGTTCGGGCGGCAGCAGGATGCGGCAAAAAGTAGACTTGCGATACCCTTGCGCCCCTACCAGCAGCGGCGACGTGTTGTTGCCATGCTGCCGGTCCATGCCGCGCCAGTGCGCCACCATGCCCAGAAACCAGCGGCGGAACAGTTCGCGCCAATGCGGATTGTTGCAGGGCACCACTCCCGCCAGCGCGCTGATGCGGTCCGTGCCATCCCAGCGGGGCACATCGCACAGGTATTCCTCCACGGGATTGTAAAGAGGGACAAAGTCCGAAGTGAGGAAACGATCCACATCGCGGTCCCACACCTGCAAGCCCTCCTTCAGGGCAGCAATGGAGATGCTGTTTCGCGCACGCTTGTCCATGGGCTTGAAGTAAAAGTGAATGGAATCGCGCTGGCGGAACTCCACGTCGCCCAGCACCGTGTTGTAACGGAACTCATACCTGCGCTTCATGAACTCCTCCAGGCGGAACACGCTCTCCTGGTCGCGGTTCAGGGCGCTCTTTTTCCCGAATCCCTTCTGCTCCTTGTACAGGTTGCGGAGCATGGAGCGTATCATCTCCGCATCCGCCTCGCGGTAATAGTGCATCAGGGTGCGCCTCACTGCCTCCTCCTCGGGAATGCCCGCCTTGAAACATTGTTCGGCAAGGTGTACCAGCAACGGTTCCGGACCGTCCTGCCGTTTCCAGTCCTCCATTTCGTCCAGCGCACGGCTCAGTGCCGTCTCATACATCATTGCAAAGGTGCGGGAGGCATCACAGCCCGGCTCCAGGCGTTCCAGCAGCGTTTCCCCGGTCTGCTTCCGGTGGCGGAAAGTTTCTTCGTCGGGCATCGTGAGCGGCTGTTCCAGGCAGAAGGGCACAGCGGACGGATTGCAATAAGGTTGCTCGTCCAGCGTCATGCGGCAGTGCTGCGACAGCACGGGTTCTTTCAGCGTGACGGGAAAAGGCAGCAGAGGCTGATAGCACGTCACCGCCAGGCGGTAGGCATGGGCATGAAACAGTGTGGCTTCTTCTTCCTTCGCGGGCAGTCCGCCGCCGGGCAGGGCAAAGCGCACCCATATCTTCACGCTCCGTCCGCTGGAACCGCAGAATGCGGCGAAGGTCTGGGGCAGAAGCGCCGCCATGCGTTTCACGAACTCCGTTTCGGACAAGCCCGAAAGCCGGTTCACCTCCAGCTGCACCAGCCCGTTGTAATGTTTCATCCGGCGTCCTCCATCGCGCGTGCGGGCATATTCCGCTGCCGGGTAGACGCAAGGCAGTCTGCCGATGTGCACGTAACGGGCATCCGTACCATCCATGCGTGGCAATACTTCGCGCAGTCCCGACACATATCCGGCTTTCGTTTCCGTCTTTATTCTCTCACAGAAAGCGTCCGCCTCACAGGTGCTCAGCGCTTTCTTTCCGCTGTTCTCATCTTCTCTGATGATGGTTATCTTCATCTTTCATTCCTTTTTTTAAAGAAGCTGCGTCTTTGTGTGGCGGCAGCTATTTTTATGTAAAGGTAATGCTTAATACCCTCCCTTGCAAACTTATTCCCGATTAATGCCTGATGTTCTTTGGTTTTCTTACGTTCTTTATCTATCTTTGCTCCTTACAATATTTGTTGTGAACATCTGTCAACAATACTGTTTATGGTTGTTGGCAATATTGCTAACAGTTGCTGGCAATGTTGTTTACAGCTGTAGACAAGTAAGAACGAAAGGAAGAAAACTAATATTCATTACTATGGCAATACTATTTGACTGGTACGAAGACCCTAAGCCCTCGGCACGTGAGGGGGGGAGAAAAGACGCTGCATCCGCGCATCAAGCAGAACGGAACGGCATCTACCAATACGTTGCGCGACCGCATCCAGAGGCGTTGTTCGCTGACCCGCACCGATGTGAGTGCAGTGCTCGATGCCCTCTCTCAAGTCATGGGCGAGGAACTGGCGGACGGTCGCCGGGTGCACCTGGACGGCATCGGTTATTTTCATCCCACCCTTACCACTACGGAACCGGTGACTGAAGACACCAAACGGAAAAATACTAAAGTGAAGCTGAAGGCAATCACTTTCCGCGCCGACCAGGCACTGAAAAACGAAGTGGGGAAAATCAAGGCGAAATGCCTGGAGGGGAATTTCCATTCCGACAAGATAACGAATGAAGAAATAGACCGCCGGCTGACCCGTTATTTCACCACCCACGCCTTTATGCGCCGAAAGGACTTTCAGGCGTTGTGCGGACTGCTGGTGAGCACTGCCAATCATCACCTGAGGAGGCTTTGCAGCGAGGGAAAGCTAAAAAATGCAGCACTGCCCAAGCAACCTATCTATGTGCCTGTTAATGGATATTATGCTGACAATAAGGAGATTACTGAGTAATATTCCGGAATCGGTGGTGAGGGCAGACATCTTGCCCTCACCACTGACTGGGGGAACAAAGTGGATGTAATTTGCTTTTAATTAGTAGATTACATGAGGATAGTGAGTGGTGAGGGCAAAATAGAACATTTGCTTTAATTCTGCTGACGGAAAATATGCCCAATTGCAATCGGATGTAAGAACTTGTAAATAAATGATTTATGTTTAGAATAACATCTTTGCGGACTTAAACTAACAATGACTTTCAACTTTCTGAATGCTTATTGCATAATATTCCTAACTTTATCCTCGTATAGGTTAAGATGAACGCAAAGTACGGCATTCACTTCTGGATTTTACGATAAGACCATTAATTAAACCCAATATGGAAATAGAAGAATTAAAAACAGCTTATGGAAAGGATTTTGTATGGGAACTTGCCCAAAAGGAAACCCTTTCCGAGTTTATGGAATGTTTGAAAACAAAAGGTGTTTGTCCGGATGATTCGGAAGCGGAGGTGCTGATGGCGGCGCTTTATCCGCTCAAAGGACAGAAAAGAAAGTTGAGCGAAGAGGATTTGGAGGAGATAAGTGGAGGGATTCCTTCACCTACGAGAAATCCTGTGCCAACTTCATCAGGTTCTCATTTATAAGGAAAGCCTTTAGGATCTATCTTTTCACTATCGTAAAATTTGTAGACAAGATTATTAATGATATAATGGAAACTAATATGGAAGTAGCAGAATTAAAAGCAGCTTATGGAATGGATTTTGTATGGAAACTTGCCCAAAAGGAAATCCTTTCCGAGTTTATGGAATGTTTGAAAACAAAAGGTATTTGTCCGACTGAAGCGGAAGCTGAGGTGCTGATGGCGGTGCTTTACCCGCTCAAAGGACAGAAAAGAGGGTTGAACGAGGAGGAATTGGAGGAAATAAGTGGAGGATACCAACCTATACCTTCACGGACCCCTTACATATCCCGGAAGAGTTCATTTGGTTATTTATAAAAAAAAGAATTCCCGAAACTGTCTTGTCACTGTTCCGGGAATTCTTTTTTTTACTCGGGCCGGCACATGATCCGTTCCAGCAAGTCATACCAGAAGTGTACCTGCTCCAGTTTGAACCGTTCCGGATATTTCCGTACAAGCTGCACCAGCAGGTTCTGTTCATCATCCGCTATACCCAAAGCCTGGTAGTGCTTCAGTTCTTCTTCATAGGCCAAAGCGAACCACTCCATGGCAGTGGCAGGAACCACAATCATGGCGGCGGCAATCAAAGCGGGCGACTGGGCGCACAACTCCGCCGGTTCCAGCTGGTAGCGCGAAAGGTCGGTAGAAAAGGCCTGAAGGTGAATAAGGTTATCTGTCAGTGAAGACCAGTCGAAATCCATGCGCCCGTCTATGGGATAGCGTAGGCCGCCGAAGTCCAGCCATACGTAATGGGTATATCCGGGGAATTGCCGGGTGGCACGGTGCAGGAAGCTCACTTTGTTGTGCGTCATCAGGGTGTATTCCCAGTAACGGTGTTCGGGGTGGAGTGCACGGTGCTTTATTAATGTGCGGTAAGTCTCACTTTCCATAATTTCTTTTTCCCGTTCTCCGTATTTGCCGTAAAAGGTATTTTCTATGTCCAGGTTTACTGTCTTTTGAAAGAAGGGTTGCAGCTTTTTCTGCATTCCGGACTCGCAATAACACACCAGGTTGAGGCGTGACAGGGCGGCGAGGTTGCGGAACCACGTCACGTAGTCTTCTTCGCTTCGCTGGAATCCCACCCACTCCTCGCGTTTTAGGTTCTTGAATGCGGTGACACACAGTACCCGGTGGTTGTTATCCTTTGGGGTGCGGCGTGGCGGCATATCTTCCAGTGCGGGCGGTTCAGATTCGACAAAGCCGGTAGAAGCGCGTGCATCCAGCTGCTTCAGGCGGAAATTCACTCCACTAAAAGTTTCATAGTCGGCCAGTGTACGTGCGGTTCCCAACCCGTAAATACCGAAGTCCGCCGTGTCTTTTTCCATACCCAGCAAGATGCGGCAGCGGCGTTGCGCCACGACATCCGTCTTCCAGAAAGCAGAATGTTCATTCCAGTGACAGATGCGGTCTTCAGGGTTGTTTTCGGGATGGTTGGTACGCTGGTAAAGGTGGAACACGGTTGGCTTTTCGGGATAGAAAATGTCCCAGCCGTGTGTCCAGCTTCGTACCGCCAGGGTGATTTCTTCGCCGTGGAAGTAAAGATGGGGGTCGTATGGCACTTCTTTTATCCAACGGGAGGAGGCAAACAGGAAGTGACCCGAGAGAAAAGCACCCCGCACCGGGCGGCGATAGAAATGGATAGGCAATTGGGCTATGAGCATCAGCATGTCGTAGCTGTTGAAATAGTCGGCAGACAGGGTGTAGCTACAGGCATCTGAATCTTCTGACGACTCGTAATCGGGACAATAGGCGGTGATCAACGGCTTGGGGGAGGGGCATTGGTGCAGTTGTTCTAGCAGGATGCGGTCCCACTCCTTTACAAACCGCGAATGGCTGTCTATCTGCAGAGTGTATGCTTCGCCTTGCCACAGGCTTTGGGTGAGCGATCGTGCATAGCAGCATCCTTTGCTATCTTGTGGGTGGATGTAGATGATGCGGCAACGGGGAACGCTGTCCAAAAAAGCCTGTTCTTCTGCCGACAACTCGTCCTGACAACAGATGCCGAAGGATAGGCGCGAGGGGTTCTCGGCTTGCTCCAGTGCCCTACGAATGGTAGGGAAAAGTTCTTTGTCTCTATAGGAGGCAATTTGGATGAAGATGGTGTCTTTCATTCTTTAATTATTAAAGTTTATCAAAGATAGGGTGAATTCGTTTATCGGTAAGAAAATGATCGGGACGGTATGTCCTGACCAGTCCGAAACTTTGTCCTGATTAGTCCGTATGTGTTGAAACAGAGGAGAGTATACATCTTGTCCATCGTGCGGAAAGCAAAGGGTATCGTGCGGGTTGGATACGTTTTTTGTTTTTTTTCTTGCTTCTATTGAAACTTTCTTTAACTTTGCTGTCTTGTTTAAACAGGGGTAAATAGAATGATACATAGAGGAACTTTGCTGTTTTTTATATTTTTCATGATGTTAGGGGCAGGCTGTGACTGTCCTTCTTTGAATAGGGCAACTGTGCAGCAGGATGCGGACAGCCTTTATACGTGTGAACATATCAAGCATATTAGCATTACCGAGCCGCAAAAGGCCTTGGAGTTGCTGGACGAGGCGGAACGGCGCAAGTTGTTTTCTCCTTTCTATCAGAATTATCTGCGTTGTGCTGTTTATCAGAACGGTTTGCAAATGTTCAAGGTAGCTTTGAACTATGCGCTGCGTGCTTGGCAGGATGCCGATGGAAAGAAAGATCCTGATGTGTTTCTGAACCTTACTGAACTGATTGTAGACCAGTATTATAACAATGGGAAATATACGGAAAGCCTGCGTTATGCCATCGAGGGGATAGAGTATGCGCGCCAACAGGATTCTGTGTCTTCGGAAGCAAACCTTTTGCTCTATATCGGGCTAAACAAGCGTGAGATGAAGGCGAAGAAGGAAGCTTATTCATATCTGGACCGTAGCATAGCCCTGTTGGAGCAGATAGCGGAAAAGGAAACCACGTGGAGGGCGCTGATAGACCTTGTCTATGCGTATGGAGTGAAAATAAGTGTTTTACAGGAAGATGGAGAATATAAGGAGGCTATAGCCATGCTGCCCCGTTATGAACAGCTGATGCGGAAGCTGGAAACTTGTAGTGATGCCCCTGCGGGAGCGTGCGATATGTATTATGCTTCCGAATATGCCACTTATGCCTGTATCTTTTTCAGTAATGGCGAACCCGCCAAGGCACGCGAGTATTATGAAAAGTTCCTTGCCATTGATTGTACCCATATTCCCAATGGGGTGAGCATGAAAATAGATTATCTGTTGTTGACCCGCCAATACCGGGAAGCCTTGTCGCTGCTGAAGGAAGAAAAGGAGCTTTTCCATGAACGGGTGGATACCGTCAGCCATGACTACATTAACAACCATCTGGCGTATGAAGCGGAGGCTTACAGCGGATTGGGAGACTATCGGTCTGCTTTCCGTACCCAGGCCGTGATGCTTGCCTTGACCGACAGCTTGCAACGGCGCGAGAAACAGGCTGCCGTACTGGAACTGGCCACTGTGTATGAAACCCGGGAGAAGGAAATCCTGCTTCAGCAGCAGGCTGCCTCATTGACGGTGCGTAACGTCCTGCTGGCTTCTGCCACGGTGGTGATGTTGCTACTGGTATTTCTGTTGTGGCGCACGCTGCGTACTTCGCGCATCATCCGTCAAAAGAATAAGGTAATGGCTCGAAATCTGAAGGAGCAGATGATTTACAAGGAAGAAGCCCTGCAAGCCCGTTCCCGGGTATATGCCCTTACGGAACTGCTGAACCGGACGAATCCCGATGCGGCGGCGACCGTGTGTCCCGATCGGGAAGAAGGAGGTGAATCGAAAGATACCGGTCGGATCGCCTTTGAACAGTTGGACTATCTGGTGCGCACGGAGAAGCTCTATCTAGTTCCCGACATCAGCCGTGACGATCTGGCGCGTCGCATCCATGTGGACAAGAATAAGTTCTCGCAGATCCTACAAAAATATTCGGGAGTGAAGTTTTACGAATACATTAATGATATGCGTGTGGAGTATGCCATACAGTTGATGGGGCGTTATCCCGGACATACCTTTGAAGCCATTGCTGCCGATGCCGGATTCTCCAGCCGGAGCACCTTTCATGTGCAGTTCAAACGGAAGACAGGCATGACGCCTTCCGAATATCGTGCGCAAATGGAAGGGAATATGTAATTGATAGTCAGTGGATTATGCTTATTCTAACAACTTTGTGGACTTAGGCTAACAATCTCTTCCGTGATTGAAACTGCCTTTATGGAATACTTTTTAACTTTGTTGCTGTATTTCAATGAAGTATTCATTTTAAAAAAAGTATGATCTATGAAACTTAAAAAACAATGGGGGCTGGTTTTGACTGCCTTTATTCTTCTTGCCACTTCGTGCAAAGATGATAATTACTATACCGTAGAAGTGGTTCAACCCGAAACGCCTGCAGAAACGCCTCAAGACACAATAGAGTACGAGAATCCCATATTGGGTATTCGTAATCTGAACTATTACCTTGGAACGACAGACCTGAATCCTGCCTATATCTTGCAGGCGAAAGGATTGGTGCAGTTGTATCAGGACAGCCCCTTTGTTCAAAATAGAGTGACCAATGACTTGCTGCTGACTGTGTGGGTGCCTGAACACCCTGTAAAGTATATTTTGAAGGTAATGGAAACTGATATAACCAATCCGGATTACTGCATCCTGGATTTTTCCAAGCTGAAAGGTAATGCGGGAGATACGCTTAATCTCTATATGCCTGTGAACTGGAACTATCAGGCACTGGCGTCTTGGGAGAAAAGCCGTAGGCTGAATCTGTCGTGGGAGGTGTATGCCAATGACCGGTTTGTGGACACGTATGTATATGACGTTGTCTGCCGCTCCGTGCACGATTTCAGCTATTGGATCCAATGGCGGGATAACTCCGGCGATTCGGACAAATGGTATGACCAGCTGATGGGCGAGATGGGCAGCTATGCTGCATGGCGCATGCGCGAAGAAGGGGATAACAGCTTGATTGTCTCCAACACTTATATGCTGGCCGGATTCATAGACGAGCATTCGCCGCTGATAGACCGTATGAAGCAGGAGGTAATAGAGGACGGTTATGTGGATAATATTTATGGACCGGACGGATATACCACCGATGAGGACTGTATCGCTTCTATCGACGCTTTTGCCTACCTGATGCAGAAGCATCATGTGAAGTATGCGCAGCGCAACAGTAATGACAGGCCTTATATACGTGGCATAGACGAAGTGTTCGGCCTGGGACAGGGGTATTATACGGAACTGGCCTGCGCCTTTGCTTCCTGGTGTATCAATATCGGTATTCCGGTTGATTTCATTTCCATGCCCGGTCATGTCTATCCGGTTGCGATATTGCCATCGGGCAAAGATTTTCCGTGGGATACCATCGGGCTTCGTCATTATGACTATCCTGACCTGTCAAAGCCCAGTAAGGAGGCTTTTGCCCAAGCACATGAGAATTTTGTGAAAGTGCAGGAAATTTCCGCCGAATATTATATTGAGGATATGGCTGCTATAAAGGCAAACGAGATGATGTTCCAGAGGACGAACCTGTATGCTGCACGGTTTTATATGCCGTCGTTCAATTTCAGCGACAAGTACTGGTCTAATGCCCTTTCGCGCTCGGTGGAGGGACGGGAGCTGCAACCGGTCACGGATTCTCTGCTGCTGAAGATGTTGAATATGTACCAAGAGACTGTGAAGACAACAGCTGTAGGCGGAACGGGAGAACGTTAATGTATGGGAGCTGTTGTGCGTTTAATGCTCCCTGTAGCGGTGCTCAGTTTCTTTCTGGGCAATACTACGGTGTTGCTAAATGTTAAGCATTAAAATAAACATGATTATGATGACAAACAAATATTTGCTTCTGTTTACGATCTGTCTGCTAGGACTGGCAGGGTGTAAGGAGAGTGCACAAGAAACGGGTATGAAGCAATTGCTGTCTTATAAGATAGTGGCTTATACGCAGTATTATGGAAATAGCAAGGAACTTGCTGTCGTTCTTCAGTATGATGAACAAAACCGCGTGCTATCTTATAAAAATGACTCCATAGTATGGAAATACGTTTATCGTACCGATGGGCGGATTGGTGTTACCGGCAACTACTGGAAAGATGATACTGAACAGTTCTCGGGAACTGTTACCCTTAATTCCTACGGATTGCCGGAAGTAGAGGATTACTGTTATGTAAAAGTGTCATACCCGGAAATCCCGGTTCCTTTTTCCGATAAGATGGAGTATACCTATAATGAGAAGGGGAGCTTGATTACCGCATACGAAGTGGTGGAATGCGGTGATTATTCCTATACCCTCCACCTTCTCTTTGCGTATGGTGACGGTAGCAAGAATGTCACCCGTATGGATTCTGATTATGAGGGGCTCGGAAAAAAAGAGAATCTTCATTATGAATTTGAATATCAGGATACCCGGAATCCATTGGATTTCTATCCGGAGACAACCATGATCATACCGATGAATGCAGGAATCCAGTTTACGGGACAAAGCGGGTACCGGCGAGATAAGTTGCTGGATAGGATAAAAGTATATGATAAGGAAGATGTATTGCTGCAAGTGATAGAATGTACCTATCAGTATGACGATAGCGGAAAGATGACTGAATGTAAACTGACTAAGCGGAATATGGGGTCTGATGGAAAGCCGACAGGCGAAGAGGAGTTCTTCCGCTATTATGATATGAAGTATTAAATCTTGATTTGAAGTTTAAACAACGTAAAAAATGGGACTGTTGAGGATTTAACATAAATTGCATGAAAATAATAAGCATATTCCATTCCTTCTCGACAAGGCTCAGCCTCTATATCGTCTTGATAACGACAGCTGTCTTTGCCGCCACTTTCGTAGCCTATTTCCATTCCGCCCGTACACAGGTGAGAAAGGAAGCGGTGAAGCATGCCGAAAGCGTATTGTCCAATACCGTGCTACGGATAGACAATGTATTGCAATCGGTAGAGGTGGCTGTAGACAATATGTCTTGGCTGATCCCCTACCATTTGGCGGAACCGGACTCTATGTATGCCGTTACGTGCCGGTTGCTGGAGAACAATCCCATCATTACGGGAAGTGCCGTGGCTTTTGAACCGAATTATTATCCGGAGAAAGGTGTGCTCTATTCTCCTTACTCCTTCCGCAGCGGCGACTCTATAGTGAGCAAGCAACTGGGTACGGAAAACTATGAGTATCATTATATGGACTGGTATCAGATTCCCAAACTGCTTGATACTCCTTACTGGAGCGAACCCTATTTTGATGATGGAGGCGGCGAGATGATTATGTCTACCTACTCCCTGCCGATGCACGATAGAAATGGGAAATTATATGCTATCTTTACCGCCGACATATCCTTGTCCTGGCTGGCGGAGATGGTGAACGGTATCAAGCCCTATCCTCATTCTTATAATATGATGGTGGGGCGTGGAGGCGCTTATCTGGTGCATCATCGTCCTGAACGGATTCTGGACGAAACGATATTTACGGCTACGTTGAATATGGTGGATACTACGGTACAGGACATCGGTCACCGTATGGTAAGAGGCGAAGAGGGAATGTCCACTCTGCAGAACGATGATACGCTTTCGTATGTTTTCTTTGCACCGGTGGAGCGGACGCAGTGGTCGGTGGCCGTCATCTGTCCTTATAAGGATGTGTTTGCCGGAGTGGAACAGATCCGGAATACGGTGGTGCTCATCTCGCTGGTGGGGCTGGTATTGCTGCTCCTCTTTTGCCTCAGCGCCATCCGCAAACTAACTCACCCGCTGACCCGATTTGCCGATTCCGCTATCAGCATTGCCAAAGGCAACTTTTCAGCCTCCTTGCCGGTCATCCGCAGCAAGGATGAAATGGGTAAACTGCACGACTCTTTCGAGTTCATGCAACATTCGCTGGTCAATTATATCCGCGAATTGGAAGTGACTACCTCTAAGAAAGAACGCATAGAAAGTGAATTGCGCATTGCCAGCGAGATACAGATGGGAATGATTCCCAAAATCTTTCCGCCTTTCCCCGAAAGGGAAGATATTGACCTCTTTGCCACATTGGTACCTGCCAAGGAGGTGGGGGGAGACCTGTATGACTTCTTTATAGAGGATGGCAAACTGTATTTCACTATCGGTGATGTATCGGGCAAAGGAGTTCCGGCCTCTCTGCTGATGGCTGTGACGCGCAGCTTGTTCCGCACAGTTGCTTCGCATCTGCAAGATCCTGTTGCCATTGTCTGCTCGCTGAACGATGCTATAGCCGAAAATAATGAATCGAATATGTTTGTTACGTTGTTTCTGGGGGTACTTGACCTGAAGACGGGAATCTTGCGTTATTGCAATGCCGGTCATAATCCGCCTGTCCTTATCGGGGCAACGGGCGAACCGGATTATATGAAGGTCTGTTCCAATCTGCCTTTGGGAGCATTCGGCGGATTTCCTTATAAAGGGGAGGAAATGGCGTGGGTGCCGGGAGCCTCGCTGTTTATGTATACCGACGGGGTGACGGAAGCAGAGAATGCCGACAAAGAACTCTTTTCGGAAAAACGGCTGCTGGACGTGCTGGCTGTGTGCCGGGAGAGGAATCCTCACCATATAGTAGAAGAACTGATGCGGCAGGTGCAGCAATATGTGGGCGGTGTGGAACAAAGTGACGACATCACTATGCTATGCCTTTATTATCAACCCTCAAAGATACTTATGTAATGAAGAAACAAGTGATTATCAAAAATGAAATAAGTGAAATATCAAAGCTGCAAGCTTTTGTGGACGAGATGGGAGAAGAATGGGAATTATCTCCTAAGTTGGTGTTCAATCTGAACCTGGTGCTGGAGGAAGCTGTATCGAATATCATTCTTTATGCCTACCCTAAACAAATGGGGAAGGAAATCAGTATAACGGCCGATAAGAATGATAATATACTGCTCCTCACCCTGACGGATACGGGTAAAGAATTCAATCCGACGGAAGTGCCGGAGGTAGATATTACTCTTTCTGCCGAAGAACGTCCCATAGGCGGACTTGGTATTTTCCTGATAAAGAACATAATGAACGAAGTGGAATACCAACGGGTGGAAGGTACGAACGTCTTTACGCTGAAGAAAATATTAGATGAACAGTAATAAATGAAGGTAACGATGGAAATAGAAATAACGAAAGAAAAGGATATAAATATAGTTTCAATTATCGGAAGATTGGATACAACTACGGCAGGTGATTTTGAAAAAGCCATTTCTCCACTGTTTTATAATGGATCCAATATTGTATTTGACTGTAGTAATCTTTCTTATATTAGCAGCTCGGGACTCCGCATTTTTCTGATGGCATATAAAAGGCTTTCGATGATGGGTGGATCGCTGCTTGTGCGTCATGTGTGCGATGATATTATGGATGTATTTAATATGACAGGCTTTGGCACCATTTTAAGAATAGAAAATTGAAAAGAATTCATGTGTATAAAATGTTTGTTTTTTAGTCTGTTGTCGCTCCTTGGGGTGGCTGGTGTACAAGCACAACATATTGTCTTTACTCCGCAATGGACTCCGCAAAGTCAGTTTACCGGTTACTACGTGGCCGAAGAAAAAGGATATTATCAGGCAGCTGGTTTGGATGTTACCATTGAACATCCGTCTGCTTCCAGGCCGGCATTGAAAATGCTTTCTGAAGGCACTTGCAATATTATTACTTTGCAATTGCTTCAAGCAATGGAGGATATAGATCGCGGCACTTCACTAGTGAATATATTGCAAACTTCGCAACACAATTCATTGGTTATTGTGCCTCGACATGATGATATACGTACCGTTGAAGACTTGGCCGGAAAGAAAGTAGGCATCTGGAAAGCCGGTTTCGGCGAACCGGCGCAAATGTTGGACCAGGCAAAAGAACTGCATATCCGGTGGATTCCTTTCATTCATAATGTCAATCTATTTGTGTCTGGAGCTATTGATGCTACCCTGGCTATGAGTTATAACGAATATTTCCAGATCCTTGCTGCCGGCATACAGCCTACATGTATATTTCGCCTATCGGAAATGGGCTATGATCTGCCCGAGGATGGGCTTTATGTTACACAAGATTTCTACCGGAAATATCCGAAGGAAGTGCGGGCTTTTGCCAAGGCTTCCCAAAAGGGGTGGGAATGGGCGGCCGAGCACCCCGAAGAAGCACTGGATATTGTAATGAAACGCATAAAAAAGGCTAAAGTAGGAACAAATCGTACACAGCAAATGTGGATGCTGAAAGAAATCATAAAGTTGCAACAAGATAAGAAGAGTGGAAAGGCTACTTTTATATTACGTCCCGAACAAGTGAAGGCTGCCAGTGAGTTATTGCTGAAATGTGGAAAGATTAAAAAAGAAGTTACTTATCAGCAACTTATGGGTAACTTCTAGGGGCGAGCTATGACCATTTTTCTTTGGATACCTATTTAATGCTGTCCATATCATGTAGGAATGTATGTTGTATATATTAATCATTTTAACATAAAATATTATGAATAAGAGTATTGGATTTTTCTGTTTTTTTATTGGCTGTATGTCTTACATTTGTATCATGTAGTGATGATGATAATAATGAAGCTCCTGTCTCCGAACCAGAAGCTGACTATACAGTTATGTTGTATGGATGTGGGGGGGGTGGAAACTTGGACGCATCTCTAGTCTATAATTTGAGTCAGGCTGAATCGTATGGGTACACACCTCGTGTGCAGTTCACTGCCAAAGTGAAATACTCTGCTTCTGTGCAAGAATCCGATGAGGAAAATTATGGTGGGACACGTCTATATACATTGACCGAAGACGGATTGGATGATGAAAAGGTTGCCGGGCAAGGCTTCCGTCTGGATGATCCTCAGAATATTGCCGATTTTATATCAGAAACAGTCAAGCGCTTACCAGCTAAACACTATGTTTTGGTATTGTGGAACCATGGCAATGAGTTTTCTATTTGGGATCAGCC
>Ga0192242_10286_pt1 | contig 21910 bp, 17 predicted proteins | sample Koala_Koa27_J3_FD_131235 | JGI IMG/M metagenome (GOLD analysis project Ga0192242, IMG submission 131235) | Enriched cells from koala feces incubated with labeled cellulose particles, San Francisco Zoo, California, United States - Koala_Koa2-7_J3 ...
CAAAAAAAAACATCCATGGCGCGCAGCCGCCGAAACTTTCGGCATGAACGTCGGTGTATGGGCATTCGACCGATATGTGATGAATGAAGACTTTGCTAAGATCAGCATACACACCATTCGCCGCAATATAAAAAACGGTTTCGTATGGGATAACGACCAATTCTCTACCAACCTGTTTGCCCATCCCTATCATGGAAATCTCTATTTCAATGCCGCCCGTAGCAATGGGCTTACTTTTTGGGAATCGGCTCCCTACGCTTTTGCAGGAAGCCTGATGTGGGAAATAGCTGCCGAAGTAGAGCCGCCTGCCATCAACGACCTGATGGCAACTACCATTGGCGGTATAGCCTTAGGAGAAATGACCCATCGTATGTCCTCACTGGTACTGGATGACTCCAAACGTGGTTTTCCCCGCTTTACCCGCGAATTTCTAGGAACACTGATCTGCCCCATGCGCGGACTGAACCGAATGATAACCGGCGAGATGTGGAAGGTGAAACGCTCTCACTATAAATATCATGATTACGACCGCATTCCCGTGCATTTCTCAATAGGAGTCGGAGATCGCTATCTGGCAGATGACAACTACCTGTTCAGAGGGGAACACAATCCCTATGTTGATTTCAGGGTACAATACGGAGATGCTTTCGACAAAGTAAATGACGGACCCTATGATTATTTCACAGCAAGACTTTCATTGGGACTTTCCCCCAACCAGCCCTTGATTAATCAAATCAACCTGATGGGTAAACTGTGGGGCGTACCGCTGAAAACCACCACCGGCATGGAAATGATGTTCGGTATCTTCCAGCATTTCAATTATTTTGATTCGGAAGAAGTGTTGGACGGTTCCGGACGTATTCCTTATAAAATATCGGAAGCAGCCAGCCTTGGTCCGGGTATGATTTATAAGTTCCCTAAAATGAATAGCCTGGTCAACCTGGAACAACGTGTATTCCTGAGTGCTATCCTGCTGGGTGGAAGCCTTACGGACTATTACAACGTGATAGACCGAAATTACAATATGGGAAGCGGATACAGCGTAAAGAACAATACTATTTTGGACTTTGGACATTACGGCTTGTTTGCACTGAATATGCAACTTTACCAGATTTTCAGTTGGAAAGGATACGAACACAAAGATTTGGAAACCGTAGACCCCCTCCATCTGAATGCGCAAGGAGATAAAGGAAATGTGATGCTAGCCGTAGTCAATCCGATTATAGAACTGAATCTGAGCTCTCACTTCAAAGCAAATATGGAAGTGTCTTATTACTATCGCCACACGCATTATTCCTACCATGACGATATAAAGTATAAGACATTCGAAACCCGCTTGGGGCTGATTTATCAGTTCTAAAGCATGGAAGAACGAACGCGACTCAAAGTTTCGGGCGTCATCTGCAATAATGAAGCGATGTACACAAGGGGTGCACGCTTCAATATTTCCGGATGCATACGGAATAGTTTCGCGTAACGCCCATGTGCCGGTTCAAAACGAAGTGCATCCGCTTTCACCTGCGATTCTATCAATGAATGCTCTATGAATCCACGATAAAGCCGTTCTATATCCCTGTACTTTTCAGCCAGGTCTTCTACTTCAATGCGCGGAATTTCCCATACCACAGACGGTTCTAATGTTTCCACCATCAAACGTGTGGGTTCCTGCTTGAAATAACTCTCTATGCAAATAATCATTCCATTCTCATAGCCAATGTGTTCAGTCAGATCTTTATCATATTTATAATAAAACTGTCTGAGCATACTCTTCTCAATGAATAACATAGCCTTACACACCTCACCTGCTTGCAAAATAACCTCTCCTTTACGATATTTCTTACAAACTAATATCTCGGCTAATGCATGAACACTTTCCCTACTCAAAGGATGGTTAACTTCAGCTATCTTTCTAGCTATGTCTATACTGGTCGTCATGTGTTCCTTTATTAATCTATTTTTGGCAAAAATACAAAAAAAGGCGAATGAACAGAGGAAAATGAAAAAATTAAGCCTATATTCTTCTGAATAGTAGTTTTTTTTATATACTTTTGAAACTTAATCGTAATTAAACGACCTTTATGAAACTACTAGTCACTTTAGCAATTTTGGGCATCACTATGAGCCAGAGCGCCATAGCCCAATCAAATTACACAAAAGATCCGGAAAGCCGCACCAGCATCATGGTAGGCAAGAAGGCAACCACCGACGGATCAGTAATAACCAGTCATACATGTGATAGCTGGTACCGAACCTGGGTAAACATGGTTCCGGCGGAAAGCTATGAAAGAGACACAGTGATGAACATCTACGATGGACGCATGCACACCGAGTTTGTGGCGGACCAGACTAACGTAAAGGTGAAAGGACAAATACCGCAAGTACGTAAGACTTATGCATTTATGGATACCTCCTACCCTTGCATGAATGAAAAACAACTGGGTATAGGTGAAACTACCGTAAGCGGACGCAGGGATTTGGAAAATCCTAAAGGAATGTTTATGATTGAAGAACTGGAACGTGTTGCCCTTCAACGTTGTACCACTGCCCGCGAAGCAATCCGCCTGATGGGAGAATTGGTAAAAGAATATGGCTATGGCGACAGCGGCGAATGCCTCACTATTGCCGACCCCAATGAAGTATGGCATTTCGAAGTATTCGGCGAAGGAAAAGATAAAATAGGTGGCGTATGGGCAGCAGTCCGCATTCCGGACGATCATGTAGGCGTATCTGCCAATATCTCACGCATCGGCACACTCAATTTGAAAGACAAAGACCACTATATGGCTTCGGATAACGTATTTGATGTTGCCAAGAAGCTGGGTTATTGGGATGGTAAAGAGCCATTCAAATTCTGGAAAGCCTATAGCGGAAAGAATTATTCCGGCCAGTTGAAATCATTCAGCACCCGCGAACACTTCATTCTGAATGCATTGGCTCCGTCATTGAAGCTGGACTATGAAGCAGAAGAATTGCCCATCAGTGTAAAACCGGACAAGCAAGTATCTGTAACAGATGTCATGGCATTGCTTCGCCAGACTTATGAAGGAACAGACCTGGATATGACCAAGAATCTGAAAGTTACAGTAAAAGATAGAAAAACCGGAGAAGTGGACACCATTATCAGTCCGAAAGCTAACCCGTGGATGCGCGGCGATGAACTGAATATGTTGAACGGAATCCAAAAGGGAGTTGTAAAATCAGTACGTAATATTGCCGTTCCGCAATGTGCTTACTCTACAGTGATCCAGTTGCGCAGCTGGTTGCCCGATGCAGTGGGTGGCGTGGTATGGTTCTCTATGGACAACCCCGGACAGAGTCCGCGCGTACCTGTATTCTGTGGTGTTACCGACCTGCCTGCCATGTACAAGATTTGCGGAAATCACCGCTATCGCGACGACGCAACCCTGTGGCATTACCGCCGCGCCAACAAACTGGCAGCAGTGAGATGGGGAGCTACACGCAAAGTTATGGAGAATAATATCCGCCATTTCGAAGAAAAAGGACAACGCGAACTACCGTTTGTAGAAGCACAATATCAGGAAATTCTGAATTCAAAAGGAGAAGAAGCCGCCCGTGCTTACCTGACAGGCTATACAGCAGACTTTATCGGCGCCACTATCCTCCGTTGGGACGAAATGGCCAACCAATACTGGATTGAATCTCGTTTTGGCTTTTAATTGTTAACCTTTAATATTAATAACAAACTTACTTATGAAGACAAAAACATTAACGCTAGCACTGCTATTATGTTGCGCATCAACCATGTATACACAAGAGAGCGGTTACAAATTCACGACAGTCGCATCACAGAAAGCAACTCCTGTGAAGAACCAGGCTTCTACCGGTACTTGCTGGTGCTTTGCCACCACTTCGTTCATGGAATCCGAATTGCTCCGCATGGGCAAAGGGGAATATGATTTATCCGAAATGTTCATTGTACGTCAGAAATACATGAACCAATTGGACGATAATTACTATCGTGAAGGAAACGGAAACTTAGGTCAGGGAAGCCTTTCACACACATGGAAGAATGCTTTCAACCAAGTAGGTATTGTGCCCGAAGAAGCCTATCATGGTATCAACTATAACTCTGAAAAGCATAATCACGGTGAAATGGTGAGATACATCAATGCCCTGGGCAGCACAGCCGTGAAAATGAAACGTCGCAGTCCGGAATACTACAAGCTGATTGACAACCTGTTTGATACTTATTTAGGCAAACTTCCCGAAAAGTTTACTTATAAAGGAAAAGAATATACCCCAAAATCATTTGCCGAAAGTCTGGGACTGAACATGAACGACTATGTGGAGATAACCAGCTTCACTCATAAGCCTTATTACCAGAAGTTTGCTCCTGAAGTGCCCGATAACTGGGAACACGAACAAATGTACAACCTCCCGCTGGATGAAATGATGGAAGTAGCAGACTATGCCTTGAATCATGGATACACTGTATGTTGGGATGGCGACGTAAGCAAAAAAGGATTCTCTTTCAAGAACGGTGTAGCCATCAATCCCGTTGTAAAGAAGCCGGAAGACCTTTCAGGTTCCGACCGTGCACGTTTTGAAAAGATGGATGCAAAAGAACAAAGAGATATGCTGGCAGAAGCCTATAAGTTTGAAAAGCCATGTCCGGAAGTGAATGTAACTCCCGAAGTACGTCAGGAAGGTTATGAAGCATTCGTGACTACTGACGATCACTTGATGCACCTCACGGGTATCGCAAAAGACCAAAACGGTACCAAATACTATATTACCAAGAACTCTTGGGGTACAGAACGTAATAAATTTGGTGGTTATCTGAATATGTCCGAAAGCTATGTACGCGCCAAGACTATCTTCCTGATGGTACATAAAGATGCCATTCCGGCAGCTATCAGACAGAAATTAGGAATCTGATAAGATATAGAAAAACAGACGTCTGTTTTCTAAAAATGGACGTCCGTTTTTTAAATTTGAACGTCCGTTTTGGAAAACCGGACGTCCATTTTTTTAATAAAAGGCCAATGATAATTATGACAAGAAAAGACTTATTTACACTCATCCTATGTTTGTTCTGCCTGGGAACCACGACCTATGCCCAGCATATCCCCACCCTGGAGGAAGCTGTATATGGAGGACTGATCCGGACAGAAGGAGGAAGTAACGTAAGCTGGATGAAAGATGGCGAGCGTTATTCTAAAATAGAAAAGAATGCCGATGGAGCCTATGAAGTCACTGCCTATAAAGCAAAAGACAATTCAAAGGAAGTACTCATTCCCGCCAATCTGCTTATTAATCCGCAGACCGGAAAGGCAATTCCTTTACGCGGCTTCACATTCAGCGACGACAATTCCCAAGTATTGATTTATACCAATACCCGCCGTGTATGGCGCTATGACACCCGTGGCGATTACTGGGTACTGAACTTGAAAGACGGTAAACTGCAACAACTTGGCAAAGGACTGCCCGAAGCCACTTTAATGTTTGCCAAGTTCTCTCCCGATGCCAGCCGTGTGGCTTATGTTTCAAAAAATAATATCTATGTAGAGAATCTGTCCGATGGTAAAATCAATCAGATCACCAAAGACGGTACCGATGAAATAGTAAACGGAACATTCGACTGGGTATATGAAGAAGAATTCAACTGCCGCGATGGTTTCCGTTGGAGTCCCGACGGACAATACATTGCCTATTGGCAAAGCGATACCAAAGGCACAGGATGGTTTGACATTATTAATAATGTGGACTCTATCTACCCCAAAATACAGCGCTTCCCCTACCCCAAGGCAGGAACAGCAAACTCTGCTGTAAAGGTGGGCTATATATCTGCCGACGGAGGTGCGACTACTTGGCTGAATATACCGGGAAATGCCCGCAACAATTACATTCCCCGCATGGAATTTATTCCGGGTAGCAACGAACTGTTTATCCAGCAAATGAACCGTGCACAAAACACCAATAAGGTATGGATTGCCCAAATAGGCGAAAACAATCCTGTCAATATCTTCACCGATCAGGATGCCGCATGGCTGGAAACCAATGACAATGTGCGTTGGCTGAAAGGCAACAAGTATTTCACTTGGGAAAGCGAGCGTGACGGATGGCGTCATCTTTACCGCATCAGCCGTGATGGTAAAGAAATCAAGCCCATCACCAAAGGATCATTCGACTTTATTGAAGAAGTGGGTGCAGATATGGACAAAGGATTGGTGTACTTCATAGCTACTCCCGATAACTTTACCCAGCGTTATCTGTATCAGGCACGTCTTTTCGGTAACGGTGAAGTAAAGCGTCTTAGCCCTGTTGACGAGGAAGGACAGCATCGTTACAATATGTCCCCTTCCGGCAAATGGGCAGTTCACACATTTAGTAACTCGGAAACCCCGCCGATTATCGACATGGTATCATTCCCGGCTCACAAAAGTGTACGTTTAATCACAGACAATGCCAAAGCCAAAGAACAGTACAAAGCACTGGGACTGCAACCGAAGGAATTTGTAAAAACCCGTTCAGGAGAACTGGAACTGGATGCCTGGATGATTAAACCTGCAAACTTTGATCCGAATAAAAAGTATCCTGTAATCATTGATGTATATGGAGAACCGGGTAGCGCCACCGTGCAGGATGTATGGAGTGGCGGCAGTATGTGGCACCAATATCTGGCAAACAAAGGATATATCATTGTAAGCATTGAAAACCGTGGAGCTAGAACTCCGCGCGGTCGCGAATGGCGTAAATGCATTTATGGAGAAGTAGGTACATTTGCCAGTGAAGACCAGGCACGGGGCATTCAGGACTTGGCACGCCAGTATTCTTATATTGATTTAGACCGCATCGGCATTACCGGATGGAGTGGCGGCGGTAGCCAGACATTGAACTGTATGTTCCGTTATCCTGATGTTTTCCACACAGGCATCGCTATTGCTTTTGTGGCGGACCAACGTTTATATGACACTATTTATCAGGAGCGATACATGAATACTCCTCAAAATAATCCGGAAGGTTATCGCAAAGGTTCTCCCATCTCGTATGCAGCAGGGCTGAAAGGCAATTTACTGCTGATTCATGGTACAGGAGACGATAATGTACATTACCAGAATTGTGAAATGCTGGTTAATGAATTAGTGCGTCACGGAAAGATATTCTCACAAATATCTTATCCGATGCGTTCACACGGTATTTATGAAGGCGAAGGAACCAGTCTCCATCTGCGTAAAACGATGGTGGATTATTGGTTGAAGAATCTACCCGCAGGAGGAAGATAAGATTTAAATAAGCTGAATTTTATTCAGCTTTGCTATATCGAGGCTGTGTCAAAACTAGAATTTGTTATCGTTTTGTTGTAGGGGCGGGGTTTGCCCGCCCGAAAATAGTTCACCTTGTGTATTCGGGCAGGCAAACCCTGCCCCTACCAGTGACCATTTGATAGCCAATTTTTGTTTTGACGCACCCTCGCAAATAAAATTAAAACACAGGACTAAATGAAGAGAATACAACTATTTTTTCTATTACTATTTTTATTGTCTATTATTCAACAAACGAAGGCACAATCTCCAACAAAAACAGAGTATGCCATAGAAATGGGAGCTACTTCGGGCCGGGGAACCAATGCACCGATGTGGCTGACTGCCAACAGGCAGGGCTTATCATCCATAAAAACAGAAAGTGGCTATCTGCGGGCAGGTATCTTGCACGCCATGCCACTAAACAAACATTTCAATTTCAGCACAGGATTAGACTTGGCTACAGCCTATAACTTTACTTCCTCCTTCGTTGTACAACAAGCCTATGCAGATATCAGTTACCGATGGCTGAATTTGAGTGTAGGCAGCAAAGAACGCCTACCGGAACTCAAGAATCCCCAATTAAGTAGTGGAGGCATGGTGGAATCAAACAACGCACGCCCCATTCCGCAAGTACGCCTGGAAGTACCCGATTATGTTACAATACCGGGCACTCACAACTGGCTGCATTTAAAAGGTCATGTGGCATACGGACGTTTTACCGATGACAGATGGCAGGAACATTTCACCTCAATAGGAAATAAATATGCCAAGGATGTGCTTTATCACAGTAAATCTCTCTTTGGCAAAGTAGGTAACAAAGAGCGTTTCCCCTTAGTCTTTGAAGGAGGTATCCAGATGGCTGCCCAGTTTGGTGGAGATCAATATATTTCCGGGCAAAAAGAACCTGTAATTGATATGCCTACCCGCTTTGTGGACTTTATGCGAGTATTGGTTCCAATGGCAGGAGACGATACAACTCCCGAAGGCGAGCAAGTAAATATCTACGGAAACCATGTAGGAAGCTGGAACTTTGCAGTAACAGCTTATCTGGATCAATGGAAGTTGAAAGTCTATTATGAACACTATTTCGACGATCATTCCCAAATGTTTTTTCAGTATGGCCGTTGGAAAGACGGGCATATCGGAATAGAAGTTACCTTCCCCAAGAATCGTTTTATTGATACTTTCGTATATGAAGGGCTAGGAACCAAAGATCAGACAGGCCCAATGCTGTACGACTCCTTTTGGGGAGAGTTTGAGGAGCAAATCAGTGCTAAAGATAATTATTACAATCATTACCTTTATCAGGGATGGCAACATTGGGGAATGGGTATAGGTAATCCTTTATTGCCGGGACCTATCTATAATAAGAACGGACAAATTACGTTTGTCAGCAATCGTGTATTGGCACATCACATCGGATTCAGTGGTTCTCCCAGTCGGGATTTTAATTACCGGGTGTTACTCTCCTACTCCCGCCATTGGGGAACTTATGATAACCCGTTGAATGAGATAAAGAAACAATTTAATTCATTGGTAGAAGTGACTTATACTCCTCACTGCTGGAAAGGATGGAGTTTCACCCTATCCGCTGCCATGGACCGCGGAAATATGTTAGGGAATACTAGTGGAGGAATGTTGGTAATCCGTAAACAAGGAATCATCAGTCCGCATAATAAATGAAAGTTTTAATCGTCAAAGCTTAATCAGAATATGAAGCAAATAATAGTATTTATATTTCTTCTGCTGGGTATCAGCAGTTGTGACAAAGCCCCTATCAATGGAAAATTGGACGGACGGTGGCAACTTATGAACATAGAAAACTCAGATGGAAACATAAAAGAATGTTACCGGATTTATTATAGCATTCAACTGCATTTAGTTGAAATAAGCGACAAAGGAGGGAATGGTGGAACTTTTATCGGACGATTTTCGTATGAAAATGATGAAGTGACCATGAGTGAATTCCGCCATCGTGGCAATGAAGAAGAATTAGCGACATTAAAGGAACTGGAGCCTTTCGGACTCTATCTCCCTACCACCCATCTGAAAGTAGAGAAAGCGACAAGTGAGAAATTGATATTGAAATCTGAAAATGCACGGTTAATATTCAGAAAGTTCTAAAGCTATCACCACAGACTACACAGAATGAAATAAGGATCTATCCCGTAGGGGCTGTGTCACAACTCTGATACTGCTATCATATATATGTCATTCTGAGCTTTGCGAAGAATCTGTAAACACAGAGTAGATGCATACAGATTCTTCACTAGCGTTCAGAATGACAAAATGATAAGCAGCTATTTTAGTTTATAGTTTGCAATACTGCTACTATCTTCTAGGTTGAATATCCAGCTTCACCGGTTTCAACATATTTTCCGGACTCAGAATGGTATCCAATTCTTCTTTATTCAAAATACCGTGTTCCAATACCAGTTCATAAACACTTCTACCGGTTTCCAATGCTTCTTTCGCTATTTTTGTAGAATTTTTATAGCCAATAACCGGATTCAAAGCCGTTACTACACCGATACTATTGTGTACATTTGCCTTGCAATGTTCTGCATTTGCAGTAATGCCTTCCACACAGCGGGTACGTAATGTTTCAAAACCATTTATCATCAAGTCTATAGACTCAAAACAACACTGCGCCATTACAGGTTCCATAGCATTCAGCTCCATTTGTGCAGCTTCACCGGACATGGTCACACACAATTCATTACCAATTACCTTGTAGCAAATCTGATTCATCACTTCGGGAATTACCGGATTTACCTTGCCCGGTATGATAGAAGAACCCGGTTGCATAGCCGGTAAGTTGAATTCTCCCAAGCCACAACGCGGTCCACTAGCCAACAGACGCAAGTCATTACATATCTTATTCAGCTTTACTGCCACTCTCTTCAAAGCAGAAGCATAACCCACCAGACAAGAAGTGTCGGAAGTGTCTCCTACCAAGTCTGCTGACAGTTTGAAATCAAAGCCGGTGATCTGACTCAATGCTTCCACACATTTTTCTGCATAACCCGGTTCTGCGCAAATACCTGTACCAATAGCCGTAGCACCCATATTTACAGTCAAGAAATCTTCGGCAGCTTCATTCAGGTGACGGATTTCATCTCTCAATATACTGGCAAAACCATTAAAGGTCTGTCCCAAAGTCATAGGAACGGCATCTTCCAACTGGGTACGCCCCATCTTGATAATATCTGCAAACTCCTCTCCTTTTTTATGAAATGCCCCAATCAGAGATTCATAATAAGGTAAATAGCGAAGATGTGAATAATACATACCGATGTGAATAGCTGTAGGATAAGCATCATTGGTAGATTGTGAACAGTTCACATGGTCATTGGGAGAACAATATTGGTATTCACCACGCTTATGTCCCATTATTTCCAGGGCACGGTTAGCAATTACCTCATTGGCATTCATATTGGTAGAGGTTCCGGCACCGCCCTGTATCATATCAACAGGGAACTGATCGTGATGCTCACCATTCAGTATCTCCTGACAGGCCAATACGATTGCATCTTTTTGTTCTTTTGTCAGCAATCCCAATTCGTAATTGGCCATTGCAGCAGCCATTTTGGTAATGGCAAGACCATTAATAAACAATGGATATTCATTAAGGTGGAATTTACTGATTGGAAGGTTTTCGATACCTCTAAGTGTCTGTACACCATACAATGCATTCCCCGGAATTTCACGGGCACCGATTAAATCACTTTCTATTCTAGTTTCTCCTGTTAATTTTGTTTCCATAATTAGGTTATTTTTAAGTTGATTATTTCTGTTTTGCATGGCAAAGGTATAAACTATCATTTTGATAGCAAAATATATTCAGATATAATTTCAAAATATTATTTTATCCCGACCTTTTGCAATAAACCAGCCAACAACTTGACATTATGAAAGTTCAAGAGATTAACAAAGTCTTATATCCTTTTGGGTTCCTTCAAGAAGAAAAGTATGAAAAACAGCATAAAAAAGGCGTCTTCAAAAAGACGCCTTTCATGCTATTTCTTAACTTGATTATCGTTATTTCACCTTTATACTATCAAATCCTTCACCAAATACACCAATTACAGCACTTTGTGATACAAATGCATTGGGGTCAATATCCTTTATTAAGCGAAATATAGTGGTGGATTCACGCTTCTTGGCCAGTACGAACATCATTTTCACTCCGGCGCCTGTATAGCAACCTACGCCATCAATGAAGGTCACTCCACGATGAAGATCCTTATTAATGCGATGCCCAATCTCTTCATGTTTCTTTGAAATAATAAAGAACTGTACGGACTGGCGGGCACTATTCACCACTTGATCCAGCACAAAACTGGATATACACAAAACAACATATCCATATACTACTTTCTCCCAATCATGCAAAACCAAATAACTGGAGGAAATAATCACCAAATCGCATATCAAAATCACTCTACCCAGCGTAATATCACGATACTTATTTACGATAGCAGCTATAATATCTGTTCCTCCTGTACTTCCATTAGCTGAAAAAGCAACGCCAATGCCGCCTCCGCAGAAGAAAGCACCCAGCACGCAAGCCATAAAAGGTTGATCATGTATGAGCGAAGCACCCCCTGTTATATTTTGAATAATAGGCAGAATGGAGCTCAACACAAACACTGCATAGATGGTTTTCACACTGAACTTCCAGCCTAAGATAATCAAAGAAAGTATCAGTAACACACCGTTGATTGCTAAATAGGTATATTGCACCGGTATGTTGGTTGCCCAATATACGATAGAAGCAATACCGGGGACAGCTCCCGAAGGGAGATCATTAGGTAGCAAGAAGACATTCCACCCGATAGCATACATCAGCATACCTAGGGCAATCAACATATAGTCCCTTAGTTCTCTGATAATCCGCTGTTTACGCGTCGTAATAAAGACTGAATCCATGTGAGTTTTCCTTTATAATATCATTTTGTGCGCAAAAGTACAAAAAGAATGAATCACTTGGCTTTAAAAAGGTGACATTTTTTCAAGTATATTTGCAAAATGGATATTCATGCCTCATTTGCATATAAAAATAATCAAGGGAGTTTGGAAAAACAATCAAGGGAACTTCTGAAAACAATCAAGAGACCTTTATGAAAAGAAGCAGATGTTTTTGGGAGAGATAAAAATCGTGGGGAACAGATAAGATATAGTCCTGCCAAGTCTGAGACTCAAAGTTGGCAGGGCTTATAGGGAAATAATAGCTTCTTTCTACTTACTATTATTTTTTAGGAAACAAATACCAATTTTTATTTTTTTCTCCTTGAGATTTGGCCCATTCAGTAAACTTTGGATATGCATCCGCTATGTTTTGTCTTTCATCTGGTAAAATAAATCTTTCACCTGAAACATATAGTGCATAAGGCATTAAATCTGCTGCAACATAATATATTCCATCGCCTTCATTTGTCATATCTAAATCCTGCCCCCAATATTCCATATTTGCCTTTTGGGTCGGTTTATAATTCGCTTTAGTTAATGGAATAGTAGCCAAATGCAATTCCCTTCCTCTATCATTTTTAATAAAAATAAAAGGGTTATATGGAGCTTGCAACAATCCTTCAGCAATTTCACCATTGAACTCTATAGTTACAGTGATTGTCTTTCCTATAAAATTCTTTGCATTATCAAATAGAATAATAGTTGGATGGGATTGTTCCGGTTCCAAATTATTTTCTCCCAAATAAGAAGATTTATCAGCACCATCTATTAAGACACTTTTAATATTGTTACCCACTAAGTTGCTAAGTTGATACCCAAAACCGTTTTGATAATCTGCACTATTAGAGTTATTGATTACAGTAAACTTATCCACGCACTTTGTGACTCCATTACTTATCGGGTTTTTATATCTTTTACCCTCATAATAGATAGCGACATCATTCATATCATAATCTCCTTGGTCAGGCCACTGGTCTTCAAAAACAATAGTACCGTTAGAAAGAACAAAATTATCCTCCAAACCAGGTTTATCGCTATCACTTGGCAACGAAGGTAATTCCCCAATAACTCCATCAACATCATATTCTAAAGAAAAAACAGCATCTGCATAATTCCAATCAGTGTAAGGTTCAATCTGATCTTCAAAGCCTATAGAAACCAGCTTTTCACCATTATCATGCAAAGCAACTACATGACGCATATTATCACTATTCAATGAAGTTGTAGAATAATGTATAGTTTTACCCTTACTAGTTACATTACCAGTAGTATTACTGTACCCCATTCGTATCATAAACCAACCAATAGAAATTCCAGCAGGGAATTCATCCAAGAATTTCTCACCATCCCAATACTTAAGCTGAATACGATCACCTCCGATAAGCGCTCCCACTCTATTCAGATTTCTGTAATACGGAGAAGTATGCGGAAATGAAATAATCTTTTGAATTTTATCAGGATCATGAGTAGTTCCTGTTTTGTAAGTAAAATATCCAACTGTATTTTGTATTGTTGCCGTAGTATTAATAAAAGTAAGATAGACTTTTGTTGCTTTCTCTATTTTTATATCTACAGGTACACTCTCTTCTAATAGTTCTTTATGAGCTTTTCCTATTTTTCCCTTGTCTACTGAGGAATATATTTTCTTCACCCGATATAAAATATCAGCTGATGGTAATTGGCTTTCCAATAAATAATTGGGTGTGCCCCATTTATCTATCCAATTTCCAAGTACTTTGAATTCATCTGGATAAGTATATCCAGTTGGCAAAGTAGCTCTAGGAGAAATACCTCTAGCTTCTTTCATAAAATCATTTTGATTAAAACTTAAAGAGTGATCGATGATATTTAATTTAACGCAATTAATAACACCCAAATAATCTGTATATAACCAAGCTTCATCTTCCATATAAGCCGGCAAAGTAATATCAGCCATGAACTTCCCATTCTTATCCGTAGATGCCCTATAAACAGGATCTATCTCCTTTTTCACATAGTTTCCATCTAATTCGACTAATGGATCTTCACTATAAATCTCAAATATTATAACATAATCTTTCAAACAATAGTCAATGTTCACATGACAAGATTGCTGAGTATTAAAATCAAATAATTCATCGACAGATGGTTTTTCATTCTCTCCTTCTCCAGAACCTTGATAAAAATCTTTATTGTGAGAGCAGCCACATAATAAAAAAAGCCAACACTGCGAATGCATAATGTTTATTAGTAAGACCCAATTTATTCATATCTTTTATTGTTAATATTTCCCCTGTTAAATTACTCAGCAAAGATATAGATAAATAATTCAAAAGCAAGCAAATACACATAAAAAAACTGTCCCCCGACTCACGTCGGAGAACAGCCACAACACAAACACAAAATAAAACACGACAAAACTACTATGCAATTTTTTAGCCTGCTCTATGTTTTGAGTAACATAACTACCACCTGTCAGGTATTCGCATATCCAAGAGGGGTTTCAGGTTATTTGCATCTATAAAACGCCACACTAGCGTCCTTTGTTCATCGGTCTTTCAAAAAATATCTTAATTCTTATTGAATTCCTCTTTCTCTCAGCTTCAACTGCCAGTTCCAGGCTGAACGCAAAGTGTCTTCCAAATTGACTTCTGCCTTCCATCCCAATTCATTATTGGCAAAATCGGGATTAGCCCAAACTTTCTCAATATCACCGGCACGACGACCTACAATCTGATAATTCAGTTTCTCGCCTGTAGCCTTTTCAAAAGTTCTGATCAGTTCCAATACTGAAACACCATGACCTGTACCAATGTTGAACACTTCCACTTTATCCTTTTGCTTGTTGTTCAAAATACGATCCATAGCAATAACATGAGCTTTTGCCAAATCTACTACATATATATAGTCGCGGATGCAAGAACCGTCAGGAGTATCGTAATCATCACCAAATACACTTAGCTTTTCACGGATACCCATAGCTGTCTGAGTGACATAAGGCAACAAGTTCTGTGGAACGCCATTGGGCAATTCACCGATCAATGCTGTGGGATGTGCGCCAATCGGGTTGAAGTAACGCAACATGATAGCATGGATAGGAGAACCTGATGCAATGGTGTCACGGATTATTTCCTCATTAATCTGCTTGGTATTGCCATAAGGTGATTCAGCCTTCTTGATCGGAGCTTTCTCAGTGACAGGCAAGTTTTCCGGATCCGGCTGACCGTATACCGTACATGAGGATGAGAAGATAATACCTTCTACTCCATGCTTAGGCATTAATTCCAGCAAATTAATCAATGAAACCAAGTTATTGCGATAATACAACAACGGTTTCTGTACCGATTCACCTACAGCCTTGCTGGCAGCAAAGTGAATGATACCTTTTATATTAGGATATTTAGTAAACAGCTTATCCATTCCTCCATAATCCAAGCAATCCAGCTTTTCAAATGCAGGACGAATTCCTGAAACCTTTTCAATATTATCTACTACATCGGCGCTTGAATTGGATAAATTATCCACAATCACTACGTCGTAACCGCTATTCTGCAACTCTACTACCGTGTGAGAACCTATGTAGCCGGTTCCTCCTGTTACTAAAATTCTTTCTTTCATAATACTTTATATTCTGTCGTTCTTTAATTAGGTTCAAAACAACTTGGAAGGATAAATCCCCTTTCGTATCATATCATTAATACGGAGAAGAACCTGTATCTTGTCATCGTGTGACACCAGTCCCATCCATTTGGCAGGTGTTTCAATCACCTTTACCCTAGCGCCTGAGGCTATGCGTTCATTCATAAATGCCGGAATGGAATAATGGGCTTTCATATCCATACCATTCTCATCCAAGAACTTATCAAACGCTAATTGCATCTCTCCGAATATTTCCGGCGTAAAGCCCCACATATTCATTGAAACCAAGCTATTCTCATCCAGAGCAACCCATTTATGAAACTCATTAGGATACATAGGATTGCCACTGATACGTTCAACTCCCATCCGATCTGTTACAGACAGCAGATATCCTTCTTCATTCACTTCACAAATACCACGGGTTACACCTCCACTTTCCGCCAAAACGTTTCTCAGTCTGTAACAAACATTGAAACTATGGTAGTCTGTTTCTTTCAGTGTTACCAAATTATTATATAATAATTCAAAGCTCTCTCTTTGGTAGAAGTTTACCGCATTTATCACACCGAATGGAGCATCAATCAACTTCTCCCCCATCAAAACAGCCCTTACAGAGCCATACAGTGCTTGGCGTTTCGGATTACGTTTTTCTTCCGGGATAGTCTCCACATCCTGATAAACATGCTCCACATCTACCACATGTTCGTATTTGCCTGAAACCAGTTTTTTGAACTCCTGCTCAAAATGCCTGCTTATTACAAATACTATTTTATCAAATCCAACTCTTACGGCATCATATATGGAAAAATCTAATATAGTTTCGCCATTAGGACCTATTCCCTCAAGCTGTTTTAATCCACCATATTTATTCCCCATAGTGGCCGCGAGTACAATCAAGGTCATAGCCATTTAATCTCTCTATTAATTCTATTGCAAAAATAAGCATAAAAATTGAATTTACTAGTAACAAAAGTAGATTTCTTTATGCAAAAAAGTCCGAAGCAATGCTCCGGACTTCTGAATCAGGTTATTTTGAGGATGAATTATCCTACACCGAATAATACGCCCAAACCCTTGTCTACACCCGAGAATCCCATGAAGGCCATAGCCAACAGACCGGCAGTGACCAGCGCGATAGCCATTCCCTGCATTCCTTTAGGGATGTTCACCAGACTCAACTGTTCGCGGATACCGGCAAACAGGATCAACGCCAAAGCAAAACCGATGGCTGTAGAGAATGCATAAACCACACCGGTCAGCAAATCAAAGTCTTTCTGGATAACCAGGATAGCCACACCCAAGATACAACAGTTGGTAGTAATCAACGGAAGGAATACTCCCAATGCCTGATAGAGAGCGGGAGAAACTTTCTTCAAAATGATTTCGACCATCTGTACCAAAGATGCAATAACAAGGATAAATGCAATGGTCTGCAAGTATTCCAGCCCGAAAGCATCAAGTACGAACTTCTGAATAAGATAGGTTACGATAGTAGCGATAGTAAGCACGAATGCCACTGCTGCTCCCATACCCGTAGCCGTCTCTACTTTCTTGGACACACCGAGGAACGGACAGATACCCAAGAACTGTGACAACACAATGTTGTTCACAAATATAGCGGTGATAAATATCAATATATATTCCATATCGTTCTTTATTTACGGGTTACGCTTTCTTTAATTTATTCACAATAGCAATGAGGTAGCCCAAAGCGATGAATGCACCCGGAGCCAACACAAAGATCAACATACCGTATTGTTCCGGCAGGATAGTCATATCGAATATCTTACCTGTGCCCAGGAATTCGCGTACACCACCCAGAATAGTCAGTGCAAGGGTAAAACCAAGTCCCATGCCCAGTCCATCAAAGAATGACGATACCGGATTATTCTTGGCTGCAAAAGCCTCGGCACGTCCCAGCAATACACAGTTTACTACAATCAACGGGATAAACAAGCCCAGTGTAGCATACAGTGACGGAACATAAGCCTGCATAACCATCTGCAACAGAGTCACGAATGAAGCGATAACCACAATAAACGAAGGGATACGCACCATATCGGGAATCAGGTTCTTTATAGAAGATACCACTACATTTGAACAGATCAATACAAACATGGTTGCCAGCCCCATGCCCATACCGTTGATGGCAGAAGAAGTGGTTCCCAATGTAGGACACATACCCAAAAGGAGTGCGAATACAGGATTCTCTTTGACAATCCCGTTCATCAATACTTTAAAATTATTCATAGTCTGCTCCTTTCTTTAATTATTTGTTTCAACATTAGTGCTGTCGGCCGGTGCAGCTTCAGTAGCAGCTTCGGATGCCTGTTGTTGGCTTGCACCGCTTGCTCCGTCTACATTCTGACCGCTATAGGCAGCATAAGCATTGTTCACAGCTTTCAGAAAAGCACGTGTAGTAATGGTAGAAGCTGTGATAGCGTCTATCTGACCACCGTCCTTGTTCACAACCAAAGCCTGCGCACCGGGATTCTTTCCGGTGATGTCACCCTTACCGCCTTTCTTAAACCAATCGGCAGCTTTGGAACCCAATCCCGGAGTTTCGGCATGACTCAACAAAGAGTAGTCGATAATGTTTCCGTCTTTATCGAAACCAACCAATACATTCAGCGCTCCACCAAATCCGTTGGCAGAAGATTCTACGGCTGCACCAATAAATTCTCCGCCTTTGGTTGCCTTGTATATTTTATAAGTGGCGCCGTCCAGTTCTATTGTTTCGGGAGCTTCGGCAGGGTTATTGTCAAATCCCGGAACTACGATGGCAATTGCATCGCTCAATGCCTTGGCATTGGCCTGTGCAATGGGTTCGGCAGTCAGTTTGTTCACGTAGCCCAATAAAACTCCGGCTACCACAGTTACGCCTGTCAGGACAATAACCATGTTCTTCAAAGATGATTCTAACTTTTTCATTTCTTCACTACCTCCCCAAATCTTTTAGGTTTGCAATAAGTATTGATTAACGGAGTGAATGCGTTCATAATCAGAATAGCAAATGACATACCTTCGGGATAAGCACCGAAGTTACGGATTACCACCGTGAGGAAGCCGATAGCCACACCATAAATAATCATACCCTTATGAGTCATAGGCGAAGTAACATAGTCTGTTGCCATGAAAATAGCACCCAACATCATACCGCCACTCAGCAATACAGCCAAGGGAGAAGCATAAATAGGATTAGCCAAATGCATCAGTCCGGCAAATACGAACACCGTACCCAGGATAGAAACCGGAACATGCCAGGTGATAATCTTCTTCCACAACACGAAAAGTAGACCCAATATCAGCGCAGCCGCACTGATTTCACCCAAACATCCTGCACCCATCTGGCAAGTATCGGGAATACCGATCAACATATTCAGGCTACTGGGCAATTCATTCAAGATAGATGCATCACCCGCCTTTATAGCTTGTTTCATGATAGCCAGCGGAGTAGCTCCGGTCTGGGCATCCAGATAGGAAGTCAACTGACCAGCTTGAGGCCAGCTTGTCATCTGTACAGGGAATGAGATAAGCAGGAACACACGTCCCACCAATGCGGGATTGAACGGGTTACATCCCAATCCGCCAAAAGTCATCTTACCGATGCCGATAGCTACCAAAGCACCGATAATAATAATCCAGATAGGAAGATTTGACGGCAAGTTGAATGCCAGCAATACGCCGGTTATCACAGCAGAGCCGTCGCAAATGGTGCATTTATCCTGCTTCATAATGAACTTGGAAATAGCCCATTCAAAGAACACACACGCAGCTACCGAGGTAATCGTTACGATAGCAGCACCCAGTCCGAATGCAAATAATGACACCAGCAGTGCAGGTATCAGCGCGATAAGTACACCGTACATGTTTTTCTGTACGCTGTCACCGCTATGGACATGGGGCGATAATGATACTATAAATTTATTAGCCATACTATTTTGTCGAATTATTTTTTAGCATTACGTGCACGGATAATACCGCCTACTGTACCCTTACCCAAACGGATATAGTCCAGCATCGGACGATGAGACGGGCAGGTGAACTGGCACGAACCGCACTCTATACACGACATTACATCTTCTTTCTCTACTCTCTCCCACTCTTTGTGAGCCGACAGGGTTGCCAGCAAGAAAGGTTCCAGCCCCATGGGGCAAGCACTGACGCACTTTGCACAACGGATACAAGGCTGGGCTTCTGCGCGTGCCGCTTCCTTATCGTTCATAATCAGCACACCCGAGCTACCTTTACAGATAGGCACTTCAGTATTTACCACAGCTTTACCCATCATCGGACCGCCACCGATTACCTTTCCGGTATCTTCGGGCAGACCACCTGCCGCATCAATCAGCTGGCTCATCGGAGTACCCATACGGGTAAGGAAGTTAGAGGGGTTCTTTACAGACTTACCTGTCACGGTTACGATACGTTCAAACAAAGGTTTGTTCTTCTGAACGGCTTCATACACCGCAAATGCAGTACCTACATTCTGAACCACCGCACCTACATTGATAGGAATGGCAGGAGGAGCAGGAACCTGACGGGCAATAACGGCATCAATCAATTGCTTTTCACCTCCTTGCGGATATTTCACTTGCAAAGGAACAACCTCGATACCGGAGTATTGAGCAGCCTTTTCAGTCATCAATTTGATGGCATCAGGCTTATTGTTTTCTATGCCGATATAGGCTTTATCGACTTTTGCACCTTTCATCAGAATGCTAACGCCTACCAGGGTCTCATCCGCTTTCTCCAACATCAACTGATGGTCGGCAGTAAGATAAGGTTCGCACTCTACGGCATTGATAATGACACATTCTGCCTTGCAACCCGGAGGAGGAGACAGTTTTACATGAGTGGGGAAACATGCGCCACCCATACCTACTACGCCTGCATCTTTCACTTTAGCAACGATTTGCTCAGGAGTCAGCGTACACTCTTTTACTAATGTTGAACTGCGGTCAATTGATTCTTCCCATTCGTCGCCGTCTACGTCGATAAAGATGGCAGGCTTGCGGTAACCGCTTGCGTCGATTATGGCATCTACCTTGTTTACTTTACCGGATACAGACGAGAAGATGGCTGCTGAAACAAAGCCTCCCGCCTCAGCAATCTTCGTACCTACTTTCACTACATCGCCTTTCTTCACGATGGCAGTGGCAGGAGCACCGATGTGCTGTGACAAAGGGAACACCGCTTGCTTAGGAAGGGCAAGGGTTTCGATGGCTTTGCCTGCTGACAATTTATTTTCTGCTGGATGAACTCCACCAATTCTAAATGTCTTCACTGTTATATCTTTTTTTGTTTTTACTTACTTTGAATATGATTATGCTTCTGCTTTTGGAGCTTCAACCTTCGGAGCAGCCTCTGCTTTTGGAACAACAGGTTTAGCAACGCCTTCACCGGCCGGAGCCTCTACCTTCGGCTTACGGGGCGGGAAATTGATTGCCTGAATAGCACCCTTCGGGCATTCCGGTTCACACTTGCGGCAAGATTTACACTTCACCGGGTCGATGTATGCCAGATTGTTTTCCAGTGTGATGGCTTCAAACGGACAAACCTTAACGCACTTGCCGCAACCTATACAGCTAGCCTTGCAAGCCTTGTTGGCGACAGCGCCTTTGTCTTTGTTCACACACATCACCACCACACGGCGGTTGTTCTTACCCTTCGGACGGATTTCGATGATATTGCGCGGACAAGCCTTGCTACAAGCGCCACAAGCCGTACATTTTTCATCATCTACTTCCGGAAGGCCTGTTTCGGGATTCATGTGGATAGCATCAAACTGACAAACCTCCACACAATCACCACAGCCCAGACAGCCAAATGTACAACCTGTCTCACCTCCCGAAGTGGCATGAGCAATGGCACAAGACTTGGCTCCGTCATACTGAGCAGTACGAGGACGATTTTCGCAACTGCCGTTACATCTTACCACTGCAACCTTCGGCTCGGCAGCAACGGCTTCCAATCCCAAAATGGCAGCAACCTGTTCCATAACGGGAGCACCGCCAACCGGACACAATTTACCCTCCAGCGAACCGGCATCG
>Ga0192242_10288_pt1 | contig 21762 bp, 17 predicted proteins | sample Koala_Koa27_J3_FD_131235 | JGI IMG/M metagenome (GOLD analysis project Ga0192242, IMG submission 131235) | Enriched cells from koala feces incubated with labeled cellulose particles, San Francisco Zoo, California, United States - Koala_Koa2-7_J3 ...
CTGTTCCAACTGATCATTGCCTATTTTATTAATAACATTGAGCATCCTCTTATCAATTATCAATCCGTTTAATGTTATATTAACAAAATCATCATCTGTCCCCGTAAAATCCGGAAGCTGTTTTGCTTCCATGATACTAAGCTCATAAATCAGATTCATTCCCTGCCCGGAGCGCTCCACCAAACCACTTAGAGAAAGAATTTCCGCTATACGACGATTCCGCGGTGACTGGCGATCCAAAATGTTATCAAGTGAGATTCCATTCGGAAATCCACCCGGGCTCTCTACCACCAGACGATCCTGATACTGCCGTATAAATATATTTCCTCCCATCTGATAGTTCCGATGACTAGCGGCGTTTAAAATTGCCTCCCGGACAACCCGTTCATTAAAAGTCGGAATGTCATAAACAATGAATCCCTCCTGATAATGCTGTTTATCATTGCGCAAATTGATAAGCTCCCATAGCCGATCATAACACGCAAAAAAACCTACACGAAATTCCTCTCGCTGACTGGCCGGCCCTGAAGCGTTTGAAGAGCGATATTCAAAAATAATCTCCGATTGAGGAAGATATTTGCCGAGAGCCGATCTTTTACCAAAGAGGATAAGCGCCGCATAAGTAATCCCATCGTCAATAATTGCCTCACAATCACGCAAAAGCTGCTCTGTCGAAAAACCGAGGATTCGTTTGTTTCCGCTCTTTGCCGCCCAGTTTTTTCGGAATATCTCAATCGCATTTTCATCCAAATCCTTTAAAGTTGCACCATCACATATGGTAGCGGAAAAATCTATCCCTGTCTCTGCATATACTTTTCGTCGCATGTCCTCCGGCATCGGAATCAGACTATCGCCACTATACCACCATGCCACACCATCCACTTGCACGGGCAATCCGAGAGGACGCCCTGCAACTTCAAATGCCAGCACTCGTTTTCCCTCATATTCATATAAATGAAAGTCGACCATTACCTTCAGCTTTTCAATGAGATTGCTGCGCATACGTTCAGGTTGTTCAAACACACTACTCCCCACTACATGACGAGGCCGCTTATCAGTAATACCAAACACAAGCATACCGCCGCCACAATTAGATAAAGCACAACAACAACGAGCCGCTTCTTTCGAATCAAAATGGCGCTTTGCTTCCTTGAACTGATATTGTTCGCCTTCTTTTGCTTCCAATAATTCTTCTACTGTAATAGAATGATTCACTTACTACCTCCCACGAATTATTTACCAAACTTATAAACTTCTCAACATTTCTAAGCTGTCATGAATACTTCAGACTACTGGTTAAATGGCAACCTCTTCGCCGACAGCCAGATAATATTGCTAGTTTCCGCTACAATGGCATAACCCCGTAAATAATTCTGAATAATCTATACATCTATTTCTGGAAAATACTTGTTTCTTATATCCGTAGAAAGTTGGTTATCTGTGCTCAAAACACCTAACGCGAGAGTTGCATAATCAGAAACAAATCGCTTTACGACACCGTTAATTACTTCATTGTGTTCCAAGCAACAATACCTTAACGCATTTTCATAATCTTTTTCAGAAATAATATTTGTGATTTTTTCTTCGCACTTTGTCCACATTTTATCGACATCCAGATCATCAAAAATATTCTTGAGATTGGTCTTTATTTCTTCTTTCGTTTTGTTATTTTTATCGTCTATGATAGAATGTCTGAGTTTTTCATCGATTTGAGTTTTGACAAGACGTTTGATGATATATTGTTTTCGCTCATTTATCTTTACGAAAAATTCCTCTTTAAACGCGTCAAACTCTCTAATCTCTTTGAAAATTTGTTCCAATACTTTTTTGAATATCGCCTCATCTAACAGTAGCATCTCAATCTCATTGCACTTTAGCGCATAAATGTTCTTGGATTTTAATCGCTCGATTTCCTCAGCGCTTTTCAAATCAGAGTCTATTATCCCTAATGCAGACTGAATGTCATCATGCTCAGTACATAATCCTATGATAAGTTTTTGCAGCAAATTTTCTTCCGGAATAGAATCACTATATAATTTTTCATTGAAATCCGCTAAAGTTGAGTTGTAAATACTGGGTATATGGCCGTTCGCTCTTATTGGTTTTGATGCCGGGATAACCTTTACATGACTTTCCAATTTTTTCATATAATTTGCAAAGGATGTTTTTCCGCTACCATTTGGTCCTAGTATAATAAGGGTTTTATTGTGCCCTTCCAGATGTTTGAGTACCTTAAACGCAGCTAATAAGTTTACAAAAGAACTATTTCTCAATTTGTTTGTGAGAGAGGACAATATTAAAGAGTTTTTTTGCCAATTCCCAGGGGAAGCAACTTGAGATTGTGCACTTTGGAACAGGAAAGAACCAGAAGTCTCACTTTTTAAAAGCGACTCTATATCATCCAGTTTATTTAAAACGCTTTCACATAAATTATCTAAAGGGCATAAATTTCTGTGATCAGCATCCCTTTCACTGTAATCCTGCAATACACGAATATTTACCTCGTCTTCCAAAAATGAAACAAGGTTACAAAGAGAATCAAATAATCCATTAATTAATTCCAATTGGGCAGGGTTACTTGTTGTTTCTATAAGAGATTGAACCTCTGACAGCAAGGATATCATTTTTGTCTTAAATACGTTTAAATTCATTCTTATATCCTCCCCTTAGTTTTACGCTTTAATGGCATTATTATACATCTATTTAAATGCACCATCAACAAAAAATGCACGAACTGATAAGATCAATAGGACATCAAGGATGTGCAGAAGTGGGTAGGACATAGCGACATTAAAACAACTTTAAATATTTATGCTCAAACAAACCAGAAACAACAGGACAAAACGATGAACCACATGTCGGATGTTTTTTTCCGACAAGGGATTCCAACCACAATTCGTGACTTCATTCGTGACCTGATGATTTTTTGGCAGAAAAAAAGCAGATGTATTTTAATGCAAAAAAAGACCGGAAAGCCTTATTTTCAAGCTTTCCGGCGCCCCTGCCAGCTGGGAAAGGTCCACCGGACCTTCCCTGCGCATCCGTGGGGAAAGGAATCGATGCGACAGGATTTGAACCTGCGACCTCTGCGTCCCGAACGCAGCGCTCTACCAAACTGAGCCACGCATCGTTATGACAATATATGACGGCTCGCTTTTCGCAAGCCGCTCATATATAATACTGTTTTTCCAAACTGTTGTCAACTCTTTTTTTAAAAAATTTGACTTATTTCCCCATTCCTGTTTCTTCTTCCCCATTCTCATTCATTTTTCCACTCTCCAAATCAATCAAACGAATGTCATCTCCCAGCTATGTTTTAAGACAACTTTTCATTAATGCTCTCTTTCGCCCCCGGACAGGGCATAGCTGCCGCAATTTCCCTGTAACGCCCAATAATTTCATCATAGTTTTCCCGAAGATGAGGATACAGACACCTGCTGCAATCCTTGTGTCCGTTCCGGAGGTAAACAAACTGACCGCCGCATTGATCCCCAAGCATATAGAAAGGGCAATAACAGAACAGGCAGTTGAAATTATCCGGGTCGGCATCCCGGTGACATGGATAATATTCACATTCCCGATGCGAAAAAAAAGAATACTTTTTTGACATAAAACGCTCCTTATCATTCTTTACAGATACACCCTGTCTTACCGGATTATGAGATCACATCTGACATACTGCTCACGACATCAATCACCATTTCTATTCCATAATCCTTACAATATTTCTGGTAAGCGTAATATCCGCCCTGAATCTGATACGTCAACCGAATATTAAACTTCGCATCCTGTATGGTTTCCGGCATAAGCTCATGTATATATGCGCTCAGCTTCTCTTCAATACAAATCGGAAGAACCGAAGCCTGAGAACCGGAAAACAGGATATCGATCAGGCTCTGCTGCGCGTAAAAGGCGTGAAACAGTTCATCAATAAAACCATAGATGTCGGTAGCCATATAGGCTGGATGCCTGATACTCTGCAGAATATTCTGAATCAGCTCATTCTGCAAGGTTTCGGACAGATCATAGATATCCTTATAGTGCAAATAAAAGGTTGCCTTGCTGATCTCAGCCAGTGCAGCCAGTTCTTTTATGGTAATCCGTTCTAACGGCTTCTTTGCGCGAAGCTCCAGAAAGGCGTTCCGAATATTTCTGATTGTCTTTTTCTCTCTCAGGTCCATTTTATTTCCTCTTCCATAGTCGATTCCGGGCAAATGTCTATTAATTGACTGAAGGATATTTTTGCAAATTGCGAATGTCGGCCTGACATGTCATGATTATCGTATACATCTGAACCAGACCGGCGCCTGTTTCTGTATAGTATAACCAACTATTGGACTGTAGTCAATTATAGGGAACGACTTAAATCTCCTATTGCGCCGATTACGAGCCGCTTGTCATATAACGGAGGATAATAATAAATGGATTTTTACGGATTTTACACAGGACAGATTTTTGACGCCTATCAATATCTCGGCGCGCACCTCTGTAACAATGGCGTTATTTTCCGCACCTTTGCACCAAACGCGGTGCATGTCGGGCTGTTATACAATGAAAAAGAAATCCCGATGGCAAAGGTGGCGGACGGCAATTTTTATGAAGTAATTGTATCTGACGCGATGCCGCAAACCGCTTATGAATACCGCATCTACCGGACGGACGGCGTCCGGGCAGACCACTGCGACCCTTACGGCTTTGCGATGGAACTGCGTCCGGCGCACAGATCACTGGTCTGCGACCGGAACAGCTACGTATTTCACGATGAAAAATGGATACGGACACGCTCCGACTGCCGGAACCGTCCGTTGAACATTTACGAAATGCATCCGGGTTCCTGGCGAAAAAAGAGTTCCGGCGAGTGGTATCGCTATGACGAACTGGCAGCACCGCTCACAGAACACCTCACAGATTCCGGGTATAATTATGTGGAATTTCTTCCGGTGAGCGAGCATCCCTGCGATGAGAGCTGGGGCTATCAGAATACCGGTTTCTTCGCGCCCACCAGCCGATACGGAACGCCGGATGAACTGAAACAGCTGATTGATCATCTCCACTTGCACGGAATCGGTGTTATTCTCGATTTTGTCCCGGTTCATTTTGCAATAGATGACTATGCCCTCGCCAATTATGACGGAACAGCGCTTTACGAATATCCTCACGCCGCAGTCGGCGTCAGCGAATGGGGCAGCTGCAATTTCATGCATTCCCGCGGAGAAGTCAGGAGTTTCCTGCAGTCCGCCGCTCATTACTGGTTAGAGGAATTTCATTTTGACGGTCTGCGCATGGACGCCATCAGCAACATGATTTTCTGGCAGGGCGATCGAAGCCGGGGCGTCAACGGCAATGCGGTAGATTTTCTGAAAACAATGAACAGGGGATTAAAAGAACGTCATCCAAACTGTATGCTGATCGCGGAAGACTCCACGAATTATCCCGGCGTCACGCTGCCGGCAGATCAGGGCGGACTGGGCTTTGATTATAAATGGGATCTCGGCTGGATGCACGATACACTGGAATACTTTCAGCTTCCGCCGGAATGCCGGACAGAACAATATCATAAGCTGACATTTTCCATGATGTATTTCAGAAATGAGCGCTATCTGCTTCCGTTCTCACACGACGAGGTGGTTCACGGGAAGGCAACAATCGCGCAAAAAATGAACGGACAATATGAACAGAAATTCCCGCAGGCACGGGCAATGTATCTGTATATGATGATCCATCCGGGCAAAAAAACTGAACTTTATGGGAAATGAGATCGCGCAGCTTCGCGAATGGGATGAAAAAAGAGAGCAGGACTGGAGCCTCCGCACCTATCCCATGCACGACAGCTTTTATCGATTTATGTCAGAACTGAATCAGATTTATCTCACACACCGTGCGCTGTTTGAAACGGATTACGAGGAAAACGGTTTTTCATGGCTGGACTGCCATCAGGAAGAAAAACAGATTTATGCAATTCTCAGGACAGGTTCAGGGGAAAAACTGGCAGCGGTTTTTAATTTCGGAAATAAGCCGCAGGAACAGTATGCCCTTCGCGTCAACCAACCGAAAAACGCTGCTCTCCTGCTGCACACAGACTGGGAAAAATTCAGTGGAACCGCCCGGGAAGATCAGGTATGTTTTCAGATCTCAGGAGATGATATACTCTGTGATCTTCCGGCATTTTCAGGAATGCTGTTTCAAATATAAACCGCACAAAGCGGATGCGCCGGGATCTACTATGAAAGTGTCGTGAATAGACAGGCAGATGGGCATGCTTGCATGACCAGATGACTGGATATTCGACGACCAAGCCGGTATGAGCAAGTAGGGCGATTAGCCCGGATTGCGAATATCGGCGGCGATTGCGAGAGCTCATCGAGCGGAGCAATCGACTTTCATACATGGTGATGACTGCGTCAGCAGTCATGTCCGTTTACTTATCAGACACACACTCTTCCAGAATCCGTACACCCCACGGTTCTACATCAATCCGCGATGCGGCAGGGATCCTTTCCCCTGAAAGCACATCTTCCGCATCTTTGTACCGATAAAAAACTGTTTTTTCCTCCGGCGAATAGTTCAGATAATAACGGACATTTTTTCCGTAATCATTGATTCCCTGATGGATGATCACACCGGCATGTTCCTCTGAAAAGTCTATATCCGCTTCCTTCAGAACCAGCCGGTATATATTTTTCAGGATTTCTGCATCCGTCATGGTTCCGATATATACCGCCGTGCCTTTTCCATATCGGTTTCTCGTAATCGCCGCATACTCTTTCCAATTATAATGATCATAGGAAGCGAGAACTTCCGCATCGCGCGGAATCAGAAGTTCCATAAACGCCTGCGCTTTACACCGGTCTGCCGCTGCGGCCGGCAAATCAGCCCGGCTTTCCGTCACTGTACCCGACAATCCGACATTCTCCCCCGGAAGCGTAAAACGATGATACTCCACCCCCAGCGACTGTTTCAAAATACGCGGCTGTACCCCGCTGTCCACCTTCAGATTCTCATCACAAAACGCGGATTTAAAAGACACTACAATATGTCCTCCGTTTTCCACAAACCGGTTCAGCCGCTCCAGCAGCTCATCCGCCGCCGCGTAAAGCGCCGGTACAATTATGACTTTGTAGTCTTCAAAATGCTCCGACTCCGGCCAGAGGATATCACATTCGACATTCATCTCGCAGAGTGCGTCATACATCCAGCGGACTATATCGTTGTACTGAATACCCGGCTCATGAAGCGGCGCCTCCGGCGGAAAATATTTTAATCCTGTCAGAGAAATATTGCTGACCAGAAGGGCAACGTCATTTTTCTTTTTCAGATTGATCAGACGATCTCCCTTTTCCGCAAATTCCTTTCCGATCCGGCATGCTTCGAGATATGTCTCGTTCTCCGCAAAATCATGACTCAGCACACCCTTCCAGTATGTCTCCACCGAATTGTGAATGGAATGCCAGTGCCAGTACATGACACTGTTCGCCCCTTCGGATAAGTGGCTGTAAGCCTGAAGACGCAGCTGACCCCGGTATGGCAGCCAGTTTACTTTTCCCTGCGCTTCCGTCTCCAGAATCAGATAATTGGCTCCGTCTTTCAAAGAGCGGGCGACACTCCCGCAGAAAGCAATTTCTTTTCCGGTCAGCTGATCCTGCGACGGATGATATATGTCCGTACCCGCGATTGTCATCGATTTTGCCGCCTGATTATGATCCACATCCGGCTGAATACCAAAGGAATGTTCCCGCCACTCATAGTCAAAATTATGCGTAATAAACTGATCCTCCCGCCGATATTCATTGACAATATCCGCCTCCCACTGAAGGAACTCCGTAACCAGCATACGCTGAAACTTTTCAAACTCCGCGCTGAGGCTGGCGTTGCAGGCAGCCCTCACATCCACGAAGTCCTCCCATGCGTTCAGACGATTACTCCAGTAGTCCAGTCCGAACGCCTGATTCATCGCATTCAGGTCATCATGAAACTTATGTCTGAGATATTTAACAAACTGCTGCTGTACATTCGGTCCGGCAGTCCCGTAGTGTTTCGTCTCATTATCCAGCTGAAAACCGACCACACAGCTCCGGTGTGCACTCACCTTCATCAGTTCCCGGATAACACGTTCCGCGTAAAAACGATACATCGGGCTGGTAATATCCATAAGCTGACGGTGACCGTAACCCGCCTGCCCGTCCTTTGTAACCGCCATAACCTCCGGATGCGCCTTCGCCATCCAGGTCGGCACCGCGTAAGTCGGCGTGCCGATGATCACCTGTATACCGGCCTGTTCCATCGCATCCATGACGCGTTCCACATGGGAAAAATCGAACACGCCGGGCTGAGGCTCACAGGTGCTCCAGGTCGATTCGGCGATTCGGACGACATTCATACCGGCTTTCTTCATCATCCGGATATCCTCATCCAGACGTTCGTACGGCATATACTCATCATAATAAGCTGCCCCAAAAAACAATTTCTTCATAAAATAATTCCCCCCATCACAAAATTACTGCATCTTTTCATTCTTTTTGCATTTTGTTTTCGTTTTCTTTTTTTAATGCAATTATAACATGACCGCCTCCATATATCAATGTGTGGAAAAAAGACAGCTCCGGAACCATCGTCCCGGAACCGTCTTTTTGTAGAGGTTACCATTAAAAGATATTTATCAATATTATTTATTCCATCTCATCAATATAATCCGCAATCGCCTCGCCTGCCATACGTCCGGAATTAACCGCAAATCCCATCGTATTGCCCGGCAGTGTGAAGTTATAGCTGTCACCGTAGATGGTGTTCGCATCAGAACCCGCGCTGTAAAGCCCCGGAATCGGCTTCAGGTCATTGTCCAGCACCTCGCAGTTTTTGTTGATCCGCACGCCGCCGACCGTACCATATGCCGCCACATAGAATTTGCCGACCAGATAGCCGCCCTTACCGGTAATCGGATGCAGATATTCCTGCTTTTTGTGGAACTGATCGTCAAGCCCCTGATCACACATGTCATTGTAATCGTCGATTGCCTCTTCCAGCTTCTCCGCATCGATGCCGAGCTTTTCTGCCAGTTCATCGATGTCATCCGCACGGAAAAATCCGTCATAGCCTTCCTCTTCCGCACGGTCAAACTCAGGGTCAACCGCCAGGAACGCATCCTCCGGATGTACGATGTCAAAGATATCCGGTCCGTTTTTCTTATAGTATTTCAGAATACCCATATCCATGATGCAGTAACCGTAATTACCCGGCTGCAGTGAGAGCGCGTTTCCGGTATAGGTAGTATTACCCATCATGCCCTCATTCATAAAACGGTCGCCGTTCTGATTCACCATAAGGTTCGGCTGCCGCAGCACGGCATCCAGCAAAAAGTAGTTCATATTATCCTTGAGCTGATAAATCATCTCCACATTCGCGCCAAACTTCTTCGCACCGGCATTCCACATCATATTCAGGCCGTCGCCGCTCGTTCCCGGCACGTTGAACGGGAAATAATCTTCCCACAGGTTGAAGCCAAAGTTCTCTTTGATCATCTCCGCATTCGTCCCGAACCCGCCGGTGGCAACTACAACCGCTTTTGCGCGGGCCTCAATCTCCTCGCCATCTTTATCAACGGCTTTTACGCCCACACATGCTCCGTCCTCAATGATCAGTTCTTTTACAGGAGTTTCCAGATAAATCTCCGCGCCAAGCTCCTTTGCCTTTTCTGTCATGATACGCACCATGGGGCCCGCCGCGCGGGGGCCGATCACGCCGTTCTCAGGCTTTACGATATGCCAGGTCGCCTCAGACTCACGGAAGTAGCGGAAGCATCCCGCGAACTCCACGCCCATGTCTTCCAGCCACTCGATCGTATCCGCGGATTTATTGAAATACGTCTGCACCAGATCGTTATCCACACGATAATGCGTATACTGCATATGACGATTCAGCGCGTCACCCACCGTAATATCACAGAAGCTGTTTTTCTGCTGTTTTGTGCCGATGCCCAACGGTCCCATGCCCATATTGGCCGCGCCGCCGGTCGTGTTCGATTTCTCAAATACGATCACATCCAGATCGTTTTCCCCCGCCGTGATTGCCGCCGCCAGGCCGGCCGGTCCAGCCGCCACTACGATTACATCTGTCTCCATTGTCTTCATAAAATCCAGTACCTCCTGTTTTTTGATTTTCATTTAAAGCCGGTGTGTCTGTGTCCGGCTCTTTGCAGTGCTCCGGAAACCTACCGTTTCCTGAATTTTCCAACCTTTGTCAGTCTGGTCGGCAGCTTCGGCACACGTCCGGCCGTCTGTATGATCGCGTCATTCTCACAAACCTCCATGCATTTGCCGCACTTGTCACACTCAAACTCGTCGATCATATGAATATAACCCTTCTTACCCTCGATCGCGTCCTTCGGACAAATATCCGCGCACTCCTCGCAGCCCTGACAGGCATTCGGGTCGATATAAATACTCTGAAATGCCTTACATACGTTGTTCGCACATTTTTTCTTCCGGATATGATCGGTATACTCGGACTCAAAATATTTCAGAGTTCCCATCGTAAAATCCGATGCGGTCTGCCCCATGCTGCATGGCGTGGAAAAGGTCATCGCCTCGCCGATCTCTGTCATCATCTCCGGGAAATTCTTTTTTCCCTGTCCCAGCGTGATTTCTCTTGTCATCGTGTGAAGCTGAATCAGTCCCTCGCGGCAAAATGTACATTTACCGCAGCTGTGCCTGCGCTCCGCAGCCAGCATCTGCTCCGCCTCGCGAATCATACAGCATTCGGAACCGTACAGTGTAACGACACCGTTTCCGATCAGCGTATCCGGCAGAATCACCATATCCAGAGCGGAAGCCGCGTCATACAGTCTGGTTCCGACCGCAATGGCCTTCAGAGCCGCCATATCCGTCTCCCCGGCCTGCGCCGCGACCAGATCCGACATCTTTGTCCCATATGTTACCCTGGTCAGCGGTCCGGTAACTCCATTCTGACAGACAGCCATCCATGTACCGGAAAGCGCTTCCTGCGCAGCAGTCAAAGCCCTGCCGTTTTCGCCTGTCTGACCGGCAGCCTGTCCCTGACTATCCTCCAACAGTTCCGTCAGTGCCGCCATGGTTTCGATGTGATGAAACGCGCCTCCTCTGCTCTCCCTGACATTCACAATACCTGTCCTGACCTGCACACCGTACGCTGCGGCGATTTCCTTAAGCTCCTGCGCATAAGACGCCTCCCAATCGGGAATATACAAATACATTTCCTCCGCGTCCACAGCAAGCGCCGCAATCTGCATACCCTCCAGCACCTGATCCGTTTTTTCTTTCAAAATCGACAGCAGCGCACCATTCATGTCGGAATTATTCAGTCCTGCCACCACACGAATCGGATTTGTCTGAATATCCCGCTCTTCATTCACCAGCTTCCATTTATCCGCAACCGGAGTGCGGTCCGCGCCGAATTCCAGCAAACCACTTGCCGCAATCTCAGCAATCAGTTTTTCAGAACCCATTGTCTTTGCGTTCTCATATGCTTTCATTCCGCCTGCACCTCCTGTTCATTGGAAAATTCCGTCCACAACCGTGAAGGGTGTATCTGCTGTCTCAGATCACACTGGAGACAGCGGCCCGCCTCTCCGCAGATATCACTGTCACAGATGCCGAAATCAAACTGGTCAAAACTATCCTGTCTCTCTGCAGCCGGACGCACCTGCTTTTTCACCGCCGGGCGCTCCGCAAAGCCTTCTTCTTTACCGATATACGGGTTTTTAAACTGCTCCGGTGCCAGTACTTCGCTGATATCACCGTCGCCGCCCAGATAGAGATCAATCTGAACCGCAGCGTCCCGGCCGGAGGCGATTGCCTGAACCACGGACTTCGTTCCGTAGGTCACATCGCCCGCGGCAAAAATGCCCTCCACGGAAGTCGCAAGAGTTTTCGAATCCACGACAATGCTGTTTGCCTTGCCCAGCTGCAAGCCGCATCCCGGTGTCAGTTCGGACCACTGTCCGGTCGCGAAGATAACCGTATCTCCCTCTATATGATGTTCGGAGCCTTCTTCTTTCTCGATAATTGCCCTGCGGTTTTCATCAAAATAAAACGCTTTTACATTCATAAAATCCACGCCCGTGACATGATCGGTTCCGGTGATGCGTTCAAACGTCTGCGCCGGATGAACAAAAATGCCTTCCTCCTGCGCCTGCTCGATCTCCTCATCATCCGCAGTCATCACATCCCGCGCTTCCAGACAGGCCAGATGGATTTCCTCAGCGCCGAGCCGTTTCGCGGTACGCGCACAGTCAAACGCAACATTGCCGCCGCCCAGCACGATGACATGTTTGCCGATACCGGTTTCCTGACCAAGGCTTGCTTTCCGCAGAAAATCTATGTTCACATGAACACCCTCCAGATCTTTCCCTTCCATCGGAAGGCGGACACCCAGATGATTTCCGGTCGCCATGAGAACCGCATCGTACTCCTTTAAAAGCTCTGCCGGCTGATCCACGCGAATCCCGGTCTCCATCACAACACCCTGTTCTTCAATAACCTTTGCCTCATCCGCAACTATGTTCCGCGGAAGCCGATAAGACGGAATACCGTAAGACATCATGCCGCCTACCGTCGGCAGTTCCTCTTTCACCGTCACGGCATGCCCCTGTTTTCTCAGATAATAAGCTGCTGTCAAACCGGCCGGCCCGCCGCCTACAACGCAAACCCTTTTGCCGGTGTCCGGAAGCTGTTTTCCCTTACCCTTCCAGTAAGATCCGGTGTCATGCTCTGCGGCGTAACGTTTGATCTCCCGGATAGACATCGCCTCACTGACTTCATTTCTCTTGCATTCCTTCGCGCAGGCCTGCGTACAGATCAATCCCAGCACATGCGGGAAGGGTGCCTTCTCACGAATAACCGCAGCCGCCGCGTCATAATCGCCCTCTTTCACAAAACGGATATAACGCGGGATATCGGTGTGCGCCGGACAGGCGAACCGACAGGGTACCACAACGTCTTCCTTCTTCCGATCTGTATCAAGAAGCTGCAGTTTATCGCGGATCGTTCCGGTGGGACAGACCTCCGCGCAGGCCGTACAGAATCTGCAGTCGGCGTCTTTCAGAAGCTTGTCATGCAGCGTACCGACATAAGTCTCCATATCCTTTTTCTGATACTGCAGGACGCCCACCCCCCGCAGGTCATTGCAGGCACGGACGCAGCGTCCGCAGAGCACACAGCGGTTCATATCATGAATCAGCAGAGGATTCTCCTCGTTCATCTTGATGCCCTTGCTGCGGACACGCATGCGCGCGTTATTTGCACCTATGTACTGGATCAATGTCTGCATCTCGCAGTTACCGTACTTCGGACAGGTGGAACAATCCTCCGGATGTCCCGCCAGCAAAAGCTCCAATGCAAGCGTTCTCAACCGGTTCACCCGCTCCGTCTTTGTATGCACCACCATACCGTCTTTCGCCCGCAGCGTACAGGACGGTGTGACGCCTTCAATACCGTCCACCTCCACAATACACATACGGCAGGATCCATTCTCCGGAAGATCCGGATGATGGCACAGGTGCGGAATGTAGATACCCGCATTCAGGGCACATTCCAACACATTTGCGTTGTCCGCCACTTCCAGGCGAACGCCGTCAATCGTAATGACCGCCATAAAAACCTCCTCCATTTACAAACCATCATATCTTTTGCAACAGATTCGTCAACTATATCCGTGTTATTTTCAACGTTTGTTGACTTCCTGGTCATATTATATCATAATAAATATGTATTTTCTTCCGACAGACGTTGAAAATACAGTGTGTATGGTTTTTTATTTTCAACATTTGTTCAATAGGAGAAAGTGACAAATAATACCAGGCTTAAAAGCAGAGATGGTCATGAAAAATATGATATAAAATAATCGCCAACCGGGAAAGGCCGACAGAAATGATTAAATTACAGACTTTATTAGATAAGATATCCGAATCTGAGAATATCACAATCACCACCAATACCAGCCATCCGTTCGGACAGGACAATGCCTGTTTCTATCATCCTGACCGCATGATCAGCCGGGCAGAAATTCTGACAAAAGATACCGTACCCGACACAGACACGCTGTATCTTACCGCAGAGGATCATCTGCTGCAAAACGAAACACTCACACAGCGCATTCCGGATACCGCACAGCCCTGCCTGATTCTCACAAACCGGGATCCGGGCGCCTCATTTCCGCTGCTGCTGGTTCCGGAAGTGACAAACATCGACCAATTGTTTCACGAAATCACCGATCGGCTGCGGTTCGAAGAACAGCTGCAATACGAAGTCAATGAACTTTTCCGTCTGCTCTACACCGGTAAGGGGTTGGAGGACATCATCCTTCATGCCGAGGCTATGCTCGGGCGGGGTATATCGGTACTGGACGCCGGCTACAGTATGCTGGCCGTCTCACCTCTGATGCTGCAGCTTCCCTTCGGTGTGGAACGTAACGAAGCCGGGAACTTTCTGAGTATACAGGAAGTGGAAAGCCTGCGCAGACTCCAAATCGAACATCAGATCTATCAGCACACACAGGCTTTTTTCATTCAGACAGAAGACCATCCCGACACCAGCTGGATTTTCTGCTCCATCCGCATACAGCACGTGATGTCCGGCTATGTCGCCGTCTGTCTGCCAAGACAGGAACAGGCCACTGAACATGAGCTTCGGCTGACGACAGCCATCTCCGACATCTGTGCCGTCGAAATGCAGAAGCATGATTTCTTTGTCCGGCAGACCGGCCTGCAGTATGAAACATTCTTCAGCGATCTGATTGAGGGACGATTTAATAATTTAAGTATGGTAGAAACCCGCTTTCAGGTTTTAAAGCATCATCTGGGAAAGTTTTTCTGCCTTGTCATCCTGTACTGTACCGAGCCGCATAACAGTGAATTGTTCAACCGGCGGCAGATGGCCGCCCTGCGAAAAACTTTTCCCGGTAGCATGTCTGTTGTATACCGGAACAATATCGTACTCCTGATCAATCAGGACGAACCGGTATTGCTGCGCGCAGAGCTAACCGGTCCGCTGGAACAATTCGCGATACACAACCATCTGAAGGTAAGCTTAAGCCAGCCGTTCGCAGATATTCTGAAGACAAATATGTTCTACGAACAGGCTCAGCACACACTGGAGCTCTCCGACATGAACGATCCGGATCATCATTTATTCTTCAGTACAGAAGCACTCCCGGAATATCTGTTCTCAAAATGCAGCTATGCGGAACTGGAAAGCGGCATCCACTACCACATTTTCCAGTTGCAGGACTATGACCGTGAATACCATACGGAATTTATCACGACTCTCCGCGCCTGGCTGGATCATAACCGAAACGCCGCGCAGACCGCGGAATATCTGCACGTCCACCGCAGCACGCTCTTTTACCGGATCAAGAAAATGGAAGAACTGCTGGGCGTCCGCCTCACGGACAGCAGGCTGCTGTTTCTGTATGAACTGTCGCTGAAGATCTGGGATTACCTGAGCAAATAAAACATATAATTCTCTCCGCTTTAGTGATAGTTCCCGCAAATATTCTGCAGATAAGCAAGAAACTCCTCCCTCACGTTTTCCGGCCGCAAAATCTGCACGCCGCTGCCGAGTCCTGCCACCCAGCCGAAAAACTGCGGGCTGACAGCAATATCCACGCTGACGCGGAACGCATGCTCCCCCTGTGGGATCATCATCACGTCCTTTCCGAAGCGGTCCAGAATCACGCCGGCGATAGAATCTTCGCAAAGCAGCGTGACCTTCTCCTGACGGCCGCCGAACATACCGAACGTTCGTTTTTCAAAAGCAACGATATCAAAATGATCGAACTGTTCCTTTCCCAGACGGGATTCTGTCAGCAGCTCCATCTGCTGCATCTTGTCCACGCGGTAATGCTTCAGCTGATCCGCCTGCGCGTCATAGGCAATCATATAATAGTTCATATCATCCCAGGTTAAAGCCCAGGGACTTACCACATAAAATGCCCCGTCCTTTTTCGGACGCAGTTCCTTGTCCTTTGTCCATGCAGTGTAACGAAAACGAATCTGTATATTCGTATAGATCGCCGTGTGAATATAGTCCACATTGTAATAAACAGTCTCATTCTCCGTCTTCGTCCGCTTATATAAAAATACCTGCTGCTGCAGCTGCCTGGCCTCTTCATGGCTGGCCAGGCGCTCCAGCTTCCGGATCAGCTCATCCGTCTTTTTCTCTGTGATGGACTTCGACGCCTGCACCGCGTCCACCAACAGCTTGAGTTCCGGCAATTCAAAAACACGGGAACCAATATAATATCCCGGCGTCCTGCCCTTCTGCTGTATCACGTCCAGCCCAAACTCCTGCAATGCGGCAATGTCATTATAAATACTTTTTCGCTCCGCAGGGACGTCATACTCCATCTGCAGGATATCACAGAGCTCATTTGCCGTCAGCATATGATTCTCATCCGTACGTTCCATCAAAACCCGCATCAGATATAAAAGTTTCATTTTCTGTGTCTGTGTCGTCGCCATACCATTCACCCGTTTTCCATTTCACAGACAGATCTGCCTGTCGGTTTCTGTCAATCCCATAAGTGTCCCGTCCGCTTTGTCTTCTGATCAGTCCGATCGGAAATTTCTCCAAACACCCAGATAAATAACAATAAAAGTATTCCTGCAATCAATAATGCCATTTTGTATTCCTCCTGTCAATGTCTCTTTAAATCAGTTATTTAAGGAACTTTAGATTAATATGAACGATCGATTTAAAAAGACTATACAAAAATGGTTGTCCTGATTTTGGGATTTTCATTTTTGGAGGATCCGGCAAGTCAGGAAAAAACCATCGCCGCCGAATATCCTGTTTCCATAACAAACATACATGTATGCTGACGCGTACACAACCATATATGAAATATTGAACCTGTAGTATAATTTTTCTCCTTACGACACCCACTTAATGTCAAATCATGTCCTGAGTTGTCATATAATGTAAAAAATTTCAGGCAACACAGGCACAAGTTCTACAGGAAATCATTGATATGTACAAAAACAAGGCTGAAAATGGCACCAATAATATTTGCGGCACAAAAATTAAACAGCTTCGTAAAAATCTTCCCCAAAAAACTTCTCAGAGAAAACTTGCGGATATGCTGACATTGCAGGGATTAGATCTGGATAAAAACGCGATTCAGCGCATAGAATCCGGAGAACGTTATGTGACCGATATTGAACTTAAAACAATTGCCAGAACATTTCACATAAGTTGTGATGAGTTGCTGAAAGATGAGGGATAACTGCTTCAGCCGAACACAGATAAAAATGAGTATTTACGCAAAAAACTGCCGGATTACCTCCGGCAGTTTTTTACGTAAAACCTTATAAATTTACAATCTCTATCATTACCCCAACGCCGCATACGCCGCCTCAGCTGCCGTCAGCGTGTTGTAATTGGACACATATCCCTTCGCCGTATCAGACAACGCATCATACTGGGCGCGCGCATTGGAAATCGCGGTTCCGCTCTCCGCAGTCACCGTCCCGATTGCGTTAATCGCATCTATAACAGTCTGCGCCTGCGACTGTGCTTCCTGCAGCTCTGCCGCCGCCTGCTGCTGAGCTTCCTGCTCGGCCACAAGCGCCGCGTAAGCAGATTCCGCATCAGTCAGCGTGCTGTAATTTGTTACCTGCGACTGATTATCTGCGGAAAGTGCGTCATATAAACTTCTGGCATTAGAAATTGCGCTTTCACTTTCCAGCGTCACCGTCCCGATCGCATTGATCGCATCTATAACCGCATTAACTGAGGATGTATCTGTACTGTCCGTACTGCCGGAAGACGAAGTGCCTGAGTTTTCCGTTCCGGACAGGGTGTATACCAGCACCGCATCGCCGGCACTGATATTTTCATATATTGTTTTTGCCGCGCTATAGGGCAGATTGATACAGCCGTGGGATCCGCTCGTCTTGTAAATCGTCCCTCCGAACTTACTTCTCCAGGAAGCGTCATGCAGTCCGATTCCTCCGTTAAACGGCATCCAGAAACTCACTGGCGAAGCATAACCCTGCCCGCGCAGAACCGCGTCTTTCTGTTTATATGTGATACGATAGGAACCTGTCGGCGTCGCATTTCCCGCCTTCACACTGCCGGAAACAAAATCAGATTCCACCACCAGAGAACCGTTTTTATAAAACCAGAGATGCTGCGCCGTCAGATTGATCTCCACATAGGTATCTCCGTAATCCTGACTGTCATGACTGGCCGCTGTCTGAGAATATACGACTTCACCCGTATAATCCTCACCTGCTTCAATATAACCGCTCAGAGCCGTGAGTGTCGAGTCCTGATCAATCTTCCATCCGTAATTACCGCCCGGAACCGTAACTGTCGTCCCATAGGTTGTCACCAATGTCTTGCTCTGACCCGCCGTGTTATAAGATGAAGCCAGACCGGAAACATACTCCGTCATCTTTTCTGCATCCAGCGTAACGCTCATGTCATCACCGAATACCACCCACTGACTGATCATGGAACCGTCCACAACTTCACTGCTGCTTCCGAACTCATACGTAACCGTTGTTCCCACATAGCGGTTCGCTGTCTCCATCATAGTCTGCACTTCCCCGGAATCCTCCGTATATTCCGGATCTTCATAACATCCGGCCTCCTCCAGATTCAATTCCGTCTGAAGATTTGTCACAGCATCCTTCACTGCGGCATAAAAAACAGATGTCTGGATACGAGTGCCGTATACCGCATCTACGATCTCATATCCCGTTCCCTCTATGTACTCTGACAACCCGGCATCCACCGAATCTGTCATACTGCTCTCATCCATACAGGATAATCCGGATATCATCTCCTGCAGAGCATCCTCATCACAGGAAATCAATTGCTCTGCCTGCAGTTCTTCTCCATTAGAAAAAGAAGCCGGCCACCGAAAACCATTCTGTTGTTCCAGAAGCTGCTCCAGTTCATTTCCAAAATCAATTTCCAGTCCGATATCCCTGCCGGCGATTTCTTCCTCAGTATCTCCCCGCTCCGTCAGCGTCAGTACATAACTTTCCGTCTCCTGTTTTAAAATCTCCTCGGTCTGTTCCACGGTCTTCCCGCCGCAGGCAACGCCGTTAATTGTAGTACCCGGCAAAAAACGGTTTTGAAAAACCAGTGAGACAATCAGATACGCTGCCGCAAGCGCCACGATTATCACTCCAGCAACCAGCAGATATTTTTTCCTTTTATTCTGATTGCCGCCAGGAAATTTCTTTTTCTCCTGAATCGCATCTGCAGACGCAACATTTTCTTTGTTCATGCTTCATTTTCTCCAACTGTTGAAATTTGTCATATTTTCACAATAATGCCAGTATACGTATTCACAAAAAAAATGTCAAGCCGGACAAAAACGGCCGCTCTTCCATCTGTTCAGAAAGCGGCCGCTTTTCAGGATTTGTCATCCGTTCATTCAATTTTTCCTCAAAGCGACAAAAGCCGTTCAGAAACTACGCCTGCATGTCTACAGTTCATCCGGCTTTTCCACTTCATAGCCGCTCCATTCGGATACCGCAGACGCGCCCGTCAGATCCGCGTTCGTCTCATAAGAATCCACCGTAATCGTATACTGACTGGTTCCCTGCACATAAACAGTACCGTCACTGCCCTGAATCGTAACCGTGTTTCCTGATTCATCCACAATGGTTCCCTCATTCTGCAGGTCGCCCAGTACACTGTCACCGGTCACCGTCCATGTGCAGTCCGAACCGATATACAGATTGCAATATCCGTCACCGCCATCGCCGGCATATGTCTCATCATCCAATACAGCTCCTGTCAGCGTACTCCCATCCGTCATATAAAAATCAAGCTGACTGATGCTGTCCCAGATGATGTCGCCCTCCATCTCCTGATCAATAGCGGTAAACAGACCGTCAGCCCCGGTAGAACCGCAGCTGCCCCAGCCACGCTGGTTATCATTACCGGTACACCGCAGGAAAAACTCACTGTCATCCGCGTACGTAATATCCACATCGGAAAGTGTGAAAGTAGATTCCGTATTAGTCGTATAGAACATGCCGCCGTTTTCCGCCGTAAGTGTACCGCCGACCATCTCAAACACACTGTTTCCCACCTCGGAATCCCCGGACATACTCTGATACAGAATTATATTCCAGGTACAATCATTCTGACTGTCATCCGCCATACTGCCGGTCAAATCGCAATCATACAGGTGCAATGTATTTAATCCCTCAATACACACTGCCTCGGATGCGGTCGCTGTCAGTGTCGCGTCATGAACGACAATATCCGCCGTACAGTAGACCGCCGGCGAGCCGGTTCCATTGGATGTGTAAGTACCCTCATCTACCACCATGGTACCGCCGCCCCGGTCACTCCGGATAGCCGCCGCGGACTCTCCGTTTGTCTCCACCGCGAGATTCCATGCATACAGCGTACCGCCGCCTGCCGCATGAATGCCGCCGGAGGTATCCTGCTGTGTAGTAATCGTGCAGTCTGCCACATAGACGACACCGTCTCCGTAAGCAAAAACACCCGCGCCGCCTGCCGCATCTGTCTCGACCGTAGTATCGCTGATATATGCTGTACCGTCAGTGGTCAGAATTGCCGCGCCGACACCGTAAAAGCTTGAGTTGTCGCCACCGGTACTGTCATTAGAAGTCCTGCTTACTGTGCTGTCCGTAACCGTAACATTGGCTCCTTCGGATATAAGAATCGCGTTTTCATCTGTTCCGGTGGAAGAAATATTCTCTCCGTCCACAGTCGCATCCGCTGTATATTCGTTTACTGCGGTGTAACTGATGCCGGAAGCGGAAGCTGTATCGCTTCCGCTTCCTTCCGTATCCATATCCGTCGACGCGGCAACAGAATAAAGCACCATAACTGCTGTCACATTTCCGTCCGCATCATAAGTAACGGCAACCACGTCTCCGACGGACAGATCATCAAAATCAATCGTTGACGACCCGTTCGTTCCCATGCCGCCGCCAAAGTCCTCACTGTCGGAGGATGACATATCCGGCATATCTCCATCGGAACCGTCGCCGGACGGCATCTCCTGCATATTCTCATCAGAGCCGCCGTTGTCAGACGGCATATCCGGCGGAGTGCTGCCATCGCTGTCTTCAGCTGATCCATCGCCGGAAGATTCTCCGTCCGGTATATCCATATCTCCAAACGACATGTTTCCGCCGCCCATACCCGTTCCTGCGGTAACCTGTGTCGTAATCTCCGTATCGTCTGTAACGGTCACCTCTATCGCGTCGCCCATACCGGAGTCCAGTGTAAAACTATCCTCTCCCAAAGCGGTAATCTCTCCGTACGCTTTGGACGAAGTCTCCTCCTCTGCAGAACTGTCCGTACTCTGACTCGTACCGCAGCCTGTCAGCAGAGATGCACCAACCATTAGTCCCATCAGAATCGCTAAGTATCGCTTCTTCATAACCATTGTCCATCCTTTCGGTTTTATAACAGTCTGTTGTACTGCTCGGTACAGTATATTTCCAAAGGATTAAACAAATTTGAAGATTCTGTGAAAGTTCTGTGTCCGGCCTTGCGTACCATACATCTCCCGAAAACCCGGGTCACAGGATCAGAATCAGAAAATTACGCTTTTAATGGCTGCCAGTAGCTCGTCATATTCTTCAAATGCCGGAATCTGCGGGTAATACGCCTTAATATGTTCTGTACTGGTGAAGAGAAAGCCGGGCGTGCTTGCCTGAATCATACCGAGGTCATTGAAGCTGTCTCCGCTGGCAATCGTCTCATAACCGATCGACTGCAGCGCCTTTAC
>Ga0192242_10296_pt1 | contig 21389 bp, 23 predicted proteins | sample Koala_Koa27_J3_FD_131235 | JGI IMG/M metagenome (GOLD analysis project Ga0192242, IMG submission 131235) | Enriched cells from koala feces incubated with labeled cellulose particles, San Francisco Zoo, California, United States - Koala_Koa2-7_J3 ...
TTTATTTAACGCTTGGATGACACGCTGCATTGATGCAGCAATTGTAGGAACACTGGCTTTGGCTGGCTCTTTTTTTAATTTGGTGTCCATGGCAGCTGGTGGGAATGCTATGCTTTGTGCGAGTCGATTCGTTTCGGAAGAACTAGGAAAAAAGAATGGTAACTCTAGAAAAATTTTACGCTATGCGATATCATTTTGCTTTACCTTATCTATTCCGGTAGCGTGCGGTATTTATTGTTTTGCGCAGTCATTAGGTCGACAATTTCTTCAAAGTGATGAAATAGAAAATGCTGTACGCCTAATGGCATGTTTGCTGCCTGTTGGCGGAGTGAGTGCGTGCTTGAAAGGTTATTTTAATGCTATGTGTCGTGTAACAGTAACAGCGTTTTGTGACGTTGCGGAATTTTTTCTGCGATCTGGATTGTTGATTATACTATTACAATTTCATAAAGAAGATGATACAGAAAAAATTTGTACTTATATGGTAATAAGCATGGCTGCGGGAACAATTTTTACTGGAATTATATTAACCGTCCTTTATTTTCGGGAACGGAATCATACTATAGGGAAAAGCAGTATTTCTTTTGGACAATATATGAAGTTAGCTATTCCAGTTGCATTTGGAGGATGTCTTATATCTGCACTTAGTACAGCGAACGATACGTTGATTCCGAAAACGTTGCGACAATTTGGTGATAATACTAGTCAAGCATTGGAGCAGTTTGGAATATTTGAGAGCATTGTGATTCCAGTGCTATTTTTTCCATCTACAATTTTGTGCGCTTTGTCCAGCATTTTAATTCCAGAGGTAGCACGAGCAAAAGCAGCAGGAGATCAAAAACGATTGCAACAATTAACAGAACTTGTAATTGAATGGACATTAATTTTTGCAGTATTTATCGCAGCGATGTTCATACGATATGGCAATTGGATTGGAAAATGGATGGACAGAGGGCAATTATCCGGAAGAATGATTCAGATTTTGGCACCGGTTGTACCATTTATTTATTTAGAAATTGTATTGGAAGCATTAATTAAAGGAATGGGAAGACAGAATTTTTCTTCATTAAATTATTTGACGGAGTATGTGATTTGAATATGTGTATTATTGATTGCTGTCCCAATATTTGGATTTTATGGAATTGTTGCATCATATTATACCAGTAATGTGTTCAGCAATTGCAACCGACTGCGCATGGTAGTGAAAACAGCAGGATTGCAGTTTCATTTTAGGAAGCTAATCTGTAAGCCAATTTTTTCTGCATTATTTGCATTTTTGGGAAGTGCGCAATGTAGTAAGTGCATATCCAATTTTGGAAATCAGGTTCTGACAATGCTGTTTTCTTGTGCAATTGCAATTTTTTTATATAGTTTAGTGTTATGGCTTTTGGGAGTAGGTGATAAATTGCAGATGATGAAACATTATAAATGGAGTGATATTTGAAATTGAGAAGATTATGTTTGAAATGTATAATTTATTTTGCTATTTATGCATCTTGCACAAAACCGTCCCTAAAATAATAAAAAATTTTGGCTTGACAAAAGATATGGAGATGTGCTATAATAATAAAGCTGTCGCAGGGGGGGAGAAATTTCCTGGAGCGACAGGGTATTACAAATTTTCTTGGAAGTGAAGTGAATGTCACAGAACCGAGCAGTGTTCACAAAATGTTTACTTGACAAAAGAGAGAAGATGCGATATAATAAAGAAGCTGTCGTACGGAAGGGCTTGCCTTGGAAGTGTGAGCAGTGAGGAACAGTACCTTGAAAATTGAACAATGCACTACAAGCGAAAAGCCCTTGAATTCGGAAGAAATTTCGAACTTTGAGAAGTCAGAAAAGACGAAAAAATCGAAAAACGGTAATTGCGAGCGAATCGTGATGTACCGGGATCAAGATAAAAAGTTAGAGCGTTTGTATAGAATCACTGGATTCTAATATTTAATCTCTAATTTTCTATACAATCTAATAAAGAGTTTGATCCTGGCTCAGGACGAACGCTGGCGGCACGCTTAACACATGCAAGTCGAACGGAGTGAACTGCTTCGGTAGTTTACTTAGTGGCGGACGGGTGAGTAACACGTGAGGAACCTGCCTTTACGAGGGGGATAGCTTCTGGAAACGGATGGTAATACCCCATAAAATTATTTGGTCGCATGATTGAATAATCAAAGATTTATTGCGTAGAGATGGCCTCGCGTCTGATTAGCTAGTTGGTGAGGTAACGGCTCACCAAGGCGACGATCAGTAGCCGGACTGAGAGGTTGAACGGCCACATTGGGACTGAGACACGGCCCAGACTCCTACGGGAGGCAGCAGTGGGGAATATTGCACAATAGAGGGAACTCTGATGCAGTGATGCCGCGTGGAGGAAGAAGGTTTTCGGATTGTAAACTCCTGTCGAAGAGGACGAAAGAGATGACGGTACTCTTCAAGAAAGCTCCGGCTAACTACGTGCCAGCAGCCGCGGTAATACGTAGGGAGCGAGCGTTGTCCGGAATTACTGGGTGTAAAGGGAGCGCAGGCGGGATGGCAAGTCAGATGTGAAATGTATGGGCTCAACCCATAAATTGCATTTGAAACTGTTGTTCTTGAGTGAGGTAGAGGTAAGCGGAATTCCTGGTGTAGCGGTGAAATGCGTAGAGATCAGGAGGAACATCGGTGGCGAAGGCGGCTTACTGGGCCTTTACTGACGCTGAGGCTCGAAAGCGTGGGGAGCAAACAGGATTAGATACCCTGGTAGTCCACGCTGTAAACGATGATTACTAGGTGTGGGGGGGACTGATTCTTCCGTGCCGCAGTTAACACAATAAGTAATCCACCTGGGGAGTACGGCCGCAAGGCTGAAACTCAAAGGAATTGACGGGGGCCCGCACAAGCAGTGGAGTATGTGGTTTAATTCGAAGCAACGCGAAGAACCTTACCAGGTCTTGACATCGAGTGACGAACCTAGAGATAGGTTTTCCCTACGGGGCACGAAGACAGGTGGTGCATGGTTGTCGTCAGCTCGTGTCGTGAGATGTTGGGTTAAGTCCCGCAACGAGCGCAACCCTTACCATTAGTTGCTACGCAAGAGCACTCTAATGGGACTGCCGTTGACAAAACGGAGGAAGGTGGGGATGACGTCAAATCATCATGCCCCTTATGACCTGGGCTACACACGTACTACAATGGCAATGAACAGAGGGAAGCAAGACAGCGATGTGGAGCGAATCCCCAAAAATTGTCCCAGTTCAGATTGCAGGCTGCAACTCGCCTGCATGAAGGCGGAATTGCTAGTAATCGCAGATCAGCATGCTGCGGTGAATACGTTCTCGGGCCTTGTACACACCGCCCGTCACACCATGGGAGTCGGTAACACCCAAAGTCGGTCGTCTAACCGCAAGGAGGACGCCGCCTAAGGTGGGATTGATGACTGGGGTGAAGTCGTAACAAGGTAGCCGTATCGGAAGGTGCGGCTGGATCACCTCCTTTCTAAGGAGTAAAGAACTGAAAGAAAAGTTCTACTCTAGTCAGCAAGGGAAGAGAGCGAAGTAGAAAGAAAGCATTGTTCAATTTTGAAGGTACTGAGAAAAAAATGAAGATTCTATCTAGCCTCTAGTAGGGGGTGTAGCTCAGCTGGGAGAGCACCTGCTTTGCAAGCAGGGGGTCAGGAGTTCGATCCTCCTCATCTCCACCAAAAGAGAAAAGGATGGGAAGCGGAGGGGGAAATAGATTCCTTGCATATGGCATCTTATCTCTAAAACGGGCGCATAGCTCAGATGGTTAGAGCGCACGCCTGATAAGCGTGAGGTCGATGGTTCGAATCCATTTGTGCCCACCAGTTACTTTTCTTTTTACTGAAAAAAGAAAAGTAACCAAAAGAAAAAAGATTTCGGGTTGAATTTATCGAAAACGATAAAGAAACAGCTCGATGATAGATAAAATTTTTGCTAAAAAAAAGAAAAGTAACCAAAAGAAAAAAATATCAAGTTAGATTTACTGGAAACGGTAAAGGAACGGCTCGATGATTGACAAAATTTTTGCTGAAAAATAAGCATAAGTAATCAAGAATGTATATCAGTAGATAAAAGGAAGAAAGTTGTCTATTGATATCTGTTCTTGAGAGAGAGCAGAAACAGGAACTTGAAAACAGAATAGAAAAGAAAGCAAAGTGAAACTACGAGTAAGTACAAGCTTGAAGAAGCTTGATACACGACATGAAGAGTAAAGAGATTAAAATTTATGTTGGGTAAAAAACTACAACTAGTAAAAACGACGCAAAAATTCTGAGAAGAATCATTGAAACAAATGGTAAAGTAGAGAAGAGCGCAGAGTGGATGCCTTGGCATTGGGAGCCGAAGAAGGACGTGGTTAACTGCGAAAAGCTGCGGGGAGCGGTAAGCACGCATAGATCCGCAGATGTCCGAATGGAGCAATCCGCATAGAGAAATCTATGCATCCATAAGTGAATAAATAGCTTATGGAGGGGAACCGTCTGAACTGAAACATCTAAGTAGGACGAGGAAGAGAAATCAACCGAGATTCTGTGAGTAGTGGCGAGCGAAAGCGGAAGAGGCCAAACCGATGGGAGAAATTTCATCGGGGTTTAGGACTGCAGAAGGAATTCTAAGTTTCTAGCTGAACAGTCTGGGAAGGCTGACGAGACAGTGTGAGAGTCACGTAGGCGAAAGGGACGAGGATCTGGCAGGATCCAGAGTACTGCGGGGCACGTGAAATCCCGTAGGAAGAAGGGGGGACCACCCTCCAAGCCTAAATACTACCCAATGACCGATAGCGCAAAGTACTGTGAAGGAACGGTGAAAAGGACCCCGGGAGGGGAGTGAAAAGAACCTGAAACTCTGTGCTTACAAGCACATAGAGCACGTCAAAGTGTGATATGGTACCTTTTGTAGAATGGTCCGGCGAGTTATGGTATGCAGCAAGGTTAATGACTAGAGGTCAGGAGCCGAAGCGAGAGCGAGTCTGACAAGGGCGAGTAAGTTGTATGCCATAGACCCGAAACCGGGTGACCTAGCCATGTCCAGGCTGAAGTGGAGGTAAAACTCCATGAAGGGCCGAACCGACCTCCGTTGAAAAGGCGGCGGATGAGGTGTGGCTAGAGGAGAAATTCCAATCGAACCCGGATATAGCTGGTTCTCCCCGAAATAGCTTTAGGGCTAGCGTTGTATAAGATTACCGGAGGTAAAGCACTGACTGGGCTAGGGGCTGAGAAGTTACTGAACCCTATCAAACTAAGAATGCCGGATAATTGTTGTACAGCAGTCAGACTGTGTGAGATAAGTCTCATAGTCAAGAGGGAAACAGCCCAGACCCACAGCTAAGGTCCCGAAATGGATTTCAGTGGAAAAGGATGTGGGATTGCCCAGACAACCAGGATGTTGGCTTAGAAGCAGCTATACATTAAAAGAGTGCGTAATAGCTCACTGGTCGAGTGATCCTGCGCCGAAAATTCAACGGGGCTAAAATCCATACCGAAGCTTGGGCTGCTGAAGAAAGTCAGCGGGGTAGGGGAGCGTCACATACGGAGAGAAGTCATAGCGGAAGCGGTGGTGGACTGTATGTGAGTGAGAATGCCGGAATGAGTAGCGAGAATTATGTGAGAATCATAATGGCCGAAAGTCTAAGGATTCCTGAGGAAGGTTCGTCCGCTCAGGGTAAGCCGGGAGCTAAGGTGAGGCGGAGACGCATAGCCGATGCATATACGGTAGAGATTCCGTAGCCTCCCAAAGATTTAAACACAGGGACGCTTTTGAAGAGCTGAGCCGGGCGATGGTAGACCCGGTCGTAAGGGAGGTCGAATGAGACCGAAGTCAGCGTGGAGAGAGACGAGAAAAGCTGTGAGGATATCGAGGGAGCCCGTACCGCAAACCGACACAGGTGGACAGGAAGAGGATTCTAAGGCCAGCGGGAGAAGGGTTGTTAAGGAACTCGGCAAGTTGACCCCGTAACTTCGGGAGAAGGGGTGCTTACGAAGGTAAGCCGCAGAGAATAGGCCCAAGCGACTGTTTAGCAAAAACACAGCTCTATGCTAAATCGAAAGATGACGTATATGGGGTGACACCTGCCCGGTGCTGGAAGGTTAAGAGGAGATGTGAGAGCATTGAATTGAAGCCCCAGTAAACGGCGGCCGTAACTATAACGGTCCTAAGGTAGCGAAATTCCTTGTCAGGTAAGTTCTGACCCGCACGAATGGTGTAACGATTTGGGCACTGTCTCAACAACCCACCCGGCGAAATTGTAGTACCGGTGAAGATGCCGGTTATCCACGACTAGACGGAAAGACCCCATGGAGCTTCACTGCAGCTTAATATTGGATTTCGGTATTTCATGTACAGGATAGGTGGGAGACAGGGAAGCATGGGCGTCAGCTTATGTGGAGTCGCTGTTGGGATACCACTCTTGAGGTGCTGGAATTCTAACCTGCGGCCTTGAAACAGGTCGGGGGACATTGTTAGGTGGGCAGTTTGACTGGGGCGGTCGCCTCCTAAAGAGTAACGGAGGCGCTCAAAGGTTCGCTCGGCATGGACGGAAACCATGCGAGAGAGTGTAAACGCAGAAGCGAGCCTGACTGCGAGACTGACGGGTCGAGCAGGAACGAAAGTTGGAGTTAGTGATCCGGCGGTATGTGAGTGGAAATGCCGTCGCTCAACGGATAAAAGCTACCCTGGGGATAACAGGCTGATCTCCCCCAAGAGTCCACATCGACGGGGAGGTTTGGCACCTCGATGTCGGCTCATCGCATCCTGGGGCTGAATTTGGTCCCAAGGGTTTGGCTGTTCGCCAATTAAAGCGGTACGCGAGCTGGGTTCAGAACGTCGTGAGACAGTTCGGTCCCTATCTGTCGTGGGCGTAGGAGATTTGAGAGGAGCTGTCCCTAGTACGAGAGGACCGAGATGGACGCACCTCTGGTGTACCAGTTGTCACGCCAGTGGCACGGCTGGGCAGCTATGTGCGGAACGGATAAACGCTGAAAGCATCTAAGCGTGAAGCCGCCCTCAAGATAAGATCTCCATGAAGACCCCTTGTAGACTACGAGGTTGATAGGTCTATAGTGTAAGCATAGTGATATGTTCAGCTTGTGGATACTAATCGGTCGTTCGCTTTTCCTTTTGTTCCTTTCGTCGTTCCTTCGCTTCCTTCTTCTCCTTTTTCTGTTTTTGAGTTAATTTTTTTAAAAGAAATTCATTTTTTGTTTGCATTATAAGATGTACTGAATAACTTTTTGAACAATTTGAGAAAAATGTGATTTACCCCTTGACAAATTTGGTCTAATATGCTATAATATATTATAGCATATGCACCATTAGCTCAGTTGGTAGAGCAACTGACTCTTAATCAGTGGGTCCTGGGTTCGAGTCCCCGATGGTGCACCACTAGGGGCCCGTTGGTCAAGCGGTTAAGACTCCGCCCTCTCACGGCGGCATCACCAGTTCGATTCTGGTACGGGTCACCATTTTTCTTTTAGTCGGTGCTTATGGCAAAGAGGTTTCACCTGTTCCCATTCCGAACACAGCAGTTAAGCTCTTTTGCGCCTACGATACTTTAGGGGCGACCCTGTGGGGAAATTGGTCGGTGCCGATTTTGGAAGAGTAATTTTCTTGCTCTTCTATATTCCTCCATAGCTCAGTCGGTAGAGCACTCGGCTGTTAACCGAGTTGTCGTTGGTTCGAGTCCAACTGGGGGAGCCAAATGAAAATATCCGAACTCTGTGTGAGTTTGGATATTTTTATTATGTTTTTCACGATAAAAGAGGAGATATTATGCACGTAAATTATTCAGATTCTATAAACAATACCTTGTCAAATGCCATGCCGCCAGAAGATGTTCTCGAAAATGTGGCGGAATTATTTAAAATTTTTGGTGATTTGACACGGGTGCGAATTATTTTCGTCCTATTTCAACAAGAAGAGTGCGTGATGGAAATTGCACGAAAACTGGATATGTCGTCCTCTGCCATATCGCATCAGCTGCGCATTTTAAAGCAATCTCGTCTAGTGACAAGTCGTCGAGATGGAAAGACAATTTATTATGCACTGGCAGATGCACATATTTCTTCGATTTTTGGACAGGCAATGGAACATATCCAAGAATAGGAGAATGATTCACGATATATTCCAATTTTGCGGTACTATTGAAAATTTTTTGGAAAGTCACAAAAAACTCTTGATTTTTTTTGTTGCATCTGTTATAATAAAAAACGGTGGAGATTTCTCCATTCTGTTTTATAACAAATCCTTACGGAGGTGAAAAATTATGGCATATAAAATTACAGACGCATGTTTAAGCTGTGGCAGCTGCAAGGATGAATGTCCGGTAGATGCAATTTCTGAGGGTGAGACACAATATGTCATTGCTGAAGATTTGTGCATTTCCTGTGGTTCTTGTTCTGGTGCCTGTCCAGCAGATGCAATTGAAGCAGATTGAGCGAAGTTGTATCGATGTTCGGTTAGAAACAAGTGGACTTGCTTCTTGCTTCTAACCTTGTAAGAAACGAGTGCCGAATTGGTTCGGATACTCTAATGATAGACACGTTTTCGAAAATTTTCGATGACGTGAAAGAAATTGAAAATGCGAAAAATATTCAAAATACAGACAAAATTGCTTAGCTTATTTCTGTGTGCGGCTTTACTTGTTTTGCCGGGATGTGGTGACAAATCCAGTGGGACAGTACGCAGTGCAGAGGAAGTAACAGAAGCGACAACATCAACAATAGCAGTTATCGCAGAACGATATGATGCCAACATCGGAGAAGAGGTTTCTCTTGATGATGTTACAGCGACTTTAGATCACGCTTATTTGTCTTCGTATACATTTACTGATGGAGATCAAGACTTGGAAATCATCTTTTATCAGATTACGATTACCAATGGTTCTGATGAATCTATTTCCGCTAATATCTTATCTGGAACGTTCTATGGTTTGGCAGATGGAGAGTCATACGCTACTGTAGCAGTGTGTTCGATGCATTTTATTACTTATCAATTCGGAGAAGATGCAGAGTGCTTTAACGATAACATTGAACCCGGTGAGACTCGAATAGGTTATGTATATATAGAAATGCCAGCTGGTTTTTCAGAGGCGACGTTGATTTATTATCCCGGCGCAGGATTGCTGGATTATACCGTTGCCTACTCGTTTACGTTCAACCGTGAAGAATTGGAAGATGCACCAGATCCGATAACGCCGTTTGAAACGTCTACTTCTGATGATTCGACTTCTGATACAACGGAGGAAGAAGAATAATATGGATGCTTTTTTGGAGCAGCTACTCGCCCGACGCAGTGTGCGGCAGTATATCGGTGAAGAGATTTCGAATGATGCGCTGCAACTTGTGCTACAAGCGGGTTTAGCGTCTGCTTCGGGACGAAATCAAAAGCCATGGGAATGGGTTGTGGTGCGAAATCGTGAGACACTAGTGAAAATGTCTCATTGTCGAAAAAACGGAGCAGCGAAAATGCTTCAGAATGCAGATTGTGCAATTGTTGTTCTGGGTAATCGAGAAAAGACGGATATGCTTGTGGAGGATTGTTCAATTGTCATGTCGAATATGCATCTGATGGCAGACCATCTTGGGTTGGGCAGCTGTTGGATTCAAGGTCGAATGTGATATGCAGAGGATGATACTACCACGGAGGAATATTTGCGACAATTGTTGCAATTTCCGGAAATTTTTTAGTTAGAAGCGATTCTTTCTCTAGGGATTCCGTTACAAAAGCCGGAACCACATCAGGTAGAATCGTTTGATACTTCCAAGGTACATTGGGAGAAATTTTAAAATATGATAGATGATATCGTTGACACACCTACAATCACCCTTGAATTTTAACTGAAAACATATAAATAATAAAAGCACCTCAGAGGTTCTGTATTTCTACAGACAATTGAGGTGCTTTTTATTTATTTTATAGAATGATATAATATCACTGTGTTGTGCTAGTTCCATCCACCAATTCAAAATCTACATTTCCGCTATTGATGTCAGTTTTGGTACAAAGAACCCGAACCGTGTCACCCAGACGATAGCGAACTGTTCCTTGTTCTTCACGGAATACGATTCCGTCATCGTTAATCCAGTCGGATTTAGGCAGCGTAGCGACGTGTACCAACCCTTCCACTGTATTGGGTAGGGAGACATAGAATCCGAAGTCGGTGATACCGGAAACGATACCATCAAATTCTTCACCCAGATGTTGCTGCATATATTCTGCTTTGTAGCAGTCGTCTGCACTGCGTTCGATGGAGATGGCACGTACTTCTGCTTCTGTGGAACGATCAGCAGCCGATTCTACGAATAAAGAGTACTGTCGCTGCATAATTGTAGAATCTGGATTTTCCAGATAGCTGCTTAAAATTCGGTGAATTGCCAGATCGGGATACCGCCGAATGGGAGAGGTGAAGTGGGCATAATCAGCAAGGCATAAGCCGAAATGTCCAACTGGTTCCGGTGAATAGCAAGCTTTTGCCATGGAATGCAGCACCATAACATTTAAAACAGGATATAGCTCCGTTCCTCTTGTACCATCTAAAATTTCTGCTAGGTGCTTCGGCTGAATTTCATCGAATTTCGGAATTGGAACACCCAGACGCAGCAAAATTCCCTCCAGATTTTCGATTTTCTCGGTAGTGGGCTTGTCGTGGATACGATAGACAAAGGGCAAGTGCTTTTCACGTGCCATTCTGGCAGCCGCCTCATTAGCAAGCAGCATCATTTCTTCGATGATGCATTCGCTCTTGCCACGCTGTCTTGCGACAACATCCACGCAGACGTTTTCTTCGTTGAGTATCAATTCTCCCTCTACCGTTTCCAATTCTGGCGCACCACGCAGTTTTCGTTCACGCAGCCGAATGTCGCATAATTCGTCCATCAGTGGAATCATGTGTTCTACATCATGATATTTTTCCAGTAGTTCCTGCGAAGCTGTGCCATCTAAAATTTGATTGACCTCTTTATACACGCCCTTGACCGCAGAGCGAATGACGGATTTGGAAAATTGATAAGAGATAATTTCTCCCCTTTCGTCCAAGTCCATCAGAGCGGAGAAAGCGAGGCGATCTTCGTGTGGGTTTAGGGAACAGATTCCGTTAGACAGACTTTCTGGCAGCATAGGGATAACTCGATTGGCATAATAAATACTTGTGCCACGTTCCAATGCTTCCACGTCTAAGGCGGATTTTGGCTTTACATAGTGGGAAATGTCGGCGATGTGTATGCCGAGCCGATAGCCGGTTGCTGTTTTTTCTATAGAGACGGCATCGTCCAAATCTTTTGAATGGGCACTATCAATGGTGAAAATCGGTGTATTTCTTAAATCCAAGCGTTTTGTATATTCTTCTTCAGGAATGGGTGCTTGAGATAAGGTTTCTGCCTCTTGCAACACCTCATCGGGGAATATCGTTTTGGCGTTGTGAATTGCTACAATCGATTCTGCACAAACACTGGCTCTCGTAGATTCCCCAAAAGAAAAGACAATTTTTACCTTGTGTTCTGCGTGACGCTGCCCACGAGAGATTACTTCTGCCAGCACCTTTTCTCCCTCGTGGTACAGGACACTGCCCTTACAGGAGATTTGAAGTGGCAATTTTGCTATATTGTCCGACTTAAACATGAGCAAGCCCTTTTCATCGACGATAACGCCGACTAGGCGAGCATCTGCTTCTTCCAAAATTGTCAGTACCTCGCCCTCCGGCTTTAAGCCATTTCGAGAGGGAATCCGTCCGATTAGGACACGGTCATTTGTCAACGCACCCTGCAAATATTTTCCGGGAATAAAAACATCCTGTGCGCCTTCCTTATCCGGGCGGGCAAAGCCAAACGTTCGACTTAAACGTACGATCGTAGCCGGGAAATAGCCCATCATCGAGGATAATACATAGCCTCTACGCCGCTTGCAGATAATGCCCTCAGACAAGAGTGCATCGACAGCTTTTCGGAAGTTTGCCGCACCACCTCGATTTGTACGACATTTTGTTGCAAGTTCTCTGTCACTGAGTGGCGTTCTGCCATTTTTCTTTAGAGTGGCAACGATTTTGCTGCGATATCCCTCGATTGTTTCTGTTCCGCCAAGTTGTGTATTCATTTCACTTTTCCTTTCTCTTTTAGAAATGCCAAGCGGAAGAATTTTGCCGTTGCTTTGGAGAGATTAGAGGTAAAAAGTTAAGCATCCTAATTTCTTACCTCTAACCTCTCTGCTCCAATCAAGTATAGCATATAAAATCCACTGGCAATGAAAAAATATCCTGTGCTTCGAAGACCGAAGCACAGGAACGTATGTGTGCAATTTTAGCCTGTAATCAGTGGCATAACAATATCCATAAATAAAATCAAGATAAAAAATAATAAAGAACACCAAAAAGTCACTTTCTTGAGGCGTGCTTCTTTGGTACGTCCACGGTTTTTGTCATAGAACGAATCGTTCGACGCTCCTGTCAGTGCAGAAGTAGCATTTTGTGGTTTTTGTTCCTGCATCATACAAATGATAACCAGAGCGACGCTAATAATCAAGACGACAATACCCAGTACGATTTCAAGCGCAGTCAATTCTTCTCACTCCTTTCCTGTTTACAATGGGCAGGCAAACGAACCTACACAATCTAAATTATTATACCATAATCTCACTAAAAATGCAAGTCGTTTTTCAAAAAAAAAATGTACAAAGAACGCAGCGAGAAACTAGCGAATTTTTATAAATTTCTCCATATAGGCATAGGAAGCGATCGGACAGCATAAGATAAGATTGCAAAAGAGAAGCCAATCACACAAGGAGGCATATCAATGAAAAAAGAACTGCCGACACCTACCGGTTTCCACAATTTAATTTTGGAGAATCGAGAAAAGCTGTCTTTATCTGGTGTAACGGATGTGGATTGCTTTGATGAGCGAATGATTAACTTATTCACCACCTATGGGGAATTGACCATCAAAGGAAGAAATCTACATATCAATGATGTTAGTGTAGAGAGTGGTGATATGACCATCACCGGTGATATATGGACGCTGCAATATGGGGAAAAAGATCGCCACGGACCGTTGTCGCTGCTGGGAAAGCTGTTTCGATAATGGTGCCAGAGACTTTTTTTACGGTATCTGAGCAGATGAAGCTGTTTATCTGTTCATGCTTGCTTGGTGTGCCGCTGGGACTGTGTTTTGACGTATTTCGTACGCTGCGCCTTTGTATTCCGCACGGGAAGTGGCTCGTGGCTGTGGAGGACATTTACTTCCTGTTGCTTTGGAGCAGTAGCTTACTTTGTTTTGCGACGGTAATGGCACGTGGTGAAATGCGAGGGTATTATGTTTTGGGCAGTACTCTGGGATTCTTTCTTTATCAGTGTACACTGGGCATCTGTGTTGTGCTGTTACTCCGACATGTGGGCAGTGCTCTGAGATGCGTGCTGTGTTGGCTGTTTCGACCGATTTTTTATATAGTCGTGCGAATTTTTTCGTTTTTTCATAGAAAAATTATTCAATTCACCAAAGTTTTTCGAAAAGGAATCTTTTTTTTCGTTTTCCACTTGAACAAAAGCGGAAAAGTGTTGTATAATAAAAGAAACGAAAAAAATGGGAGGAACGGCGAAAATGGCAAAAGCTAAAAAAGTCAAAAAAAAAGAACCACGAGAATCTCACTGGTTCTTCCGAATCATCACGAGAACGGGCATCGTCGCAGCAATTGTAGGTTGTACGGTTAGTGTCATTTCGATACAATCGAATATTGCAGAAAAGGAAACGGAGTTAGCGCAAATCCAAAAGCAGATAGATAATCTGACGGCGGAAAACGAAGATTTGGAACAGATTTTAGAGAGTGGTGATATGGATAGTTATATGGAGCAGCTTGCACGAGAGGAATATAATTATGCTTATCCGGATGAATATCGTTATTATGATACCTCTAGAAATTGAGTCGTTTTATGGAATTGGTGTGTGGCAGGAAATATGACGCAGTCTAGAGAAGAACGTTTGTGTACGTGTAGAAAGGGAAAAGGAGAATATGCAGGTCGAAGTTGGGAGCATCTACGAAGGAATTGTGAAGAATATCACAAACTACGGAATGTTTGTGAATATTGATAATCCAGAAAACGAACGTGTGGTAGGGATGGTACATATTTCGGAAATTTCTCGAAAATATGTCAACGATATCCATGAGTTTGTCAGCGAAGGAGAACAGGTATGTGTAAAGTGCATTGGGGTCAACCCACAGGGGAAGATCAGCCTATCGATGAAGCAATTGAAAGAGCCGGAATCACGGAATGACAATGCCGTCGGACGGCACGCCGGCAGTGAAAATAGTGTTGGATATAAACAGCGTGGCGACCAGGAAATCGGACGTGAAGGACGAGAAAACGACGGTCAGACTCGAGGACGCCGCAGTGGCGGCGGAAAGCCGAATATATATGAACCCAAAAAGCGGCAAGAGCCATCGGAGATGACATTCGAGGATATGCTGTCTAAATTTAAGCAGAACAGTGAAGAACGAATGTGCGACATCAAACGAAATACGGAGCGAAAGAATCGCTCGAGGAGAAAATAATTTTTTTATTGCAGAAGAGAGAAACGCCTTCTATGAAAGGCGCTTTTTTGGGGCAATTATTGCTTTTATGGAAAAATTTCTTGACAAACTTGAATTTTTATAGTAAAATAATTGCAGTCATATTTTATTATCATTGGGGGAATCATCCAAATTCATATTTTCAGAATGGGGCATACTTTAAAATGCATTTTTCAAAACTGATACGGAAAGTGCTGCCGTTGGGTGCAGTGGCTTGTGCCGGTCTGTTCCTGCTTCCGGGTATATCTACCTTGGCGGAATCTGCAGAGCTTTCGGTATCAGCAACAGAGACGGAAGTTTCTGTGGCAACAGATGTAACAATTGCAACATCTGTGACAGAATTGGACACAGGCAGTTGGACAGTCACTGACGATGACATATGATATGTTTACGGTGATGGCTCTTATGCGGTAGAGACCATTGAAATCGATGGGATTTTATATATCTTCGATTCAAATGGCTATCAACAAACCGGTTGGCAGCGGATTCAAAACATCATGCGTTATTATGATCCGGATACCGGCGAAATGCTGTATGGTTGGATTGAAACCTCTGGCTATCGCTATTACGTGGACGAGATCACCGGAAAGGCGACTGGAGAAATCGAAGTAGATGGTGTGCGTTACCTATTAAATGAGGATGGCACCCAATCCTTGGGGTTCTGTACGTTTTCGGATGATACGGTTTCCTATTATGATGAAATGGGAGAAATTGTACTTGGTTGGTTAGAGGAAAAAGGGAGTTCCTACTATTTCGACGAAAGTGGCGTGATGCAAACTGGATTTCAAACAATTAGCAGCAAGACGTATTATTTCTCCACAGACGGCATTATGCAAACTGGATGGGTAACCGTAAGCAGCAGTCGCTATTATTTTAGCAGCGGTGGCGTAATGCAAACTGGTTTTATCACTGTAAGCGGCAGTACATATTATTGCAGTTCTTCTGGTGTCATGCAGACTGGCTGGCAGACCATTAACAGCAATAAGTATTATTTTGGCACAGATGGCGTGATGCGTACTGGCAGACAGACCATCGATGGCAAGGTATACAATTTCTTGGATGATGGCACGTTGAAGATTGTAAAGATTTGTATTGATGCGGGACATTATGGTCAATATAACCAAAGCCCGGTGAATAGTGCATACTATGAATCGGAAATGATGTGGAAGCTACATCTTTACTTAAAAGCAGCACTGGAGTCTTACGGCATCGAAGTCGTTACCACACACGGATGGATCAGACGAAAGACTTGTCTCTGACGGCTCGAGGCAAGGCGGCAGAAGGCTGTGACTTGTTTATCAGCTTACATAGCAATGCGTGCAACAGCAGTTCGGTAGATGCTCCTTTGGCTTGTTGTACAGTAAGTGGCGAGGTGAATGATCTGGGACAGGAATTGGCAGATACTGTTGCAAGCGTTATAGGTACGAGTCAAGGCGGAACGATTTGAAATCGTGTTGGCACTTACGGTGGAGATTGGTACACAGTATTAAATAGTGCTGCTTTCATCGGCGTTCCGGGCATATTGCTCGAGCATAGCTATCACACGAATCTGGCGGCAACCAATTGGTTATTAGTAGATTCTAATTTGGAAAAAATGGCGTATGCAGAAGCGGCAGTGATTGCAGCGTATTTTGGTTTAGCCTAGTAAGGAAAATAGAAAAGCGGCTGTGTTCCCAGAATGGGAGAACGCAGTCGCCTTTTTTATGTTTTTATGTTTCGGAATAATTTTCTAAGAAGCGGAACAAGGTGTCCATTTGTTCATCTGTTCCAATGGTAATCCGTAAATAATTTTGAATTCGTGGGATGTTGAACCATCGGACATAAATATGATTTTCCCGTAGTGCATTGTATAGCCGCTTGGCGTTCCACACCGTATGGGTGACAAATAGAAAATTGCTTTTCGAATTGGGGAACGTAAAACCAAGGGATGCCAGTTGTTGTTTCGTTCGCTCTCTTGTGGCGATGATTTTCCGTGTTGTTTTCTCCAAATAGTCTGTATCTAGCATTGATGCTGTACCGATTGCCAGTGATGCTTGATTGATGGTGTAAGAATTGAACGAATACTTTACGTCGTGTAGTGCCCGTATTAGCTTTGGCGCACCAAGACAGAAACCGATCCGTGAACCTGCAAGCGAACGGGATTTGGAGAAAGTTTGTACAATTAACAGGTTTTCATATTTTTGGAGCAGTGGCAGTGCAGATGTTCCGCCAAAATCGATATACGCCTCATCTATTACAACTAGGGAATCCGGATTGTGCTGTAAAATTTCTTCAATGGAATTCATGGGCAATGCAATTCCCGTTGGTGCATTTGGATTCGGAAAAACAATGCCGCCATTTTCACTGAAATAATCAGATGGTACAATTTCGAAGTTGTCGTTCAGTGGTTTTGTTTCGTAGGGAATTTGAAATAACCTGCACCAGACTGGATAAAACGCATAAGTAATATCGGGAAATCGTATTGGCAGCGTATCGTTGAAGAATGTCTGGAATATCATTGCGAGGACATCGTCCGACCCGACACCGGTGAAAACTTGTGACTCCTCTACCTGATAGACCTGCGCAATGGCAGCATTGAGTGTATGTGAAGTCGGATCTGGATAGAGCCGCTGAGAATCCGCAATACCCTGTAGAGCTGCTTGAATTTTAGGCGAAGGGGGATAGGGATTTTCGTTGGTATTGAGTTTAATCATATCCGGAAAATTCGGTTGTTCGCCGGGTACATAAGGTACAACTTTCCGAATATTTTGGAGATAACGTTTCATATAAGCTCCTCCCAACTAAATTTTTTTGCCGCATCCGCCACAGAATACGCTGCCGGGTTCGTTTTCTTTGCCACAGTGTGGACAAGTACACGTTGTGAGTTCCGGCTGTTCCGGCTGTGTTGTTTCCGTAATAGGAGATTCTTCTGTCGCCGATGCTTCTGCTGGAATGTGCGTATATTGGAATGGTTCCTCTGTAGGCACGGGAGTTGGAGGTGCGGTGGACTCCAGATTTTGTGTATTGGTGTTTTCAGACGGCAATATTTCATCTACTTCCTTTGCTTCTGCCTTTTCACGTTTTGCTTTTGCAATTTTATTCCAACAAATTCCGATAGAGCCGAAGATAAGACCATAGAGTGCTAGAGCCAGTGATGGCCAAATTACAGGCAATACCAGAAGTGGCAGTGATTGTTTGAGAAAAGACAGGGTGTCGATGACGTCCATGCCGGTTACGAGCAGCAAGAAAATTCCACCACCACAGAGCAGAAGCAGTCCGGGAATAGCAATTGCTGCGCCATAGCCGGTCAGCATTCTACCTTTTCGCCAATGTCCTTTTACGGCAAAAATCAGCCATAGGATAAACAGTACTACTAGCAGTGCAACTAATGTAATGAGTCCCGGGACGGAAATGAAAAAGCGTATGCAGAATCGCCCAAAGCCGGATCCGACAAGCGATTCCATGTCTGCGTTCCATTCTGGAAAGTCTTCATCAGTTGCCCATAGAAAATAAGTCCTGTCCTCTTCTGTAAATATCACGCCGGTTTCTTGTTCTAAAGTACCAGCTAAGTCGTTTTGTAATACGTCCGCAAAGTCCTCAGCGTTCAGCGTAGGCAGAGCATTATTTTCTTTCAAGAGGTAATCGCCCAGATCATAAAAATATTGACATAACACATTTTTAAATTCGTCCGTAGCGACAGCAGATTCTGCATAGCTTTCGGTCAGATTAGGCGCACCCTGCATATACCATTCATAAATGAGGCTGCCAATACTTCGGTTCTCTCCTTCGTAGGACAATGTAGCAGAAGCAAGATCTAATCTTTCGATTGCCTTTGGAATGCCGTCCTGTTTTAACATAAGATGCAGCGAAGCAGAGAAAATTAGCATAATTGTCACCAAAAAGGTGATGATGCATAGTGCAATTGATCCGAAGACTGCACAGATGCTGGGCTGCTTTTTTGTTTTCTCCTGTGTGTCCGCATTAGACGTTTGCTCCTGTTTTTTCTTTTTCGACATAGGATTACCCTCCTTAAGATTGGTATCTTATTTTCATCGATGATGACCGCCGCCGCCATGACCGCCGTGACTGAGACCATCGCCACCATGGCTTCCGCCGCCGTGACCACCATTGCTACCATTGTTGATACGTGTACGAGTGATATGTTGTCCGATGAATTGATCGACACGGCGTGTAAAGCGAATATCGCTGTTTTGTAAATATTGATTGACACTTTTGCCCTGTTTAAAGCGATAAAACCCCCGTGGTGACAGCAATACAACAACGCCAACGACAAGTCCAATCAGGAGACAGCCGGGCAATAGCGTAAGCGTATCGTGGAGACGATAATTTGCCGGCAATGTCATAAAAGCAACGATTTCGCTGTTTTCTAAATAATAATACATCCCAGTGGCGGTATCATAGATATAGTATGGCTTGGAGCACCTGCGTCTTTGTAGCGGATTAAATTGTCACAGAACACTTGAATTGCACCGGACAAATCTTCCTGTCCACGTATCAGATAGGGATCCATTTCCTCAAAAATTGCGGAAATGCGGTCGTAGCTGGAATCATTGCTATAATAAAATTGTCCGAGTCCGCTCGTAGAAATGTAGTCATATAAATCGTTGGAGTCGGAACAATCTAAATACAAAAACACACCGTCTATATCTGTGCCAAATATCTCATCGTAAGTGTCGTCGCAGAGATTTTCTGTTGAGTATTCGCTACGGTATCGACTACCTAGCCATACGCCAATGTACATTTCTGTTTGAGATGCGGTATCTTCCAATATATCCAAGGTATCCTAAAAAGCATTGTCTGTGAGTACTGTTCTCTCATCGTAGAAGTAAACCGTTTCAGTTTGTTCCAATTGTTCTGATTCTTCTTCCTGCGTTGTTTCCGCTGCGAAAGCAGCGTACGGGAAGAGCATGATTGTCATAGCAGCGAGAACCGTAAAAAATATTCTCTAGAATATGTGTAGGTGATTCATGCAGCACCTCCGAAGAAGCAGATAAGTGCCAGCAACAATGTGACAACCATCGCAACTGCTCCACTAAAGAGCGCAGCTCTTCCCCAGCTAAAAGGAGGCGTACCGGCTTGTTTTCCTGTTTGTCCGTTGATGGCGAAGTCATAGTTTTTTCCTTTATAGGCATAGTGCAAAAACCAGACTGGTAAGAGCGCATAGTCATGCTGCACTTCGTAAAGATTTACTTGTGTGGATGTGATTTGACACTTTGTATACCCTTTTACGTCAGCACGTAGTAATGATATGCAGCTTTGTTGGATACGCTGTTGGATGCGAGGGAATACTTCGTCATAAGATTCATCATATTTTTGTGCCAAAAAGCCACTTAAGTAGTGCATTTGAAAAGACTTCATTTTCTCATAGGAGAACGGTTCGATGGCGTTCATAAGGGAATCGTCGATTTTTTTTCGCTCCATCCATTGGAATTCCACGAAAGGGAATTTCTGCCTCTCGTTCGATTCGAAAATGTTGGGTTTCCGTCACCCGATAGTCACCCTCACGCCAAGATCGCACACGATCGCCGTTACCAGAAATGGCAGCGTCCGCACGGTAGTTGGTCAGCCAAAAAGGTATATAAATACAGGAGAAATTCTCCAGTTGTTTTTCAGAACGCAATTCCTTTGGCAGAAACCAACGTTTTTTACACTATTGATGAAATTGTTCCGTCACCTTTTCACGAGAAATCGCAAAGGGAATGACGTATGCCGGTCGATATTCTCCGGAGAGTCTGCCAGACAGCATTACCGGCGAATGGCAATAATAGCAAAATGTAGCGGAGGTTTCCTCATCAGCGATAATTTGTGCGCCACAGTTTGGACAGTGGTAGAGTTTTGCACCGTCTTCAAAGTCGCTGATATCTGCTGCAGTTTTGGTATTTTGGTCTGCGGACTGTTCCGCCTCTTGTTCCATTCGAGCGTAGCGTGTTTGAATTTCCGATTCGGAGAAGTTACAGTTGCAGAAATGACAGGCGAAATCTTGCGTATCTGGTTGAAATGTCAATTCTGCCCCACAGTTGGGACATTTATATTGTATTGTATTCATATTTATTTCCGATTTCCACAGTTGGTACAGAAATTGCCAGTGTTGACTGTACCACAGCTGCAAGTCCACTTCCCGCTGTCATTTTGTGTTTTTTTGTTCCCACAGTTAGTGCAGAAGTTACCGGTATTTTTTGTACCGCAGCTGCAAGTCCAGCTGCTTTGCCGTGCAGAGGCTTGCTGCTGCATTTGCTGGTTGTTGTTTGCCGAAGCCGTTGCCATGAAATTGCCTGCGTTTTGCATTCCCATGCCCATTGCCATATAAGCCTGGCCAGCACCTGCAGTATTGGAACCGGCATCTTGTAAGCCTCTTGCGACTGCGCCCTGTACATAACCTTCTCGAATCGTGGGATCGAACATCATAGCCCCCTGATTGCGCATATTGATGAGCGACTTGCTTTCGTCATCATAGCTAATGCTGGCGATTCCCACGGAACAGATATCAACGCCTCGTGCTTGCATCCAGTCCTCGTCCAGAACCGTCGCCATGTACTTTGAAAGTTCCATGCTTTTGGACGGCAGTGCTGAAATCCGAACGCCGTCTACGGACATTTGTCCAATAGCGGATTGTAAAGCACCGAGAAATTCCATGTTGAATTGTTCGCTTAAGTCTTGGAATTCCAGACGAGAGGCGTTGCGGGAAGCGACCTCCATGTAAAATTTCATGGGGTCAACAATTTTAATGGAATAAGTCCCATGACAGCGAATGAACAGTTCCGCATTATAGAAGTTGTCGAAATATTGGAGGGCATTGCGTGTACCGAAGCGAATGCCACGAATTTCCTGTAAATTGATAAAATAAGC
>Ga0192242_10297_pt1 | contig 21224 bp, 17 predicted proteins | sample Koala_Koa27_J3_FD_131235 | JGI IMG/M metagenome (GOLD analysis project Ga0192242, IMG submission 131235) | Enriched cells from koala feces incubated with labeled cellulose particles, San Francisco Zoo, California, United States - Koala_Koa2-7_J3 ...
CTCATTTACTAAATCCGCAACCTGGGAAGAAGAAGCAAACTCCTCTTTCAAAGATTCGATATCAGCGCTTACTTTCGCATAATCTTCCGGACTGGGAACAATGTCTACAGCGATGTATTTGATTACTTTCGCCTCTTTCTGTTTGTACAGTTCTTTCCGTTGATTATAAAGTTTCTCTATATCACTTTTACTTACCTGGACAGTAGAATCCGGGATCGTATTGTAAGACTGCATCGCATATATAATATCCGAACTTTCTGCTGTTTCATCAAACGCGGCTTTCGCATCCAGTACATTGGTTGCCACTGCTTTGCTTAACAACGTAGTATATTTCTGTTCCATACGCTGACGCTTGATATTCTTCTCCCAGAACAACCAGAAGTTTCTGGCCTGAAGAAGTTGCATCTGCTGATCCATAGAATACATGGCCATATTCTCATCGTTGATTGTTTTCAGGAACTGCAACAGGGCATTTTTATCAAACATTCCTGTTTCCGGATTCATGAACATCTGCATCTGCTGGATCATCGGAGAAATGTTCTCACCCTGCACCATGTCAAACAATTCCTCAGGGCTTACCGTCATGCCTAACTTAGCCATTTCTTCACCCAGAACGATATCTTGTACCATTCCATCAAAAACACTCTGACGGATCTGTGGCATATATTCTTCAGAGATATTATTTGTTCCCATCTGAATCTTATACACATCCACCATTTCGTCAATACGTTCCTGATAATCCTGAATCCGTATAACTTCTCCGTTTACCTCCGCTACCTTTTCATGTGTTTGTCTGAAATAAGTAGAACCTGAGTTCAGGAAGTCTCCAATGATAAAAGCGAACAAAGCAACACCAACAACGATTACTAATAATCCTGCTTTGTTCCTGATTTTTTCAAGCGTAGCCATTAATCTTTATTTATTTTTTAGAGTTTATATTTACAGTTTTAAGCGCACGAAGATACAAAAAAAAGGGTTTATCACATCTTTTATATGGTTTTTTTATGATTCGGCGATTTTCAGCTTCACTAATTCGATCTTCGTAGCAGTTACTTTTAATATTTTGAAAGTATACTTATCTATTGTAATTGTTTCATTTAGTTTAGGGAACTTCTGAAAAGAGTGAAGGATATAACCTGCCACCGTCACATAATCATCAGACTCGGGCAGATCCAGATCAAACATTTCATTAACCGTATCAATCTCCATACGACCGGACAATACATACTCATACTCGCCTGTTTTCTTGGCAACGTGGGACCTGGTATCATGTTCGTCCTCTATTTCCCCGAATATCTCTTCCACCAGATCTTCGAGTGTCACGATCCCGGCCGTACCGCCAAATTCATCCACCACAACGGCTAAACTTTTCTTCTCTCCCATCAGCATCTTCATCAATTTGTTAGCAGCCATTGTTTCCGGAACAATAGAGATCGTATTGATATGTTGGGTCCAGTCTTCCGGATCCTTAAATAGTTCGGAGGAGTGAATATAACCTATAATATCATCTATATTCTCATTGTATGCCAGAATTTTAGAAAGACCGGTCTCTATAAACTTAGCTTTTAACTCCTCTACCGGGGAATCTTTATCACAGGCAACGATCTCTGTTCTGGGAACAATACAATCCCGCAGGCGGACACTGGAGAAATCCAGCGCGTTCTGGAAGATCTTCACCTCCGTATCCATATCCGAATTTTGCTTCCCATCTTCCATGCTTTGCTGTAGATAATGATCCAGATCTACCCGGCCTAATCCTTTGTCTGAGGAATCCCCTAAGTTTTTGGCACCAAACACTTTCAATATCCCAAAAGAAACCATAGAGGCGAACCGGGAAACAGGATAAAGGATCACATAGAATATATATAAAGGTAAAGCAAATAAGCTCAGGGAAAAATTCGGATTGATCTTAAAAATCGTTTTCGGAATAAATTCGCCGGTAAACAGGATCAGGAGCGTAGAAATAATGGACTGAATAAACATGATCAGTGCTCCGTTATCTACAACTTTGGCGATATAGGGTTCCAGAATGATCGCCATCTGCAAACCATAGATAACCAATGCGATGTTATTTCCCACCAGCATCGTGGAAATAAACTGGTTGGGATTCCGGTAAAAAATATCTAATATCTTACTGGAAAAAGTTTTTCTCTTCTTATCCAGTTCATAGCGCAACTTATTGGAAGAAATAAAAGCGATCTCCATACCCGAAAAAAAGGCGGAGAAAGCCAATGAGATCAAGATATAAGTCAGTGCATTCATATTTATTCTATATTCAATGAATCAGATTCCAGACTTGGAGGCTCGACAGATTCCGGCGTACTCACATCCGGTATTTGTATAGGTACCGGAACCTGCATCGAATCACGGGCCGCGGAATCTACCGGTGTTTCAGTAACCGGGAACTCTCCCCGTGAGTTATACACTACATACTGTGACATTTCCTGATTAGACTCAAATCCGATACCGGTAATCACCTTTTCATCTTTTTGTACAATACGGATAAACTGGTCAGAATAGATCTTTTCTTCTTTCTGATCCCAGAAAAGGATGGAGGTTTCGAAAAATTCACCTTCCAGATTCCGGATCTCTACATTCCCGATCAGTTTCCAGAGAGCTTGTTTTTCGTAATGGTAAGCCGTATCAGCCGTGATAGTAGCCTCCGGGACAAACAACGAATCAAATTTCTCCAGATAGATCCCTTCGGGAAAATACGAGAAAGGTTCTTCCGCTTTTCCAAACATCAGCCATTCCTGAGCCACCATGCGGTAACGGGTAATTCCTGAATCAGAGATCAGGGAGGAAACCTCGGTGGTCTTCATCGTGTAGGTCGTGTTCGGATCAAACTCTACCGGAACCACCTCTTTGTTCTCTTTTGAACAGGAAGCCGAAAATAAAAGAAGCATAACAACTACCCCGAAGATAGTTGTTATGCCTTTATGATTCGTTTTACTAAGAAAACGTTCTTTCAACATAGATTATCTGATAGTTGTACGCTCTCCGATCCAACCACCCACAGTAACCGAGTTACCTTTTTCCAGATCCGGGTGCATGAAGATTTCTTCTGTGGATGGGAAATAAGCACGATACGTATTGATCAGTGTATTCGCTTCACTGGCTACACTTGGATCGATCGATCTTGCTCTTTCAAATTTATCTACAGCAGCATAATAAACGATCTTTCTCATAACCGGGTCATTTGGATAGATACTGCTTGCTGTTGAGGCATACATTTTACCGATCAGCAACAGAGGAGCACCGTAGTTCGGATTCAATTCCACCGCTTTCAAAGCATATTGTCTTGCTTTGGAATAGCTGTTCTGATCTGAACTGATCAGAGCCATCATATAGTACACCTCAGCTTTGGCTTCGTCATCACCATCCAGATTAACCGCTTCTTCAAAGAAACGAAGTGCCGTATCAAAATCTTTCTTTCTAACCGCCTGTCTACCTAATCCAATCGCAGATTCAGCAGTAGGTTCCTGTCTGTGAGCATATTCAGCAGCAGCAAAATAAGCTTCAATTTCATTACAACGAAGTCTTCTCAGCAGGGTGATTGTTTCTCTTAAGAACTGAAGATTATCTTTGTTCTGTTCTACTCTTTCACCATAGATACTCTGCAATGTTTCGCAGTCCGCAGCACCACTGTTTGCAAAACCTGTGTCAACACCTGTTTTGAAGGTAGTAAGAGCTGTAATATCTTTCTCATTATTAGCAGCAGTTGCATCTGTCAACTGTTTGTCTAAAATAGCAGAAGCTTTCAAATAATCATCCAGGTAAGTGGGTTTGAAACCTTCAGGATCTTCGCTTAATAACTGATAAGAAGCAAACATAAACAGAGAAACAGCTAATGCTTCAGTTTTTTCACCGTATTGGTTTACTACATCTTTCAACCAGCCATACAGCGCTTTAGGATCCGCATCATTTCCCATGTATTTGATATAATCCTGTGCTTTACGGGAAACAATCCAGTCTGTTCCATAACGTGGATCATCACCGAAGTATTTCACACGTTTGTCATATACAGCCATCAGATCGTTTACCAGGGCTTTCTTTTTAGAAGCATCCTGTTCATTTTCGATCTGCCATGCTACAATACGAACACCATATAAATAAATGTCTTTTGTAGCTCCCGGACATTCGTCATAAGCTATTTTCCAGAACTCATAAGCATCCTTAAAGTTTCCGGCTTTGGCATATGGTACGAAAAGGCTAATGTTGGTTATACAGCGAATGCTGTCTTCGCCTGAACCAAATGGAGTTCCACTATCGACTCCTTTCTGTGCAAATGCCTCTGATGCTCCGAATAAGCAAACAAGGGCAAGTAAAAATGCTTTGATCTTCATAATGTAATCTGCTTCAATTATAACGTTATTTTATAGATTAATCTACTTTAAATTTAAAGAACCACCGTTCATTAAATGTGTAATTCAGGGTAAACCGGAAATACTGCTCATCCAGCAACGGCCGGCTATCCGGTTTCACCTTCACATATTCAAATGAAATGTTAACCATCGATCGGTTATCCAGTAAAGGAATACCAAAACCGACACTGGCACCATATTCATTATAACTGGAATCCTTTATTTTCAGATAAGAATTACTATAATGAAATCCCGCCCGGTATCTCATTCTTTTAATCAAAGAACGATGCTGAAAGTTCGGAATATATTCGGTACCTGCTGCTACTCTGACACGATTTTTAAACTCATCTTTACTGTCAAAAAACGGGCATTACTCCAATCTTCATATAACACATCGGCTGCCAAAGTTAATTTATTTTGTTTAGTGTACGAAATCCCGGCTCCAAAAGAATTCGGCAGATCAAACGCCTGATTTCTGATCGTGTCTGTTTCTAAAACAGAAGTTTGCAAGGTTTCATACATATACGAAGTTGCATTCAACTTATTACTGGGTGTATAGGCTACTCCGACCGTAAAGCTTTCTGTATGACTCAACGGATGGGTATATTGAATACCGAAATCCATTTTCAGGTCACGAACTTCCACAGACTGTACTTCTGTACCGGAATAGGCATTATTAGTAAAAGCCAAATATTTTGCATGCTCAATCGTACCAAACAAATAACCAAAATTAGCACCGACTGAAAGACGCTTCTTCCATAACTCTATAGACAATCCTCCGTACAAATCGTTTAATCCACCTGTCCCAATAAATGAATTTACATAGGTAGAACTTCCCGTTTTTTCACTCATACCATAGTTATATCCGACATAGGAATAAGGAAGGATTCCTAAACTGACAGCAACCCTTTTATGAACAGGGAACAGCATCGCTATATATTCTATGTTTCCATTTACGTTCCGTTGGTTACCCACACCGTCTGTAAACCAGGATACCTGCCCGGAGGCTCCTACATCAAAAATAAAGCTCATCGAATCTATACTGGTATAAGAAGCCGGATTCAACGGATTTATCTGTTTGGATGACCGTAATCCATATCCTATTCCTCCCATCGCTCTGCCTGCTCCGAATGAACGGTCCGCTAATTCACCATATCCATACCGGGTAGCAGGTGAGTTGGTATTATTTTGCGCATACAGGGCTAACTGTACAAAAACCAGGACGCTAACAATAACTATTCTGTTAATTTTCAACATTATACTCTAAGATTCTATTTAATCCTGTCAACACTAAATTAATGTCTGCAAAGATGGAGTTTTTTAACCGTCTTTCAAAATAAAACGAATGACCACCTGTTAAAAAAAACCAAAAGATCCGGATATTTCTCCTGAAATTCCCTAATATATCCTTCCATCTCATAAACAATCCCGTTCACAACTCCTGCCTGAATCGCCGTTTCCGTAGTGGTTCCCAACAAAGGAATTTCCTCCTTCTCCTCTACTAACGGCAGCTTGTTCGTATAGTGATTTAAAGCTTTGAAACGGGTAGACATCCCGGGCGAAATATTTCCTCCCCGATAGATCCCCTGGTGATCCATCAGTTCATAGGTGATAGCGGTTCCGGCATCTATTACAAGTATGTTCTTTCCCGGTTGAAGATAGTTGGCTCCGACTGCTGCTGCAATCCGGTCCTGGCCTAATGTTTCCGGAGTTTCATATTGAATTGTAATAGGAAGAGCAACCGGCTCATTCAAAAAAATAAACTTTTGTAAATGTTCATCCAGAAAAGAGAGAAGCTCCTGATCAACTTCTATAACCGAAGAAAGTATCCCATAGTTAAGATCGTATTCTTCAAAAAGCGGAACGATTCTGCAAACATTGAATTCTTTAAAGACGAATGATGTAACCACACATCCCTCCTCATCATATATAGCAACCTTCGAGGATGTGTTTCCCTGTTCTATAATAAGATTCACTTCACATATATTTTTTACAAAGAAAAACAAATTTGATGAGAATCAGTATATATAATACCAATAACCTGGTAAAAATGTTTCAAAAGAGCATTTGGAAAAAATCATATACCAGCCTACAGGAACCCTTATTTTTTCTTTTGTATCTTTGTACTCAATCTCTTCCTCAAAAAGGCTATAATAATTATTTCCATTCATTTTAGCTTTTCTTATATGCTTTAAAACACTATTTAGCACTTTGACTATTGACAATGTTAAAAATAGCCGTATCTTTGTGCTGTGGTTTTTTCATAATAGTATTAGATTTAAGGTTAACAAAGCTGGTTAGGGGATGTCGTGATGACACTCCCTAATTTTTTATATACCTACCTGATCTATTTGGTATCCTAATTCGAATTTATCATTCATGGAAAGGGTGTTCCACATGCAAAACAAGAAATTGAAAAAGTCACCATCTATAAGTAATTACCCCATTAGGGGTAAAATATGAATCGCAGATCGACCTTAGCCAATAAACCCAATAACCCCAGTTTGGCACCCAGTCATGGCCGGAAGATCCATAAATAACCCCGTCAGGGTTTCAGCAATAGCCCAGGGCCGAGCGAAGTGAGCCCCTGGGTAAGGATCATTATTCTATAACCTTGTAAAGGTTTCATTTCCCTGCTGCCCTGGATGCAACCCTTTTAGGGTTGGCTTGTGATCTCTTCCACCCAGGGAATCGCCTTTGGCTCATCCCTGGGCTATTGATGGTACCCCTTTGGGGTATGTACGGATCTTCCGGCCAACACGGATTACAATCGAAGATCGGCCTTAGCCAAATCCTCACCTCCATTGTGTTGATTTTCTGTCTGCTGCAGATATAAAAAATCTTCCGACCATGACTGAGTGCCTACCAAGGGTTATTGGGGTTATTGGTTAAGGCCGATCTGTAATTCCCCTTCGACGAAAAAGGTGTTTATATGAATTATTTTTATCTATTAAAATCTAAAAATCCCCTTATTTATATATTATTATTATATAATATTTAATATAGTATATATTATATATCTTGCCGGTAAATTTTACCGTACATCTGACCGTGCAAATTTACCCCCTATATGGACCCCTAAATGACCCCCCAATTGGAAGAATAAACGGGCAAAGCTAATATACTTATTAGCGTCACCGGATAAGTATATTAAGCGGACGTAATAAGTATATTAGCCGGAGCGGATAAGTATACTATCCGGGCTCTTCCGCATATATAGGACTAAAGGCTCCGGACATGAATGGGCATAAGAATAAAAAAGGGAGAAGAGAGGGAGATATTCAATATTTATTCACATTAAAAGGCATCTTTAAAAACACATATAAAAAGCTAATAATAAAACTATTACATTACAAAACCACTCTATTCAATAATATTTCAATCGAATTTCATTATATTTTCTTATATGCTATAAAACACTATTTAGCATTTTAACTATTGACAATGTTAAAAATAGCCGTACTTTTGTACTGTGTTTTTTTATATTAGATTTAAGGTTAACAAAAGTGGATTACGGGGTGTCGGGATGACATCCTTTAATTGTTTTATAAGGGTTCGGTTGAAACGGAACCCTATTTTTTTTCTATCTCCTTCCACCCTGTCAGACAATCACATAATATGCTTATCTTTGCCCCAAATTTTGTAAATGGATATGTTTAAACATATTTTCCTGACTCTTATCTTTTTTATGGCTGTTTCAGGTTGCTCCTCCCCTTTCGGAAAAGAGCAAAAGAACTTCGTGATCGCTGTGCTCCGGGGACCTTCGGCAGCTGCTTTGGCCGCCTGGTTTGAAAATCCGCCTGTCATAAACGGGAAACCAACCGAACTACGATTGGTAGACTCTCCGGAACAGATGCAGGCACTGCTGGTGAAACAGGAGCCCGGACTGGCAGTCCTGCCGATGATAAACGCGGCGAACCTGTATAATAAAGGGATAAAATATAAATTAGCCGGTTGCCCGGTATGGGGTTCTATTTATCTGGTAGAAAGAAAAAATGGTTCTCCGGACAATAACAGGCTGTATCTGTTTGGGAAAGGGGCTACTCCGGATATACTCACACGCTACTACCTATCCCGGGCCGGAGTTTCCTATGAACTCAATTATTCCTATGGAACAGCCAGAGAAGTATTTCAGGGGTTATTAGCCAAACGCATCGACAGGGCTGTTTTGAGTGAACCTTTTCTTTCCATGGCTTTGAAAAAAGATACCACCCTGCAGATTCTTGCCGATCTCAATCATCCATCGACAGATAGTCCGGGTTTTCCACAAACCGCCATTGTCTATGCGGCGGAGTTAGCACCTGATCTGGAAGAGATCCATTTCCGGTTAAAGGAGGCGGCTGATTTTACGGTGAATCATCCTTTGGAAGCTATCCGGATCCTGGAGAAAAAGGAGATCTTTCCTCCCGGAATGTTAACAATCGAAAGTATGGAAAGGTGTAAAATAAATTACCGGACTGCCGGAGAGGCTGAAAAAGACATCCGGGATTTTTTATATTTAATCTGGAAATATGAACCGAAAGCCATCGGGAACAGGTTACCGGACCCAGACTTTAGCAACGAAAGACCATGAAAAAGTATGTATTTCCTCTACTTTCTATCCTCCTGCTGGCCATAGGGTGGCAACTTCTTGCTATCTATATAGGTAATCCGGAGATTTTTCCTCCTGTCACCACCCTGGGGAGCACCTTTAGCCGGTTGACCGGGTCCCTGCACTTTTATCAGTCTGTCGGAACCACCTGCTTACGGGGTATAGGAGGCATTCTCCTTTCCGGAGTGGCAGCCACGGCAGCGGCCTTTTTATTTAGCCGCCACCCATGGTTACATGAACTCTTCAAACCAATCTTAACCCTTTTCCGTTCTGTGCCGGTCATCTCTTTTATTCTGTTAGCGCTCATCTTTCTGAATCCGGAAAGTATTCCTTTTCTGATCGCCTTCCTGACGATGTTCCCCCTGTTGACAGAAAATCTGACCAAAGGCCTTAAACAGTTAAATCCGGAATTAAAACGATTCGGAAAAGTGTTCCGTCTGAGCAGAAGGAATTATATGAGCCATATTCTCTACCCCCAACTGAAACCATACTTATTCAGCGGACTGGCATCAGCGATGGGATTCGGCTGGCGGGCCATCATCATGGGAGAAGTGTTATCGCAGTGCAAATGGGGGATCGGGTCAGAGATGAAAAAAGCCCAGATCTTTATAGAGGTTCCGGAATTACTGGCATGGACAGTGATAGCCGTGTTACTTAGTTATGTGTCAGACCTTTTGATCCGTTTGATGGAAAAGAAAAAAATACCTCTCTTCTTCAAAAATAAACCGGTCGGTGATCTCTATAGGAAATACCCAACCAGCCCTATTCTGATCAACGATCTTTGTTTTCAATATCAGAATAAAAAGATATTTGAGCATCTCAATTACCAGTTTGCGCCTCAACAGATCTACGCGATCTCCGCTCCCTCCGGCTACGGAAAAACAACGTTGTTAAAACTGATAGACGGAACCTTATCCCCGGCAAAAGGGGACATAGAAGCAGACCGGAGCCACGGGATCGCATCTGTGTTTCCCTATCCGGAGTTATTATCACATCTGACAGTAGAGGAAAATATTTTAATTTCTTTTACTCACAGCCTCCCTATGGAAAAAGCCCGCGCGGAAGTAGCCGGGATACTGAAAGAATTAGAGATCGGACACCTGGCTGATAACTACCCGGCAGCACTTAGTATGGGACAACAACAACGGGTAGCCATAGCCCGGGCGATCAGTTATCCCTCCCCTATCCTGTTGATGGATGAACCTTTTAAAGGATTAGAGAAAGAACTGATCCGGAAGATCATCCGGTACATCCGGAGCCGGCAACAGAAAAACAGACAACTGATCCTTTTCACTTCCCATCAATCCGAAGAGATCAGCCTGTTTGCTGACCATACACTTTCACTGGACCATCCGGAAAACTTCATTTGATAAAAGAGATCATTTCTTTTCCGGATCAAACCACCTTTTTTATATCTTTGTCTACCCCACAGGATGGGAAAAGGATCAAAAATATAAATCAATATGACTATTGCATTCCATACGCTTATTTCAAAAGCAACTACTATTCCGGCCGGACAGGTAGAAAGGACGATAAACCTTCTGAATGAAGGAGCTACCATCCCGTTTATTAGCCGCTATCGTAAAGAAGTGACCGGGGGATTAGATGAAGTCCAGATCAGCCAGATCAAAGATCAGCTGGCTAAACTGACGGATCTGAAAAAACGAAAAGAGACCATTTTATCCTCCATTGATGAGCAGGGAAAACTGACACCGGAATTAAAGCGGCGGATTGAGGATTCCTGGGATGCCACGGAGCTGGAAGACCTTTACCTCCCTTACAAACCGAAAAGGGTAACCAAAGCGGAGATCGCGCGTAAAAAAGGGCTGGAACCCCTTGCCCAGGTCATCATGCTGCAAAACGAGTCCAACCCGGAACTGAAAGCAGAATCTTTTTTAAATGATGACGTTGAAAATACCCAGGAGGCGTTGCAGGGAGCCAGAGATATTATCGCTGAATGGGTAAACGAAAATGAAGAGGCACGGAATAGTGTTCGGAATTCATTCTCCCACACAGCGGTCATCACTTCCAAAGTGATTAAAGGGAAAGAAGAAGGGGCAAAATACCGGGATTATTTTGATTTCAGCGAACCGTTGAACCGCTGTTCCTCGCATCATCTGCTGGCCCTGCGCCGGGGTGAAGCGGAAGGAATTCTCCGGGTTTCCATCTCTCCGGACACTGAAAGTTGTGTGGAACGTTTGAAACGCCGTTTTATCAAAGGCAGGAACCGGTCCTCGGAACAGGTGAGTATGGCCATAGACGATTCGTTCAAACGGCTGTTAAAACCATCGATCGAGACTGAATATTCAAATCTGAGTAAACATAAAGCAGATGAGGAAGCCATACGGGTATTCGCTAAAATCTCCGTCAGCTTCTTTTGGCTCCGCCATTAGGCCAGAAGCGGATCCTGGGAGTAGATCCCGGTTACCGTACAGGATGTAAAATCGTTTGCTTGGATGCCCAGGGAACCCTCCTGCACAACGAAACAATCTATCCGCACCCGCCCCAGAATGAAAAATCAAAGGCTGCAAGTAAGATGGCCCATTTAGTTTCAACCTATGGAATTGAAGCGATTGCCATCGGCAATGGAACAGCCAGCCGGGAAACAGAACATTTTATCACCAACATACGCTATGACAGGAAGGTACAGGTTTTTGTAGTCAGCGAAAACGGCGCATCCATTTATTCGGCTTCTAAAATCGCCCGGGAAGAATTTCCGGAATATGATGTGACGGTCCGGGGAGCGGTCAGTATCGGCAGACGCCTGGCAGATCCGTTAGCGGAACTGGTAAAAATAGATCCCAAAAGTATCGGAGTAGGACAATATCAGCACGATGTGGATCAGGCGGCACTGAAAAAAGCCTGGATCAGACAGTGGAGAGTTGTGTAAACATGGTAGGGGTGAATGTGAATACGGCAAGTAGACATCTCCTGACCTATATCTCCGGACTGGGACCTGCTTTAGCTCAGAACATTGTTACCTACCGGACGGAACATGGTCCTTTCAAAACCCGTAAGGAGATCCTGAAGGTCCCGCGCATGGGAGAAAAAGCCTTTGAACAGAGTGCCGGCTTCCTACGTATCCAGGGAGGTAAGAACCCCTTAGATAACTCGGCCGTACATCCGGAAAGTTATCCGATCGTAGAACAAATGGCGAAAGACCTTCAATGCTCTGTCGAAGAATTGATTACTAATAAAGAGCTGAAAAAGAAATTAAAACCGGAAAAATATATTACGGATAAAATAGGTATGCCTACCCTGCTGGATATCATGGAAGAATTGGATAAACCGGGAAGAGATCCCCGCCAGGCTATCCAGGTTTTCTCCTTTGACCCGGACGTAAAAACGATTGAAGATCTGAAAGAGGGCCAGATACTCCCGGGCATTGTCACCAACATCACTAATTTCGGATGCTTTGTGGATGTGGGTATCAAAGAAAACGGGCTGGTACATATTTCCGAACTGGCCGACCGGTTTATTTCGGACGCGACTCAGGTGGTCTCTATTCACCAACATGTCAAAGTAAAAGTCTTAAGCGTAGATCTGGGGAGAAAACGGGTTCAACTATCCATGAAAGGTTTGAATGCATGAAAATAAATAAAACAAATGCAGCCCGGCTATTAGATAAAGCCAAGGTAACCTATGAACTGGTTCCCTATGAGGTGGATGAAAATGATTTAAGCGCTATCCATGTAGCAGCGCAGTTGGGAGAAAATGTCGAACAGGTTTTTAAAACCCTGATCCTGCAAGGAGATAAAAACGGCTATTTTGTTTGTATTATTCCGGGAGCGGACGAAGTGGATCTGAAAAAAGCTGCCAAAGCGTCCGGAAACAAAAGCTGCCAGATGATCCCGGTGAAAGAGTTATTACCTTTAACGGGATATATACGGGGAGGATGTTCACCGGTAGGAATGAAAAAGTTATTTCCCACCTATCTTCATTTCACGGCTGAGCATTTTGAGCAGATCTATATTAGCGCGGGAGTAAGGGGATTGCAGTTACTGCTTTCTCCCCCCGACCTGGTCCGGCAGACTAAAGCCACCCTGGCAGATCTGGTCACAGAAAACAAATAAAGGAATAGGAATAAAACAGGATCAGAACTTCCGGAATGTATACTGTTTCTGGTCATTAGAAAGGATCAATTGTTTACCGGACAATTTCTCGATTTTAAACATCCGTTTATAGGAGGGCCAGTCAGTGGAAGGCAGAAAAGCATCAATACCGGTTCCTGCTAATTCCAGGAGAAGCTGGTCATCATCTTCTATATAATTAAACCCATAACAGATTATACAGGTATCTTTTTCCGGGATATAGATTTGATATTCAAACAAAGAGGTCAGGAAATTGTAATAGATCGTATCCACCTTCTCCACATGTCCGTTTGATTCAATCTGCTGTAACTGCCATTTTCCATGCAGGTTATTTCTTGTTTTTGTTTCTTCCGAGCAAGCCATGAAAAGGATTCCTGTAACTAATACAATCCAAACTCTTAACATACAATTCTTTTGTTTAAATAGATTACTGATAAGCTGACAGTATTTACTAAAGAACAGCTATTTTTTTATTTTGTTTGACAGTTCAAAGGAAAGAATTAATATTTAAAGAACAAAGTTTTCCCTGTCATGAAATGAAAAAGAAAAATATTTCATACTTTTGAGTGGAGAAATCATATACCTGAACAAACAGGTATACCAGGACACAGGCATGATACCAATTCGTACAATATTTTTAATTATACTACTTAATTCTATTACTTTAATCACATCCGCTTCTCTTTTTCCGGAATCCTACAAATTCAACCGGATTGACGCAGACAAAGGATTATCGAATAGTGAGGTTAAATGTATTTACCAGGATGAAAAAGGATTTATCTGGATCGGGACACCCTCCGGATTAAACCGGTATGATGGGTATGAGATCATTACCTATAAACAGGACCTGACCCTTGCGGGCATCAATTCCAACAACGACATAGAAAAGATCCAGGAAGCTGTCGACGGGAAACTATGGATCCGGACCCGTATGGGCTACACGGTATACGATCCGGCCCGGGAAGCATTTGAAGGAAATATAGAATCCCTCTTGGAACAATATGCAGGTGTATCTACCGTGGAATATGTATACATTGACCTGGGTAAAAACTTCTGGTTCACGACCGGAGAAGATGTCCGGATGTATGACATCAAAAATCAGAAACTATCCGTTTTCACGAAAGGGACTCCACATGGGCTAAACGCCGGTAATATTGCTGATATCAAGCAGGGGAAAAACAGGTACTGGTTCCTGTACGATGATGGCCTGTTGGAATGTATGGATGCCCAGACTCATAAAGTGATCCATGCGGATAAAACATTTAAGGAAAGAGCGCAGATCCAGGGGGGGCATGAATTAAAACTGTTCCTTGATACCTCCGGGAATGTATGGATATACGGACTCAGCCACTACACCGGATTAGCCTGCCTGAACCCCAGTTCCAGTAAATGGACTTTCTATTCCACCCAGGCACCGGGGGGAAACCGGATATCCAATGATGTGGTTATTTCCCTCGCGGAAGATGAAAAAGGAAACATCTGGATCGGAACGGATCATGGGGGGGTCAACATTGTCGAAAAGAACAGTGGGAAGATTCTCGTGATCAGGAACGATGAACGGAATCCTTACAGTCTTCCTCAGAACACGATCAAATGCCTGTACAAAGACCGCTCAGGGATCATGTGGCTGGGAACTTATAAAAAAGGAGTGGCCTACTACCATGAAAGTGTTTACAAATTCAAATCTATTTCCGGTCAATCCGAAATACCCAATAGTGACATCAACTGCTTTTATGAAACTCCGGAAGGGAATATATGGATCGGTACAAACGGAGGTGGCCTGTTATTTTTTGACAGGGCCAACGACAAATATACCGTTTATCCCCATCACCCGAATCACTCAAACTCACCCGCCGGGAATGTGATCGTCAGCCTGACAAGTGACCAGCAGGGACGTTTGTGGATTGGATATTATCTGGATGGTCTGGACTGTTTTGATGGAAAGACATTTACACATTACCGCTACGACCCGTTGGATGAAAACTCCGTGCTTACGGATAATAACGCCTGGAAAGTGCTGTGTGACCGGAACGGATATCTCTGGGTAGGCACGTTGAGAGGGGGATTAGTCCTGATAGACACACAGACCGGGAAACAGGTGAATCATTTCAGGCTGGATGGTTCTATTTATGATATTTTAGAAACCAAAGCAGGAGATATTCTGATCGCCTCTCAGTATGGACTCCATATTTTCAATCCAACGACACAACAATTAGAGTCTTTTGAAAAGGAGACTTTTGACACCATACAACTCAGCCGGAATGATTTGAATGCTCTTTTTGAGGATAGCCGGGAACTCCTCTGGATCGGAACCCGGAACGGGGTTTTTATCTACAATCCCTATACCAAAGGAGTGGACCATTTTAAAAAGGAGAACGGACTGTCTGCCGACCTGGTCCAGAGCATACTGGAAGATTCGGAACATAACATGTGGATAGCGACTAACCGGGGGTTAACCAGTATTAAAGTATCCACAGCCTATGACACACCGGGCTATTTTTTCCACCTGCTCAATCACGATAGTTCCGAAGGACTACAGGACGAGCAGTTCAATCTGAATGCAGCCTATTTCACGACAAATAAAGAATTGATATTTGGCGGTTCTTCCGGTTTTAACATATTCAACCCCAATAACCTGAACTACAGCAACAGCACTCCGCAGGTCATTCTGACCGATTTGCAGATCTATAACAACCGGGTAAAACCGGGAGCATATTATAACAACCGTATGATCCTGTCTAAAAGTATTTCCCAGACAGAAAACATAGCGTTATCTCATAAAGAGAACTATTTTACGATCAGTTTTGCCGCGCTGGATTACTTTATGCCTAACAAAACGAAGTACTTCTATAAATTAGAAGGGTTTAATAACCAGTGGCTGGAGACCGATCATACCAACAGAAAGGCCACTTTCAGTAACCTGAACCCCGGGAAATATACCTTATATGTAAAAGCAATGAATAGTGAAGGTGCCGAAAGTAAGGTTCCGGCTATCTTACATATTCAAATCCGTCCTCCCTTCTGGAAAACAACCTGGGCATTTATTGCCTATGCACTCCTATTGCTGGGCGCTATCTATCTGTATCGCAGACGTAGTATCCTCAAAGCGAAACGAAAATTGGAATATGAGACAGAAAAAATACGGATTACCCAACAACATGAAATGGATGAGATCAAACTCCGGTTCTTTACTAACATCAGCCATGAGTTCCGGACACCTCTTACCCTGATCCTCACCCCGTTGGAAGAGCTACTGAACAAAGCATCCGAACCGGAAGAGAAAGAATCCTTATCCATCATCGAACGAAATGCACGCCGGCTCCTTCTGTTAGTCAACCAGTTATTGGATTTCAGGAAATTAGACGTCCACCGTCATCTGCTTCAGGAGTCCTTAGGAGACATCGTTCAATTTGTTTCCGAGCAGGCACACCTGTTCACTGAAATGATGGGACGGAAACAGATCGATTTCCAGTTCCGGACAGATTTAACACATCTGTATATGTATTTCGATGCAGATAAACTGGCTAAGATCCTTATGAATGTGATTTCCAACGCCTATAAATTCACGCCGGTCCATGGTAAGATCCTGCTGGAACTGAGCCAGACAGAGGATAAAAAAATAAAGATCACGATCAGTGATAATGGGATAGGTATACCGGAAGACGCACTGGAAAAAATATTTGAACGGTTCTACCAGGCTCACAGCAATACGAAAACCAATTATCAGGGAAGCGGGATTGGTCTTCACCTGACAAAAGAGTTTGTTCAGTTACACAGAGGAGAGATCCAGGCAGAGAATATCCCGGAAGGGGGCGCCCGGTTCACCATTCTTCTTCCTTACAAGGAAGAAGTGGTTAGAAGTGAAACTTCTTCTACCATGGTAGAAGAAGACAGCCGCGGAGCGGCTGTCGCGCCGGACGAAACGCTTCGGGAAGAGAGCACCCTGCCTAAGTTATTGTTGGTGGATGATAATGAAGATGTACGAATTTTCCTTTCTACCAAATTAAAAGACCAATATAAGATCCTACAGGCGGAAGATGGGGTGGCCGGTCTGGAAATAGCCCTGAAAGAGATCCCGGATATGATCCTGTCTGATGTCATGATGCCACGGATGGATGGTATTGAAATGAGTAAATCCATCAAAGAAGATATCCGGACCTCTCACATCCCGATTATTTTGCTGACAGCGAAAAGCGGTGAAGAAAGTAAACTGGAAGGATTGACAGCCGGTGTGGATGACTATACCACCAAACCTTTTAATTTCAGTATCCTTTCCGTCAAAATGCACAATCTGATCGAAGCCCAGAAACGGAAACAAACTCTTTTCGGGGAACAGATACGGATCGAGCCTTCTAAAATTGCGGTCAGCTCCTTAGATGAAAAACTGATCAACAAAGCGCTGGAATATACGGAAACAAACATTTCCAATCCTGATTTCTCCGTAGAAGAACTCAGTAGGGAGTTAGGAATGAGCCGGGTACATCTTTACAAGAAATTATCCTCCCTGACAGGTAAAACCCCGATTGAGTTTATCCGGGTGATCCGTTTAAAACGGGCGGCCCAGTTATTGGAAGAGAGTCAGATGACTGTATCTGAGATCGCCTATGAAGTGGGCTTCAACAATCCGAAATATTTCCGAAAATATTTTAAGGAGGAATTTGGCGTACTACCTTCCCAATATGGTTCCAGAAGTAAGTAATATAACATTTTATACGGCGAAGCACAACAAATTAGCCCTTTCCAAATAACAAAATCACCAGCTATTCTTAACATTTTACCAGCCCGGTCTGCCGGGAAGGTAATATATTTGTAATGCATTCAGGAAATGAATGTTGTTTGAAGCATACGTTTACATTATCTATAGTTTTAAGAGTTTAAGGCAAAAGGAAATGAACGCGTCAGGGAGATGATGCACCATAGGTTAACAGTGGTATTTATATTTCTCAATATTTAAAAAGCATTCCCAAACCACTGATGAATAATTTGATGTATACGAATAGCAGACCATGCGATATGGTCTGCTATTTTATTGTTTTATAATTTCGGAAGCTCCCACGGAGCACGATAACAGGCCTTTGCCAGGGCTGTCGCTTCCCGGTCTCCGGTAAACTCACTCTTGCGGTCATCCCAGATCACTTCCCGTTGTACCCGGCAGGAAATATTCGCCAGATGGGACATTTTAGCGACCCGGGCTCCGATCGCAACATCAGCAGCCGGAAGAGAACGGTCTTTCATACAATTCAGGAAATTCCCTACATGATTGTACAAGCCTTTTCCTTCCCCCTTCTTAAACGGAACCACTTCCATGCGGGCACCGGATTCATCCACTACCGGAAGCACTTCCCAACCGGCACGGTCCAGAATCAATGTTCCCTTTTCACCGTAAAAAGCCAGTCCCTCCTTCCGGTCGTAAAGCCCATGATTAACTCCACAGGCATGATCCCAGATAATATTAAAGTCTTTGAACGCATAGGTCGCCATTAACGTATCCGGCGTTTCCATCGCGTCGTCCGGATAAGCAAATTTACCTCCGCCGGAAAAGACCCGGCTGGGCAGATCCGCTCCCATCCCCTCCAGGGCATAGTCTAACAGATGGACTCCCCAGTCAGACATCAGACCTCCGGCATAATCCCAGAAGAAACGGAAATTATAGTGGAAACGGTATTCATTAAAAGGCCGTTCAGGCGCAGGCCCTAACCACATATCATAGTCCACCCCGGCAGGTACCGCACTATCCGGTTTGACAGGCAGGGTGGGTTTACCATCCTGATAGGCCCATACTTTCACCGTACGGATACGACCGATATTTCCGGCTTTCAGATAGTTAGCAGCTTCATCCCAGTGAGGATCACTCCGCTGCCATTGGCCCACCTGTACGATCCGGTCATATTTACGGGCGGCCCTTACCATCAGATCACATTCTTCGATCGTGTTGGAAAGCGGTTTTTCCACATACACATCTTTACCGGCCTGGCAAGCCCAGACAGTAGGCAAACAGTGCCAATGATCCGGAGTACCTACAATAACCGCATCAACATCCTTATTCTCTATGACATGCCGCCAGTCTTTATATAAATGGGGAACTTTCTTCCCGGTCTTCTGCTGTACATCCGCAGCCCGCTTATTCAACCATTCATCATCCACGTCACACAAAGCCACACATTCTACTTCCGGATAATTGAGGAAAGTATCTAAATTGGCGTATCCCATACTCCGGCAGCCAATCAAAGCAACTTTGACTTTATTACTGGGAGCTGTTTGTCCAAAAACCGAATCATACGCATTTCCCCAAAGCGGGGTCAGACATAATCCGGCAACGGATAAAGAAGATCTTTGTAAAAAATTTCGTCTGTTCATTTTCATGTTCTTCGGTATTTATCCGGATCACTTTATGTCCGGAAAATTAAAGGCTTTGCAAGGATACAAAAAATACTTTTATCTTTGTGCAGTAAATACAAAAAATAAAACATGACTACCACACTTAAATCTAATTGGTATGTCCTCTACACAGCTCCACGAGCTGAGAAACAGGTGAACGACCGTTTAAAAGCAAAAGGAATTGAGGCGTGGTTACCTCTCCACCGCTCTCCACGGGTGTGGTCCGACCGCATAAAAATAGTCGAAGTGCCCCTGTTCAATTCCTATCTGTTCGTAAAGTGTAAAGAATTTGAACTCCGTGACCTGTTAAACATATATGGAGTCATACGAACCGTTTACTATAACGGAAAACCGGCGATTGTCAAAGAAAAAGAGATAGAAGCGATCAAAGAATTCCTGGAACAGGCCGCTAACTATCCTTTATGTATCGGAGAAGAGGTAGAAATCCTGACCGGCTCCATGAAACATGTCTCCGGTAAGGTCAAAAAGATCAAAAAAAATTACCTCGTGTTATATCTGGAACAATTAGGTGCCACCGTGAGTGTCAAACTGGATGATGTGGCCCGGGTAAACAGGATCAAATAACCCCTTTTTTAACTACTCCGTACACACCTCTTTTCTTACACCCTAGAGAGGTAGTATATATTAGACCCGGGCATCGCCCCAAGGCTGTTAAATTCTCTTGTAAATGTTTTATATGTTGACATTCTGCCCTGCAAGGGTACCAGCAACAGCCCAGGGCTGAGCGAAGCGAGCCCCTGGGTTGTAAAGTAATATGATTCAACCCTGTAGGGGGTTGCATATGTATTATTGGCTCATTGACAGAGAGTGAAACCCTTACAGGGTTATTGTTTTGGTAACCTTACCCAGGGATTCGCTTCGCTCAGCCCTGGGCTGTTGCTGGTATCCTTACAGGATAGAATAATCAGTATCTAAGATATTTACAAGAGAACTTAACACCCCTGGAGTATCGCCCGGGATTATTATTTTACTATACTGCACCTACGGTGCGCAAAATTCTGCTGATCTCCCAAACCCCAGCGTTGCCGGGGTCTGACATATAGTAGGCCTACGGCCTGTAAAAGATGTGTGTACAAAGTAGTTTAAGAGTAAAAAGCAGGCTCCAAAACGCCGCCTACCGTTCACTTGAACGGGTGCACCCTTTCGTCGCAACGGGTGCACCCTTTGGAACGAACGGTAGGCGGCGTTTTTGCAGGAGAAAATACATCTGATAATCAATCGATTACAAATCCTTTTTGGATAGAGAATCCTTTTTCAGGGTACTATATATATAGTCCATATCCATGTGGGCACGAACCCAATCAGCCAGTTTATTATATTGCATTTCTTTAAATTCTTCATAATTAAACCCTGCCTGATCCGGTGAGGTTTCAAAACCTTCCGCCAGATGATCCAGCACAACCGGATTATCAAGAATGCCGTGCATATAAGTTCCCCAGCAATGATCATTCAAATAATATCCCTCTTCCTGACCGTCTGTCAACCGGACCACAGGTGCTTCCTGAGCCTTATTCATCCGCACAGAATGTCCCATATGGATCTCATAGCCTTTGCACACCGCTCCTGTTTCATCCGGCAAAAAGTAAAATTCATTCTGACGGGTCACTTTCTCCTGTTCTATGACTGTGCAAAGCGGTAGTAGTCCCAGACCCGGAATAGCCGGAATATTCCCTTCTATCCCATCCGGGTCTTCCAGGCGGATCCCCATCATCTGGTAGCCGCCACAAATACCAATCACTTTTTTCCCGGCCTTGGAAGCTCTTACAATCGCTTCCGCAA
>Ga0192242_10298_pt1 | contig 21218 bp, 27 predicted proteins | sample Koala_Koa27_J3_FD_131235 | JGI IMG/M metagenome (GOLD analysis project Ga0192242, IMG submission 131235) | Enriched cells from koala feces incubated with labeled cellulose particles, San Francisco Zoo, California, United States - Koala_Koa2-7_J3 ...
TTTTTCAATATCCGGAACCGAACCTATGAACTTTACACAAACTATTTTACACTACCTTTTCGCTTTGTGCCCCAGGAAATGTGGCCGCAAAGCGAAAATTTTTTTCATCACACTTCATAGTACAGTAACCATTATAAGTATCTACAATGCTATTTATATTGATCATCCTGTATCCATGCTTCGTTTGTTCTGCCTTTGTCGTTTGGATCCTGTTATTTTCGATCAACACAGGCCCGGATACTGTATTTTCAACACTCAGCAAGTACTCCTCGTTTCCTACATTCATTTTTATAAGCACGCTTTTTTCCTTGCCGTCAGCTATTTTATCACAGGCATCTATCACATTATCTAAAAGATTTGAGAGCAGAACAACGAAAGTATTATCTGGCAAAGGAAACCCTAAAAGGTTATCCAGTCTGACCTAAAAGTCAATTCTTTTTTCTGGATACCGCATATTTCTGGTTCAAAAGGACATCGATTGCACTTTGGTTCGTGCTGATGGATAAGGATGACGAACTTGTGTAATTTGCAATCTGATCAAGATAGGCGATTATCTCACGACGGTCAGCCGAGCTTTCAAGCATCCCCCGAATGACAACAGGCTGGTTTTGAAAATCATGCGTTATCTTTCTTTCATTTTCATAGGACTGGGTCGCAGCGACGATGTTATCCATTGCGATACCCAACTGACGATGCAGTATATAGGAATTGTTTAATTCTTCCTGTTGGCATTCAAACTGTCTCATAAGGAAAATCGTCAGCACATCTGTGACCAGAAGGAAAACGACGCAGAAAAGCAGAATCGATGCGATCTGAGGAGCCTGAATAGCAGCATGGTACATCAGGAGCGCACTGACCAGCGTTGATAACGGATAAATGCCGAACTTCACATAATTTCCGATTGCTTGGGGACTGTGCTTAAAATAGGCAATTGTATCATGGTTATTCAGTTTCTTCTGTCGTAAATGAAAATGGGGATGATCTTGATTTTACACAAAACAGAGACTATTTGGACATAACAGTAAGGGCAAATCTAAAATCCCTACCATCAGACAGCTCAACCAAGAGTATGCCCAGGTGCTGAGTAGCAAGAAAGCGGCCTATGCAGAGTACCGTGAGGCCAGGAAGCAGATGCAGGAACTTCTCATTGCCCGGAAAAATGTCGAGGCGATTTTTTTGGGGGGAGCGAGCAGGAGCAGGAGAAACAGCGCAGGCAGCAGGAACAACAGCATAAATACTGACAGGTAACAAGGAACCGGCAGGTCGTCACAGACATTGTGGCGGTCTGCCGGGCTTTTTCTCATTTTATGGCCTATAGTATTGAACTATCAGTTACAAGAGGTATCCTCCTGTGGCCTCACCAAATTCTGTGCACATTCTACAGGCTGAAAGTCTTTCAGCAGAGTTTTTAACTCATCCAGTAGCGTCCCCAGCGTCACCCGCTCCATGCTGTCCTTCATGGCGGTCACAGCGTCCAGCATATGCGGATGCAAAAGCTGATAGATATTTTTCCCAACAGGGCAGGTGCTGTCCGTCTCGTGGAGTTTGAATATTTCCTCCACGTCATTCGTTTCCACGGCCTGATACACATCCCACAGAGTAATGTCTTTCGGCTCCCTGGCAAGATGCACTTCACCGTTTTTTCCGGTGGATGCCGTCAGCAGACCGTTCCTGGACAGATCAAGAAAGATATTTCTGATCGTGACGGCATTAAAGCCTGTGCTTTCCGCAACGAGGGTACTCGCCACCCGGCGTTTCGGAGATAGAACCGCAACATAGAGCAGCGCGTGAACCGCCGTTGGAAATTTTTTTGCTGACACGCATACAACCACCTTTTCCTCTCAACGTAAGTGTTACCAGAAGTATAACAGATTTTATCTGAAAAATCAAATATAACACTTGACATTACGATTAAAGGATGTTATAATATAATCATTCGAACTACATTAAGGAGGTATTTTTTATGCAAACATTGGAAGCCATTGCAAAAAGGAAATCAACGAGGGACTTTGACCCGAACAAGGCTGTGCCGGATAAGGTCGTCGATACCATCGTGAAGGCTGGCCCGTCGGAGGGCACTGCTCATTATATGATTATAGAGGGAATTTCATCATGAAGACTTTGATTGCTTATTATTCAAGAGGCGGTGCAACGAGAAAGGTGGCTGTAAGGCTCCAAAGCATGACCGGCGGAGATCTGTTTGAGATCAGAGGCGAAAAGAACTATGGCGGCTATTTCACTGCGCTGGGAATTGCCAGAAAAGAGTTTTCCCGAAATGAGCTTCCAGACGTAGTGGACAAGGTAAAGGATTTCGAGACTTATGACCGTATCCTCATTGGTTTCCCAATTTGGTACAGCAAGTGTCCGCAGCTGGTGCTGTCTTTTGTCTCGCAGTACGATTTTTCCGGGAAAGAAGTATACCCCTTCTGCACCAGCGGAATGAGTGGGCCAGAGCAGGCCGTGGAGCTGTTGAAAAGCGCCTGTAAAGGGGCAACTGTGCATGAGGGGCTTCGCCTAAACAAATGCGATGAAGAAAAAGTCGGAAAGTGGCTTGGAGGGGCTCAAACATGAAAAGGGAATATGCTCAGTTAAAAGAATACATGGATCAGAGCAGCAGGACTGTTGCCGTTACCGGTGCAGGCATTTCCTATCTCTATGGGATGCGCAGGTTGAAAGAGAGCGTTGGCAGGATGAACGCCGGTCGTATTTTTTCAGCGGCCTATGTCCGCAAGAACCCTGAGAAGTTTTATACCGTTATGAAGGACGCCTTCCTGGATGCCACCTTTGTCAAGGGGCCGAGCACTGTTCACAGGCAGTTGGCGGAGCTGGAACGGCAGGGCAAGCTATGTGGCATTGTTACCCAGAATCTGGACTGCTTGCACACAGTCGCCGGTTCCCAGAACGTGATTGAATTTCAAGGCAGCTTCCGGGACAATATCTGCATTGACTGCGGCACGCGATGCTACGATTATCAGGTATGGAATCAGGGGCATATGCCCCGCTGCGAGAAATGCGGCGCTCCCCTGATGCCCACCGCCTTTTGCCGGGACAACGGTGCCAGCACTGAGGTCTCCCGGGAGAGTATGCGGAAGGCTGCCGACCTGATTGCCCAGGCAGATCTGGTGCTGGTCATTGGCACCACTGGTTTCCGTAGCGAGGAATACTTAAGTAGCATGAAGGCAGAGACAAGGCTGGTACAAATCAATCCGTCTGCAACGCAGTTCGACCAAATCGCCGCCTTGAATATCCGAGTAGACGCTGCCGAGGCGCTGGATGCCGTCTTAAACGGGTAATGCCAATAATGTTGGTAACAGCCACAATGAGTGTTGGCGTCCTTATCTCTCGGAGACTATTGGCTAGTTTTTTGGCCTGTGCCGTTTGCAGACCTTCACCACGATACCGGCGCGGATGTACGGTTTTACGTTGATGGTCATTATGCCGCGCCGCTTAGGCTTACATTGACAGGCTATGGGGATCACCTCCCTTCATGAGGGTAAAAAGGCATCAACACTTTTTATGGCTATCACCATAATGTTTTCCAAAGAAGGTAAAGGCATGGACAAAATTCAACAGTTAGCCGATTATATTGACCAAAGCAGCAGCATCATCGCCACCACCGGCGCAGGAATCTCTGTCGCCGGTGGTGGGGTCACTTATGGGCAGATGATTTTCTCCCGCAGAGGCAGACGAGGCTCCAATGCAGGTTCCTTTTTGCCCACCTATCTGGAGACGATGTTCTCCTATCAGCCCAGCTTTGCCCACTATGCCCTGGCAGACCTGGAAGCGGAGGGCAAGCTCACCGGCATCATCACCACAAACGTGGACTGTATGCACACGATTGCCGGTTCCAAGAACGTTGCCGAAATTCAGGGCAGTCTCCAGGTCAACTGCTGCGCCAAATGTGGCTGCCATTATGACGGATATGAGATCTGGAAGCAGGATGAGTTGCCTCGGTGTGAGGCCTGCGGCGGGGAGATTCTTCCCTGGCCGCTGTACAGCCACATTGGCCTGTGGGATGCGGATGTCAGGAAAGCCAGAGAATGGATTTCCAAAGCGGATTTGATTCTCGTCATCGGGACACGGGGCAACTATGGGGATGTTTACTGGAATTACCGGCGGAGAGGTGCGCCCATCGTACAGATCAATCCGGGGCATACTGGATTCGATAGAGTTGCAAACCTGAACGTTCGTCAGGGCTCCGATGAGGTATTTCAAAGTCTGAAGAAGCTGCGGCACGGAAATGACTGACTACAATAAGAATAGGATGTGAACCTGATGAGAGCTTCCAGAAAAGGCCGGAGCGAGGACAAAATCCAACAGTTAGCCGATTACATTGACCAGCGCCACGCAATGGTGGCCATCACCGGCGCTGGGATTTCGCTTTCTGGCGGCGGCGTGACCTATGGGCAGCTCTCCCGCACCATCCGTCCAGGAGGATTTGAGAGCGATTGCTTTTTGCGCTCCTATGTCAAGGCCATGCACCGCTATCACCCCAGTCCCAGCCACTACGCCCTACGGGAGCTGGAGGAGGAAGGAAAGCTGATCGGGATCATCACCACAAACGAGGACTGTATGCACACAATGGCCGGTTCCAAAAACGTGGCAGAAATCTAGGGAGGTTTTCAAATCAACCGTTGCTCCAAGTGTGGGCGGCATTACGACGGTTATGAGATATGGGATCAGGAGGAGCTTCCAAAATGCGAATCCTGCGGAGGAAGGATTCTTCCGTGGGAGCTTTACAGCCACATTGGGCTTTGGGAGGAAGGCGTTCAAAAAGCGCAGGACTGGATTTCCAAGGCAGATTTGCTTCTTGTGATCGGGACCAACGGCTATTATGGCAGCGCCTACTGGAATTATCGGCGCAGAGATGCCATCATTGTCCAAATCAATCCGGGACACACCAGGTTTGACAGCGCGGCCAATTTGAACATCCGGGAACCATGTGACGATGTATTTCAAAAACTGAAAGCAAGGAGGGGCGAACATGGCTGAACAGAATACCAATCAGGCATTATCTGAAGAAGAGCGACTCAAACAAATGGCGGCGCAGATGCGAGCGCGTGAGTATCAGGGACTCTCTGAGGAAGAAATTCAGGAGCGGGAACGGCAGAAGGAAATGTGTAAGAAAAAGAACATTGCTATTTTGGAGGACACGCTGGCGATTTTGAAACAGGGCGGCTACTCCAGGAATAGGCAAGAAGTGCAGCTTGCTTTTTCATCGGAGCAGATGCGGGAAGTTCGGGCGTTTCTGCCGGAGGAACTGCCATCTCTCGCCGCCGCGAAACTGGAGGAAGCAACACCACAAAACGCCTTCTGCGCTTTTGCTTGCGAGAATGAGGATGTTCTTGTTCTGGCGCAGAAGCAGTATCAGTGCCTAAAAAACTCAGGAGACCCTGCGCCCAAAATTCTCGTGCTGAATCTGGCCAGCGCTACCCGGCCTGGCGGTCAGACTCGGAACGGAGCCAGCGCCCAGGAAGAAGACCTCTGCCGGAGGACATCCCTGCTGCTGTCTCTGGAAAGCGAGGGTGCAAAGCGGTACTACGACTACAACAATGCCAGAAAGACCCGCATGGGGTCGGATGGCGTGCTGCTCTCTCCCAACGTAGAGGTCATCAAGGACGCCTCGTCCGAAGCCCTTGTTCAGCCGTTCCCCATCTCTATTATGAGCTGTGCTGCCCCAATGGTGCGTCTAGGGCTGGAGGGAATGAGTCGGCAGGAGTATGAGGGAATGCTCTACAAGCGCATTCAGGGAATGCTTCTGGTGGCAGCCTCCCAGGGCTATCGCCACCTGATTCTGGGGGCTTTCGGCTGCGGCGTGTACGGGAATGATGCGGCCTTAGTCTCTGATTTGTTTGCCCGTGCCATTAAGGATTTTACCTTTGCCGGAATGGGCAGCGGACAGCTTTTTGCTTCTATTCAGTTTGCCGTCCTCTGCCGTCCGGGGAAGGACTATAATTACCGGGAGTTTTGTCGGAATTTCTCTCACAGCTAAGAAATAAAGGAGGAACAGATGGATATTTCCAAGCAAGTCGTTCAGTTAAAAAGGTCTTTGGATGAAAGCCGGTATACTGTAGCTATCACGGGAGCAGGTATCTCCTTTTCGGCTGGTGGAATGAATTTTGACCACGAAAATGTCGAGGAGCTTCTGCCTTTGGCCTCGGAAGACGTTCTCCGAAACGAACCAGAAAAATATTATAAGCTGCTAGATCATGCTTTTCTCCATTCCATGTTTGCCCACGAGCCGTCCTATGCACATAAGGCACTGAGAAGTCTGGAAATCAACGGGCTTCTACAGGGGATCATCACCACAAATGTAGACTGCATGCACACCATAGCCGGCTCAGAAAATGTTGCGGAGATTCAGGGAAGCCTTCAAGTCAACCGTTGTGTAAAATGCGGGAAGCATTTTGACGACTATCATATTTGGAATCATGGAACGATCCCTAGATGCGACAAGTGTGGCGATGTGATCTGGACATTTCCTTTTTACAGCAATGTTGGGCTTCATGAAGAAAATTTGAAAAGGGCGCAGGAGTGGATCTCCAAAGCGGACCTTATCCTGATTATTGGAGCGAACGGTTCCTATGGCAACGCTTATTTTAATTACAGAAAGCGCAGCGCAAAAATCATTCAGATCAACCCAGGGAGGACAAATTTTGATTCTTATGCCTTGATCAATATCCGCTCAGGTGCAGACGAAGTTTTCCACATGATTGTATGATGTTGTAGTGTGGGTAGATACAAAATGGTCTGCACGTCTATGGCATCTAAAACACTAGCTCCTTGACCCGCCGGGCCTCCCGGCTGGTCCGATCTGCGCTACTCGCCTGTATGCCCACCGACTTGAGCCAGTTGCGCAGCGCGTCAATACAAATGTCTAGCTCGGTGGCAACCTTCCGGCTAGACTGCCCCTTTTCTGTCACCAGCTTGATTGCCTCCTCCTTGAATGCAGCATCATAGCGCAGGGGTGCTTGCCCTTTTTTACTGCCAATCTTTGATCACCATTCTCCTGTTGCTTTAATATTTGCCCCTTGGTTTATGGCAGCCGGCCATAGGCATGGGACATCTCGTTACCTAAGCTGTTAGAATAGGGGAGTAATGGTCTGACTTAAATCTCCAAGGGCTTTTACGCCCGTTAGAAAGTCAGTCAGCTATCTCCTATTCGCAGCGTTCGATTTGTGCAGGTAGGGCCAGGTGGTAGTTCCACAGCGTTTGCGTCACCAAACAGATAGGATCGGCGATGGGTAAAGATGGCTCTGTCCATTGCAATTTTATCAAGCAGGAGATGCACAACATGAACGCAGCAGGTATTGACGTTTCCGGTAGGAAGAGCATGATCGCCGTCCTCTGGCCCTTTTGGGAGGTGGTAATGTGCCCCTTTGAGGTAGGTCACAACACAGAGGGGCTAGTCCATCTGGCCCAGCAGCTCAAGGAACTAGATTGGGAAACCCGCGTGGTGATGGAACACACAGGCCGTTACTACGAACCCGTAGCCAAGATTCTCCACAAAGCCGGCCTGTTTGTCAGTGCGGTGAATCCGCTGCTGATCAAGGAATACGGCGGCAATTCTCTGCGCAAGGTCAAACCGGACAAGGCCGATGCCTCCAAGCTTGCCAGATATGGTCTTGACAACTGGGCTGATCTGTGCGATTATACTCCCATGGATACCATTCGTTATGATTTGAAAACGCTGAACCGTCAGTTCCACCTGGCAGTCAAGCAAAAGACAGCCACGGCAAACAACCTCATCGCATTGCAGGAGCAGTCCTTTCCCGGCATCCGCAAGTGCTTCACCAGCCCTGTGCGGAAGGACGGCGCCCAGAAGCGGGTAGACTTCACGCACGATTTCTGGCACGCGGACTGTGTGCGGGGCGTCAGCAAGAACGCTTTTACCGAGCGATACCGCAAATGGTGCAAACGACATGACTACAAGTTCAAGCAGGATAAGGCTGAGGAGGTTTACACACTTGCCAAATCTGTCGTCGTTCTGATAGCCAAGTCTGAGGTCACAAAGCTCCTTATCCAGGAATCTGCAGACCAGCTCACCAGCATCTCCCGTTCGGCAGAAACCTATCGCGCCGAAATGAACCGCCTGGCCTCCATGCTGCTGGAATATCCGTTTGTCATGCAGATGTACGGATGCGGAGGCTCCACTGGTCCGCAGCTTATGGCCGAAATTGGTGATGTCTGCCGCTTTGCAAGCAAGAAGGTTCTTGCTGCATTTGCCGGAGTTGATCCGGCTCCTAATGCTTTCGGGGATAAGGTTTCGAAAAGCAATAGGACGACAAAGCGGGGGTTCTCCCTATCTCTGAAAGACGCTGTTTAACATCATGAGCGTCTATATTCAAAAGTCTCCGTCGGATGAGCCTGTCTACCAATTCCTTGACCGCAAACGGGCCGAGGGTAAGCCGTATTACGTTTACATGACTGCCGGTGCGAACAAATTCCTGCGCCGCTATTATGGCCAGGTGTGGGACTACCTCAATGGGCTTGAGGCAGATGACAACTGCCCGACGGAAGCGGTTGCTGAAGCTGTGTCAAGCGTTTGACACAGAGGTGGCTTAGCCACCTCTTGTCTACCCACCTGCACAGGCGGGATGGCCTGTCAAGGACGCCATAGGCGCGGCGCAGCCGTTTATCCTTGACTGGACAGCTCGGCGGTGCTACCTACAAATGCTTTCCAGTTTAAGCCAGCGCTCTGCGGCGGCTCTTTTGTGTTGTCCATTTTTCCCACCTCACCTGTCTCAAATATTTTCTTGCTCAAGCCCATTTGGGGCTTGACTTTTTGTTTGTAGGCTTTCCTTTTGTGTCTAAGCTTGCTGCCATATCCTTGGAGCTCCTTTCGGCTTCTTGAATGTTGTTTACAATACCTGCATTCTACCAGATCTGGAACCCCAAGGAAAACGAAGCAATCTGCCCCCTTTTTTATTTTATGGCTATCCAATTAGAGCATATCGATAAAAAGGCTTGGAGGAAGCGCAAGCGTTCAAAAGGCGTGCAAATAATTGATCCAGCCAATTCCGGCGGTTAAATCGGTAGCAAAATTCATCAAGAAATGCCTGTAAATGAGTATCATCCAGGCCATGATAGGTGCCGTTGATAAAGGCTTTGGCATTGGACACAAGCATATGTAGCCACTTTAAATGATCTGGATTCACTCTTGGATTGAAGATTTCCGATTCCAGGCGATAGCCTTCCCTGGCCAGCTTGTTGTAGGCGGAGAGCCCATCGCTGCATAGCAGGGAGCCTGGAACAATACAGCTTTTGGCGAACTCTACAAGCGTATCCCCGTCAACGGTGTCGCTTACCTTTGCCCGCAAGTAGCCCGGATGCCCCTTTTCATCCAGCGATACGCCAAATACCACCGGTATTTTGTCGGTTCCACGCCCACACTTACCGCCCACGTGGGCACCGCCGAAAAAAGAGTCATCCACCTCTACGGTTCTACTCAGCAGGTATAGGCTGTCCCGATCTCCCATCGCTTTGCGAATTTTATGCGACATTGTCCAAGCGGTATCATAGGCAACCTTCAGTTCCCGCTTCAGTCTCAGTGCCGAGCATCCCCGCTTGTCCTGCCCCATCAAATAGATCGCCAGAAACCATTTGGTCAGTGGCGTGCGGGTTTTCTCCATCACCGTCCCAGCCGTGACCGATGTTTGATGGTTGCAATGCCGACATTGCAGTTTATTGCGCGCTTTTATCTGGTATGGTCTATCCGCTGCGCCGCATTTTGGGCAGGTGAACCCTTCTGCCCACCGCATTTGATAAAGGTATTCCCGACAGGCTTCTTCCGTCCCGAACCGTTCCATGAATTTCAGCAAATTCATGCTCTCCTGCTGTGCCATGCACTCATCCCTATCCCTTTTTCTTTCTATTTTACCACATTATGTTCTGCTTGGATAGTCATTTTTTATTTTGCCAACGAAAATTTTACACTAGCGCGACCTCCACACCGACCTACAAATCCTCCTAGGACAAGTCGGCAACTGGGCTGTACACGGCGGCGACTATGAAGGACAAAATCAGCACCTTCCCCAAGACTGCGGGACTGCTGGTGTTCCGTGGCACAAGCACCTCAAATATTACCCATGTTGGCGTTTACGGCGGGGACGGTTATGTCTATGAAGCGAAGAACCATGCCAGCGGTGTCTGCAAGACCGCTTACAAGCAGTCTGACTGGAATTACTGGGCGCAGTGTTCCTATATCGCTGATGATACGGCGGCTGATGCGACTTCTCTGGCGGTGCAGACTACAGCGGCGGACGAGAAAGCCATATGGGATTACCTCTACGGCAAAATTGGCAACGCCTATGGTGTGGCAGGGCTGATGGGCAACCTCTATGCGGAGTCGGCGCTCATCGCCAATAACCTCCAGAACGCCTACAATACCAAGCTGGGAATGACGGATAAGGAGTACACGGACGCTGTGGACAACGGCACCTATACCGCCTTCTCTTCGGATTCCGCCGGATACGGCCTGGCGCAGTGGACTTATTCCACGAGAAAAAAAGCCCTGCTGGAGTATGCCGTGGCACAGAAAGCCTCTGTGGGCAACCTCTCCATGCAACTGGCGTTTCTCTACAAGGAGATGTCCGAGAGCTATGGGGCTGTGCTGGACACGCTGAAGAATGTCACCTCCGTCCTCCAGGCATCCAATATCGTACTGACCAAGTACGAAATACCCGCCGATACGGGGACTTCGGTGCAGACGAAACGCGCCGGTTACGGACAGACCTATTATGATAAATATGCAGGGATAAGCTCCTCTGCATCCTCCGGCTCGACCAGCACTTCCACTGTGACGGAGCAGACGGCAACCGACCCGGCGAAGTCCTTCAACAAGAGTCTCGTCGGTACCTACAAGACCACGGCGAACCTCTACATGAGGAACGGCACCGGTCAGGGCAAATCCGCGATGGTGGTGCTGCCGAAGGGGACGAGCGTGAAGAACTACGGCTACTACACATCTGCAAGCGGCGTGAAGTGGCTCTACGTTCAGATCACCTACAACAATGTCAAATATACCGGCTTCTGCTGCGGGACGTATCTCAAAAAGCAGTAAGCCACACAAGAGTAATGCCTGCTGGGGATTGATTTCCCTGGCAGGCGTTATTTTTTTGCTCAAACACCCCATCAAAATGGCCTCCAAATGTCCATATGTTGAGGAGGTGCTTTGGTATGACATCAGAACAAGAAATCCAAGTAACAGGTCTGCGTGAACAAGGTTACGGTTATGCCACCATCGCCAAGTCAACAGGACTTACTAAAAATGCTGTTGTCGCATTTTGTCGAAAGAAGGGGCTGACAGGCTGCAAAGCCGCAAATAGTCGTGTAGATATTCCATCAGACCGCTGCCTGCAATGCGGAAAACCCATTGAACAGAAAACAGGAAGAAAACGCATAAAATTCTGCTCTCCTGAGTGCCGCACGGCATGGTGGAACAGTCACCCGGAGGCTGTGAACCGTAAGGCTGTCTATTCCTTCGTATGTGCAGGGTGTGGGAAATCCTTCACGGTATACGGCAATGCCCATCGGAAATACTGCTGCCACGAATACTATATCCGTGACCGATACAAAGGCGGTGGTAGCGATGAATGAGAAAGAATTCAGCGCAGAGGTTCGCTATCAATCCGCCATATCCGTGGTAAAAAGTTTGTTCCGACAGGGGCTTCTGACCGCCAAGGAGTACGCTGAAATTGATACAAAACTGCTCGAAAAATATGCGCCATCTTTGGGTACATTATTCTCCGAAAATGACTTGATAACCGGCGAGTTTAGAGCGATATATAGTAGCGGAAAGGAGTGATTTTATGCGTAAAATCAGCAAAATAGAGCCGGTTGTCCCGGTGCTGCCTGTCCGCAAAAAGGTCGCTGCTTATGCCCGTGTTTCAAAGGATACCGAGCGACTGGCACATTCGCTGTCAGCACAGATAAGCTACTACAGCGGACTGATTCAGAAGAACCCCGAATGGGAATATGTCGGCGTATATGCGGATTACGGAATAACGGGGACATCCGCTGATGGGCGGCCGGAATTTATGCGGATGCTGAAGGACTGCGAGGATGGAAAAATCAATATTGTCCTCACGAAATCCATCTCTCGTTTCGCAAGGAACACGGTTGACCTGCTGGAGACGGTACGGCATCTAAAGGAACTGGGTATTGAGGTCAGGTTCGAAAAAGAACATATCAATTCGCTTTCGGAGGACGAGGAGCTTATGCTTTCCCTGCTTGTATCCTTTGCCCAGGAAGAAAGCCGTTCTATTTCGGACAACTGTAAATGGGGCATTCGTAAGCGTTTCGAATCCGGCGAAATCGGTACGGCAAATAAACATATCCTCGGCTACCGTTATGATGAGGAACAGCGAAAATATATCATCATCCCGGAAGAAGCAGTTATCGTCCGCAGGATGTTCGAGCTTTATATTGACGGCGTTTCTTTGCAGGGAATCTGCGATGACCTAAATGACAGCGGGTACCGAACCATCAACGGCTGCTTATTCCAAGAGGCATCGCTGATGGTTATGATTCGCAATGAAGCCTATGCCGGAGATACCTTGCGGCAGAAAAGCTACATGGCAGACCCCATCACGAAGAACAAGGTAAAGAATAAAGGCGAATTTCCAAAATACTATATGCCCGATACCCACGAAGCTATCATCGACCGTGCCACCTATGCAAAGGTACAGGATGAAATAGCTCAGCGTGCATCTCTTCTGAACCCGACCTACTACTTCACCAAAAAAATCAAGTGTGGCATCTGTGGAATGCCTTACACCAGAAAAATCAGCAAAATAAAAGGCAAGAAATTTGTTCACTGGATTTGCCGGACGAAAAAAGAGCCAGGAGTAACCTGCACCAGCATTAATTTCAGCGAAGCAGAGCTTAAACACATATGTGCCAAGGTTCTCGACACAGGCGACTTTTCAGAAGATGAATTCAATCGTCGAGTGTTGGAATTGACAGTTCTGGAGAACGGCAGCATCGAATTTCACATGATTGGCGGGGAGAAAACGCTGTGGGAAAATCTCCGCATCAACGAAAGTCGCCATATTCCCACGGTGACCGACTGCTTCAAAGGGAAACTGCTCTGCGGAGACTGCGGTTTGGAATACCACCGGGTGGTTGGCGCAGGTAAGTGGGTGTACTGGTACTGCATCGGGAAGAAACGCAAAGGGATATCCTGCTCCAATCGGAACTACGCTGACTACCAGTTACGGAACATCTCCGCATGGGCGCTGGGGCTTTCCGAATTTGACGAAACAGAATTTGATAAGCATATAGAGAAAATCACGGTACAGTTGGATGGTAATCTGCTGTACTGTTTTTATGACGGGAGGACAGTTCTATGGGAAAGGTAATCACGATTCCGGCAACGATAAGCAAGTACACCGCTACGCCTATCAATGCCGTAAAAAAACGCAAGGTTGCCGCTTACGCCCGTGTCAGTACAGACCACGAGGAGCAGCTGTCAAGCTATGAGGCACAGGTCGATTACTACACAAATTATATTAAAAACAGAGATGACTGGGAGTTCGTTTGTGTGTACGCAGATGAAGGAATAACCGGCTGTAACACAAAAAAGCGAGACGGGTTTAATACGATGGTTTCGGATGCGCTTGCCGGAAAAATCGATATGTAGACCGAGAAATTGATACAAGGGTATGAAAAATTAAAATGTGCAGTTTTGCGGTGACTAAATACCTTGCGGTGACTATATAAATTATAGAAAAAACATCTCATGCCGGAGTGATAGGCTGCTCCAAAACGAGGTGTCGTTTTATGTTGTCAGGCTTTGACTTCCATGCCGTTTTTGAAGGTCACTCGAACATCGTCCTCACCGTAGACGGTTATGAAATCCACCAGCCCACACCAGGCATTTTGCTCGAATTCAGTGATTGAGTTTTCCTGCCCTGAGAGAGTGTCCAGAAATTCCTCGATTGATGCCCGTCTGATCTGTTTGTCGCTTATCTGTTCGTTTATGGTGTCCAGCTTTGTTTTGGTTTCTTCATACCGAGCAGTCAGGGCATCGTAACGGTCCTGATATTCTGTCTGGTCGAGGGCTACGTGGGCATTCTCATAGATGATTTTTTGTACGGCATCTGCAAGCATCTGGACATCCTGCAGGAGCTGGTCACGCTCTGATTCCAGCACCGAGGTATCAAAGGTCGGCATCAGGGATTCAGTTACATCGGCAATAACCTCATCCTTCTGGACAATCAGTGTATTCAAAGCCGAAATAAAATATTCCTTTACATTCTCATCTGTCAGATATGGTGTCGGGCATTTTTCTTCACCATCGAATTTGTGATTGCACTGCCAGATGGTCTTGCGGTATTTGCTGTTGGAGTGCCATATCTTCGAGCCGTACCAACTGCCGCAGTGACCGCATTTTTATTCTGCCTGAGAAGAGGTGCGTTCCGCTGTGCCTGCCGTTTTTGCTGCGCCTTTCCATTTCAAGCTGTACCATTTCATGAACCTTTGGAGAGATGATGGCAGGATGGTTGCCTTCCACATAATACTGCGGCACTTCGCCTTCGTTGACTTTCTTTTTCTTGGTGAGAAAGTCCGTGGTGAATACCTTCTGCAGCAGAGCGTCGCCTTTGTATTTTTCGTTCGTGAGTATGCTTTTTACAATGGTATCTCTCCATTTCGGCTTGCCGCCAGGAGAAGGGATGCCCTCGCTGGTGAGCTGCTTTGCAATGAGGTAGGGTGTCATGCCCTCAAGAAACATAGCGTAAATCCTGCGGACAATGACCGCCTCATCCTCATTTATTATAAGGTTCCCATCTGGTCCCCTGTCGTAGCCGAGAAACCGTTTGAACGGCACACTCACTTTGCCATCTGCAAAACGCTTTCTCTGTCCCCATGTGCAGTTCTCTGAGATGGAGCGTGATTCCTCCTGCGCCAGCGAGGACATGATGGTGAGCAGCAGTTTGCCATTACCATCAAAGGTCCATATGGCCTCCTTCTCGAAGTAAACTTCAATGCCATTTTCCTTCAGCTTTCGGATAGTGGCCAGGCTGTCTACCGTGTTTCTGGCGAATCTGCTCACCGATTTTGTTATGATGAGATCGATTTTTCCGGCAAGCGCATCCGAAACCATCGTATTAAACCCGTCTCGCTTTTTTGTGTTACAGCCGGTTATTCCTTCATCTGCGTACACACAAACGAACTCCCAGTCATCTCTGTTTTTAATATAATTTGTGTAGTAATCGACCTGTGCCTCGTAGCTGGTCAGCTGTTCCTCATGGTCAGTGGACACACGGGCATAGGCTGCAACTCTGCGTTTTTTCTTACTGTTAATCGGCGCAGCCGTGTACCGGCTGATTGTCGCCGGAATTGTCGTTACCTGCTTTGCCATTTACTGCTCCCTCCTGATATATTTTCTTTTGCCTTTGATGTACTGCCTTTTTTCCGTATGCCCGTCCCTGAAATGAAATGTGAGCATATCGCCTGCCGCCGAAATGTATGAAAGGCGCTGCGTCATGATGTCAGCATCAAATTCTTCTGTTCCAAGAACCTCCGCGATGATTACCTTCAGCTTTTCGTCTTTCATAGGGATGGGTCTTGGAATATCCTCATGGATGCCCATTTCCGCAATACGCTTATTGTGCTTATGGCACTCCCATGATAGATTTAACGAGCCGTCTGCGTGATAGCGTTTTTTGGCGGCAAGGTTTTCGCCGCACCCCTCGCACTTGATAAAAATCGACAGGTCATAGTGCAGATACTTCATGGTGGTGCGGGACTTGTAGATTTCAGCGTGGCGTTTTCTGTCCTCGTCTGTCCATTGCGCTTTTCGCTTCTGGCGGTCGGATTTTGTAATTTCACTGCCGCCGTGATAGAAGTAGCTCGCCTTTCCCGCTATGCCGTTTTCTATCTCAACACCGTAACGCTGTACAATCTCAGCTTGTGCGGCATCAAAGATATCCTGGCTTATGATAGCCGGATGCGTTTCTTCCGAATAGTACATCGGAAGCTCACCGTTGTTTTTCACTAATTTCTTTACTCCGTTATCATCCACATAATATTTCTGGAGCAGGGAGTTGCCCGTGTATTTCTCGTTTCGGATAATTTCGCCGACCACCGCCCCGGAAAAAGGCTTTCCCGTGTAGGACTTACGCCCCTCTGCATTTACCTTTTCGGCAACCTTATAAAAAGATAAGCCGCTCAGATACAGTTCATAAATCCTGCGGACGGTTTCCGCTTCCTCCGGTTCGATTTCGTACTGACCGTTAGCAGCGCGGTATCCGAGGATTTTAGCCGGTCTCAGCCTGCCGTCCATAAACCTTTTGCGGATGCCCCACTTACAGTTCTCTGAAATACTGCGGCTTTCTTCCTGCGCAAATGACGCAAGGATGGAGAGCATCAGTTCCCCATCCCCGCTCATAGAGTTGATGTGTTCTTTCTCGAACCGCACCTCCACGCCGATGTCCTTTAAATGCCGTACCGTCTCCAGCAGGTCTACGGTATTCCTGGCGAATCTCGATATTGATTTACAGAGGACGATATCGATTTTTCCATTTTCACAGTCCCTGACAAGGCGCTGGAATTCCGCCCTATGCTTTGTGCTTGTCCCTGTGACAAAACTGTCGGCGTACACTCCGGCATACTCCCATTCGGGATTTTTCTGTATCAGGCTGCTGTAGTAGCTTATCTGAGCCGAAAGCGAATGGTTCAGCCGTTCCGTTTCCATAGAAACTCTGGCATAGGCGGCGACCTTTTTCCTTGCCGCAATTGCGGGCGTGGTCTGCTCGATTTTCGTAATTTTAGCCATGAAATCACGCTCCTTTCCGCTACTATACATCACTCTAAAAGCCCCTTAAGTCAAGCGGGCGTCCGAAAATAATGTGCCGAAAACGGGGCGGTATTTCTCAAGGAATATTATATCAATCTGACGATACTCCTGTTCATTTATGATGCCGTTTTCCAGCATTCGCATGACCATGCTCATGGTCGCTTGGTACAGCTTTTCATTCTTCATCTGTTCTTCACTCATTGCCGCCGCCTCCCAACCGATGCTCGATGTAGCACTCATGACAACAATACTTCCTGGCAGCACTGCCATAAACTGAGAAGGTCTTTCCGCAGTTTGCGCAGATGACCTCACGCATCGCTCTGCGGTCAACCCGGTCGAGATGGGCATTCCACCACTTGTTCCGGCACTTATCCGAGCAGAACTTCTTCTCTTTGCGTCCTGGGTTCTGCCTGACGGGAACACCACAGCACAGACATTTGTGTTCAGTAGTATCTTGCTGAACCGGCTCCGGCTGCTGTGCATTTCTGCGGCAGAACGATTTCACTGTATTTTCCGAAATCCCAACCTTGCGGGCAATGGAGCCATAGCCCATGCCTTCTGCGCGGAGAGAGGATATCATCATTTTCTGTTCATTGGTCATCACAGTCCCTCCAATCGTTAAGGGATATATCCCTCTACTTCTGAAAGGACAGAAATGCGATTTTTCAGCGGACAAAAAAAAATAACGCCTGCCAGGGAAATCAATCCCCAGCAGGTGTCCATAAATATCATTTTTTAATTATTAGCAAGAAGTTTTTCTACTTGGTCTTTGCGCTCAAACAGAACACATCCACCAGCGTGATCCTCCATCAATACGTCCCCGTCTTGCAGTGCTGTAAATAGCTTGGAGTGCAGTGCTTCTCTAACAGACGTATCTCGAACACTTATGTCAGAATAAGGAGAGAATGGGCATGGCTCAGCGCCGCCGTGGGAATTAATGTGGAAAAACCCTCTTCCCGCAGCAAGGCATCCACCAGAGCTTTTCTCATCACCGGGGAAAGAGATGAACAGCATCTCAGGATACTGTTCCCGCAGTTCCATGAGCTTGTTTTTCAGAAATTCTCTTTCCTCATCTTGTGGTGCCAATTCAGTGCTGTCTTCGATGATGGGCACAAACTCAACATAAATCACAACCTTGCAGCCCCGCTCTTGGAGAACGGAAATAAAGCTGTCAGAAACTACTTCGTTCAGGTTAGAAGTCGTAACTATAACCGATGCTCCAAAAATCAGATGATTATCCTTTATCTTGTCCATTGCACGAATCAGGCTCTTATAGATTCCCGCTCCCCGGCGCTCATCCGTTTTCTTTTCATCACCCTCAATGCTGAAAACAGGAACCAGATTCCGAGATTTATCAAAAAGTTGTATGTAGCTGTCATTCAGCAAGGTTCCGTTTGTGAAAACAGGAAATAGGATTTCTGGGATTTGCACTGCCTTCTCCAGAATATCACGGCGCATCATAGGCTCTCCGCCTGCAAGGAGAATAAAACCAATTCCTAAATCACATGCCTCTCTGAAAATAGCATCCCATTCGTCTGCGGAAAGCTTGGCATACGCTTTTCCATCAGAGCAGATGTGGTTTCCCAATGCATAGCAGCCCGCGCAGTGCAGATTGCAGCTGCTTGTAATGCTGGCAATCAGAAATGGAGGGATGTGTTCCCCCTGTTCTTCCAGCTGGGCGCGTCGTTTGGATGACTTTCGACTTGCCAGTGCGTAACGCGCCATAAAAGCACTTTCCTTCGGGTCTTTCAGTGTTGCTCTAATGGCACCTTTGACGATATTTTCTACACCGCCCGTCATGTATTCTCCAAGATTGAATTCCTTTTCAGCCATTCCGTCTTACTTCCTTTCCGTTATTTCTGCTGCAAATTTCCTTGTAGCTTTCAGGTCATCCTGATTCGGGCGGCCTTTGTGAAGTGCTGTAAACTCCCCACGACAATAAAAGTTTTTGCTCTCTACTGGGATGCCTTTGTCCTGGAGCTTCTTCTGAATTTGCGGAAACGCACGTTCCGCAAGTGCAGAGGTAGAGAAAACGACGACTTTGCCGATCTTGCTTTTGTCCAGTGTCTGAATATACGCCTTGACTTCAGAACTAATGCCGCCCCAATATACAGACGCTCCTAAGAACAGAATGTCAATGTTGCCATCTATCGGCGCAGTAATCTGTTCGGCTTGGCAACCGACCGTCCCTTGCAATTTCGTCTGCCAGTTTTTTCGTATTTCCTGATTTTGAAAAGTAGCGCACCGCTACCTTTGATTTTTCCATAGCGAATTCCTCCAATTCTGCAGGAAGTTTAAGAAGCATCCATATTCTCGCTCTGAAAAAAGGCTTTACTCTTAAATCGCTACCTGCTATGATATAATTATAGGCATGGGAGATACCCATGTCAACTACGCATTTTTTATGGAGTAGGTACTAAAAAACTTATCTAAGGAGGAAATCGCGATGGCGAATGAACATATCTGTCCTTGTACCGTAGGGTGCCCTTTGCAAAAAGCGATAAGTGCAATAAGCGGAAGATGGAAAATGTCTATTTTATGTTCACTGTCAAATGACGGCGCGACCAGATACAATGACATAAAGCGTAAAATGGGGAGCATTTCTAATGCGATGCTTGCCAAGTCTCTAAAAGAACTTGAGGATGATGGCCTTGTAAAGAGAACGGAATACTTGGAAGTGCCAATTCGTGTAGAATATGAAATCACAGATTCCGTTCGTTCTTTGATTCCGATTCTTACGGAGCTTGCCGTATGGGGAAGCAATCTGGAAAATCAGAACATAGCAAGTGAAGAATAGATGCTGAAACCAATGCTACAGAAACATTAAAAATAATCCTCGAATTGCAATAGCAAGTTGCAATAGTTTTATCAGTGATGCTCGTTGGCAGATGCGTTTGGGTTTCACGGAGGGAGGGCGTAGCCCGACCGGAGAGAAGCCCAAACGTGCGGCTACTCAGGCGGCGTAAATGCGATCCAGTTCCTGCTCGAACAGTTCCTCCGGCGTCCGTTAGCCAAGGATTTTTCTCGGCAGCGCATTGATACGGTCGGCAAAGAATTGAATATCCTCTTCACTATAGTCTGCAATACTCTTGCCTTTTGAAATAAACCGCCGAAGCATCCTGTTGTGGCACTCGTTCGTGCCTCGCTCCCAGGAGGAATATGGATGCGCAAAGTACACCTTTACGTCAGCTTTTTTCAATTCGAACAATCTGGTAAACTCTGAGCCGTTGTCAGCAGTAATGGTTTGGAATACTTTTGAGAAGTGCTCACCGTATTCTGCTTTCAATTTTTCCATAGCTTCCATCATGGCATCTGCGGAGTGATTTTGGAGCTTCAGCAAGATAGATACCCGCAGTTTCCTCTCTGTTAGGGTCATAACGCAGGGTTCCTCGGTCGTCTTTTTTCCAAGCACAGAATCAATCTCCCAGTTTCCAAAATCCTTTCTGCTTTCTACACATTCCTCCCGCAAATCAATACTGTCACCCAGCTTTTTCTTATTTTCACGAACTTTTCACTTCTTTGTGTTCCGGCTCACCTTTTCTGGCAGATCAATGTTTTTCAGGGAAATCACTCCCAAATCAACATAATTGTAGAGCGTTTTGGTACACACCATTTCTTCCCACTGGAACAGGCCAGACTTCAAAGCATGACCCCAGCAGGCGTCCAACGACCAGCCTTCTTCTCGAACCATTTTTTCCACATACTGAAGGAATGGCACTATCTCCAGGCAGCGGTACTTCCGAGTACTGCTGTAACGATTCTCCTTGTACTTTTTTTCGCCGGCTTTAGCCTTGTACCGGGAGACCTTCCCGCCATATAGAAGTACTGTCCCACGCTGGATCTCATTCTTGATGGTGTTGTACGGTCGGCCCAAATGCTTTGCAATCTTGTACTTGCTCCAGCCGTCCCGCAAATGCACCTCAATATCGTGTCGTTCTTCTGAACTTATAGCAACGATCAAAATTACTAGCAGTAGTTTGACGCTCGGAACCACCCCATGACATCATCCTGCGTAACCAGGGCGAGGGCATCCGCCACAGCGGCAGGCAGCGCGTCCCTTACACGAACCTTCCATTTGCGAAGACAGGCTTTCATCTTTGACCACATCTTTTTAACGGTAACAACGTACGACGCTTCATATTCTCAATAATAGGATTCTCGTAGGGGATACGATGAAGTATTCCCTATGAACGAAAATGAACCATCCTCATAGGTCGTAAAAGATGCATTCTCACTTGCGGAATTGACAAAAATACTGCTGGAATTTTCTTTCGCAAAAGTTTGTATGCCAGATGCGAAAGCACATACACCTGTAATAATCAACGCCGTACAAATGCATATTATTTTTCTTGTTTTCATAAAATCAGATCCTTTCTTAATCTTATTTTATAAATCGTCATACCAGATAACTATTGTT
>Ga0192242_10299_pt1 | contig 21201 bp, 16 predicted proteins | sample Koala_Koa27_J3_FD_131235 | JGI IMG/M metagenome (GOLD analysis project Ga0192242, IMG submission 131235) | Enriched cells from koala feces incubated with labeled cellulose particles, San Francisco Zoo, California, United States - Koala_Koa2-7_J3 ...
CGGCGGCGAGATATACAACTGCGCCAACCTCGGAGATGTCTCCGTCTCGGCGGATGCGACTGCAGACCACCAGTCCAGCAACGCGGGCGGCATCGTGGGAAAGACCTCGAACAGCGGTATTCTGGCGATAGGCAGCTGCGCCAATAGCGGACTTGTCACCCTCACCGTCAGCGGTGATGTCAACTCATTCCACGGCGGCGTGCTCGGTGGCGAAGGAAATGCTGCCACAATAGAAAACTGCGCCTGGCTGAAGGGAACGGCTGAATATGGCGTCGGCAGCGATAAGAATAACACGAAAACGAAAATGCTTGACGAGAACGCGATGAAAAATGCCGTCACCACCCTCACCGCGCAGACCGCCGAGCGCCGCATCACCGCCAACGGCGGATCGACGACGATCATGTTCATCACCCTCCCCGGAACTCCGGTAACGTATGGCAACAATGTTAGAAATTCGAGGGCAAGTACCAAAAGCGATATCATCACCATCGGCAAGAGCGAGATCGACAGCAGCGGCAAGATAACGGTCACCGCCAAGAACAAGACTGGAGATGCCGCCGTTGCGCTCTCCGCCGACCTCTATATGAGCGACTTCAACCACGGCGATATTATTATTCCTACGCCCCCGCTCACATATTCCTTCACACGCACCATCGAGGTTGTGGAACCCATCTACGTCACCGGCGTGCAGATAACATCGAGCAAGGACATCACACTCGAAGGCGCCGACCGTACCGAGCAACTCTCGGCCCACGTGCTGCCGGAAAACGCCGTGAACCAGGGAATCGTCTGGAAAAGCAGCTCCCCCGACATCGCCGAAGTAGACAAGAACGGCAGAGTGACCTCAAAGGGGGAAGGCAGCGCCACTATATGGGCCATCGCCTCCGAGAACGAAAACATCTCCGACGACTGTACTGTGACCGTAATTCCTGTGCCCGTCAACGGTGTGCGGATATCGAGCACGGACATCAAACTTGATCTCTCCGTACGTACGGCGCAGCTCTCGGCCCACGTGCTGCCGGAAAACGCCAAGAATAAAGCAATCATCTGGAACACCAGTAGTGCCGACGTCGCCGTGGTCGACCCGTACGGCAAAGTTACCAAAAAGGGCCCCGGCAGCGCCACTATAAGGGCCGCCGCCGCAGAGAGCCCGGACGTCTTCTACGCCGACTGCAATGTGAGCGTCACTGAAGCGGAGATGATAGGAGTCCGTATTTTTGCAAAGGACGGCAAAACAACCCCATATGTCGGAGAAGAGCTCAACGTAAATATTATATTCGCCCCTAGATTCCCCACAAATACGGAGCTTACGTGGACGATAGACGACCCCTCCGTCCTCTCGCTTGATAAAGTGGTGGAGACGGACACCGGCGAAATAGCGATCTTCAAAACGCTCAAAGCCGGCCCGGCTTCCATCAAAGCCCGGTCTGTGGATAATAGCAGCGTCAGCAGCAATAATCTTGATATCACCGTGCTTAAACCGACGGTCTGGGTCACCGGCATTAAGCTTTCAAAAGAGGCAGTGCAGCTGAATTCGGGAGAGCACGAGAAACTCACCGCCACCATCTATCCGGCAGAGGCCAGCGACAAAAGAGTCGAATGGAAGAGCAGCGACGAAAAGATCGCCAGCGTCAGCGAAAATGGCGAGGTCGTCGCCCACAACCCCGGCGAGACCGTCGTTACCGCCACCGCCCTCGGCACGAAAGAGGGTACGGTCGTCTCAGCAGACTGCCTCGTCACCGTAACCGCTCCCACCGTGCCGGTGGAGTCGGTGAAGATATCCCCCGAGGGCACGACGCTGAAGATCGGCGATACCCTCCGGTTCACCGCAAACATACTGCCGGCCAACGCCGATTATAAGGGCGTCACCTGGAAGAGCAGCGACGAAAAGATCGCAGCAGTGGACGCCAACGGCGGAGTGACCGCCCTCGCTGTCGGCTTCGCCACCATCACCGTCACGACCGACGACGGTTTGAAGACCGCCGAGGCCACCGTCTCCGTCAACAAGGTCTACAGCAGCGGCAGCGGCTGCGCCGCGGGCGTAGGCGCGCTGGCGCTCTTCGCGCTGATACCGCTCTGGATGAGAAGAAGGAAAAGGTAATAAGAGAGGCAAAGAAAGAAAAGTAACAGGCAAAAAACGATACAAGGGCGCGGGCGAAAGGCCCGCGCCCCTTATCATAGGCGCAGTCCGCAGCGCCCCAACCACTCCCGAAAGACGCCGGTCCCCAGGTCAAGCCCGGGGAGGCGGGCTAAAACAAACCGCTATTTATATATTGGCAGGAAAAGAATAAATTACGGTTTAGCCTTTGACTTTGCCTTTAAAGGCGCCCTCTGTGAGGCGGCCAGGGAGCCGAAATCCTTGATTTCGTGCGATTCGGCTGGTAGTTACATCAGAGCTGGCTCGGCGGTGTTTTTTCGCCGAGACTGAGGGAGAGTTGACCTTAGGTTCTTCCGCGGCTTTTGCCGCGGACTCTGTATGGCGCGGTTTCCGCGCCATACAGAGCAACACTCCTTCCGTCTCGCCGCAAAAACGGCGGCGATCCACCTCTGATGTAACTACCAGCCGAATCGCACGAATCAGAAGAGCTCTGATTTGGCTCCCTGGCCGCCTCGGAGAGGGAGGCTGTAAGAGCAAAGTCAAAAGCTAAACCGCAATTTATCTTTCAGCCTCACGAATTTATCCCGACATATGTCCCTGTCGAACACCGGCGCGAGGCGGTAACGTCTGCTGCTACCGTCGAAATGTTATGCAGAGGCGCCAAGATGGGGAGAGACGAAACCTCCTGGTTCGAGCGGCAGCATGCTATGACCAACACAGATACTTTGTTAAAATATGGTAAAAAGGGGTAATAATTATAGGCAGCGGTATAAACTGAATAGGTCTACGGAAAGAATCAGGCCGCGAAGAATGTAAAGGGGAGTGAATAGTTAATGAATTATATATGTTCCCGCTGCGGGAAAAAGAGCGATACGGCGACGCTTAAAGCCGGATGCGAATGCGGCGGCCTCTGGAAGCTCGACTACAGGCCGCCGAAATTCGACCTCGCGGAGGTCGACCACGGAGAATGGAGTCTGTTCCGCTACTGCGCCTTCATGCCGCCCGAGGGCGAAGCGTGGCGCGATATCACGCTCGGAGAGGGCATGACGCCCGTTACGCGCTTTAACGACGACATTCTCCTGAAGATGGATTACGAGATGCCGACGCTGTCATTCAAGGACCGCGGCGCGGCGGTTCTCATCTCCCACTGCAGGGCCATTGGAGTGAAGCATGTCGTACAGGATTCAAGCGGGAACGCGGGAAACAGCGTCGCCGCCTACGCCGCCAGAGCGGGCATCTCCTGCGAGATATTCGTCCCCGAGGGTACCTCGCCGAAAAAGATCGCGATGATACGCGCCCACGGAGCGACCTGTACGATCGTCCCCGGCTCGCGCGACCACTGCGCCGCTATCTGCCGGGAGAAGGCTTTGCAGGAGGGAAACTATTATGCGAGCCATGTCTATAATCCATTCTTTTACGAGGGCACCAAGACATATATATACGAGGTCTATGAACAGCTGGGGAGGATCCCCGCGAATATCATCGTCCCCGTGGGAAACGGCACGCTATTCCTCGGCGTCATGAAGGGGCTGGAGGAGTTGGCGGAGGCCGGGCTTATCGAGAGGTTCCCGCAGGTGATCGCCGTGCAGAGCGAACGCTGCGCGCCGCTGCTGGAAGCAGTAAAAAATTCACTGCGCGAACCGGCGAAGGTGTCGCCGCAAAAAACGCTCGCGGAGGGAATAGCGATCGGCGAGCCGATGCGCGGCAGGGAGATACTCGAATATGTCTACCGTCACGGGGTAAAGATGGTTCCCGCGCCGGAGGAAAAGATACTGGAGGCGCGGGGGCTGCTCGCCGCCAAGGGTATCTACTGCGAGCACACCACCGCCGCGAACCTCGCGGGCTATATGGCCTGCGCTGAAATGTACGGCGCTCCCCGGGACTGCCTTATCCCGATCTGTGGCGCGGGGCTGAAATCTGACCATTAAAAATTCCCTATTCCGCCGCCTGAGAGGAAGGACGGCCGAAGAGGGGGCATGGTTGAATTTCAATATGCCGCTGTATCGAGGCCGGATAAGAAGAGCCGGAGAGATATAAAAACAAAAGGGGAAGATCCTCATGTCAGAGATCTTCCCCCTCTGTGCGGTTTATGGCCGGCATGGTAGCCATAAAACTTTATCAACTGCCGCCGTGCGGCGGACGGTCAATTTCTTAAAATTTAGCGAAGCGCGCTCCAAATTCCTCGCACTGTTTTATTCCCTCGTCGTCGGGGGTAAGATTGATGATGAGGCCGGTTTCAAATAGCAGGCAGCCGTCGCCGCGCATCCGCCCCTCCCAGTTCCTCATCCATTCGCCGTCGCCCCAGCCGTAGGAGCCGAAGAGCGCCACCTTTTCACCTGCGAGTCCTGACTCTATCGAGGAGAGAAAAGGCTCGAACTCACACTCCTCAAGAACTTCGGCGCCCATAGAGGGGCAGCCAAGGGCGAGCTTTTCATAATCGTTCACGCTTTTACTGCCGAATTCGGAGACGCTGAATACATCCGCCCCGACATTCTCCGAGGATATTCCTCTGGCTATAGCCTTCGCCATCGCCTCGGTATTTCCACCCGCGCTCCAATAGATCACTGCTATTTTACCCATTATTTTTCCGCCTTTCCTTTTACCTGTGGACTCATTTAATTGAAGGAGGGCACCGCCGTCAGCAGCTGCGCCATTTCATGACCGGCCTCTATCTTTTTGCAGAAATAATCCGTACACCTTTTATAGCGTTCAAAGAGCTCCTGGGCTCTATCTCTGTCACTGTAGACCTTCCAGGTGCCGCAGGCCTTACAGCCGCCTCCCCTGTTTTCAATAAAGCCGCGGACATCCTCCAGCGGATAATCGAGAAAGACCCCTATCTCATGGGGAAACTCGCCGCAGAGGGTGAGGCGGCTCTTCAAAACGGCAAGTTTTTCAGCGACGCTGGAACCGGCGGCGTAGCCATATCCCTCAAGGAAACATTCGGCCTCCGGGGTGAACGCCCTGCCGAGCATCTTCTCGCGGTAGACGAGAATCAGGGCGTACCTCTCGCACTGGCAGAGGATTTCCATGCTGATGCCGTAGGGAGCGAGGCGCGAACGCGCGGCGTCTATCAGCCCACCCGCCATATCTTCCTTCGTATGGTGCCACGTAAAGAGATTAGCCGCCTTTATCCCCGCCAAAGTCGGCGCGCAGTGAAAGGCGATAAGCGACTCCAAAGAGTTTTTCACCATAAGCCACACATCCCTTCATCCGCATTTGTTAGCACTAGCTAACCAACGTACATATGATACATTAGCACATGCTAACTTGTCAACTTTGAAATTTATCTAATATACTATTTGCAGAACTGAGAAATTACGGACTGTGGGGCGTGGATAGAACATGGAGCTGTTAAGGATAAAGACGGATAAAGACGAAAGATTCCGCGCGGCGATGGAGCTGTACGCGGAAAGCTTCCCGCTGCACGAGCGGCGTACCGCAGAGAGCCAGAGCGCCGCCCTAGCCGATGAGGATTATCATTTCAATCTCATCTTCGACGGTGATATCTTTCTCGGACTGCTTCTCTGCTGGGAGACGAGGGGTTTCGTCTATGTGGAGCACTTCTGCATTCTGCCGGAGCTGAGAGGCAAAAATTATGGCGCGGGGGCGCTGGAATTACTTTCACGCGGCGGCAAAGGCGTGATTTTGGAGATCGACCCACCAGCGGATGATATCTCCGTACGCAGAAAGAACTTTTATGAGAGGGCCGGTTACCGCGCCAATGGCTTTGAACACGTACACCCTCCGTACAGGAGAGGTTTTAACGGACACCGGCTCGTTATAATGTCCTCGCCCGCCCCGCTGTCGGAGGAAGAATATAAAATTTTCGCCCGTTATCTCTCAGAAACGGTGATGAGGGACGAGCCCCGCGGCTGACGTGGCTTATGAAGGACGCCAAGGACAGTACGGATGGTCGGAGGAGACAGATTTAAACGTTAAATTGCGGCTTAACTTTGGTAGGGTAAAAAATAAATAGCGATTTAGCTTCTGCCCTTGTAGCCTCCATCTCTGAGGCGGCCAGAGAGCCAAATCAGAGTTATTCTGATTTGTGCGATTCGGCTGGTAGTTACACCAGAGGTGTCGGCCGCCTGTTTTTTGGCGGCTGACGGAAGGAGTGTTGCTCTGTTTGGCGCGGGAACCACGCCAAACAGAGCCCGCGGCAAAAGCCGCGGGAGAACCGAAGGTCAACTCTCCCTCACCCCGCTTCGCGGGGAGCTCCCTCTGAGAGGGAGCCGAAAATCTGTGCTAAACCGCAATTTATATTATTTCTGGCTCCTGCTGACGCTTTTGCCTATGAAGGACGCCGCCCGCTGAACGCCGGAAACGGCCTCCGCGGGCGGCTGTGTTCCCTACAGCTCAAATGTGCCGACCACAGCCGTGTGGTCGGAGGGTCTGTCCATCGCGCGCAGGGAGCGTTCCACCCTTACGCCCCGGCAAAGGGCGGCGGCGCTATGCGTCCCAAGAATGTGGTCTATACGCCAGCCGATATTCCGCGCCAGCGAATCTTTGACGCGGTAGTCCCAGAAGGTATATTCACCCTCACCTGGCAGATGTTCGCGGAAGATGTCCACCAACCCCCACTCCATCGCCTTTGCGAGCGCCTCCTTCACATCCTGGTGGAAGCAGACATGGTCCTTTTTATTCTTCGGATTCGTCACATCGATGTCGGTCGGCGCGACGTTCAGGTCGCCGAGCCAGACCACCATGTCGGATGGGCTGCACTTTTTTTCCAGCAGCTTCCGCACTCTGCCGATAAAGCGAAGTTTATAGGGATAGTCGGGGTTATCTATCTCCTTGCCCTGTGGAATATAGGTGTTCAGCACCGTGAGACATCCAAAACGAACGCGCGCCACGCGCGCCATCTCCGATTCTTCTCGTCCCTCTTCACCCTCGTCGCACAGTCCGAACTCATATTCATCCGGCTTCGCGCGCGAGACGACGGCGACGCCGTTGTAGCTCTTCATTCCCTTAAATACACAGTGATAGCCCCTCTCCTCGAAGAAGGCCGCGGGAAATTCTTCGTCGCGGCATTTCGTCTCCTGCAGGCAGAGGATATCCGAGGCTCCGTCGGAGGAGAGCCATGTATCAAGGATCGGCAGGCGGCTCTTTACCGAGTTCACGTTAAATGTCGCAATGTCTGTCTTTGGCATTTTCAGCACCTCATATCGGCTATTTTAGAATAATATTATACGGCACGCGGAGCGCCTCAGGAATAGCCTATTTTCATTTGCGGTGGTACTATTACCGCGTATTTGATCATGATTTCGAGGTGCGAAAAAATGTCACAGACGGCGGCGGTCAAGGCAAAAGAATATCTTTCGCGGGACGCCCTTTCCCATATCGACATGCTGGAGGCGATCGACAGGGGCAGAGCGGATATCCTCTATGCGGAGCGCGGCGGCGTGATCCTCATCGAACGGGAGAGCCAAAGCTGCATGATCTCCGTAGACGAGATCAGTATATGCGAAGCGCTGCCCTCTCTCGGCAGTTTTCCGCAGTACGCGGCGCACCAAAGGGACGTGGCGGCATATATCGCGAGGGAGCGGACATTCCCCTATTCATTAACCGTGCGTCAGGCCGCCTATCTGAAGAAGGAACCACCATGCGTTTCAGAGGCCGATATCCGGCCTTTAACGGATGAATTCACGGAAACTGTTTTTCTTAACTACGAGGCGATGGACGATCCGGCGTACATCAGGGAGCTGATCTCCCGCGGGCAGATGTGGGGCATCTTTAAGGACGGCCTCTTGGCGGGCTTCATCGGCGAACACCTCGAGGGCAGCATGGGGCTGCTGGAGGTCCTTCCGGAGCACAGAGGGCGCGGATACGGATACGCGCTGGAATCGTTTCTCATAGGGCGCACGCTGGCACGGGGAAGTATCCCCTTCTGCCAGGTCGTGACCGGCAACCGCCCCTCGCTGGCGCTGCAGAAAAAGCTGGGGATGGCGATTTCTAAAGGAAAGACATACTGGCTGTTTAACTGAAAAACATAACTTTCCACAACAATTACGGAGCGCATGCAAAAAACCGCCGCGAGGGAGCGCGCGCAGTTCCCCGTTTACAAAAATTCCCCGCGCCGCCGGGAGAGGGGCAGCGCGGGGAGGAGAGAATTTTTCACGGATATTTTAGTCCCGTTCAAGCCGCCGGAGCAGTTCTCCGATCATCCTGTAGGACATCTGCTTCACCTTCGGCGGCACGACTGATTCGCGGATAAGGCCGCCGCCAGCTTTTATCTCTTTTACCGCCTCTTCGGTCCACTCCGGAGCTGACAGAGAGCCCTCGTCCAGTAGGCGCGAAGATTTTTCGAGGATCAGCGGTGTCGAGCCGACCGCTCCCGCGACGGCCATCGCCGGCCTAGTTCCACCGGAGAGGCGCAGCGCGAAGTTCACGAGCGGGAAGTCGATCGACGAGCGCACGCTGTATTTCAGAAAACCGCTCTTTTCGCCCTCTGGCGGCAGCGGAATATGGAGCTTCACGAGCAGCGGGCCGCTTTCTTCGGCATATAGACCGTTCGCGGTGCTGTGCTCTGCGATCAGTTTCATAACCGGCACTCTTTCCAGCCGCCCCTCTCTCAAGAGTTCCGCCTCGGCCTCGTAGAGTACTAACGCGGTGGCGGTGTCCGAGTAATATATGGCCCGACAGAACGGCGAGTTCCTGATTTGCAGGCAGACATCGCCGCCCGCCTTGAAGCACTTCGGCAGCGAACTGCGCCATGAAGCGGACTGATTGAAAAATATGCAGCGCCTGTCCTGCATAAGATTGCCGCCGATCGTACCGACGTTTCTTATCTGTAACGAGGCGGTCTTTTCGGCGCTTTGCGCGAGCGCGGGAAGGTATTGCAGGACCGCGGCGTTTTCGGCGACCTCCGTGAGCGTCGCCGCCGCGCCGACCGATATCTCTTTTTCATCAAGGCTTATCCCGCGAAGCTCTGGGAGCCTCGTCACGTCGATCAGCAGCGGCGGTTTTTTAAGCCCCAGCTTCATGAGCGGGACTAAATCGGTGCCGCCCGCGATAAAACGCCCCGCAAGTTTTTTTTCCGCTATCTCCGTAAGGGATTTGATCTTTATATACATTTTTTCGCCTCACTCCGTCACATTCGGTAGCACGAGGAACTCCTCGCAGAGCGGCAGCCTGTTTATCTCACGTCCACTCGCGCGCGACACCGCGTTTACTATCGCGGGCGCGATCGGCACCGTGCTTAGTTCGCCGACGCTCTTCGCGCCGCAGGGACCCACTGGCTCGTAGCCGTCGGCGATGAGCGCGTGGATACGCGGCAGGTCGGAGGCCAGCGGTATCTTATAGTGCAGCAGATCTGTTGAGAGCGGCTTTTTCGCGATGTTGTTTATCTCAATCTGCTCCGTCAGCGTGTAGCCGACTCCCTGCGCCGCGCCGCCCTCGATCTGCCCCTCCACCGTCAGGGGGTTGATCGGCGTCCCCACATCCACCGCCTCGATGAGATGCAGCAGGCGCACCGCGTTTATGCTCCGGTGGTACTCCGCCTTCACCATGCAGACGGAGAACGGGTTGGGACAGGCGTCGGCCTTGTAGCATCCCCTGCCGATTATGACGCCGCCCCGCTGGTGGAACATAGCCAGCTTCACCGCCGCCCGGAAATCCAGTTTTTCTTTTCCGATGAAAAAGCTCCGGTCACAGAGCGACACCATCTCGCCGGAGAGCTCCGAGAGCAGCTTTTTCAGCGATTCATAGACGTCGAGGCAGGCGCGGCGGACCGCGGTGCCGCAGATGAAGGTCTGGCTGCTGCCGAAGGTCTCTGTATCGTAGGGCGTTATCTTTGTATCAGCCGCCGTTATTGAGACCTCCGCAAGCGGAATGCCGAGCGTCTCGGCGGCGATCTGCGAAAGCATCGTCTCGCTGCCCTGTCCGATATCCGCGGAGCCGACAAGCAGTTCGACGCTGCCGTCGCTGTTGACGTTCACGACCGCGGAGCTCAGCCCCTCTTTAGAGGAAGGGCCGGAGCCGTGGCAGGCAAAGGCCACGCCCCAGGCCTGAGTGATCTCGCCGTCGTCGGTAACGCCCTCGGCCGCGTCTATCTCCTCGCGTTTTTCAAGGCAGAGCCGCACGCATTCTTTTATTTCACAGCTTGTGACAGACTGCTCCGAACCGGGGAAATGGCCGCCGACCGCCACATGGTTTTTGAGACGCAGCTCCACCGGGTCGATACCCAGCCTAAGCGCGAGCCGGTCTATCATCACCTCGCGCGCAAAGGCGAGCTGCATGTTGCCGTATCCCCTGAACGCCCCCGCCGTCGCATGGTTGGTGAGCACGCATCTGCCGTCAAAAAAGTAGTGCGGGACGGCGTACTGAAATTTTCTCGCGCCGGCGCAGAGGACGGTCGGGCCGTGCGTCGTGTAGGGGCCGGTATTCAGTTTATAGTCGGCGTAGAAGACCGTCATGCTGCCGTCGTTCATAGCGCCAAGGCGCACGCCGGCGGCGGCTCCGTGTCTCACGACGGTGGAGGTCAGCTCCTCTTCACGGTTGTTGACGATCTTGACCGGACGCTTGAGCTTCCGCGACAGAAGCGCGGCCACCGGCTGGGAATGGAGCTGCTGGCGCGCGCCGAAGCCGCCGCCGACAGCCGGTTTAACTATGCGTATCCGGCTTTCCGGGATGCCCACAAGCTCGCTGATTATCCGCCGCTCCTGAAATACGGTCTGCGAATTACTCCATATCGTAAGCTCGCGCCCATCGCTGAAGTCGCAGATACATACGGTGGGTTCGATCGCCGTATGCTGCATCGGAGGAATAAAAAAACTGCCCTCAATAACGATATCCGACTGTTTAAAGCCTTCGCCGGTGTCGCCCTCTTTGACCTCCCTCTCCCAGATGACGTTGTCCTTCGAGAGGTGCGGCTGAAGCGGTTCGACATCTTTTTTCAGAGCTTCGTCTATCGTAAAAAACGGGCTCTGCGGCAGGTATTCAACCACGACCCTGTCACAGGCTTCGCGGCAGGCCTCGGGTGTCTCAGCCGCTATACAGAGTATCCTGTCGCCCGCGCATTTCGGCTCCTTCGTAAGGATCTTTTCATCCTTCAGGAGCAGCGCGGAGGGCGGGTTGCCCGAGCAGTTATATAATGTGCCCGGCACATCGTCGGGCAGCAGCGCCCCCACGTAGCCCGGTACGGACTCCGCGGAGCTCAGATCTATCCTGCTAACGACGGTGCGCGCGTAGGGGCTTCTGACTACAGCGGCATATACCATGCCCGGCAGCGTCATGTCGTCGGTATAAACTGCCCGCCCCGTCAGTTTTTCTTTCGCTTCGAGCCGCACCACCGGATGCCCGACAACGGTAAAGTTCCTCTCCATCATCTCGCCCCTCCGCCCAGTCTTTCGGCGGCGAGCTGCACCGCCTCTTCTATCTTCGTATAACCGGTGCAGCGGCAGAGGTTTCCCGAGAGGGCTTTGCGTATCTCATCCGACGACGGCGCCGGATTTTTATCGAGCAGAGCCTTCGCCGAGAGCACCATTCCGGGGATACAGTAGCCGCACTGCACGGCTCCAGCGTCATAAAAGGCCTGCTGTACGGGATGGAGCTCCGTTCCTTTCGTTAACCCCTCTATGGTGACGACCGACCTGCCGTCGGCCTGGACGGATAAGTAAGAGCATGAGTTTACCGGCTGGCCGTCAAGGAGCACGGTACAGGCGCCGCACTCACCGCTGTCACAGCCGCGCTTGCATCCTTCCAGTCCGGCCTTTACGCGTATCGTATCCAGCAACGTCTCATCTTCGGAGACCGCAAAAGAGCAGCTCTCTCCGTTCAGGAGTATCTCTATTTTGTAATCCATGACTCTCTTCCTCGCGAAATAAAATCTTGCCCTATAAAGCCAAGGGGCGTGGGCGGAACCGCCCCGCCCCTTCGTAACAGTTATCTTCTGCGGATGTTTACCGCGCCTCGCCGACACTCCTGAGAAGCGCCGCGCTCTTGACGAACTTGTAAGCCTTTTTGACATCGGGCGCAAGCGGACGGTCGTTGGTGTAAAGCGGAAGCTCCTTACGGAACGCCTCATATGCGGCGGCCGTGCCTTTGCCAAGGTTGAATTTCCCCTGCCGTTTACGGAGCTCTATCGCCTGGCAGGCATGAATGAGCTCCATTCCATATATGTATTGGAGATTTTTCACGATCTGGCGCAGATGCTGCACGACCAGCGGCGTATTGTTCGCGTGGTCCTCAATCGAACCGGAGAGCGAGAGGTAATCTACGGAGCAGGGATTTGAGAGATGGCGTATCTCCGTGTCGAGGGAGGCAAAACACTTCTGTATCGTTCCGAAGCAGTGCGACTGACCGCCGTCATGGCTCAGGAAACGGGGCAGTTTTGTCAGCTCCGGATTCACCAGTCTCAGCATCCTGTAGCAGGACATACGCGACACGTGGCTCAGAACGATGGAGAGCATCTCAATGGCTGTGGCGAGGGTCGTCGTCTCAAAATTGGAGTTTGAGATGATCCGCCTCTCGTCAAGCAGCAGGCAGGGGTTGTCGTCCGTGCTGTTCATCTGTATGGAGAGGTATTTCTCGGCATATTCAAGCGCGTCGCGCAGCGAGCCGTTGATATAGGCCGCGCCCCGGAAGCAGAGCGGGTCCTGTACGGGTTTCCCGGGGTAGCTCCCGCAGATGTCGCTGCCCGCGAGATATCCGCGCATCCGTTCCGCGCTCTTCGCCTGTCCTTCCATCTTCCGCGCCGCCATTACCCCAGCCTCAATCGGCGAGGTGTTGCCGTGGAGGCCTTCAAGCGACAGGCACGAGATGATATCTCCCATGTCGACGAGCTCCCGCAGCTCTTTGAACGCCAGCGCCGCCTCGCCCGCGGAGAAGGCGCTGGAGCTGACGATCGCGAGCCCGTCCTTCGGCCCCAGCACGACCGAATCGAGTCCGGCAAGTTTGTGCGCCTCGGCGGAGCTCATCCGGCGTCCTTTATAATTTGCCTCTCCTTCGCCGATCATCACGAGGCCGATATGCGCGAGCGGCGTCAGGTCGGCCTCGCCGACGGAGCCCTTTTCGGGGACTACGGGGTGCAGCCCCGCGTTCAGCAGCTCCGCGTAGCGGCGCGCGGCCGCCGGCTGTATCCCGGTATAGCCGAGCAGCAGGCAGTTGAGCCTAATGGCCATCATCGCGCGCACCTCGGCCTCAGAGGCCTCAGGTTCTACGCCGAAGGAGTGGCAGTAGATGAGTTTGCGGTTGAAATCCTCAAAAAATTCTTTCGCTATCTTATGGTCCTTGTTCCAACCGACCCCGGTATTAAAACCGTAGACGGGAACGTCGGCGTCAACCAGTTCGTATACCAATTTACGCGAGGCTTCGAGCTTCGCCTCGGCTTCGGGGCTGATCTCCACCTCCGCGCCGTTTACCGCGATCTCCCAGACGTCGCTGACTGTAAGATCATTTCCCGTAAGAACTATTTTCATCAAAAATATCCCCTCTCCCCCAGGTTATTCCTGAACCTTATCCACAAAGAATACTTTGATAAAGGCTATCACCTGTACGGCGAAGATGAAAAGTACCACGAACCCGGCCGCCGCCGCAAGCGCCTTGACGCCGTCGACCCCCTGCGCGCCGCCGCCGAAGGCCGCCATGATTATCGCGACGATACCGACGGAGATACCCCATATCATCTTCATCTTTGCCGGAGGCTCCGTCCCGATGGGGACGTCGCGCATACACATCGAACCGATGTTGGTGAGCGTCGCGTCGGCGCAGGTGATGAAGGAGGCGAGGATTACAAGGATGTTGACCGGCAGCACGATATAGCCGATTCCAAACGGCAGATGTTTGAGGAATTCCCAGAGCGCCATGACCGCGCCGCCGCTGTTGATCGCGCCGACAAGGTCCGCCGCGCCGGTCGCCTGCATGTGCATCGCGCTCGCGCCCCAGATGGCGAACCAGATGATGCCGAATATTGACGGAAGGACCCAGTTGACGAGCATGTATTCTCTTACGGTGCGGCCATAGGAGAGCATCGCGAGGAATATCCCCGTAACGGGGGCGTAGCCGACCCAGAAGGCCCAGTCAAAGAGCGTCCATGAACGGGTGAGCGCCGCGCCGCCGATATCGATCGGGTCAAGGCCCCATAGCCAGAAGTTGTGCATCCAGGTGGCGAGGCCAGCCGTGCCTATCCTGAGTATGTAGAGCGTCGGTCCGGTGACGAACAGCAGGACGATGAGCCCGTAATAGAACCAGGCGTTGAGGCTGCCGATAATCTTTAGCCCCTTGTCGAGGCCGACGTAGGTGGAGAATGTGAAGGCGAAGATGATGGCCACGCCGATACCGATAAATAGCGGCAAACTTTCGGCGATGCCGTAGGCGCTCTTAAGTCCGGTGACGGTGAGTGTGATACACATCGTAAGCCCCGTCGCGAGTCCGATCGTCAGCGCGAGCATCGAAAGTGTGTCTATGACCGCCGAGGCGGCGGGGGTGGTGATCTTGTCGCCGAAGAGCGGTTTCAGCGTCGCGGTCACCGTGAGGCTTCCCCGTTTATGATAGTAGATATAGGCGACGAGCAGGCCGCACATCGCGTATATCGCGTAGGGTATGAAGGTCCAGTTGTAGTAGGTGCGGGCCATCGCGAAGATCGCCGCGTTGGTCGTTCCCGGTTCAATCCCGAGGGTATTAAGCTCCCCCCAGACGTTGCCAAAATAGATTACGGGCTCGTTGACGCCCCAGGTGACGATCCCCGTCGCGATGCCGCCTGTGAGCGCCATCGCAAACCAGGTCCAGAAACCGTACTTAGGCTTGGCGTCTTTGCCCCCTATCCTCATGTTGCCTATCTTTGAAGAACAGGTTACAACGAGGACGAGAACAAAGCTCGCCATGATCGAGATCTGATAGAGCCACCCAAAGCTGTCGAGAGACCAGAAGAAGAACATATTGCTGGCCTTCGTGAGCATATCTTTGTTGACGATGCCGACGACAGCCGCTATCGCGACCACAATATAAGCGGGGATAAAGACCTCCCAGCGTATCGCCTTCTTCATATTCTCGTTTGAAGACTTTCCAGAATCCATAAGAACATCCTCCTTTGTTTTTATAATAAAGAGCCGGTCGCTCCCTATTTACATTTATTTTGCGGCCGCCGCCGCGATCTTTGCCGGCGTCAGCGGCAGTTCGGCGAGCGAACTCCCGAGCGCGCGGTTGACGGCGTTCACCACCGCTGCTGATACGGGGACCGTGCAGACTTCGCCGATACTCTTCGCGCCAAAGGGCCCGCCGGGCTCGCCGTCCTCGATGAGCATCACCTCTACCTCCGGCATATCCGGAGCGTTTACCATGTGATATTTGTCAAAGTTATCCGCCTTCGGTATTCCCTCTGCGCTGTAATCAAGCTCTTCGCAGAGGGCCATGCCGATGCCCATCTGCACGCCGCCGTATATCTGTCCCTCGACGAAGCTGCGGTTGATAGACTGCCCTATGTCGTGCACCGCGAGGTAGCGGTCCACCTTCACGAGGCCGGAGAGCCTGTCGACCGTCACCTGCGCGAAGTGTACCCCAAAAGAGGCGGGGTTGTTCTCCGGGGCGTGTTCGTAATGGGCCTCGATCGAGCAGCGCTTTTCGCGCATTATGCGCCGCACCGCTTCGCCGATCTCTATTTTATCTCCGCCCGCGGCTAGAACGCCGTCGTGAAGCTCCACGGAGGCGTCGTACATCTCGGAGGCCTTCGCGCAGAGCAATTTAACCGCCTCCTCGGAAACGAGGCGCGCGCATTCGCCGCAGACGTAGATCACGCGGCTTGCCTGACATCCGGCGTCGTAGGAGCTGAAGTTCATATCGCCCTCGGTGACGGTGATCCGCGAAACATCAATTCCCGTCGTCTCGGCGACGATCTGGGCCAGCGCCGTCGTCGTCCCGTTGCCGAGCTCGTGGATCGCCGTGCGCAGGATTGCCGAGCCGTCCTCAAGGATACGCAGCGACATCTGCGTCATGTCATGATATACGGTCTTGTAATAGCCGTTGCCGTGCGTGCAGCAGGCAAAGCCGGCGCCGGTGGCGTAACGGCCGTCGGCGCTCAGCCGCGGCTCGCGGCATTCGTCCCAACCAAAGCGACGCGCCCCCTCCTCAAGGCACTCGATGACGCGGGCGCGGCCGATATTCGACGCGCCGCTGGGGTCGGCGTCGCCGTCGTGCACGAGGTTTTCAAGACGGAAGCGCAGCGGGTCGAGGCCAAGCCTGCGGCACATAAGGTCCGTGTGGATCTCGGTTATCGTGTGGATCTGCGGCGAGCCGTAGCCGCGGCAGGCGCCCGCGGGCGTCGTCGAGGTGCGCACCGTGCGTCCCTCATAGCGCAGCGCCGGAATACGGTAAAGGCGCGAGGCCTTTTTCCCCATCGCCATCATCACCTTTTTCGTTCCGGTCAGGTAGGCTCCGGCGTCGGCCGTTATGTCGAATTTACGCGCGAGAATGTGTCCCTCGCCGTCGAGCGCCGTCGTGACGCGGCCGAGCGCCGCAGCGCGCGTGCGCGTCGCGGCCATCGTCTCGCCGCGGTTCGTGTTGATAAAGACAGGACGGCGCAGCTTCCAGGCCGCCCAGGCGCAGAGAGGCTCAAAGACGCTCTCCTGTTTGCCGCCGAAGGTCCCGCCCATGTTCGCCTTGATGACGCGGATCTTTGAGAGCGGCAGCGGCAGCACCTGCGCCACCGCGTGCTGTACGCCGAAGATTATCTGGCAGGGCGTGTGGATCTTGATAACCCTTTCGGGGCGCGGAATGGCGAGGACGCAGTGCGTCTCCATCGCCGCGTGATGTATCTTAGGTGTGTATATTACGTCGCTTTCGATGTGGGAGGCGGCGGCGAAAGCGCCCTCGACGTCTCCGTACTCGAGGCTGCCAGGGAAGGAGCGCTGTCCATCCTCATGGAGCATATGCGCCATCTCCTGCGCCTCGCTCAGGCTGACGACCGCGGGGAGCGGCTCGTACTCCACCCTTATTTTTTGCAGCGCGGCGCGGGCGCTCTTTTCGTCTTCCGCAAGGACGAGGCCGATGCGGTCGCCTACATGGCGCGCGTGTCCCGTGAGCACCGTCTCGTCACGGAAATCGTTCTGTCCGGGGAACCATTCGCCGCTGTTGTATTTATTATCCGGCGCGTCTTTGAAGGTCAGTATCGTCACGCCCTCGATCTTTTCCGCCTCCGCGGTATCGATCTCCTTTATGAGCGCGTTGGCCCGCGCGCTGAGAAGCGGGATGCCGACCAGCGTGTCCTGCGGCAGAGAATCGGCGAGGTAGTCGTACCTGCCGCGTACCTTGTCGGCGGAATCTTCACGGATCACACGTTTGCCAATATACTTAAAATCATCTTTTTTCATCTGCATCCGGCCCCCTCCGCCCGCTTTCCCAGCAGTGCGCATATATCCTGCGCGAGCGCGCGCAGCGCCGACTGTTTGTAGGGCAGCGTAGATCTTCCCGGTATCGCCTCGGCGGCAAGCCCGCAGAGCTCTTCCGGAAGTTTTTGCGCGAAATCTGGCCTGCCGAGCGCGGCCTCCGCGCCGGCGCACCTTCTCGCTGCCGCGCCCAGCGTTCCCACATAGACCCGCGCCTCTTTATAAAGGCCGTCTTCGCGGCACGCGGAGACGGCGATATTTATTCTGGAGATGCTGACCTGGCTGCGGCTGCCGATCTTTAAGAAGGCCGATATCCGCCCCTCGTCAGCGGGAATGAGAAACTCCTTGATGATCTCGCCCTTGGAAAGGCTGTTTTTGTTTCTTCCCACAACCTCCTCAACGGAGGCCCGCCGCTCTCCGCTGGGTGAGGCGATGACGACCGCCGCGCCCAGCGCGGCAAGCGGCGCGGGGGTATCCGCGGCGGGAGAGGCGTTCGCAACATTGCCGCCGACGGTGGCGCGGTTCCTTATCTGTTCGGAGCCCATCACATAGGCGGCGTCGGCTAGAGCCGAGGCGTATCTGCGCACGATGTTGCTGCGGTGCAGCGCCGTCATCGTCTCCATCGCGCCGATGCGAAGATATCCGCCCTCAACGGAAATCCCCCTTAATTCGGCTATCCGCGAGATATCGGCCACCGCCGCGCCGGGGGCGAGCTTTCCGTGGTTCTTTATTATCCAGTCGGTGCCGCCCGCGAGAAATTCCATTCCCGGACGGTATGCCGAAAAGAGTTCTACCAAAGTGCAGGGACGTTCGAGACCGCTCATCTCTCCCCGCCTCCCAGCAGCGCCGCAGCCTTTTCAACGGCGTTCACGATGGGGATGTATCCCGTACAGCGGCAGATGTTGCCCGCGAGCGCGCGTTTGATATCGTCGCGGCTCGGACGGGGATTTTTCAGCAGCAGGGCCTTGGCTGACATTATCATGCCGGGGGTGCAGAAGCCGCACTGGACGGCGTCGCAGTCGATAAAGGCCTGCTGTATCACGTCGAGCTCGCCATTTTTCTCAAGCCCCTCGATCGTCGTCACCGAACAGCCGTCGGCCTGAACGGCGGGCACAACACAGGAGCAGACGGCCTCGCCGTCAAGCAGCACAGTACAGGCGCCGCACTCCCCCGCGCCGCAGCCCTCTTTCACTCCCGTGAGCCGGAAATTGCCGCGCAGCATATCGATCAGCCGCGTGTCGGCGTCGACCTCCGCCGTTTTTGTCTCTCCATTAAGGTTCAATGAAATCCGCATTATTCTCTCCTCGTAATAGCCAACACATCGAAGCCACCTGCCGGTATCCGCGCAACGGGGCTCCGTTCCGCAAACGCCGCGATCAGAGCGCCAGGAGTTTTCCCGTCAGCTCTACGGCGTAGTAAAACTTACGGGCGGCGGTGAAGCTGAATTCCACATGGTCCTCCTGACCGCCCTTTGTCGGTATGGAATCGGCGCTCACCTGCATCGCGCAGGTTTTGATCTTATTCAGCAGGTGGCGCGCCTCGCTCTTCGCAAGGCCGCCTCCAGCCTTTTCATAGAGGCTGTTCGCCAGCTCGGCAAGGACGGTGTTCATCATGTCCATCGCGTAGCCGACCTGCGTATTGCTGCAGTTACAGCCCATAACCGCCTCATAGCCGCCCTCGGGCAGTTCAAAGAGCAGCGGGTTGTCGCAGGAGATATTGTTTTCCCTGTTAAGAACACCCTTCGTGAAGCCTATGACCTCGCGGCAGCCCTCATAGAACTCAGGCAGCTCCCCACCAGAGGAAAGACGCGCCTCGATCCCCGACGCCAGCTCCTCAAAGCGCAGGAAGGCAAGCACGGCGATCGCCTGCGTCATCGTCGAACCGTTCATCTGCGCGAGGACCTCTTTGCATTCAAGCGTAAAGCTCTCCGCCAGTCCCGCAAGGCGCAGCGCCTCGCGCGAGGGGAGAAGATTTCCGCGATAGTAGGCCTTCGCCTCGTCCAGCCCCGCTACCGTCATCACATTCTGCGCGAGCGGCCCCAGGTCGGAGAGCCCCGTCGAGCCCTCGCTGTGCACGGCGGGCGCGACCTTGGCGTTATATATGGAGAGTATCCTCTCAATAAGCTCGGGGCGCACGCCGCTGTAACCGCGCGCAAGCACGTTGGCGCGCAGCAGCAGCGAGGTCAGCGTCACCACGGGCGGCAGATATTCCCCCATACCCGCGGCGTGCGGATAGGGCAGGGTTTTGTTCCATTCGATATGTTTTTCAGGCGGCACCACCACGTCTTTGAGGTTGCCAAGGCCAGTGTTGACGCCGTAGACTACCGGGGCGTCCCTCTCCATCCAGCGGTCGATCTGGGCGCGCGAGGCGCGGCAGCGCGCCGAGGCCTCGTCGGAGAGAGCGACCCGCGCCTCTTTATCGGCCATTATCCGGCCGATCATCTCAAGTGTAAGACTGTTTCCATCTATATGGTAAATACTCATCGTAGCCGCTCCCCTCTATCTGAGCCCGCCGACGGTTTCTTCGACGGCTTTCAAAACTTCGCCGCTTGTAATGAAACGATCAGCCTCGTTCATGTCCGGCGAGACAAAGCGGTTCTCGGTCATCATCGCGATCTTTTCGCGCACCTTATCTTTCGCGGCCGCCGTTCCCCTGCCAAAGGAAAACTCAGGGAGCTTCTCTTTGACGATATCCATCCCCTGGCAGGCCATCAGCAGCTCTATCGCCATCACCTTGGCCAAAAGCGGCAGCGCCCGCAGCATCTTGCAGGCCGCGTAATAGGTGGCGCATTCGCCGGGAGCCTTCACGACGGCGCTGGGCAGCACGAGCAGTTTCAGTTCGGCGACCAGAGCCGCCTGGTTCGACTGCACCACGGGAAAGCCGTGGTTAAGCCCCGTAGCGCCGTGAGTGAGGTTCATCGGCAGGCCGTACGAGAGACGGCTGTCGTTGAGCCGGAAGGTGCGGCGTTCGCAGATGTGCGCCAGATCGGCAATAGCCGTCTCCAGACCGTCAATCGCGTATTCGGCGCTGTAGCCGCTGCCGCCGTCCAGTAGCGCCCTCTCCACCACATCTTCGGCAAAGTAGCAGACGTCTCTCGCGCCGCCGTGCATCTGCGGCGTGGCGCGGACGCAGATCGCGTCCTGCACGCGCGGATGGGTATCGTAACCGAAGGCGCAGCGCCCCTCGTCCGTGGCCATCCGGCTGCCCTCGACAAGACGGCGCACATTCGACGCGCAATCTATCTGCCCCGGGAAGGGACGCGCGACCGAAGAGAGACGGTCGTCAAATGCTCCAAGCTCGCCGCGGATCGCCTACAGGTTGAGGGCCACGGTGACGTCCGCGACCTTCATATACTCATGGGCCTTGGATACGGCGTACCACGCGATGCCGTTGGCTACGCAGCGGCTCTTCGCGGCAAACTCCCAATCTTCAGGGAGAGCTCCCGCGGAGGACAGATGTCCAAAAAGCTCCGCCAGCAGCAGCTCCTCGGAATTTGTCTCGTAGTGGAGCGACGGCGCTTCATCCGCGCCCAGCATCTTTTCCAGCGCGGCGGCCAGTCTGTTTTCATTGCATATAAGAGCTTCAAAATAAAGAAGAGATATGACGCGCTTCGCCGCCTCGAGCGGCAGTACGGAGCAGGAGAGATCAAGCATCTTCTTCGCTTCGCTGAAAGAAAATCCCTCAGTCCTGCGGCGCGGAGGCCGTGATTTCGCCGCCGCCTGCTGCACGGACTTTGGCGTAAATCCGGAAGATACGATCGTTTCAAGACAATTTTGCATAGCAGTG
>Ga0192242_10302_pt1 | contig 21055 bp, 20 predicted proteins | sample Koala_Koa27_J3_FD_131235 | JGI IMG/M metagenome (GOLD analysis project Ga0192242, IMG submission 131235) | Enriched cells from koala feces incubated with labeled cellulose particles, San Francisco Zoo, California, United States - Koala_Koa2-7_J3 ...
AGAAAAAAGCGAATTATCTTTGTCACATCAAAGCAAACAGAAAGAGATATGGAAAGAATAAGTGTAAACGGACAAGACCAGAAAGTAAAGCAATTAGCCGGTATACCACTTTTTACTGCCCGCTTGTTCAAAAGAAGAATTAGAAATTGCCCGAATTTGGAATTAGGGAAAATAACACAAACACAAAACACGATAAGAATTTAATAATATGAAAACGCTGATGTTGGCAGAATGTATGAATATTTATGGCGGATGCTACATTTACAGTAGCAGTACTAGTCTGACTAGTGTATTTGTAGTATCCAGCCAATTTAGAGAATTAATTTCTTAGTATATAACAACAAAACACAAAATGAAATATGAAAAAGAATGAGTATTGCATGGTAAAACCACTCAGTGGTGAGGAACGTGTACAGGTATCGGGAGGTTATGCACCTCCTACGGAGGAACAGATGGAACAACTGCGTAAAATATATGGGCCATTGGCAGATCTTATTTGCTGGTAGTTTTTATACAAACACAATTTTATTAACTAATTTAAAAATTACGATTATGAAAAATTTAAATGAAAATGCTTTGATGCAGGAAATGAATGTAAATGAGATGCAAGAAATGAATGGTGGAATACCAGGATTAGTATGGTTAGCTATTGGTGTATTAGTCAGTGAAGCATTAGATAGAAATGCCGGAAATGACTTTATGGATGGCTGGAATGCTGCAAAAAATAATAAATAATTTTTAAATATATAAAATATGAAAAATCAAACAATACCAAATAAGGAACTTATTTCTGTTATGGATATTTCTGATTGCAGAATGATTGCTGGTGGAACACGGTTATCATACTTGGTTGGATATATACTTTGCACATTAGATAATGTACAAAGTGTTGATGAAACAAGATACGGTGGCGCATATCTTGAAAGTAATTGTGGTCATTCTTCTATCATGTAACTATATTAATATGATCCATGATAGATTGTAGTTTAAATCATAATAGTGAGGTGAATTTTTAATATACAATATTATTGATTTAATATCTTAGAGGATGTGTCAAAATGTTGATAATGCTATCATTTCGCTCTGTTATTCCGAACTTTTGTAAAAAGTAAATGCAAACCAGCTCATTCACTTTGTTCAGAATAACAAAGTGATAGATTATTTTAGTTTTGACACATTCTCTTTTCACTATATGTTAAGAATAAAATTTAAAATAGGTAATAATTGAAAGAAAAAAATATGAAAAGTAAAAATTACATTGGAATATGTGTGTCTTTAATATTTATTATAATAATGTTTACATTAAGGTTTTGGACTGATATTGACAGTTCATTTTATATCCTATTTTTTTCCCTTCTATAATAGTCTTTCCATATAGTGACAAAACTTTTATCTACAGAATTATTTACGTAATTGTGTGCATGTTATTACTTTTTATCATTTGGAGGTATTATAGTGTACAAGATTTAATTGTATCTTTTAGTGGAGGCGCTTTTGCTCTTGTTGTCTCTTCTGTCCTAGCTTCTTTACTTAAAAAATATCTAAATAAAATTTCGCATAATTCCTTATAATAGGGAGTAGCATTATCTAATACTAATAAATTATTTGTTTATGAAATGTCCTTTACTCCCTATATATTATAGTGACAAAAAATATAATGTTTATCAGAATGAACTGATGAATTTTTTCATCTTTCTGACCAAGGTACATCCGGCTTTTATTCTTGACAAGTCATTGAAAGCCCAATGTCGTCAGTTCGTCCTGTCCGCTTGCGATGAGCTTTGTGATATGAATAACATCACTTTAGCCGATTTCCAGCTGAGAATCAATGAACTATTGGTCTTTTTGCAGGATGCCCATACTTTTGTGAATATAGAGTCGTTGTCGCTATATCCATTTTCTGTCCGCTATTTTAACGGGAGTTTCTATTTATACTCCATTTCTTCTCGCTACAAAAATGTGACAGGAAAAGTCATTACAAGCATGGGAGGAATGGATATAATTGATATTCATAAGAAATTGGTCGGAATGTTGCCTGCTGAAAATAAGATAAAAGCCGGCATTACAGGGAGTCATTTTCTGAATAACCCTAGTTTGATAAAGCGGTTGGGGATAGATGGCGATGTGCTTGAGATCGTTTTTTCGGATGGAGACAGAATAAATATAAACAAGGAAAACGGAACAAATAATCAGCCTGATCAGATGACAGTTATTAAACCGAATGCCGTTACCGCCAGACAACCAGTGCCGTATTATTATCGCATCATTGATTCCATCTGCTATTTTCAATTCAATGAAATGTTTGATAGTTATACTTATCAATTGGGCTGTCAGTTATCCGGTGAAACACCGGATGAGAATATAATCCATAATCTTCCGTTCTTCACGGAATTTTTGGAACACATGATTCAGGATATGAATCAAAAGGGCTTTTCTTTGCTGGTTGTTGATATGCGGTATAACGGGGGAGGAAACAGCCTTTTAGGAAATATGTTATTGGAGGCATTGAATATTCATTTGTCAGATATCGAAAGTTATCGCACATATATCCGGGCTTCTTCATTTTTAAAAGAATTTTATCCGTTTCTGTTGGATAATTCAGCAGAGATGAATGATGATGAGACATTGGCAGAGCAAAATCAAGACAGGAGGGTGGATAAGGAAGTTCCTTTGTCAAAATATAAATATACCGAAAAGGTGGTTTTCATTCAAGGACAAAATACATTCAGTAGTGCTAATTATTTGCTGACTACTGTAAAAGACAATCATCTTTTTCCCATTATAGGTATGCCCACTTCTCAGAAACCAACCTGTTATGGTGATATTATTCCCATCAGTCTGCCTTTTACAGGTACAAAGGGTTATGTCAGTCATTCCTTTTTCAGAAGACCGGATTCATTGTTGGATGAAGAAACAACTTTAATGCCTGATACAGTAATAAACACCTCTGTTATTGACTATTTGAAAGGAGTAGATAATTGTTGGGATTGGATTAAAAGGTTAAATTTATAACTTGCTCCGGTCTATCCGAAAAACTTCCTTTGGACATTAAAAAACAGTATGTGTTGTTGCTAAAAGAGAAACAATTAAGAAGAATTAATTTTGCCAACAGATTTTCCATATTTGATATTAACATAAGGATAACAATCCGATAACAAGGAGTTAGAAAAAAGCTACTTATTTTTGTCACATCAAAACAAATAGATATATGGAAAGAACTAGTATAAACGAACAAGACCAGGAAGTAAAGCAATTAGCCGGTATACCACTTTTTACTGCCCGCTTGTTTAAAAGAAGAATTAGAGATTGTCTAATTTTGAAATAAGAGAAGTAATACAAACACAAAACACGATAAGAATTTAATGGTATGAAAATACTGACGTTAGCAGAAAGTATGAATATTTATAGTGGATGCTACATTTACAGTAGCAGTACTAGCCTGGCTAGTGTATTTGTATTATCCAACCAATTTAGAGAATTATTTTTTAGTATATAACGACAAAACACAAAATGAAGTATGAAAAAGAATGAGTATTGCATGGTGAAGCCACTCAGTGGTGAGGAACGTGTACAGGTATTGGGAGGTTATGCACCTCCTACTGCTGAACAAATGAAACAACTTCGTGAAAAATATGGACCATAGCAGATTTTATCTGTTGGTAGTTTTTATACAAACACAATTTATTAACTAATTTAAAAATTACGATTATGAAAAATTTAAATGAAAATGATTTGATGCAGGAAATGAATTCAAGTGATGTAATGAATGTAAATGGTGGATGGAGTCTTGAAAGTGCTGCTGTTGCTGGTGCTACTGCATCTATGTGTATTCCTTTTTCTCCTGTATTTATTGCAACAGCATTTGTTGTTGGTGGCTTTTGTGAATTTTAAAAGTAACTAATATTGTATTAATGTTGGGAACAGATGATTATTTGTTCCCAACATATCATATTTAAATAATTGGAGCAATATGGAAAAAGAGGTAAAAGCATATGATTTATATCGGAATTTAAGTCATGTAAAGGAAGTGCTACCAGAAACCGTGCGTGAAGACTTAAATATGGATGACTTGTGTGAACAAGTAGATTATACCTCTTCTTGTATAGGGAGGCAATATCTTTATCATATTTTGTGCACGGATAAAGTTTTTGATGTTGCCCAACGTGAACAGTTTATAGAGAAATTGCAAACAGATCATCCGCTTAGAAATCAATTAGTGAATGCTCTTCAAAAATTGAATAAACCGGATGCTTATTCCATAGTAGACATTTTGGCGGAAAAGGAACATACTTATTCACGTGGTTATTTGTTGATGATTCAGATATGTAGGTGGTTGCCTACCTTTTTCCTTATCTTAATGTTCCAGTTTTCTTCTTCACCTATTCCTTTTATACTCTTATTAGTATCTTATATATTTAATGGATATTTACATTTTAAACAAAAGAATATTCTATCATGTTACTATTTCTCTATACCCCAGCTATATAAACTACTGAAAACAGTCAATTATTTAAGTACTATTCCCTCTTTTTTGTCAATAAATGATAATGTGGAAAGCACTACCCGTCACTTGAAAGAACTTTGTAGGAAATTAGGTTCATTCCGTTTTGGAATAGCTTTAGAGAGTGAATCGGCCATGATTGTTTATCTTTTGACTGAACTGATAAATATTTTCACGTTATATTCGACTATCAATATTGTAACATCATTCCAATCCATTCAAAAGAGAAAAGGAGAAATAGAACAAGCTTTCCGTTATGTCGGTTTCTTGGATATGCTTTGCCCTATATCGTTCTTACGTGAAAAACTTCCCTATTATTGTAAGCCTTCCAATGATAAGGAAGGAGAGCGATTAAAAGCGGATGGTATTTATCATCCGCTGATAAAGGACTGTGTTTCAAATGATGTTTCTTTATCGGATAAGTCCATGCTCATTACAGGTTCCAATATGTCGGGAAAAACCAGTTTTATCCGTACTGTTGCCATTAATTTGTTGACCGCAAAGGCATTGAATACTTGTTTTGCAAAGGAATTTTGTATTGATATTAACAGGCGTCTTTATTCGGTTGTCCATACAGAAGATGATTTAGTGGAAGGAAAAAGCTATTTTTTAAAAGAAGCGGAGAATGTGAAAGCAGCTCTTGAGAAAGGAAAAGAGGGAAACTATTTGTTGATTTTTGATGAGTTGTTTAAAGGAACTAATACGATGGAAAGGATAGCCATTAATTCTGCCGTATTTTCAGACTTGGCTAAAGCAGATAATTTGATTTTTGCTTCTACACATGATTTAGAATTAACGACATTACTTAATGATCAGTATGAATTGTATTATTTCAGTGAGAAAGTAACAGATGACAAACTTTTGTTTGACTATAAACTGAAGAAGGGGGTAGCAAAAGAAGGAAATGCTATTAAAATATTAGAATTGTGCGGATATCCTTCTTTAATAGTTCAGACGGCGAAAGATGCGCTATGTGTGATGCATTGATTTAACATAAAGATAACAAACCTATAACAAAGGATTAGAACAAAGCAACTTATCTTTGTCACATTAAAACAAACATAAAGATATATGGAAAAAACTAGCATAAACGAACAAGAACAGGAAGTAAAGCAATTAGCCGGTATACCACTTTTTACTGCCCGTTTGTTCAAAAGAAAAATTAGAGATTGCCCGAATCATAAAATAGGGCAAATAACACAAGCATAAAACACGATAAGAATTTAATGGTATAAAAACGCTGACGTTAGCAGGAATATATGAATATTTATGGTGGATGGATGCTACATTTACAGTAGCAGTACTAGTCTGACTAGTGTATTCGTGGTATCCAGCCAATTAAGAGAATTATTTGAGTATTAATAGTAGAGTAAAACATTATGAAAATTAGAAATATTCTTTTTATTGCATTATACACTCCTTTGTTGTTCTCATGCGCAGAGGATGTAAATGTAGGGACGGTTCAACAACGCCAAGAACAGCTAGTGAATAACCAAGAACTTATAGCACAAACAGAAGATGTTCGAAAACTTGAACAACTTTTATATAGTAAGAAGTTCGGTTCTTATGATTTGGCATGCGACTATTTTACTTCATTTGCTAATGAATCACATGCTGTAACAGATTCTGAAAATATACATCTGTCAGATGAAGGATGGGATGTTTTTGAGAAAATGACAAAGGCTGATTTATCAAAATGTGAAAATTTAGCCTCCATGCGAAAGGTGTTTATGGATATCTTAACTAATAGCTCTCTTTCAGAATATTCTTCAGAGTATATCGCTTTTGAGATGGGTATAGATATATCTATTACTGTTTATAATTATAGATTATCATTTGAGCCACAAAGTAGGGGTGTTTGGGATACTATTACTGAGTATGCTAAATGTATAGCTGGTACGGCAGGTAGCGCAGGGCTTGGTATTTTGACCGGAGCAGGTGTAGGTACTGTTACTTTGCCAGTAATTGGCACTGTTTCGGGTGCAGCTTTAGGTGGATATAGTGGAGCATTGGTAGGTGCAGCAACATTTTGTTGAAAATGAAAAAAAGTATTCTATATATTGTATTAGTATTTTTGCTTGTTGTTGCTTTACTTCTCTATGATGGAGAGCGGACTAAGTTAATACCTGTGTTTTTTCTTTTTCTTGTGGCTATACTTAGTATTAGCATGAGAAAGAAAAAAGATAATAATACGGATTAGTACAGTGTACGATAATTTAGAGTGTATAAATATGGTGGAATTCTTTTAGCTTTGACATGTTGTACCCTTAGAGTTGTTACTGAAAATATGTGTTCTAATGATGGAGTAAATACTTGAAAAAAAGATTCTAGGTATGTAATGGATGGTGCAGAATTATTTATTAGATACAGTGCTAGAATCTTTTTTTTTGAATTCATATTTTTAATTCGGATAGCGAAATATACAATAATTTAGTATAGTGATATTAACCTACAGATAACAATTCAATAACATATATTTTTTTCCGTTCATTCTACTTTTGCTATATAAATCAGTAAAAGTAGAAATGTTATGTTATTACCAAATGAATGGATAGAGAACAGTATTGAAACATACATCTATCAACACACCACAAAATCCCAAATTATTTATTGGGTAGTATTGGCTGCCGTTACTGCCGCCATCATTGCACTGCCTTTTATATATGTAGATATTTCGGTGCAAGGTAGTGGAGTAGTGAGACCGATTACTGAAAAAACAGAAATTAAATCGGCAATTACAGAACTGGTAGATTCTGTTTATGTGCGCGAAGGCGATAGGGTAAACAAAGGAGATATTCTTCTCCGTTTCCGTACCAATAACTCCGATTATAAAATCAATTATCAGACCAATCGTTTGAATGACTACGAAGCCCATTTGTCAGATCTCGCTTATTTGGCAAAAGGAGAATGCCCTGCTACATTCCATTCTCCGGTTCGTCAACAAGAATATACCTATTTCACTAAAAAGAAAAAGGAACTCGAAACCTCTTTGGCACAGGCAGAAAAAGAGTATAAACGAAATAAAAACCTTTTTGATAAGAAAGTAATCTCAGAAGAAGAATATGATAAATATTACTTTCAATATCAAAGTCAGCAAAATGAATTGGCTTCATTGATACAAAACCAATTAAGCGCATGGCAAGCAGATATGAATACATATCGGAGCTCCCGAAGCGAAATGAATACCACATTGAAACAGGAATTGAAAGATAAAGATCTCTATATAGTCCGTAGTCCGGTGAGTGGAACGGTTGACCAGTTCTCCGGTATATACAGAGGGAGCAGCATACAGGCAGGACAATCATTGGCAGTTATCAGTCCTGATTTCACCTTGTGTATGGAAATATATGTCACCCCCCCGGAATATAGGTTTTATGAGTATAGGGATGCCGGTCAATGTACAGGTGGAATCATTTAATTATAATGAGTGGGGAACACTGCCCGGCGAAGTAAATGAGATTTCATCGGACTTCCTGACGGACAGCCAAGGGAATTCATTCTATAAAGTGAAATGCCGGATGGAACGGAATTATCTGATGCTGAAAAGCGGACAGAAAGGTGTATTGAAAAAAGGAATGACGGTCAATGCCCATTTCATGATAACCCGGCAGTCACTTTTTGATTCGCTTTATCAAAAGATAGACGATTGGGTGAATCCCAAGCAATATGAGAATAAAACAATGATGGCTAAATTTTGATTCTATTATCCATTTATAAACATTCAGTTATGAGTAAAAAGGTATTAAAATAAAACAGTTTGATATTACAGATTGCGGTGCAGCCTGCTTGGCTTCAGTTTGTGCTTATTATGGTTTGCAATTTCCTATTGCACGTATCCGCCAGTATGCATTTACCGACCAGAAAGGAACGAATATGCTAGGGTTGGTTGAAGCTGCCAATAAACTGGGCCTTTCTGCAAAGGGAGTCAGGGCTAAGTTTGAGGCACTATATATTGTTCCAAAACCCGTCATTGCCCATGTTATAGTGCACGAGCAGCTTCAGCATTTTATAGTGATATACAAGGTGGAAAAAAAGAAGGAATACATTGAATATATGGACCCGGGTGATGGGCGGATGCACCGCGTAACAAACCAGGAGTTTGAAAAAATGTGGACCGGCGTACTGGTATTGATGGAACCTGAGGAGACCTTCAAAACCGGAAATATGAAGACCAGTATGACGAAAAAAATTCTTCTCCCTGTTGGTTCCTCATAAAAACGTGATGCTGCAAGCTGTGTTTGGTGCGCTTATTTATAGTATATTGGGATTATCCATCTCCATCTATGTAGGTAAAATAACAGACTATGTGCTGGTAGATAAGAATATTAACTTGCTCAACCTGATGGGAGTGATTATGATAGTAATCCTGCTATTGCGGACTTTCATAGGAGCAATGAAAAGTATTTTGGCACTGAAAACAGGACAGCGGATTGATGCTGCATTGATTCTGGGCTACTATAAGCATTTGTTGACTTTGCCCCAACAGTTCTTTGATACGATGCGGGTGGGTGAGATTATTTCGCGTGTAAATGATGCAGTAAAGATCCGTAATTTTATCAATAATGTATCCTTAGACCTTGTGGTCAACATGATGATTCTTGTATTTTCTGTGTGTCTCATGTTTATTTATTCCTGGAAATTGGCATTGATCACTTTAGTTGCAGCGCCTTTGTTTCTGCTTATTTTCTGGGGATTTAACAAATTGAACCGGAAATATCAACGGGGTATCATGGAAAGCAGTGCCGAATTGGAATCGCAGTTGGTGGAATCTCTAAATTCTATTTCTACTATCAAGCGTTTCGGCATAGAGGAATATGCTAATTTAAAAACAGAAACTCGCTTTGTGCATTTATTAAAGAATACTTATCGCAGCATATATGGGTCAATAATGGCGCAAGGCGGCATTCAGTTTGTGTCTACGGGTATCACGATTGTTATTTTATGGTTAGGAAGTATCTTTGTGGTCGATCAGGAGTTGACACCGGGTGCTCTGATGGTGTTTTATTCCTTGGTTGGTTATGTAATTTCTCCTATCGGATCACTGATTTCTTCCAATCAGACTATCCAAGATGCATTGATTGCCGCCGACCGCTTATTTCAGATTATGGACTTGGAACGTGAACAGGATGATAATCAGAAGATTGTATTAGAGCCGGATATGGTTGGCGATATTACATTCGAGAATGTTTCCTTCCGTTATGGTTCCCGTAAAGAGGTTTTTGATGCATTGAATCTGACGATAGCCAAAGGAAAAACAACTGCGGTAGTTGGTGAGAGTGGTTCGGGTAAGACAACATTGATTTCGTTGTTGCAACATATTTATCCCATACAATCCGGGCGTATTCGTATAGGTGATTATGATATTGCCCAAATAGATAACCGTAGCCTTCGCCGCCGAGTGGGGACAGTGCCGCAACAGATTGAATTGTTTGCCGGAAGTATTGTTGAAAATATAGCTATAGGTGATTTGCATCCGGATATGAAGAAGATCGTTGATTTGGTGGAGCAGCTTGGTTTAAAGGATTTCATAGACAGGCTTCCTAAAGGGTACATGACTTATATTGGCGAACACGGGGCATCTTTATCGGGAGGTGAGCGACAGAGAATAGCCATAGCTCGTGCTTTGTACAAAGAACCGGAGATCCTGATTTTTGATGAGGCAACGTCTTCGTTGGATTCTATTTCTGAACGCTATGTAAAACAAACATTGAATGCATTGTCTCAGAGAGGCAAAACGATTATTGTCATTGCGCATCGATTGAGTACGGTGAGAATTGCTGATACGATTGTAGTGATCGATAAAGGAAAGGTAGTTGAAACAGGAATGCACCAAGAATTACTTAATTCTAATGGTATATATAATCGTTTGTGGAATGAACAGTTTGATGAAATAAATTAAAATGATATCAATCAAAATAAAGCTATGTCACTATTTGAACAAATAAACAGAATGCAATTCTTGCATAAATGCATAGTGCAAGAAAGTACGGGAACACCGTGTGAATTAGCTAAACGTTTTCGGATAAGTAAACGGCATTTATATAATTCGCTAGATGAATTAAAAGATATGGGAGCAGAAATTCGGTATAGTAGAATTAAAGAAACATTTTACTATAAAAATAGCTTCCATTTTGAAATATCATATAAGATTGAAATACTTACTTTAGATGACAAAAAACTAATTTGTGCTGGAAATTTTTGTAACAATGCAATTTTACTTCACCAAAACCCGTTATTTTTGTCACTGTAAAATTAAACCGGTGTTATTTTATAAAGAGAAAAATAATTAGAGTATTCATTAAAAATTAGAATTGTATGGAAAATCTAGTATTACAAGAATTGACAGTAGAAGAAATGAAGAGTATTGAAGGCGGAAGTTGGCTGGGTAAGTTCTTTCTGGGCTTAGGTAAAGTTTTTACTTCTATTGGAGAATGGATTGAAAGTGTATTCTAAAAAAACAATGGATAGTGTCATTGGTTAATTTCTATTAAGAAAGATACTAATGGCACTTTCTTATTAAAATCATTTTAAAAGAATGCAGAAATTATTTTTTTGTTTTATTTATATTGTTCCTTGTTTTTACAAGTTTTTCTTGTAGTGGTGTAAAGACAATATATAAGTATGCGCGACATACTGATAGCATTGAAAAGCAGCTACCAAAGGCTTTTAGGATAGACTTGCCTTTGGTTATATATGAAGGTTGGTTTTCTGCAGGTGGGAAACTAAACGATAGAGATGTGAACTTTATATTTGATACAGGAGCTGGTATGAGCCTTGCTAAGATAGAAGATTTGAAGGCTTTAGGAGCAACTTATTGGGGGAGTTATCCTATACAATCCATAGATGTACATGGCAAAAAATCAAATATCCGACTTTATTATCCCAATATTCTTAAAGTGGGTAATCTATTTATTCAGAAACCATTGTTTGAAGCTGTTTATCCTAATGAATATATTCATTCATTTTTACCGGATGTTGTTATCGGAGAGGATTTATTGACCATCTGTAATTGGAAGTTTTCTATGGATGACAAAACAATAACTCTTTTTGCAAAGCAAGATAATAATTTGCTGGAACAAGAAATAGCAGGGTATTCTACTATAAATATAGGTTCAGAAAAAAACAGAGCTGGAATTCAGTTCTCTCCGAGGAAAACAAACATTCATACTGGATTTAGGTTTCAATGGAGAAATATCAATAGATCAATCAATGTATAGTAAACTGTCTAAATCACTCTTATTTAAAAAATATTTGAAAGCTTATAATGATGGACAAATTGACACCTTATTTCTTTCGGAGAAGACGGATATACGGTGGGATATTTATAATGTAAAAAGTTGTAGGTTAATTTATAATCCAAGAAGCAAATATTGCTTCATTGGTTCAAAGTTTATGCAACGTTTCAACTTCATACTTGCATTTAATGATTTTAGAAAAAAATATATGTAAAACCAGTAAAGGGCTATGAACTATCGAATAGTACAGCCTATTTTTCTGAATTTGGATTTGATATTATTAGTGACTCTATATCTCGTGTACATGTTTTGGAAGTTAGTGGACCGGCGGAATTTGCAGGATTAAAATTGGGAGATAAAGTCTTAAATATTGATAATGAATCATTCAATCTTAGTGTGGGAAATTTGCATGATAGGTTGGTATCTTATCTTAGGGATAAGGATAAAATTTATATAGATATAAAAAGGTCGGGGGAAATTATGACTATTCCCATTTCAATAACCAATAGGTAGAATTGACAATAGTCTTAACTTAGAGATAACAGTCCGATAACATCGTTGGAAATGTTGCAGTTTTATTTTTGCATCTATAATAAGATAGAATTGTAGCATTAACTAAATGATGTTTTTATGATTAAGGTAATAATTTTACTTGGAGTGTTCATCATTCCCCTGTCTGTTGGAAATGTGCAGGCACAAGATAAAAAGTGGAATCTGAAAGAATGTATTGATTATGCAGTAAAGCATAATGTAGAAGTAAAGCAAGGAGAGAATCAAATAAAGAAATTGAAGGTAGAACGAAGCACGTTAAAGAATAGTTTCTTACCCGATCTGAATGCCGGAGCTTCGCAGAAGTTTGCTTTCGGCAGGTCATTAAATCAGGAAAATACCTATGAAGACAGCAATATACAAAATACTTCTTTTTCACTAGTTACTGAAATTCCTCTTTTTAGAGGCTTTAAAACCAGTGCATCTATTTCTCAAAATAAATTCGATTTATTGGCGGCGGAAGCCAATAAAGAATTGATTGAGAATAACCTCTCACTGAATGTAACCGGTTGTTATTTTCAAATATTGTTGAATAAAGAAATTTACCGGATTACACAGGAGCAGATAAGGTTGATCAAGGAGCAGGAAGACAGGACACAATTATTGATAGAAAACGGTAAAGCGCCACAGTCGCAATTATATGATGTAAAAGCACAATTGGCTGATGATGAACTGTCGGCTACCGAAGCCAGAAATTCACTTCGACTTTCATTTCTGGAGTTAGTTCAGTTAATGGAACTGCAAGGGAGTGATTATTTCGACGTTGATTCTTTGGATGAGGATGTAATTGAAATGGAAGTATTAAATCCTGGGAATATTTATGCTTCTGCATTAAACTGTATGCCACAAATCAAGCAAGCCTATTATTCATTACAAAGTAGCTTTAAAAGTGTAAAGGTTGCCAAGTCCGGTTACTATCCTACCTTGTCTATGGGAGCAGGGATTAATACCGGTTACTACTATTCGGGTGGTGCGGTGAACCAATCATTCAATCAGCAATTTAAGAACAATATGCAGAAAAGCATTTATTTCACATTGAGTATTCCGCTTTTTGACCGTTTCTCTACACGAAATCAAGTCAGGACAGCCAGAATAGAAGAAGATAATGCGCGTTTATCTCTAGAAAATGAAAAGAAAAGCTTGTATAAGGATATAGAGAAAGCCTATATGGATGCAATTGCCGCTTTTGAAAAATATGAATCTACTACCAAGGCAGTAACTGCTAATCGGGAAGCACACCGATATGCATTGGAAAAATATGCGGCAGGAAAATCGGCCGTATATGAGTATAATGAAATAAAGATGAAATTGGCAGATGCGCTGTCTCAACAATCTCAGGCTAAATATACTTATTTACTGAAAAAAAGGATATTGGCTTTCTATTCCTGCCATTCATTAGCAGAATAGAATCAAAAAGGAGAGCATTTATTTTGCTCTCCTTTTTGATCTTATTTTTCTATAATAGTCTTTGCCTTGTCCAATGCCACATTGATATTAGGGCAAATATTTTCTTCTCCCAGCAGTTCATAAAAACCTGCTTTCTTTAGTACTTGATGCACTTTGCTATTCACTCCCGAAAGTACAATCCGTATATTTTCTTTCTTCGACATTTCGCAAAGATTAGTAAGGTTATGAATACCGGTAGAATCAATGAATGGCGCTTTACGCATACGGACGATACGGACTTTCGGACGGTCGCCCAGTTCAGACATGATTTCTTCGAACTTGGTGGCGATTCCAAAGAAATACGGACCGTTAATTTCATATACCTCCACTCCATCGGGCACTACTAAATGTTCCTCGTGCACTTCCAGATCGGATTCTTTATTCGGATCAATCTCATCTTTGATGACGGAGATTTCGGTAGTTTCCATCACACGCTTCATAAATAATATGCAGGCGATGATCAATCCTACCTCAATGGCTACGGTTAAATCAAAGATAACGGTCAGGAAGAAAGTGATCAACAACACCGTTACATCCGATTTGGGATTCTTCAGCAATGCCTTGAAAGTGCGCCAACCGCTCATATTATAGGATACAATAACCAGTACGCCTGCCAGGCAAGCCATCGGAATATATTGAGCCAAAGGCATCAGGAACAGCAGTATCAACAGCAAAACTACTGCATGAATAATACCTGCAACAGGAGTTTTACCACCATTATTAATATTAGTCATGGTACGTGCAATAGCGCCTGTGGCAGGAATACCGCCAAACAGAGGCGCCACAATATTGGCTGCACCTTGTGCTATTAACTCTGTATTGGAATCGTGCCGGTCACCAATCACACCATCGGCAACTGTAGCAGAGAGTAGAGATTCGATAGCTCCCAAAACAGCAATAGTAATCGCTACCGGGAACAGATTCTTGATAGCTTCCCAATTCAGTTCGGGAACCACCGCTTCCGGCAGCTGTGACTGGATAGTAAAACGGTCACCTATCGTATCAATACAAGTAATGCCACCATAAGTCTTCATCAGATAAACTGCAATGGTTATTACGATAATTGCAATCAGTGATCCCGGAATCTTTTTCGAGAACTTGGGAGTAATGGCTATAATTATCACACTGACCACACTGACAATGGCATTCCACCAATTTACAGTATCAAAATGGCGGAAATAGATCATCCATTTGCCAATGAAGTCCCCCGGTACTTTTTCTCCCCCGAAGTTGGGTCCGAAGATGTCAGCAATCTGAGTAGTGAAGATAGTAACGGCAATACCGCCGGTAAAACCCACAATGATGGGATAAGGAATAAACTTGATGACAGCTCCCAGTTTGAATACTCCCAATAATATAAGAAGTACTCCTGCCATCAGGGTAGCTACCGTCAGTCCACTGATCCCGTATTCCTGGATAATGCCATAGACAATGACGATGAATGCGCCCGTGGGGCCACCAATCTGTATCTTACTTCCTCCCAATAAGGAGATAATAAACCCTGCAACAATGGCAGTAATAATACCTTTTTCCGGCGATACACCGGAAGCTATGCCGAATGCGATGGCTAGTGGAAGTGCGACAATTCCTGCAATAATACCAGCCATGAGATCGGCCATGAAGCTCTCTTTAGAATAATTTTGTAACGTAGTAAAGAGCTTCGGTTTGAATTCAAATGCTTTCATTTGTTACCTACTTTATGCTATGATTAGAAACAGGTTGCAAAAGTAGGTAAAATTTATGTGTAAATTAAGATATTATTGCATTTAAGTTTTTATTTTTGTTGTGAACATATGAATAACCTTTCTTGTTTATTTTATATAACGTGAACATTTAATTAAGTATAAAATAGAATTGTAATGAATACAATTTTGAAATATAATATATATATTTGCATCATCAAACGATGATCGAATAATAACTAACTAATAAAACTAATAATTATGACTAAGAGCGTAAAAGGTGCACAGACCGAAAAGAACTTGTTAACTTCATTTGCAGGTGAATCACAGGCTAGAATGCGTTACACTTACTTTGCAAGCACTGCAAAGAAAGAAGGTTATGAACAAATTGCTGCTATTTTCACAGAAACAGCCGATCAAGAAAAAGAACATGCAAAGCGTATGTTTAAGTGGTTGGAAGGCGGCACGGTAGAAATTACTGCCAGTTATCCTGCAGGCATTATCGGCACAACAATGGAAAACCTGAAAGCTGCCGCTGCCGGTGAAAATGAAGAATGGACTACTGATTATCCTCATTTTGCTGATGTAGCCGATCAAGAAGGCTTCCCTGCTATTGCTACTATGTATCGCAGAATTGCTGAAGCTGAAAAGGGTCATGAAGAAAGATATCTGGCTTTATTGAAGAATGTAGAAGAAGGTTCTGTATTCAAGAAAGCAGAAGAAACTGTATGGCAATGCCGTAATTGTGGTTATATCTATGTAGGTACCGAAGCTCCTGAAGTATGCCCGGCATGTTTGCATCCGCAGGCTTATTTCGAAGTAAAGAAGAACAATTATTAATTGAAATAATATCCATCTGTTTATTTAGAATCCGGTTTCTCCGAAAGGGGGAACCGGATTTTCTTGTTTTACCGGCATATATTCACCATTGTACACTTCATATTTAGTCTTTTATACGTTCACCATTATCATCTGATGATTATAAGACGCTCGACTGACCTATATAAGACGCTCGTCTCATAACCGTAAGATGATCGTCTTACCATTATAAGACGAGCTTGTTTTCAGTACAAAAAGATAAATAGAAAGGGAAGAAAAAAGAAATGAAACAGTTCGATCGATTTTATTTTAGGTGGTGATAGTGAAGATAATTAGGGCAACAGCTTTTTATTGGATAAAATAATACTTAAATTTGTACCTAATAATCAAATCGTATGAAAAAACACTTCATATTGACGCTTCTTGTCATATTCACTTCCTTTTCCGGATTAGTGCAAGCAATGGATGAATACACCTTGTTGAGGATTGGTTATGCTCAAGGGTTATCTAACAGTGCTGTCCTTTCGCTTTATCAGGATAATCAAGGCTTTATGTGGTTTGACACCTATGACGGACTGAATAATTATGATAGCAGGACGATGAATGTCTATCGGGCTGACGGGGCGGTGGGGAAGCAGTTACTCAATAATATAATTAATGATGTGGACGGGGCGGACGATGATTGCCTATGGATTTCAACCAATACAGGCATTAACCGTTTTTCGTTGAAAAAGAGATGTGTGACCGGTGTATACGAACAGTTTCCGGATGGCGTTTCCTTGCTTTCCAACCGAAAGGGCGATACTTGGGTACTAGATAAAGGAGAAATATACTATTATAATACGTCGCTCCATCGTTTTATAAAAGTGGATAAAAAGGAAAAGACCTTTGATCCCCAACTTTCGTTTGTGGACGATAAGGGATACTTATGGCTCTTTTCATCGGGAGACAATAGTGTTTATCGTTGCCATATAGATGATTTCAAGAAAGAAGAACCGGACTTTTCTACTATCCGCACCAATATTCATCAAAAGAATATAGAATATACATTCTATCAGAATGGCATTTTGAGCTTTATAGATAAAGATAAGGACTTGTTTTTGTTCGATATAACGCGCAATACGAAAGTGTACATTCGCAATATCGGAGAGTTGATTGGCAAATATGGCACAATAAAGGGAGTCATTTCTTTTTATGATGACATTATTATTGCCTTTATACAAAACGGTTTGGTGAAGCTGGATGCCGCCACCCGTTATTCGGAAAGTGTGGTGGACCAGAGTATCCGCATATTTTCGGTGTACAAAGATCTGGTGCAGGATATTATTTGGGTAGGGACGGATGGACAGGGAGTGATGACTTATTCCAAGAAACATGCTTTGGCTACACAACTTATGTTTAGCCAGTTGCAAAATAAGATAATCCGCCAAGTGCGCTCCATCTATACAGACGACAGGGGGAACTTATGGTTTGGAACCAAAGGCGACGGATTGGTCAGAGTGGAGAAATATGCCGGACACACTTCCGGGCGATTCTCGCTTTCCTCTGTTTCGGTTTACTTTCCCAACAGAAAGGAGAATATACTGAATTATGACAGGGAGTTGATGGAATACCAGGTATTTGGTATTGTTCCCAGCCATTATATGGACGGGTTCTGGATAGGTTCGGCAGAAAATCCGGGACTTTCCTATTATGATTATAAGCGGGATGCGGTGATTCCGGTGGGCGGCAATACGGAGATATTGCAAAAGGTACACCGTATATACGAGGAAAATGATATCACGCTTTGGCTCACGACTTCGGGCAATGGGTTATGCAAAGTGGATCTTGAAAAGAATAACGGCATGATTTCTGCCTGCAACATACGGCAGTTTATCTTTAAGGATGGGCAGAAGGAGGTGAATGATTTCTTTCCCATGTCCGTAGAGGGCGATTCGGTGATGTGGCTGGGGAGCCGTGGCATGGGATTGGTGAAATTCAATTTCAAGACCGAAGACTATAAAGTCTATTCGCTGGGTAGCAAAGAAAATTCTTCAATCAATGACATACTTTCCATATATAGGAAGGGAGATGTCTTTTATCTGGGAACCGTTTCGGGGTTGGTTCGTGTGGAATTTGATGCGGAAGGACAGCTTGTAGTGTCCTGTATAGGGAAGGAACAGGGATTTCTGAATGATATGATTCATGGTATATTAGAAGATGAAAATGGTTTCTTATGGCTCAGCACCAATAAGGGACTGGTGAAATACAATCCGGAGAATAATGCTTTTCATGCCTATTATTATAGCAATGGTTTGCAGATAGGCGAATTCAGTGATGATGCTTTCTATAAATGCCCCTACACCGGAAATCTTTTCTTTGGCGGCATAGATGGTCTGCTTTATCTGGAAAAGGAAAGAATGAATGAAGCGGAGTATCATCCCGATGTGCGTTTCCGGGACTTGACGTTGGGAGTGGAGCCTGTGAATTTCTATGATTATTATGACGAATCCACCAATACTCTTTGCTTAAAAGGAATTAGCCATTCTTTTTCAATTTCCTTTGTTGCCCCCGACTTTGTAGAGGGTGATAATTTTGAATATTCTTATAAACTGGAAGGAGCCGACGGGGGAGAATGGTCTTCTTTTACTCCCGATAATGTAGCTACATTCAATTCGCTACGTTATGGAGATTATACACTGAAGGTGAGATATAAAAAGGATGTGTTTGATACTGAATATAAGTTCTATTCGTTGAATATACAGATCCAACCTCCCTGGTATTTATCTTCTTGGGCTTATGCAACTTATTTTTTGGCACTTCTGCTTTTGGGAGTCTATGCAGTACGCTTGGCTAAAAAGTATTACCGAAGGGAAAAGCTGATAAAAGAATTGATGTTGCATGAATCGCATAACGCGGCTATGAACAGCATCAGTGGAAGATTTCATGAAACAACAGCCTCTTTTGCTACTATTTATAGAATGTGTGGCCGGTTGAGGCAGTTTAAGTCTATGCCGGATGAATATTATAAGATGCTGGATGTTATTTATGAAACAGTCCTGTCATTTGCTTTCAGATCAGAAGGAGTCTGGGGTGAGCACTTGGCGTTGGATGAGTACTTGCCCACAGAAATAGCTGTATATGGTGAAGTACGCTTAAAGGAATTGTCTGATGAAATTATACGTATGCTGATATACAAGGGGCATGATAATGTGTCCGATCTGAAAGTTGATATAGATGAGAGTTTGATGGTTTCTTTGCCTAAAAATGCATTGGGCTATATCTTGTATTATCTTTATTCGGAATATTTGCATGCAAATGAAACTGTGCATATATCAGTTGCGGAAAGTGAACAGGTTTTGATATTGAAATTGGCTTTGCCGGATGAAGTTGCTGATAAGCTGGTGGGTATAGAGAAAAAGAATCAATCTATTCCTGTTTCGGATACGGATTTTAATACCTATTTATATAAGTGGCTATATATGTATGCCATGAAGGTGATGAAAGGAAACAGTTTGCGCAAGGAGCATGAAGTCTATATAGAATTGCCGTTGCAACAGGAGCAGTCCGTTCCGCAAAGCCAGAATAAGAAAACGGTATTGTTGCTGGAGGATAAGATTGAAATGTCATGGCTGGTGAGTGATATTTTATCTGATGGCTATGCCGTACATTGCGTGCGCACTACGCAAGATGCTTTTAGCTATTTGCGCAAAAATACTCCTGATGTATTCTTGGCCGATACGATGATTTATTTGAAGGAAGAGAATAAATTCATTGAATATGTACAGGCGAATAAAGGGTTGCTGATGAATACTGCCTTTATTCCCATGCTCACTTGGAAAGCGGCTTTCTTGCTACAGAAAGAGTTTAATAAACTGGTGGATGGGTTTGTGGTCATGCCTTATAATATTTTATTCTTAAAGGAAATTGTGAATATGGCAGTGAGTCGCAGATCGACTAAAGAGGAAGCTATTTTGGTTAACGTGCCCGGTCAAAGGGAAAAAGATATTATTTGTGATACGGTGGAACAGGCTAACTTTGCCAAACAGTTACTTCAGGTTTTAGATGATAACTTGGATAAAGAAGACTTGGGTACAGCCTTTATAGCCGAACAAATGAATATTAGTCCCCGTCAGTATTACAGGCGGTTTAAGGAAATATCCAGTCTGTCATCAACAGATTTTATCAAGAATTATCGCTTGGAGAAAGCGGCGGGTTTACTGTTGGAAACAGATTGGCCTATCCAGAAAGTGATCAGTGAAGTTGGTATTCAGAGCCGTTCTTATTTCTACAAAGAATTTGCATCCCGATATGGGGTCACTCCTAAAGCATATAAGAAAGCTATGCTGGGGAAGGAGATAACCGGAGATGAGAATATAGATAATTAGTCTATTTTGATTTATTGAAGGGAGGGTCTTTTGATCTATTTTTTAATGTCAAAAGACCTTTTTGGGCTTTAGATCTGTCCATCCACCATGTCTTTATATTGCCCCTTTGTGTCTGTAACTCCCCTAGAAAGTGTCTAAAACTGTTCTCTATTGTGCCATTTGTGCTCTGTAGCGACATTTTGGGTGTGACATCATTTTGGCATACCACAGAACAACGGTTTATTTAAAACAACGTTTATTTGCATCCATGAATGTCATTCGTTACTGAGAGAAAGTTTAACCTTATTATTTATTTAAAGGAAACACATGAAAAAACATTTTGTAGATTTGCGGTTCATTTTAAGAACGCAAAAGTTTACTTGCATAACTGCAATGCTATTAGCTTCCAGTTTGTCGGCAAGTGCTAATTCCCTTGGCGATAATGCCACTATATCACGAGAGTCTGTTAAGAATGTA
>Ga0192242_10304_pt1 | contig 20939 bp, 17 predicted proteins | sample Koala_Koa27_J3_FD_131235 | JGI IMG/M metagenome (GOLD analysis project Ga0192242, IMG submission 131235) | Enriched cells from koala feces incubated with labeled cellulose particles, San Francisco Zoo, California, United States - Koala_Koa2-7_J3 ...
CTGTGGTAGCCAGCATGCCGACAGCCGCAAGCGCGATACCGTAAACACCGGCAAAACGATAAGCCACGAAGATACCTACCGCAATCAGAATGATCGGCCATGTACAGGAATTCATACCAACGGCAAGACCGCTGATGATATTCGTCGCCGAACCGGTCTCAGACTGCTCTGCAATCTTCTGAACCGGTTTATGCTTATCAGATGTATAGTACTCGGTAATCCGTCCGATTGCAATACCGACAGCCAGGCCGGCAATGATCGGTCCGCAAAACTTAAACGAACCGAGCATCGGTTTGCTGAGTACAATGGCCAGGACAACAGTGATGATATCCGCCACATTACTTCCTGTATTCAGAGCCTTCTGCGGATCTCCGCCGTCTTTACCGCGGACAAAAAAGATACCGATGATCGAAGCCACAATACCTACCGCCGCCAGACACAGCGGATAAAGCGCTCCGCCAAGCTGACCGAAAGAACCGGAAACACCGGATGCAATCAGTCCAAGCGTGATAGCCGAGATAATAGAACCGACATAGGATTCGAAAAGGTCAGCGCCCATACCGGCAACATCACCTACGTTGTCACCTACATTATCCGCAATAACAGCCGGGTTACGGGGATCATCCTCCGGAATACCCGCCTCAACCTTTCCTACCAGGTCAGCACCGACGTCAGCAGCCTTCGTATAGATACCGCCGCCGACACGGGCAAACAGTGCTACCGAAGAAGCGCCCAGACTGAAACCAAACAGGATCGAAGTGTTGCCCGTAATAATGTAAATCAGGCTCACGCCTGCAAGTCCGAGGCCAACCACACAAAGACCCATAACAGCACCGCCGCGGAACGCGATCGGAAGTGCTGCGGACATGCCCTTTTCCTTCGCAGCATTCGCAGTCCGGACATTCGCGCGGGTTGCCACGCTCATACCGAAGAAACCGGCCAGAATGGATAAAACTGCTCCGACTACAAAGCAGATAGCCGTGGGCCAGCCGATGGCAAATCCAACCACTAAAAAGACTACAATGATAAAAATAATCAGAATCTTGTATTCTGAAAACAGGAATGCTCGCGCACCCTCATGGATCGCCGCAGCGATCTCCTTCATCCGGTCAGTTCCCTCCGGCTGTTTTCTGACACTGGCAGCCAGTATTGCAGCGACAATTAATGCTACAACGCCGATGATCGGAATGATCAAAGTCCAACTAATCATTTTAAGTTGCTCCCTTCAAAATAATAAAATTTCTATAAAGTATACTAACACAATACAAACAGCAGTGTCAATCATTGTTTAAAGGTTGACACACTTTTAACGTATCTTTTATTTAATTCAGATATTTCTGCAGCCAGATATATCAGTTCCCCGGTTCTGCCATTTTCCAATGTTCCAGTTCATATCTTAAAGCACCGAGCAGATCTTTCTCCGGCACTTTACGGATCACTTCACCGCGGCGGATGATCAGCCCCTCGCCTCTGCCGCCGCAGATACCGATATCCGCTTCTCTGGCCTCACCGGGTCCGTTGACGACACAGCCCATGACCGCTACTTTTAAATTCAGCGGGAACTCCGTAACCATCGTCTCTACCTGATTAGCCAGAGATATCAGATCGATGCTGGTTCGGCCACAGGTCGGACAGGAAACCACCTCAATTCCGCCCTGACGCAGGCCAAGCGTGCGCAGGATCATTTTCGCCGATCGTATCTCCTCCACAGGGTCGCCGGTCAGGGACACGCGGATCGTATCCCCGATCCCCTGATGCAGGATCAGCCCGAGGCCGATAGCGGATTTGATATTGCCACTCTGTACAGTCCCTGCTTCCGTAATACCCACATGAAGCGGATAATCCGTCCGTGCCGAGATCAGTTCATGAGCGCGGACACACATCAAAACGTCCGAGGATTTGATGCTGATAACCAGATTCTGATAGCCGTAGTCCTCAATCATGCGCACTTTATCCAGCGCACTCTCCGCCAGACCTTCCGCCGTCACACCGCCGTATTTTTCCACAAGTCCCTTTTCGAGCGAACCGCTGTTAACACCCACGCGTATGGGGATATTGCGATCCCGCGCAACATCCACGACCGCCTTCAGATTCTCCGCGGAACCGATATTCCCCGGATTAATGCGGATTTTATCCGCACCGTTTTCCATCGACGCAATTGCCAGCCGGTAATCAAAATGAATATCGGCAACCAGCGGAATGTGAATCTTTTTTTTGATTTCCGGCAATGCCTGTGCCGCCTCCATGTCCGGTACCGTACAGCGAACAATCTGGCAGCCGGCACGCTCCAAACGCAGAATCTGGGCAACCGTCGCCTCCGCATCCTGTGTCTTCGTGTTTGTCATGGACTGGATGGCAATGGGTTGATTCCCGCCGATTGTCACATCTCCAATCCTGATTTTTCTTGTTTTCATTCGCACCGTATCACCTGACTTTCTCCGATTTTTCCCAAAATTATATAAAAAGTTTCCGCACATCATTAAACATTACCAGAATCATCAGGGCAAACAGGCACATTAATCCGATAAAATGCACCATGCCCTCCTTATTTTCCGCAATCCGTTTTCCCCGTATGGCTTCGATCACCAGAAAGACAAGCCTTCCTCCATCCAGAGCCGGCAGCGGCAGCAGATTCATTACACCGAGATTGGCCGACAGCAGAATCCCGATATTCAGCATATTGAGAAAAACATAAAAATATCCGTCCGACAGGCTTTCCTCATAGGTATCCCCGATCGTTTTTACTATGCCGACCGGACCGGACAGATCGTTGACACTGATCTGATTCGTCACCAGCATCTCCAGACTTTTCAACGTATACTGAATCCAGTACTTAACATCATAAACTCCGTACAGCAGAGTTTTCGCCGGTCCGAGCCGCGTATATTCCCCGACAGCATAAATGCCGTAAAGATATCGTCCGCTCTCCTCATCATAAGTCGGCGTCAGCGTCGTCGTAAGCTTCTCTCCGTCACGAACATAGGTGACCTCCACAGTCTCGCCCTCATGAAAAAGAGAGTACATGCTGACTTCCTTATAAAAATGAATATGTTTATTTTCAATCTTTACGATCTCATCTCCCGCCTGAAGCCCTGCCTCAGCAGCAGAATACCCCTCCATTACATCCCCGACGACCGGTTTCACCACACCGATACTGGCTATAATGATCACGGAAAATGCCAGAGCCATGATAAAGTTAAAAACCGGGCCGGCGGCGACCACGCTGATGCGCGCCCAGACTGATTTCTTCTGAAAGGAACGGTCATCATCGCTCTCTGAATCCTCCCCCTCCATCATGCAGGCGCCGCCGAACGGCAGCAGCTTCAGGGAATATTTGGTCTCTCCTTTTGTAAAACCAATGATTGTCGGTCCGAAGCCGAGACAGAACTCGTTAACCCGGATGTTGTTCGCTTTTGCCAGCAGAAAATGTCCAAGCTCGTGAAAAAGGATAATGATGCTGAATAAAATTATCGCTACAATATATTTAACAATCAAGATACGGCCTGTTTCCTTTCTTTCCCTTTCATACATGGTGGCGACTGCGTTAGTAGTCATGTCCGTTTACTGAATAAATGATCGGTCAATTCGCTCATAGACAGCCTGCTCAGTCTCCAGAATGTCCTCCAGAACAGGATTCTCTATATACGTTGCAGCCTCCATCGACTCCGCGATCAGATCCGCAATTTCAAGAAAACGGATTTTCTGATTCAAAAACAGCGCAACCGCCCTTTCATTCGCGGCATTAAATACGGTCGGCATGTTTCCGCCCCGCCGCATCGCCTGCAGTGCCAGACTGAGACCGGTAAAGGTATCCATATCCGGTTCTTCAAATGTCAGCGTGGCGAGCTTATAGAAATCCAGCCGTTCATCATCCAGAAACTTTCGTTCCGGGTAACAGAGCGCGTACTGGATCGGCAGCCGCATATCCGGCGTACCGAGCTGCGCGATCACGGAACCGTCCGCATACTGTACCATTGAATGTATAACGCTCTGCGGATGAACCACCACCTGAATCTGATCGAGCCTGACGCCGAAAAGCCATTTTGCCTCCATCACTTCCAGTCCTTTATTCACCAGCGTGGCGGAATCAATGGTCACCTTTTTGCCCATCGACCAGTTGGGGTGATGAAGGGCATCCTGCAGTGTCACATGCTCCAGTTCCTCCCGTTTTTTACCGCGAAACGGTCCGCCCGAGGCTGTCAGAAGAATCTTATCAATGGTGTTGCCGCACGCTTTCTCACCATGCCAGGACTGAAAAATCGCGGAGTGTTCACTGTCAACCGGCAGAATACGCACGCCGTATTCCTCCGCCATCGGCATAATCAGATGTCCGGCGGCAACAAGAGTCTCCTTATTCGCCAGGGCAATATCTTTCCCTGCCTGAATCGCCGCCATCGTGGGACGTATTCCGACCATGCCGACCACTGCCGTCACCAGAATCTCCGACGCTTCCTGTGCCGCCACGGCCAGTAGTCCGTCCATGCCGTATGTGATCTCAAGATCCAGATCCACAGTCATAAGCCGCAGCTTCCGTGCCAGTTCCTCCGTTCCGACAGAAACAAGCGCGGGATGAAATTCCCGTATCTGTTTTTCCAGCAAAGCTACATTGCTGCCTGCCGAGAGGGCGCTTACCCTAAAATCTTCCCTGTGCTGACGCACCACATCTAAAGTCTGCGTTCCGATGGATCCCGTTGATCCGAGAACTGCGATTGTTTTCATGTCATTCTCCATCCTGCTGTATTTTATTTATTCCTGTCCGAAAATATAAGAAGTTCCCTGTTTTTCCCAGACTTCAAAAAGATTTACTTCATTAAACCTGCACCATCGGAATCAGATACAATGACAGATAATATATGATCGGAGCCGTAAAAATCACGCTGTCAAACCGGTCCAGTATCCCGCCGTGGCCGGGAATCAGTTTCCCGTAATCCTTAATGTCGTAATTTCGTTTAATTGCAGACGCCGCCAGATCACCCACCATGGAGATCAGTGCTCCCGCAGCACAGATTACCCCCATCATCAGTATATATGAAATATCCGCATCCATGCCGTTTTTAAAAATAAATCCGTATATCAATGTCAGAACAAATGCACCGGCCACACCGCCGACGGCTCCCTCCACGGATTTTTTCGGGCTGAGTTTCGGCGACATCTTGTGCTTACCGAAAAGCATGCCGAAACAGTAAGCGGATGTATCGCACCCCCACGAGCAGAGGAAAATCAGCCACACCAGATAAGTCCCGCCGGCCAGCGAACGCGTCAGATAAATACAGGAAAGCATGACGGCGACATAGAAGAAGCCAAAAAACACGCCGATGACCTGTGTTGCATGAAATCTCGGATATCCAAAGACAAACATGCACATGCAGACAATGAGAAAGCCCATGATCAGCACCATGACATCCGGCAAAAATGAAAAAGCCAGATTCAGATAAAACAGCGCCGCCGCAATATAGCCGGCTATTCCGATCGTCTTTTCCACTTTGAAAACCTTATACAGTTCGTACATGCCGATGATGGAGATAATTCCAAGCACCGTCAAGAGCAAATATCCGCCGTTTATAATAAAAATCAGCGCAAGCACAATCAAAACCGCTCCGCTTAATAACCTTGTCTTAAACATAATCATTTCCTCTCAAAAACATCACTTTATGTTTCCTTCACTTTCCCATATCTCCGATCACGCGCAGTGTAAGCCTCGATGGCTTTTACCAGTTCCGCTTTATTAAAGTCCGGCCAGGGAACATCCGTAAAATAAAATTCACTGTAGGCATGCTGCCACATCAGGTAATTGGACAAACGCAGTTCCCCGCTGGTACGGATCATCAGATCCGGATCCGGAATATCCGCCGTGTCCAGATAACTGCCAAAACATGCTTCGTCAACTTCATCCAGAGCAATCCTGTCCTCTTTATAATCCTTCATCATCCGCTTCATCGCCCGGAGCATCTCGTCCCGGCTCCCGTAATTAATCGCTATCTGCAGATTAAAACCCGTGAAATCTCTGGTATCTTCCTCCAGCATACGGATTTTTTCCCGAAGATCCGATGCAAGAGCGGTCTTGTCGCCGATGATTCGCACCCGCATATTATTTTTCATGGCCTCATCATAGCAGATCTTCAGATATTTGCCGAATAAAAGCATCAGTGTTTTCACTTCGAGATCCGGACGGCTCCAGTTTTCCGTGGAAAAGGCATAAATCGTCATATATTTAATACCAAGATCGTCTGCGTCCCGGCAGATATCCATCACAACCTCCGCACCTCTTTTATGTCCGAAAGTACGCGGTTTTCCCTTTTTTTTCGCCCAACGGCCATTTCCGTCCATGATAATGGAGACATGGTTCGGGATTTTCAACTGTGATAACTCCATCTTTCTTTCCTCCTCGCACAGATATGTGTCCGGGATATCTCCCCTTATGACTGAGAAATGTACGAAAACAACAGCAACGCTGCCTGTTGCCGCCGAAACTGCTATGAAAGAGACAAGGACACAGTACGCAGCAGCGAATCATCACACGTGTATTGCTGTGCCAACCATGTCCCCAAAATGTACTCTGCAATTCAACCGCAGATTAAACCGTCATAATCTCCTTTGTCTTCTCTTCTACCGCTTTATCGATCGTCTCGATATATTTATCTGTCAGTTTCTGAATCTCCGTCTGCAGATCCTTGATGCCATCCTCGGAGATTGCCTCCTCCTTGCCGATCTTTTTCATGGCGTCATTGCCGTCGCGGCGAATGTTGCGGACAGCAACCTTTGCTGCCTCGCCTTTCTTTTTTACATCTTTTGAAAGAGCCTTACGCCGCTCCTCTGTCAGCTCCGGAAATACCAGACGGATAGCCTTTCCGTCGTTTGTCGGATTTAATCCGAGATCGGATACCAGAATTGCTTTCTCGATTGCCTTGACCATAGAAGCCTCCCACGGCTGGATCAGTATCATACGCGGTTCCGGTACGGAAACATTCGCCACCTGTTGAATCGGCATCGGCGAACCGTAATAATCCACACGAAGCTGATCCAATACATGAGGATTCGCCCGTCCGGCACGAATGGATCCGAACTCCTCCAACAGATTCTGATAGGATTTCTGCATCTTATCATCATAGGGTTTGATTTTCTCGTTCATGATGTAAACCTCCGGTAAAATATATGTATATTGTTGTAATAAGTGTTTTATGTCAATCGCTTTGCATCGCAAATCCTGTCGAACCGACTGTCGTCTTATATATTCCTCATGCATCAGGATATGCGGATCAGACAGTCACCCGCGTCCCCCGGAAATCTCCGGAAACCGCTTTTACAATGCTGTCCTCCTCATTCAATCCGAAGACATACATCGGCATCTTATTTTCCATACAAAGAATGGAAGCCGTGAGATCAACAACGGCCAGCTGCCGGTTGATCACCTCCTGAATGGAGACCTCATCATAACGTACAGCGTTCGGATTCTCCTTCGGATCAGAATCATACACGCCGTCCACCGCTTTTGCAAGGAGAATCACATCCGCCTCAATCTCCACCGCGCGAAGCACAGTCGCCGTATCCGTCGAAAAATACGGATGTCCGGTACCGCCGGCGAAAAACACAACCATTCCTCTCGCAAAATATTTATTCGCCCGGTCCTTCGAAAACAGCTTGGTAAAAGAACCGCATTCAAACGGTGTTAGTACGTTCGTCTTCATACCGACGGAACGGAATATCTCTGAGACATAGATGCAGTTCATCACTGTCGCCAGCATACCGATCTGATCCGCCTTGGTCCGGTCGATCGTCTCACTGGTACGTCCCCGCCAGAAATTACCGCCGCCGATCACAATACCGACCTCAATGCCCCGGTCAACCAGTTGTCTGACCTGAAGTGCCACCGCAGTCACCGTTGCTTCGTCAAATCCGGTCTTCTTTTCTCCGGCCAGGGCTTCTCCGCTGAGTTTTAATAATACGCGTTTCATATACGTTTTCCTTTCTGAATCTGCGTCATTCATAAAAGCAACCGGCATCTGCCGTCCGGTACTTTCAGATAAAACTGTAAAACGGCACATTCAAGGTTATCATAGCATATCTCATACAAAAAAACGAGTGTCTATTTAATAAAGTTTCCGTCTTTTACCACATCGGCAACCAGTTCCCGCTCATCCATGTGATATTTTTTCCCGCAAATCTCCTGATAATCCTCATGACCTTTTCCGGCTAATACAATCACATCGCCCTCCTCGGCATGTTCAATTGCGTAGCGAATGGCCTCCGCCCGGTCAACAATGGCAATATATTTTCCGTCAGCTTTTTTCACTCCGGTAATGATATCCTCCACAATCGCTTCCGGCTCCTCATTTCTCGGATTATCCGAGGTGACGATTGTCAGATCTGCCAAACGGGAAGAAACTTCTCCCATGGAAAAACGTCTGTCCCGCGCACGGTTGCCGCCGCAGCCAAACAGGCTGACCAGACGTTTCGGATGATATTCACGCAGGGTCGTCAGCAGGCTCTCAAGACTCATGGCATTGTGCGCATAATCGATCATCAATGTAAACTTTGAAGATACCGGCAAGATCTCCACTCTGCCCTTCACATGAATCTGCGACAATGACTGCAGGATGGTCTCTTTCTCCACACCGAAGTGACGGCAGATAGAGATCGCCGTCATGGAATTATATACGCTGAATTTGCCGGGGATATCGATCTCCACATCCATATCAAGTTTCCCGCTCATGTGATAAGCTACACCGAGACTTCCGCCCCGGTCGAACAGATGCATATCACTTGCCCTCAGATCGGCCTGCTTTGAAAAACCATAGGTCTCCACCGCACAGGTATGCCCCTCCATGATCTTCTCCAGATGGGCGTCATCCGCGTTAAAAATACCCTGCCGGCACTGTCTGAACAGAAGGCTTTTGCAGTGAATATAGTCATCCATATCTTTATGCTCGTTCGGGCCGATATGATCCGGTTCCAGATTGGTAAAAATCCCATAGTCAAAAACAAAACCGCCGACCCGGTGCAGCATCAGCCCCTGAGAGGAAACCTCCATGACCACGCATTTGCAGCCGGCATCAACCATTTTGCGGAATGACTCCTGAATCACATAGGATTCCGGCGTGGTATTGACAGCCGGGATTCTATCATCTCCGATAATTGTCTCAATCGTACCGATCAGGCCTGTTTTATAACCGGAATGTTCCAGAATAGAACGCACCATATAGGTAGCTGTCGTCTTGCCTTTGGTTCCTGTGATGCCGATGGTCTTTAATTCTTCCGCCGGATACCCGAAATAGGCAGCCGAAGCCTCCGCAAGAGCCAGCCGCGTATCCGCTGTCTTTATAACGGCGACAGAAGACGGCACATCCACATCCTTTTCCACGATCACAGCTGCCGCCCCTTTTTCGGCCGCCGCAGCCGCATATACATGTCCGTCACTGACAGCTCCTGAAATACAGACAAACACCGAACCTCGATCTATTTTCCGAGAATCATAGACCAGAGTAGTGATCTCCCGATCTATATCTCCCTGCATACAGATATAATCTAATTTTTGAATCAAATCCGCTAATTTCATTCCCACATCTCACTTCCATAATTTATCCCTGTATCACTATTTTGCAAACAACGGTTCCTGAAAGTATTCGCTGCCATTCATATCCGCCAGGATTATTCCCGCAAAACAGTTTCAGATCAGGTCACTTCTGCAAAAAGCTTACATCGATCTCTCCGTCAAACACCGTTGTCGCCGGCCCTGTCATCCAGACCGTATCCGCCTCCCTGTCATAAAAAATCCGCAGATCACCGCCCAGCAGATGAACCAGCACCCGGTCATCCGTATATCCGTTCAGCACACTCGCCACAACGGACGCACAGGTACCGGTACCACAGGCCCATGTCTCACCGGATCCACGCTCCCAGACACGCATATTGGCCTCACTGCGGCTGATAATCTGTACAAACTCCGTATTGATCCGATCCGGGAACCATTTGTGATTTTCAAAATGCGGTCCCAGCTTCTCCACGGGAAATGTCTTTGTATCATCCACAAATACGACCGCATGAGGATTTCCCATGGATACACAGGTTACACGATACTCTTTGTCAAGGATCGTCATCGGCTCATTTACCATCCGGTCACCGTCAGACAGAACGGGAATCTGTTCCGGCTTCAGCACAGGCGCTCCCATATTCACCTTCACAAGCGATACTTTTCCGTCTTCAATCGTCAGTTCCAGATGTTTGATTCCGGATTTCGTCTCAATGGATATCCGTGTCTGGTCTGTCATGCCGTGGTCGTATACATACTTTGCGACACAACGAATACCGTTACCGCACATACTCCCCTCAGATCCATCGGCATTATACATCACCATTCGGAAATCCGCAATCTCTGACGGGCAGATCAGAATCATGCCATCGGCTCCGACACCAAAATGCCGGTCACTGACATATACAGAAACCGCAGAGGGGTTCTGAACCGTTTCCTCAAAGCAATTCACATAAACATAATCATTTCCGCAGCCATGCATCTTGGTAAATTTCATAAATTCATTTTCCTTCTTTCTGTCAGGATATCGTGACTTTTCCTCAAATAATCATTGTGCGGATTCGGCAATACTTCCGGTAGCTGTATCTCCTTCTTCCGTATTCGCGTCATCTGTACCTGCAGTATCTGTATCTGTGTCATTCGTATCTGTACCGTCCGCTGCATCTGCACTCGGGTAATAGATATAATTACATTTCAAAACACTGCTCTTCATACCGTTTTTATCAATCGCAACCAGGGACAGAATATGATTTCCCTCCGGTATCTCGATCGGACCTGTATACAGTGAGGATGAAGCAGTCGGCGTCGTATTGTCCCAGGTATAATATACATTTGTCCCGGACGGAACACTCACTGTCACCGAAGCAGGTTCCGTAAACGTGCCGCCATCCGGATATACTGTCGGTGTGTCCGGAGCATCCAGTGAAATTTTGTAAACAGCGCATACCGGTTCACTGTAATATCCATCCTCATCCATGCAGATGGCAATCAGCGTAATCGTCCCCTGCTCGTTGATTTCTATCGGTTCTTCATAAAGCTCATCATCCTCCGCCGGCGTACTGCCGTCCAGTGTATAATAAATACTCAGTTCATCATTTTCTGCAGTAATCTCAACGGTTAGATATTCCGAATAGCTTCCGCTCTCCTCGGAGATCTCCGGAACCGAAACAATATAATCCTCAAAAAGTGAAAGAATATCCTCGTCTGTAACTCCATCCATCAGGTCAAGAATCTCATCCCGCTTTTCCTGCTTATCATAGAGTTTGATCAGTTCCTCATATGCCTCGAGATTCACGGGATCCAGTTCAATAACGGACAGATACATATCCTCCGCCGAATCGTAATCCTTCTCATCCGCGTAAATACGAGCATACAGAAGAATCGCGTCGATATTTTCCTCATCCAGAGCCAGCACCTGATCCAGATACTCTGCGGCTCCCTTGTAATCTTTCTGTGTATACTCTGTCTGTGCCCGGTTCAGCAGATATTCCGCAGAATGAGTCTGACGATATCTGATAAAACCGAAAACAAATGCCGCGGCAGCCACAAGCACCACAACTAAAACAATCCGATTTCGCCTGCGTTTTTTTTTCTTATGCGAGAATCCTTTTTTCTCTCTGTATCCGGAGATTGCCCCATCTTCTTTCTGATGCATATATCCGTCTTTTTCGGAATCTTTCTTCTCATCCATCAGCGACCGCAGATAATCTTCTTCCAGAACATTCAGCTCCGAGACAATCTGTACCTCCTGTCCGCAACGGGAACAGTAGATACTTCCCTCCTGCAGTTCTGCACCGCACTTTGCGCAAACCATAGTGTCCTCTTTCCAGTCTTTTATCAGAATAATCCTGTGATCATGCCGTTCTCATCGACATCAATATTATTCGCCGCCGGTTTTTTCGGAAGTCCCGGCATTGTCATGATTGCTCCGGTAACCGCAACGACAAACCCTGCGCCCGCGCTTACATATATCTCACGCACATTCACAGTAAAATGCTCCGGTCTGCCCAGTTTATGCTGATCATCCGACAGCGAATACTGTGTCTTTGCCATACAGACAGGGAAATCACCCATACCGAGGTTCTCGATCCGCTTTAATTCCTTTACGGCCGCACCGGAATAAGTGACTCCGTCCGCTCCGTAAATTTCCTTCGCGATCGTCTCAATCTTCTCCTGTATAGAGAGATCATCCTCATACAGTACCTTAAAATGACTTTCCTTCTCCTCCAGTGCGCACAGCACCCGTTCAGCCAGAGCGATACCGCCCTCGCCGCCCTTTTCCCATACCTCCGAAAGAGCAAAGTCACATCCGCGCGCTTTACAGAAATCCTCTATATACTGTACTTCGGCAGCTGTATCTGTCGCAAAAGAATTGAGAGTCACAACGATCGGTACGCCATATTTCTGCAGATTTTCGATATGCTTCTCAAGATTCACGATTCCCTTCTTCAATGCTTCCGTATTTTCTGCCGACAACTCCGTCTTCGGCACGCCGCCGTTATATTTCAATGCGCGTACCGTCGCGACCAGGACAACCGCATCCGGTTTCAAGCCGGACATACGACATTTGATATCGAAAAACTTCTCCGCTCCGAGATCCGCACCGAAACCTGCCTCCGTAACCGTGATATCCCCCAGCTTCATCGCCATCTTCGTGGCTCTGACACTGTTGCAGCCGTGCGCAATGTTGGCAAACGGACCTCCGTGAACGATTGTGGGCGTGTGCTCCAATGTCTGGATCAGATTCGGCTTCAGCGCATCCTTCAACAAGGCAGCCATCGCGCCCACAGCCTTCAAATCCGCGGCCGTCACCGGTTCTCCGGAAAAAGAGTAAGCAACGATCATCCTGCCTAAACGACGCTTTAAATCCTCCATATCGTCCGCCAGACAGAGAACAGCCATGATTTCCGAAGCCACGGTAATCACAAAATGATCCTCCCTGACCATACCGTCCGCCTTACTTCCCAGACCGACCACGATATTGCGCAGTGCCCGGTCATTCATATCCAGACAGCGCTTCCACACAACCTGCCTCGGATCGATGCCGAGATCATTCCCCTGCTGAATATGATTATCCAGCATGGCCGCGAGCAGATTATTCGCGGAGGTAATCGCATGAAAATCTCCGGTAAAATGAAGATTCAGATCCTCCATCGGGACCACCTGCGCATAACCGCCGCCGGCCGCTCCTCCCTTAATGCCGAAACACGGACCGAGAGACGGTTCCCGAAGCGCCAGTACCGCTTTTTTATTGAGTCTGCACAGGGCCTGCGCAAGACCGATACTGGTCGTTGTCTTGCCCTCGCCGGCGGGTGTCGGATTGATTGCTGTAACCAGAACCAGTTTCCCGTCCGGGTTGTCTTTTACCCGGTCCATCAGTTCATCAGATAATTTTGCCTTATACTTCCCATATAATTCCAGATCGTCTGCCTCAATACCGAGTCCGGCTGCCACCTTCGCGATCGGTTCCATTACCGTCTCCTGCGCAATTTGAATATCAGTTTTCATAGCCCTGTCCTCCTTAGAGTATTCTTGTAACTGTTCAGTACCTTCACAGTTACGTATTCTTGTCATCTTACATCATCTGCAAATTATCTGTTCCGAATATTTATAAATCAGGAATCAGACACCGTTTCCTCTCCCGCGCCCGCATATTCCTCCATGGTCACCAGTACTCTGCGGGGCTTCGTTCCCTCTTCCGGTCCGACAATACCGGCCTCCTCAAGCTGATCCATAATGCGGGCCGCTCTGTTAAAGCCGATCTTAAAATTGCGCTGCAGCATGCCGATCGAACCCTTTTCCTTCTCAATCAGGAATCGTGCCGCATCCTCAAAATAAGCATCGCGGTCATCGGCAGACGAAGTAAACCCCCTTCCGCCTCCGATACCGGACTCAGAAGATTTTACTTTTTCTTCTATCTCAGAATTATAGGATACCTGACCGTTTTTATCAATAATATAATCCACAACTTTTGAAACTTCCGCATCCGAAACAAAAGCTCCCTGTACCCGCAGCGGTTTTGCGTATCCCTGCGGATAAAACAGCATATCGCCTTTTCCGAGAAGTTTTTCCGCACCGTTCATATCAAGAATCGTACGCGAATCCACACCGGAAGTCACAGAAAAAGCGATTCGTGACGGCATATTCGCCTTGATCAGTCCGGTGATAACATTGACCGAAGGCCTCTGCGTGGCAATGACCAGATGTATTCCTGCCGCACGGGCCAGCTGCGCCAGCCTGCATATGGCATCCTCAACATCCCCGGCAGCAACCATCATCAGATCCGCCAGCTCATCGACAATGACAACAATCTGCGCCATCTTCTGCGGTTTGTTTTCATCCTCAATATCCGAAACGGACGCCACCTTTTTATTGTATCCCTTCATATCACGAACACCGTACTCTGCAAATTTATTATATCGGTCCGTCATCTCAGCCACCGCCCAGTGAAGCGCTCCCGCCGCTTTCTTCGGATCGGTGACAACCGGAATCAGCAGATGCGGAATATTATTGTAAACACTCAGTTCCACAACCTTCGGATCGATCATGATCAGCTTCACCTCAGTCGGATCCGCTTTGAACAATATGCTCATGATAATCGTATTGATACAGACGGATTTTCCAGATCCGGTCGCGCCGGCAATCAGAAGATGCGGCATTTTCGCAATATCCGCCACGATTACATTGCCCGCAATATCCTTACCGACACAGAATGAAATCCTGGATGTATGGTTCTTAAAAGGCGCTGACTCAACCAGATCCCGAAAAGCAACCGGAACATTTTCCTTATTCGGAACCTCGATTCCGATAGCAGCTTTCCCCGGAATCGGAGCTTCGATCCGGATATCCGGAACCATCAGGTTCAGCTTGATATCATCCGCGAGATTCACAATCTTACTGACCTTAACGCCCATCTCCGGATGCACCTCATACTGTGTCACGGCAGGACCGCAAACCACATTTGTCACACGCGCATTCACACCGAAAGTCTGCAATGTTTTCTGAAGTTTTGCGGACATCTCCTGCAAATGCTGTCTGGAGTCGCCCTTTCGGTTTGGATCACCCTTCTGCAGCAGGCGAACATCCGGATAAATATAAGATACCGGATTTTCTCTCTCTGACAGCCGGATTGAACTGTCGATTTCAGAAATCTCCGCATCTGTCTCCGCTTCCGTCTGCTTCGTCTTTCTGCTTTTCTTTTTTTTCACGGAGGCAGTTTCATCCTCATCCGCAAAAAGCGGATTTTCCGTTTCTGCGCTCTCATATCCGGGTTCATCCTTGCCCGGCCGCAGACTCCCGGAATCCTCTGATTGCCGGCGTGTCAGGTCATTTGCTCCGACATCTTCATCCGGCTGTGAACCAGCCTCCGTATACGGCAGCTGTGTCATGTCAAGCTCATTCATCTGATCAGAAGCATTGCGTTCCGGGTTCATTTTCAGGTCAATATCAGCGGATACACCGGAAACTTTTTTCCTGCGCCGCTCTGTCTTTCTGCTCTGCTCCTTCACCGGAACAGCATCCTCCGCGCGTTCCCTTTCCTGTCTTTGTTTTTTTTCGGCCGCAGCCAGTCTTTTTTTCTCTGCTTCCGCTCTTGCGGAATCATACGCCTTCCTGCTTCCCTTTGAGATTCCGTCGAACAGGGATCTCTCCGTGATGAGCACCACACAGAGAATCAGTACAATAAAATCTATGATGTATGTAGCCGCGATGCCGAATGCCTTCACCAATGCGACGGCTATGACCGCGCCGAGCAGACCGCCTCCGGCCCGCGCATCTGAACAGTCAGAAAATGTATGAATCAGATCGTCAGCAGCTCCTCCTGTATATACCATATGTGCAAATACACATAAAAACACATAAAACACAATTCCGGAGAACGCTTTTAAAATCGCCCGTCCGGAATAAGTGCGGCCTGAACCCCGTCCCGTCCTTCTGTTGGAGACCAGGAAAGCACATACCAGAAACAATGCCACAGGAAACACGTAAGAAAGGATTCCAAACAATCCGAAAAAGAAGCGGCTGACTGCATTTCCGACCACTCCGCCTTTTCCGATATTCGTAATAAACAAAATAATACAGAAAGCAAGTATCGCAAACAAAAGTATCTCACTTCTCCAGGAAAACTGAGAAGAAGAACTGTTCTTACGCGATCCCTGCTTTGTTGTCCTCCCGGACGTTTTCTTTCGGGAGGATGCTTTCTTTTTCGATGCCATAGATAACTTACCCTGCTATAATAAACAATATCCGACAATTGACAGGACGCCGACCGCCAGACAATAAACCGCAAACACCTTAAACTTTTTATTCCGGACGACCAGCAGCATCGTCTTAATACAGATATAACCCACAACCGCCGCAATGATCATTCCGACGACATAATTCCCGGCCTGAGAGGCAGAAACAGTCACCGAACCGATGTCCTTCAGTTCCAGAACCAGCGCGCCCAATATCGCCGGAATGGAAAGAATAAAGGAATATTTAACAGCGAATTTACGCTCAAATCCGCTAAGCACACAGGCTGTAATCGTTGTTCCGGAACGCGAAATACCGGGCAGTGTCGCTATACCCTGACAAATACCGATGATAAACGCATTCGCATATGAAGCCTGTTTCGGTCTTTTCGTCCCATCCCCGGCAAAATCACAGATAAGCAGAAGACATGCCGTGATCAGCAGGCAAATACCGGGGATCAGCAGGATTTCAGATGCCATCTCGACAAAATCCCTTGCAACATATCCGATGACAGCCGTCGGAATCGTGGATACAATCACCATGACCACAAACTTCCGGTAGCTGTTGCGGATAATCGTACGATAATTCCCATCACCGCCGCGCAGCCTGCCTCCGAATACAACCGCATTATATATACAGTCAGAAATCATGAGAACCAGTTCCCGAATGAGCCGGATAATATCCCGCCAGTAAACCACAAACACCGCGATCAGGGTACCGATATGAAGCAAAACATCAAAAAGAAGACCGGTGTCTGTCTCTACATGGAAGAGAATCTTAAACAGAGCCAGATGGCCGGAACTGCTCACCGGAAGGAACTCAGTCAGCCCCTGAATCAGTCCCATGAATATTGATTGCAATAATGACATAAATATCCCCTTTATCAAAGCGGCTGTTTGAAACGGCCAGGTGTATCCGTATAATTCTCCTGCGTTTTTCGAATCGTTTGACTGAAACAGGTATATATTATCACACTTTGATTTTTATGTCATCTGATTTTTTTACTGCCTGGAATCGCTGATCATAAAATGCAGACGCTGCACCGCTTCGGAAACACCCCCTACCTCATTAATGATCCCCTCCGCCACCGCTTCATGCCCGACAAGAATCGTTCCCAGATCCTTCGTCAGCATGCTGGTGTTCATCATCATTTCCTCAATGCGTTCAGATTTCACCATACAATGAGCCGCAATAAAGCCGGAAATTCTCTCCTGCATCTGTTTAAAATAATCATATGTCTGCCGCGCGCCGATTACCGTACTGGAAAGGCGTACCGGATGAATCACCATCGTACCGGTCGGAACAATATAAGCATAATCGGCTGCAACCGCCAGCGGGACGCCGATCGAATGACTTCCGCCCAGCACCAGAGAAACCGTCGGTTTGCTCAGTGATGCGATCATTTCCGCAATAGCCAGCCCGGACTCCACGTCTCCGCCCACAGTGTTCAGCAAAATCAGGACACCGTCTACTTCCGCGTCATCCTCAACCTCCGCAAGTTTTGGCAGCACATGCTCATACTTGGTTGTTTTCGTTGAGGATGCAAGACATTCATGCCCCTCGATTTCCCCGATGACGGACAACAGATAAATATTGTGTTTCTGCCGATTGTGATTCATCTGCACCTGTCCGTAATCCTGAATTGCTTCCATTTTCTCTATTTGATTATCTGATTCTTTTCCCATAAAAACCTCCGCATCTATCTGATTTCATAAAGACATAATTTCATTCTGAATTATTATTTGTTTAAATTATGATTCTATTCAAAGCGAAAACAGACATCCCGCGCAAAAAACAGCCGCCGCCATAACACCGGCGACGGCTGTTTTCTTTTTATAAAGCCGATTCAGGTTTCAAAAGTGGTTTATACAGTAACCCCCAACAGATAATTATACAGACCCTCGTATCTCGAAGCGGAAACCTTCCAGGAGAAATCCGTCTTCATCCCGCGTTCCACCATTTTGTTCCACTGCGCCTTTTTGTCAAAAAAGATCTGCTTGGAATAGTTAATCACATGGAGCATATCATCGGCATTATAATCCTTAAAGGAAAATCCCGTACCTGTATTATCAAACTCGTTAAACGGCTGAACCGTGTCCTTCAATCCGCCGGTCTCGCGCACGATCGGCACCGTGCCGTACCGGAACGCCATAAGCTGCGTCAGACCGCAGGGTTCAAACCGCGACGGCATCAGAAAAGCATCCGCGGACGCGTAAAGCTTCTGCGCCAGATCAGCGTTATAGCAGATATTCGCGGAAACCCGGTTGCCGTATTTCCATGCATAATACTTAAACATGTTCTCATACTTCTCCTCGCCGGTTCCGATGACCACAAACTGAGTAAAGTCATCGACAATCTGCTCGAAGCAGTAATCGATCAGATCCAGCCCCTTCTGGTCTGTCAGACGGGATACCAGACCGATCATATACTGATGCTTATCCACATCCAGACCGAGCATCTCCTGCAGTTTCAGCTTGTTCTGAACCTTTTTCCTGCGGAAAGAATCGGCGTCATAATTCACAAACAGCTTCGGATCGGTCGCCGGATCATACAGATCGTAATCAATGCCGTTCACAATGCCCTGCATATCAAAATGCCGTGCCGACAACAGGCCGTCCAGACCTTCGCCGTATTCCGGTGTCTGAATCTCCTGAGCATAAGTATCGCTGACCGTCGTGATATAATCCGCGTAAACCAGACCGCCCTTTAACATGTTCGCATCCTTTTTAAACTCCAGTTTATCCGGTGTAAACAGAGACTTCGGGAAACCGGTCAGCCCCATCATCGTCTTCACATCCCAGATACCCTGAAATTTCAGATTATGAATCGTCATAATCGACTGCATACCCCAGAAGAACATATCTCCCTGAAACTCCGTTTTTAAATATACCGGGATGAAACCGGTCTGCCAGTCATGGCAGTGAATCAGATGCGGCTGAAAGCCGATCAGCGGCAGCATGGACAGCACAGCCTTGTCAAAAAAGCAGAACTTCTCTATATCATTCCGGATATTCCCATAGGGAAGAAAACAGTCGAAATACTCCTCGTTATCAATGAAATAATAGATAATTCCATCCATTTCGTATTTCAGGACACCAACATATTTGTACGGTACATACGATCCTGTACCCATGTAAAAATGAGTCACATACTCGAACTGGTTTCGATACTGCTCCGGAATACAGGAATAGTTCGGAATGACTACGCGCACATCCCACTCCTCTTTATTAAACATTTTCGGAAGAGCACCGCACACATCAGCCAGCCCGCCGGTCTTAATAAACGGCACACACTCGGATGCCGCAAACAATATTCTTTTCATGTCAATCCTCCTGAATTGTTTCTGATGTCTGTCTCATCGCGAAAGACAGAGCAACCCCCTTTTATTTGTTCATAGACAGTATAGCACAGGCAGAAAAATCTGCCAACAATGGATTTTCACGTCAGATTAAATTTGGTACTTTTTACCGAACAGAATAATTCCTGAAAAAAAAGAGAATTCCATAGATGCCGCCGGGAATGATGTGAAAAGAATGCCATAAAAACTGCACCCCAAAAAAAGTGGCCTCAATCGATAAAAAAGAGACCACTTTCGCGTGTGTTTTAAAATACTGCATATTATCTACTCATCCCAGTTATGATATACCTGCTGTACATCATCGTCATCGTCCAACAGGTCCAGTATCCGATTGATATTGTTAATATCCTGTTCGTCCGTCAATTCTACATAATTCTGGGGAAGCATGGTCACCTCTGCGCTTGCCATCGCAATACCGGCATCCTCAAGCGCCTGTCTCACATCACTGAAGGACTCAGGATCGGTAATCACCTCAAAGCTGTCCTCTTCCTCTGTAAAATCCTCCGCGCCGGCATCCAGCGCAGCCATCATCAGATCATCTGCGTCCATCTCGCAGTCTTCCTTATCAATGATGATCTGACCCTTTTTATCGAACATAAACGATACACAGCCCTGCGTACCGATACTGCCCTTTCCCTTGGTAAACGCACTCCGGACATTCGCCGCCGTGCGGTTTTTATTATCAGTCAGCGTATCCACAATAATCGCCGTGCCGCCCGGTCCGTAGCCCTCATATGTAGTGGAAACATAATTCACGGAATTGGAATCTCCCGCCGCTTTTTTGATGCCGCGCTCAATGGTGTCATTCGGCATGTTATTCGCCTTTGCCTTTGCAATCACATCACGCAGCCGACTGTTATTTGCGGGATCCGCGCCGCCTTCCTTTACAGCCACCGCGATCTCGCGGCCGATAATCGTAAATACTTTTCCTTTTGCCGCATCATTTCTCTCTTTTTTGTGTTTGATATTTGCAAACTTTGAATGTCCTGACATACTGCTTTCCTCCTGCTGTCATTTTATACTAGTCATTATTCTGTCCGGGAAGTTCTTTTGTGACATGCACACTCTCAATCATTTTATCCCTGACAGAAAGCACTTCAAACTGATATCCGTATCCTGCTACGCAAAACGTCTCTCCATCCGAGGGAATCCGGTCGATTCTTGAAATAATATAACCATTCAGGGTATCAAAATCCTCAAGACTGTCCTCATCCTCAACACCGAGCGTTTCAAATACTTCCTCCAGTTCAGCCATCCCGCTGATCAGGAAAGAACCATCCTTCTGAACCTGAATACTTTTCTCCTCACGGTCATGCTCATCAA
>Ga0192242_10321_pt1 | contig 20222 bp, 22 predicted proteins | sample Koala_Koa27_J3_FD_131235 | JGI IMG/M metagenome (GOLD analysis project Ga0192242, IMG submission 131235) | Enriched cells from koala feces incubated with labeled cellulose particles, San Francisco Zoo, California, United States - Koala_Koa2-7_J3 ...
GCGTTTATAGGGAAATTGATAATATAGTCTGCTGTTCTGAATTCCTTAAAATGAAAATGGATACTAATCCTGTTTTTGCTGAAAAAACAGTGGCATTACACAATTTTATAGAAAAAGTGGAATGGCGGGATGAGGAAAAAGAGGATTATGTACTTTATTTTGGAAGATTCTCTGAAGAAAAGGGATTTAATGTTCTCATTGAGGCATGTAAGAAGCTGCCTCAGATTCGATTTATTTTTGCTGGTTCAGGATCATTAGAGGATAGAATTGGAGAAGTTGCAAATGTGATAAATGTCGGATTCAAATCAGGAAAAGAACTGGATGATTTAATTCGGAAAGCCAGATTTACACTATGCCCTTCTGTAGTACATGAAAACTGCCCTTTTGCTATTATGGAGAGCCAGGAGCGTGGGACACCGGTCGTTGGAGCAAGGGTTGGAGGTGTGCCGGAGCTCATTGAGGATGGAGTGACTGGTAGACTTTTTGAGTGCGGTAATGTGGAGATGCTTGCCAATATCATTCAGGAATTATGGAACAAACCGGAATTGGTTGATAAATACCGTGAAGCATGTAAAGAAATAGAGCGGGATGACACTAATCAGTATTACAAAAAGATAGAACAGATTTATCTGAGGGCAGGCTGTCCGAAAACTAACAAAGTAAGCAAATTTTAATATTAAAGGTTGATTCACCCCTTAAGGGGGTGATTGACATATATCTGAACCTTGAAAACTGAATAAAGTACACAGAAAAATGAGCGTCTTATAGCCAGATATGGTATAATCAGAGTATCAAAAAAACCTTGAGGTAGTGATTATGCCGTATGTACCGACTTTTGACAGAAGCCAGATGATGGTTTGTTCGTGGGATTCTTTTGTGGCCGAAGACAGCATAGCCCGTCTTATTGATGCATTTGTAAACTCCCTTAATGTAGAAGAATACGGAGTGAAAACAGCTGCAAAAGAAGGCAGGCCGGCCTATGACCCGAAAGGGCTCTTCAAACTTTATATCTATGGAAATTGCAAATCTGTCCGGAGTTCCAGAAAGCTTGCAGAACAATGTAAGATCAACATGGAAGTGAAATGGATGATCGGAGGGGTAGAGCCGGATTTCCGGGCGATCGCAGATTTTCGTAAGGATAACATCGACTGTCTGAAAAAGATCTTCCATGAATTTAACCGGTGCCTGTCTGGTGCCGTTGAATGGGGATTTACCTCTATCGATGGAAGCAAATTTGCAGCGAACAACTCCAGGAATGCAAACTTCACTAAAAATAAGCTTGACGACAGGATCACATGGCTGAATGCCCATACAGATGAGTATCTCCGGATCCTGAAAGATATGGATGAGAAGGAAGATCTTGAGGAGATGCCGGATCAGCTGACCAGGGAAGTGATTGAAGAAAAACTTGCCGAGGCACAGGAACGGCTTGCCAGATATGAAGCATACCAGCAGATGATGGAGGAAAGCGGAGCAACGCAGATGTCCCTGACAGATGCGGATGCCAGGCTCATGAAAAGTAAGAATGGTTTTGATGTGGCCTATAACCCGCAGACAGCTGTAGATTCCGAAACGCATTTAATCCGGGATTATCAGATGACAAATCAGGTGACAGACCATGGGCAGCTGATGCCGACGATGGAAGCAATTCGTGAAAAAACACCGGGAGAAATCCTGGAAGTCGTAGTGGATAAGGGATACGAAAAAAAGGAAGACATGGCTGAATGTCTGGAAAACGGTATCATTCCACATGTGATCATGGATGACGGCCAGGATGTATATGAACTGGAGATGCCGTATAAAGATGCTGAAGCGGATACAGCCAGCACGGATGCAGAAGAACTAAAAAAATGTCTGCATGCCGGAAAGATACCGGATGCGTATCAGGATGTGATTGATAAAATCAGCGTAGAAGAGGTGCGCAGGAAGATAGAAACTGAACCGGGAACAGGTACTCTGAAGGGAATATACGGAACGCCGGAACAGATGAAATCGAGGGCAGAGGAAGGTTTCTTCGTAAGAGATTCGGAGCGAAACCTTGTGTATTGCCCGCAGGGAGAGATCCTTCGCCAGAAAAGCATTAAAAAAAACGGGAACATCCGGTATTCCAATAAGAATGCCTGTAAGCATTGTCCAAACCGGAACCGCTGCTATAAAGGAAAAAACCAGTGGAAAGAAATTGATTTCACAAAGGATTGTCTTGAAAAACCGTGCAGAGGGTGGAAGGAAGCATCAGGGTCGGAAGTCGGCCCGAAAGGGAAGCCGGGAAAGGCGGGCTACCATTATCAAAAGATCAAAGTAGTTAAGATTAAGTTCCGTCCGAGCCGGGAAAAAATGGCGCAGAGGATGTGCCTGTCAGAGCATCCCTTCGGGACAATAAAAAGAGCAATGGGGTCAACCTTTTTCCTGCTGCGCGGGATGCGAAAGGTCGATGGAGAGTTTGCACTCTTATGTCTTGGTTATAACATAACAAGAGCCAAAAACCTGCTTGGGTTTAATAAGATGATGGAACTGATGGTTGAAGCATAGTCCATCAAACAGTTTTACAATAATTATAGAAGCCACTTTTAAGATCAGCTGTGTAATTTATTCAGTTTTTAAGGTACCAGATCGAAGAAAGTGGCTGTTTTTATTGTGGTTTTCGGACGGCCTGAGGGGGGGGTAATCCTTAATGTTATAAGAGGCATTAAAGATTACAAGAATTATGTTCTGTACTTCGGTCGCTTTTCAGAGGAGAAAGGCATCAAGACATTAATTTCTGTGTGTAGAGAACTGCAGGACGTACAATTTATTTTTGCCGGTACGGGTCCTTTGGAAGACGAGATGAAAGGTGTCAAGAATATCAATAATGTCGGATTTCAGACGGGGGATGCATTAGAGAAGCTGATCATAGAAGCAAGATTCTCAATCTATCCCTCAGAGCGGTATGAGAACTGCCCGTTTTCCGTTATGGAAAGCCAGATGTATGGAACGCCTGTGCTTGGAGCAGATATTGGTGGTATCCCAGAGCTTATCACAGTCGGTAAGACAGGTGAACTGTTTGAGAGCGGAAATAAGAATGAGCTTAAGAAACAGATTCAGAAGCTATGGGAAGATATGGCTTTGACCGATGCCTACAGTAATAATTGTATGTATATAAGTTTCGATACAGTGGAGCAGTATTACCAGAAGATTATGAGAATATACGGGAGTTAAAGAGTATGGAAACTCAGACTATAAAAACCACAGCGATATAACAATTTGATGGTCTCAGAACCCTTGCAGCAATCGGAGTTATCTGTATGCATGTTAGAGTCAATATTGGCTTTGAGATTATCGGGGCAGGCCGTCTGAAAACTCAAAAGTCGAAAATACAAACCCAAAAATACACTTCTGGTTTGGGAGAAAGTGGAGAGCAGATTACTGTAAATACCGCAAATAGTAGTCAGAAGTGGGGTCGAAAGCGATTATAAATAGGGTTTTAGGACAGCCTAGGGAGGGGGTATTGCAGATTCTCTAATTAATTCGCTTATAGGGAAAATGGGGTCCTTTGTACAACTGTTTTTATTTTAAGCAGGTTTTTTATGTGCTGTGGTTATTATGAGAAAATCAAGAATAACCAGATATTGGTACTTATATGCGTTGTTCTTATGGCTTTCCTTTACAGATATACAATGCCGATTTTCCTTATACATTCAATCTTCGCGGCAACACTTCGGTCGGTGCTATTAAAGGTCGGCATAACTAATGTGGTGATTCACATTACCTGTGGGATTGCAATCAGTATCTTCGGTCCGGTAATTGCTGCAAGGGTGATGAAGAAAACAAAGTACCTGGAATTCTTCATATATCCGGGTAAGTTTATAAAGATAGAAACCTCAAAAAAGTAATTACTTCAAAAGGAGTTATAAAATTATGGCAGAGAAGAAATTAAACGGAACAGTCATTGTTACATACAGATGTAATGCTCGTTGCTCTATGTGCAACAGATATAAGGCTCCGTCTAAACCGGAGGAAGAAATCCGCATCGAAACGATCAAGAAACTGCCTCCGATGTATTTCACGAACATCACTGGCGGTGAGCCTTTCATCAGAGAAGACCTGCGGGATGTTGTAGCAGAACTTCGGAAGAAGAGTGATCGCATTGTTATTTCTACGAATGGGTTCTTCACAGACCGTATTGTCGCGCTGTGTAAAGAATTCCCAGACGTTGGCATTCGCATTTCCATTGAGGGCTTGGAGCAGACTAACAACGAGATCCGAGGACTTCAGAACGGCTATCAGCGTGGATATGGCACCCTCAAGAAGCTTGTGGAGATGGGCATCAAGGATGTCGGTTTTGGGATGACCGTTCAGGACATGAATGCTCCGGACCTTGTGCCGCTTTATAAAATCTCCGATGAGATGGGTATGGAGTTTGCCACAGCATCTCTGCACAACAGCTTCTACTTTGTGGAAGCAAAGAACATCATCCATGACCGTCCGATGGTCGCAAAGAACTTTGAAGATTTGATTAATGAACTGCTCCGTTCCAACAGTCCGAAGAAGTGGTTCAGAGCTTACTTCAACCATGGTCTTATCAATTATATCTACGGTCAACCGAGACTACTGCCTTGCGATATGAGCTTTGACACGTTCTTTATTGATCCCTATGGGGATGTTATGCCCTGCAATGGCACGAAGGATAAAGAGGTCATGGGTAACCTGAACACACAGACCTGGGATGAGTTGTGGAACAGTTCGGAAGCAGAAGTAGTCCGCAAGAAGGTACGGTGTTGTGACCGCCAGTGCTGGATGATTGGTTCGGTTTCCCCCGCAATGCAAAAGTATATTTGGAGGCCTGCAATGTGGGTTGCCAAGCACAAGGCGAAAGGTCTCTTCTCAAAGCATCCGTATTCCATGTTTGAGAACAAGATTTGCTGTGACTATAGAGACGGTAAGGTGTCTAAGAAGCAACTCGATAGATGCAGTACTTGCGACTTATCAGCTGTGGTCAACGATGGTTTGAGTACAGCATCAAAGGAACAGTTGAAGTGTAAGACCGGAGAAGAAATTGTGGATGCCGATATCGCGGCACAGATGAATAAGTAAATCTTATAGAGGAGATTTTTATGACTGATGAAATCGTAGTTAGCATATGTTGTATTACGTATAACCATGGAAAGTATATTGGCGATGCCTTGGAAGGATTTATTAATCAGAAAACTTCTTTTAAATATGAAGTGTTGATTCATGATGATGCGTCTACTGATGACACAGCCGATATTATCAAAGCATATGAAAAAAAATATCCCAATATTATTAAGCCTATATTACAAACAGAAAATCAATATTCAAAACATATTCTTATTAATAACACATTCAATTTTCCACGGGCTAAAGGGAAATATATAGCGATATGTGAAGGTGATGATTATTGGCAAGATATTTGTAAATTAGAAAAACAAGTTCACTACATGAATAGCAACGATGATTGTACTTTTTGCTTTTCTAATGCAATTGTCAGAGATGAGAGACACAAGGAAAAGGAACACATTTTTGTTGTTAGGAATGAGAACAACGAAAACCTTTTCAACAAAGAAAAACTTGATGTTGGGGATGTTGCAGAATTAGGATTTTTGCCCACGGCATCATATTTACTTAGAAGGGATGTATTTGATAAATTACCATCTTACTATGATACGCCGTGTCCAGGTGGGGATTTAAAAATGGCGTTATATTTTACGGCTTTTGGTTATGCACATTTTATTGATGAGCCCATGACAGTATATCGTTCTAATGTGCCTGGTTCATCTTTAGATAGATGGTCTCAATATAATAGAGAACAACGTCGCGAGCATCATAATAAATTTTTGACGATGATAGACAATGTTGACTATTTAACCGATTACAAATTTTCATCGGGGTTGGATGCAGCAAGAAAACCTCATTATCGAGGAATTCTTATGGCAGCAGAGAGTAGGGAGATATTGGCTGATCTTATATATAAAAATTACTATGATAAAATGCGACTTAAAGACAGGGTGCAATTTTGGTGCGAACTAATAATACCGGAACATTTGATTATTAAAATAAAAAATATCAAAAATCATAGACTTTAAATTAAGGATTAGCAATGAAAGGTATTATTTTAGCAGTGGTTCATATACCGGGGAATACGATAAAATTATAAACCGTTTTTGGTGGAGGGGTATGATAAACAGGGAAGTTATTAATAAATTATATACATCATATGAATTTGACAAGGTTATGGAAGAACCTGCTTTTAATGTGTATATATATGATCAGGGCTATTTCTATAATGCTGAGATTGTATGCTTTCAGAACTCAGATGAAGACATCAAAAAAAGCAGAAGCTGATTTCATAAAAATGGGATATTCTGTGTCTCGGAGAAAGGCTGAGGATTTTGAGAATATCCGGGAGAATCTCTTTCAGGGATTTTTCAAACTAAAAGTTTCGAATGAAAGAGTGAATCAGGAGTATGAGAATTTTTGCTCAATCCAATCAAAAAGAATCGGGAGCGGTGCATATTCATATATTAAGTCTAATTATTTTTTGAATGGACAGCCGTGTGAAACTAATATTCTGGATACGATTTATACCCAGATCAGTGAACCGGGCTCTCAATTGATTATTCTTGAAGCTCCTGCTGGATTTGGTAAAACATGTACTTCATATGAGATTGCTAACCTGATCGCCAAAAATGATAATGGAAAAATTCCTGTCCTTACAGAACTTTCAAAAAACAGAACAGCCAGAATATTATTGCTAACGGGGGATATTGTTATAATAATCAAAGGAATTGAAGAATGTGGAATATTCTATGATGTGTAAGGAACTGTCTGATTATGTGAAAGAATGTTATGGTCTGGGAGAAGACGGTTCGATGTTATTTGAATCTGATTTTGAAAAAATCTCCTGTATTTTGGCTGCTCTTACAGGTGGCTATGATATACACAGATTAGATTTGCCCAGACAAACGGATAATCTGATTTGTACATGGGGAAATGAATTATCTGTATCAAAAAATGAATTTGTGATAGGTAAACATTATGTTCGTATATCCGAAATTCGAGAAAGTAATGAAACTAGGTAGAAGGAATAAACGAGGGAGCGTGTACATTTCATGGGGTATCATGAAAGAAGGAAGTTACATATATGGGAACAGATAACCTGAAAAATAAAGCCATGACCAACATGGTATGGCGATTCGCCGAGCGTTGCGGCGCGCAAGGCGTGGCCTTTGTCGTTTCTATCGTTCTGGCGCGGCTTCTGGGGCCGACGGCCTATGGTACTGTAGCGCTGATCACGGTATTTACCGCTATCCTTCAGGTCTTCGTGGACAGCGGGATGGGGAACGCATTGATTCAGAAGAAGGATGCGGATCAGCTGGATTTTTCCACGGTGTTCTATTTCAATATGGGCATGTGCGTCGTGGTCTACATCATTCTGTTCGCGGCGTCGCCGCTGATCGCGTCGTTCTATGGCGACTCGGAGCTCACGGCGCTGACGCGTGTGCTGGGGCTGACGCTGATCATTGCGGGATTAAAGGGAATCCAGCAGGCGTATGTATCACGCCACCTGATGTTTCGGAAGTTTTTCTTCTCGACTCTGGGCGGGACGATTGCAGCGGCGGTCTTGGGAATCACGATGGCCTATCTGGGCTTCGGCGTCTGGGCGCTGGTCGCGCAACAGGTGGCCAACACAGCGATCGACACGCTTATCCTATATTTTACGGTGAAATGGCGGCCAACGAGGGAGTTCTCTTTTGAACGGCTGAAAGGGTTGTTTAGCTATGGGTGGAAGCTGTTGGCTTCATCTCTGCTCGATACGGTGTACAATAATGTACGTCAGCTGATCATCGGCAAGCTGTATACCTCGGACGATCTGGCGTATTACAATCAGGGCAAAAAGGTGCCATACACGGTTATCACAAATATCAACACATCCATTGATAGCGTACTACTTCCGGTCATGTCGAATGAGCAGGATAACGTGGAGCATGTGAAGAACATGACGCGCCGGGCGATCAAGACGAGCACGTATATCATGGCGCCGATGATGATGGGGATCGCGTTTGTGGCGGAGCCACTGATTTCCCTGCTGTTGACGGATAAGTGGCTACCCTGCGTGCCGTACCTGCGGATTTTCTGTATAACCTACATGTTTTATCCGATTCACACGGCGAACCTGAACGCGATCAAGGGACTGGGGCGCAGCGACCTGTTCCTGAAGTTGGAGATTATAAAAAAGATCGTTGGAATCGCTGCAATCCTGATCACCATGTGGCACGGTGTTCTGGTCATGGCATACAGCCTGCTTTTCACGAGCGTGGCCAGCCAGATCATCAATTCCTGGCCAAACCGCAAGCTTTTGAAATACGGCTATCTGCAGCAGCTGAGGGACATCCTGCCGGGCATTATCCTGGCGGTGGCGATGGGGTGTTGTATTTATCCAATCCGGCTGATCGGCTTGCCGAATCTGGTGACACTTTGCATTCAGGTCGCCTGCGGGATTGTGTTTTATGTGGTGGTTTCAAAATTGCTGAAGCTGGAGTCGTATGAATATGTGATGGGGATGCTGAAGCCGTTTTTGAAGAGATTTCAGAGGAAATGAAATAAAAGACCTGACCCTGATAAACCGGAACAGAAATTATGACATATTATGCAAAAAATCGTTTGAAAGCGTCTAATGGAGAAACGTTGAGATAAGGGATTGTTATTTAATAATATATGAAAAAAGTTTCAGTGAAAGCTGAGGCTTTTTTTGTTGCAGTATTTTTTTGAGAAAAGAGTAAGGGAAGATGAAATTATGATAAAGCAATTATCAAACTGGCCGCCTTATAAAAATTATTATCAGTTTGTCGGGGCGGCAAAATATAGGAAGAATCTGTTCTTTAATGAGGAAATCCGAAAAAGACTGGCAGAAATTGTTCAGGATGTCCTGCAAAAGAAGGGGATAGAAGTCGTTGCGGTTACAGTTGCATATAATCATTTTCATGTTTTGATACGGACGGAACTGACACCGAGCCAGGTAGGACAGATATTATTCGGCGCGTCATCCAGACTGCTGAAAAAAGAATTCCCGGTTCTGATCAGTGAAGCACAGAAGGGCTTGTTGGGCGGAAAATCCTGGGAAGCAGTCAGGGATAAGAGGCATCTGGAAAACTGCAAATCTTATATAGAGAGACATCGGCCGGATAATACGAAAATGGAAAGCGATACGGCGGATAAGCTGAATAAAAAAAGAACAAAGTATCAATATGATTTTGAAATTAAAAGATCCTTTTTTCGTGCTAACCCGAGACAAGCTGATTAATCAATCCGGAGGTAAAAATGTCTGAGAAAATTTTAGTTACACGTTCATCTATGCCGCCATTGGAGGAGTACATAGATGAAATCAAACCCATGTGGGACACCCACTGGCTCACGAACATGGGTCCCAAACATAAAGAACTGCAGGCAGAATTAAAGAAGTACCTTTCTGTGGAAAAAATTGACCTGCTGACCAATGGCCATATGGCGCTGGAACTTTCCATGCAGGCGCTAGGGCTGAAAGGGGAAGTAATCACCACGCCGTTTACGTTCGCATCTACGACACACGCGATTGTGCGCAACGGATGCACGCCGGTCTTCTGTGATATCAATGCGGATGATTTTACGATGGACACGATGAAACTGGAGGATTTGATTACAGACCGCACCTCAGCGATCGTCCCCGTTCATGTTTATGGAAACATCTGCAATATTGAGGAGATTGAGCGGATCGCCCGCAAGTACAGCCTCAAAGTCATTTATGACGCGGCGCACACTTTTGGCGAGAGGTATCAGGGAAGAGGTATCGGCAGCTTTGGCGATGTTTCCTGTTTCAGCTTCCATGCAACCAAGGTGTTTAACTCTGTCGAGGGAGGAGCCGTGTGTTTCCGGGATGAGGAGTTCGGGGAAGCTATTTACCGGCTGAAAAATTTCGGTATCCACGGCCCGGAGATCGTGGACGGCATCGGCGCAAATGCTAAGATGAATGAATTCTGCGCCGCGATGGGAATCTGCAACCTTCGCCACGTAGATGAGGAGATCGCCCGAAGGAAAAAGGTCGTGGATCGTTACCGGCAGAGGCTCAGCGGTGTGGACGGCATCCGACTGAATCCGGTACAGGAGGATGTGGAATCCAATTATGCGTATTTCCCGGTTGTCTTTGAAGAGAAAATTTTCGGGGCAAGCCGGAATGAGGTGTTTGATGCGCTGGCAAAAGAAGGCATCGGGGCGAGGAAATATTTCCATCCGCTGACAAATACGTTTGAGTGTTTTCATGGGAAGTATGATGTGAACCGGACACCGGTGGCGCTGCATGTGAGTAAGCGGGTGCTGACGCTGCCGCTGTACGCGGAGCTGGCATTGGAGGATGTGGACCGGATCTGTGAAGTGATTCTGGGGTGCGGGGGAAAATGATTTTCGTTTTATCTTTTGCGAGATTAATGTGAAGCCGGCTTTGAACTATGAGCAAGTGATGTACGAGCCGATTTGGGCTGACACAGAGAACGTGTCCTATTTCAAAAATAAGGGTTTGTATGTCTACGACAACAGCGTTGTGGATATGGCTAAGAAAGTGAAGCCTTCGGCTCGTGGTGAACTTGAGATTACTGATCTTAATCGTTTCAACCTAGAGCAGGGCAAATTAAGGTTCAATTTCTTGGACGAGGTTTTGCGTGGCTTGACACAGATACAATGGACAGTCTTATGGAAGCTGCGTCCTTTGTGCAGACAGTGCAAAACAGGCAACGAGTGGCGATTTCTGCACCAGAAGAAATTGCTTACAGAGAAAAATGGATTACGAAAGACCATATATAAAAAATAGAGTAAAGAAATGAGGAAGAAGTTTGAAACTGAGAGGTAGCGGGTAAAGAAAAACAAGAGGGCATTACAAACAAGCCATCTTTCGGTGGCTTCAAAAACTGAATATAGGCGAAACACCTGATCAGGCGGCTGTTATAGGATCATCTTTGATCGTATATCCCCTTTGCCTGAGAAGATTGAGTGCCTGTGAAGTGGTGAGGGTTTTGGCCTCGTTCACAGGACGTGGTTCAAGATAACCATCCGGTGTGTAAGGCTTTAAATCTGAGAGTATGTGCCAGATAGCGGTCAGGAGCATACGGCAGACAGCGATGATGGCTTTCTTGTGGCCACGGCGTGCTTTGATACGACGGTAACGGTTTGTAATCTCAGGATGTTTGTTCGAACGCAATAAACCATTTGCAACTTGTACCAGTATTGGTTTAAAATAAGAACCGGCACGGGAAATCCGAGTTGATTTGATTTTCTTATTGCTCTGGTCATTACGTGGACAGCATCCGGCCCAGGATACGAGGTGTTTCGCTGTGGGGAAGACAGACATATCACCACCGATCTCGGAAAGGACCTGTATAGCCGTCATCGAGTTTTTATCAAATCCGGGAACGGTACGTATCAGATCAAGCGCTGCGGAGTATTTATCAGAGAGACAAAGGATTTCCTGTTCCACCAGTTCTATGTGCTTTTCCAGTTCGTCGATGTGGGTAAGGCATTGGCGAAGTTTTACAGCCTGTTCAGGCGAGATGGCACCATCTACAGCGGTCTGGATCTCCTCAATCGGAGTTTTGCAGCGTTTGTCAACGAAAGGTGTGACATCAAAATTTTCCCCAGGGTGAGCGAGTATATGTTCCGTGATGGAACGGGAGGATTTCCCGAAGACATCGCTGAAGACGTCATCCAGTTTGAGATTGGATACGGTAAGGCAATTTTGAGCACGGTTTTTCTCTCCAGTGATCATACAGGTGAGTTTAAACCGGTACCGAACCAGATCTCTGAGATGACGGATGTCAGCGGGCGGGATAAAGGAAGGTTTGACCATGCCGCACATATATAAGTCGCAGATCCATTTGGCGTCTTTGCGGTCGGTCTTGTTACCTTTCATAGGTTTTGTGTATTTGGGGTGAGAAAGCGTAATCCACAGGTTATTTTTCTCGAGGATATTAAAAACAGGGATCTAGTATTTTCCGGTCGATTCCATACAGACATCTTTACAGTTGTATTTGGCAAGCCAGTCGCACAGTTCCTGCAAACCTTTTGAAAAGGAAGAGAAACGAGCCTGCTTATATTCTGTACGGTCGTTGGAATCGGTAATACCGATACAGGCGAAGATCCATGTTTTGTGGACATCAAGACCACAGCAATTTTTCTTGATAATTTTAAACAATAAAACACCTCCAGAAATTTATAGTCATAAGACCAACAGTGACTGGTCATCCGGCAAAATCGAGTCGACTTTGGAAGAGATAAGTTTACGGGCTACGGTATGCACCATTCATTGATGCCTTAACGGATGACCGACGACATATAAGTATGCGAGGTCGCCGCTATACGGCCCCGCCACTCACCTCCACGTGTTGTGTAGTGTGTCGGTCTTATGAGAAGATAATAACAGGAGAATTGGAAAACAGAAAGTGGAAGAAGCCAAAAATTGGGTTTCATAACCCCATTGGTGCCTCTCGCAGGAAGGCGGAATATAAGTATGAATTTAAAAGGGAAGAAACTGCTTATATTAGCAGGAGCTTCAGTTCATTGTAAACTGGTTGAAGCTGCAAAAGAAATGGGTATTTATACAATTGTTGCAGATTACCTAGATTCTTCCCCTGCAAAAGAATTGGCGGATGAGAAGTGGCTGGTAGACATTAATGATGTCGGTGAAATTGTAAAACGTTGCAGAGAGAATTATGTTGATGGGGTGATTACTGGATGGATTGATCCGTGTCAGCGTCCCTACTACCAGATCTGTAAAAAACTATCTCTTCCATGTTATGGAACAGAAGAACAGTTTTATAAAATGACTGATAAACATGCTTTTAAAAAAATGTGTATTGATAATGGCGTGGGTATCATTCCTGAATACACAGAAAGCGAAGTGGAAAACGGAAATGTAGAGTATCCTGTATTTATAAAACCAGTTGATAGCAGAGGTTCTAGGGGGCAAACTATTTGTCATACCAAAGAAGAAGCATTAGAGGGAATTCGAATTGCCAAACAAGAGTCTTCTAATGGAGATATTTTGATAGAAAAGTATATTGCTGATAAGAATAGCTTTCAAGTTACGTACTTTTATGTAAATGGGAAACCAAGCATTCTTAGAACTGTCGATGGATATAAGGGACTTGTAGAGGAAAAACTAGACAAAGTTGCGTTGTGTAGCATATCTCCATCAATTTACACAGATGCATATATGGTGAATGCCCATGAAAAAGTTCTTAAGATGTTCAGCAATCTTGGTCTCCAAAATGGACCAGCTATGCTACAAGGATTTTACGATGATGGGACGTTTCGTTTTTATGATCCTGGATTGCGCTTCCCAGGCGTGGATTTCGACAGAATATACAAAGCAGAGTATCAGGTGGACGTAATGAAAGCAATGGTTATTTTTGCAATAACTGGAGATATGCCGGATGTCCAGGTTGATGAAGGTAAACTACTATTTGATGGAAGAAGGGCTGCGGTACTGTTTCCAACGATTGGTGCAGGTAAGATTGGAAGCATAAACGGACTGACGGACACCGCAAATTTGCCACAAGTATATTCTGTGCTACCACGGTATTCGGTAGGAGATACAGTTGAGTGGAGTTTTACTGTAAGACAGAGACTAGCAGAAATTGACATGATAGCAGATAACCAAGAAAAATTGAAGCAACTTATTTTACATATACAAAACTCAATTCAAGTGTTGGATACGGAGGGCTCAAATATGATATATATGCCCTTTGATGTAGAAAGGTTAGAGTTATAAACCATAGCATTTAGTTCAATAGATTAAATCATATTATCATTATTCTCAGAATGGAGTAGAACTTATGGATTTCCTATATTTGAGTGAGTCGGAAATGATTGAGGCTGGCGTATGTGATATGTCTAGATGCAATGATACGATGGAGGATATGTTTCGCCTTCTGTATCGTGGGGATTATCGTCTTGGGGGAGCAAATAACAAAGAACATGGTCTCCGTGTTTTTTGGCCAAAGGAATCAGATATCCCGAATATGCCATTAGCAGCACCTGGTCGTTGGTTTACAGCTATGCCTGCCTATTTGGGTGGTAAATATCATGTTGCAGGAATTAAATGCTACGGCGCGAATCAAGATAATTATCAGAAGAAACTACCAAGATCTATTCTTATGATGACTCTTATGGATGCGGAAACTGGTGCGCCGATTGCGTATATGTCTGCTAATATCTTAAGTGCAATGAGAACTGGTGCAGTTTCTGGTGTATGTGCCAGATATTTGGCACCGAAGAATGCGAAAAAAATTGCTGTCATTGGACCGGGTACAATGGCGAGATACTCAGTGGATTCCATTCTGTTGGAATGTCCAGACATAAAGGAAATTGCGGTTCTGGGACGTGGAAGAGCGGACATGGAAAAATTTAGAAAGTACTGTGATAAAAAAGGATATCGCTTTGATTCATATCAGGAATGTAATACCGTTAAAGAAGTATGTGACAATGCTGATATTGTTTTAACTGCAAACTCTCAATCGGAGAAGTTTGAGGATTATCCATGTATAACTGCAGACTGCGTTAAGAAAAATGCGTTTGTGATGATTGTATCGGCGCTTCGGGTGGAACGGAAATTGGTTGAAGATAATTCAAAATGTGTTTGTGTGGCTGATTTTATCAAAGCGTACGAGGATAACCGTGGAATTGATGCAAAACCAACAGCAGAGGAAGCTATGAGAAGTGTCACCTTTAAAGGTGCGATACATGAAAGACTTGTTGCCGGAGAAAAAGTATATGGTATTTCGGATATCATTGAGAATCCCACTTTTGTCAGAAAGCAGGACAAAATATACATTTGTGCGTCAGGTGGAATTCCGATTGAAGACGTTGCATGGGCACATGAGTGTTATCAGAAGGCAAAAGAAAAGGGGATTGGTACAGTATTGAAATTGTGGGACGAACCTGCGTTATAGGAATTATTTATTAAAGATAATACATTGAGGATTTTTATAATAGTATTAATGCTGAAAAACAGGCTCTCCCGTAATTTCTGGTGATTTTTCCCGATAAAGGCCGTAGATTCAACGTTCTTGGGGAGTTTTAATGCCAGATACCTTAAAAAACAGGAGAGCCAGAAATTTAATACTGGCTCTTTCAGTACTGTTTATTTTGGAATTCACACACATAACAAGTATAGAACCGTCAGACGCCAGGCTGGAACAATCTGTATCTGCTGGTTGCGATGGCGGCGGTGTCGCCGGAGGAAGGGAAACCGGGACGATGTCAGGCAGTAGAGAATCAATGTACTCAGATTTACGCTGGTGCTTCCAATAATTATAGGTATAAACGGAAATATCATTCTGTTCGCACCATGCTTTGACAGTAATGACGCTGTCAGCCTAGTTTTGCACCGGACAGCCCATTGGGTGAGTTTGGCCTGATGTAACTTTTGTTTTGTGTTCATGGGGACCTCCTTAGATCGAGTCGTGCGAATTGCGCGAATCGCGCGATCTGCACGAAAGTATTTGGAAGTATTATCTCATGAACGGGGCGTGGGTGTAAGGTACACCATACATAACAGAAAAATACCCGGTAGTACAGGAATTAAGATGTTGCATCTTGGAATTTCGGGAAATATTTAAGAAAAAGAACATGCCAATGCTGTACTTGTTTATTGAAAAATATAAGAAGTCTCCTTACAAGGGTCTTTCACGATTTGCCAGAGGGTTGGAAAAAGATATCGAAGCAGTTGAAAATGCAGTGGCAAGTGATCTTTCCAATGGATTTGTAGAAGGGAGCAATAATAAGCTAAAGATGATCAAGCGTTCAATGTATGGATGGTGCAGTAAAGAACTTTTAGCAGCAAAAATGATGTATCAGCCCAGAGAAGCAAACGGATAATTGCGGAAGAACCCATTTTCACAAGAATAAACATATAACAATTAGCGATTGCTATATAGATTTTTCACAACAGTAAACAACAAGGGGACAATATGACAATATCAAAGGATAAATTGATTAGAGAATATGTAAGAGCTATAAAAGAAGGTAACGCGGCTATTTTTGCAGGAGCTGGACTTTCAAGGGCTTCCGGTTATACCAACTGGAAGGGTTTATTGAAGCCCATGGCAGAAGAAATCGGCCTTGATATAGATAAGGAAACGGATCTTCTTGCAGTCGCACAATATTATCGAAATGAATGTACGTCGAGAAGCAGGATTAACAGCAAAATTCTTTCTGCTTTTACAAAAGATACGGTAGAAAATGAAAATGTGAATATTATTACGAGACTTCCAATCTCTACCTACTGGACAACAAATTACGATAATCTGATTGAAAAAGGTCTTGAGGCTGCGAATCGTAAGAAAGATGTCAAAATCGAGTCGGATCAGCTGGTAAATGCGGTACCGGGAAGGGACGCAGTTGTTTACAAAATGCATGGAGATTCGGAAAGACCAGCGAATGCAGTTCTGACGAAAGATGACTATGTTTTATATGATAAGAAGCGTCCCTTGTTTAAGACAGTTTTGAAGGGAGATTTGCTTTCGAAGCAGTTTTTATTTATCGGCTTCAGTTTTGAAGATCCAAACCTGGATTATATATTGAACCAGATTCATGCACTGATAGGTGAGAATGTGCAGGAGCATTACTGTTTTTTCAGGAAGGTACAAAGAAATGATTATGACAGCGATGAAGAGTATGGATATGAAGAAGCTAAACAGGATATGCGGATTAGAGATCTTGCAAGATACGGTATAGAGACGGTCTATATAAATGATTTTTCAGAAATCACGGAAATCCTTCGCAATATTGAAGGTGCCGTAAAAAGGAATAAGGTATTCATATCAGGAAGTGCAGATGACTATGGATCATGGGGAAAGGAAAAAGCGGAAACATTGGCAAAGAACATAGCAGAAGCCTTGGTTAGAAATGAATTTCAGGTTACTTCGGGGTTTGGGCTGGGTATTGGATCAGCAGTCGTTAATGGGGCATTGGAAGAAATATATCGCAGTAAGTATAAGCACATGAGTGATTATCTGTGTCTGCATCCGTTCCCACAGAATATAATCAATCCATCTGAAAGACAAAAAGTATTCAGAAAATACCGTGAAGATATGATTGGTGATACAGGTATAGCGATATTCTTGTTTGGAAATAAAAAAGATTCATCAGATTCATCAAAGATAATAAATGCCGATGGGTGCTGGGAGGAATTTAAAATTGCACGGGGAAATGGTGATATCATTATTCCAGTTGCAGGAACTGGATTTGTGGCAGAAAAGATCATGGAAGAAGTGAAACAACACATGGATGAATTCGCTTATCTGGAAGATTATATATCCATTTTAGAATCAGAAACAGACATTGCGAAGCTGACGAAAGTGGTACTTGAGATTGCAAACAGATGGAAAATATAGAATACAGAGGTAAGCTGTTCTAAAATGTGTTTAATTAGCATGCTCACTGTTATGGGTTTACAATATATTTCAGAATTCTGATATGCAGGATCGTAAAGTTGCATATGTTTGGAGGGATAATGATGGGAAGAAAGATATTTGTCTCATATAAGTTTGCAGATTCAAATGTGCAAATATTGGATAGCAAATGCGATACGACTGTCAGAGATTATGTGACTAAATTTGAGGAGGTCTTAGATGTCTCTGATAATATCTATAAAGGGGAAAGTGAAGGTGAGGACTTAAGTAAACTTACGGATGATACGATTTGGGATAAGCTGAAAGATCGTATCTATGACAGCACAGTCACAGTCATTTTTATTTCACCTGGAATGGTGGAAAAAGGAGTAAAGGAACGAGATCAGTGGATACCATGGGAGGTATCATATTCTCTAAAGGAACAATCGCGTAAGAATAAGAACGGTGATCTGATAACAAGCAAAACTAATGCTATGCTGGCAGTGGTATTGCCGGACTACGAAGGAGATTATTCCTATTATTTGGAGAAAAGAGACTGCTGCCGGGAAAAATGTGTAACACATCATACAAACATATTGTTTCCAATTATTCGAGAAAATATGTTTAACCTGAAAAATGCGCAAAAGAAAGAGTGCCAGGCAGCTGCTACAATCTGGTATGGGCCGTGCAGTTATATAGCGGTAGTTAAATGGAATAATTTTATAAATACCTATGATAAGTATGTGAGAGAAGCCTGTGACAGGCAGAAAAGATTAGAAGATTATAAACTACAAAAGAATGTAAGCAATGAGATGTGTTTGTGATTTATTATCAATCGCAAATATGGCATTGGACCGATAGAATGAAAATAAATACTAGAAAATAGTCGATTATCCTTGATATCTAATGATGGAGAATAACCATGTCTGGAGTTACAAAACATATTTATAATCGTGATATTTGCAATATTATTTCTATGTGGAATGAGGAGTTGAAATCCATTGAGAATCTACTTCCAGTAGGTTATTCAGAGGATGACATTCTTGCTACAATCAAAATGTTTTATCCGCATGAATGGAAATCAACAGAAGTCAAATATATCTATTATAAGAAGAAAGACAAAAGTCTGAGAAGCATGCATAAAAAACCTCGGTATAATATGCCCAAACCAGAAAAGCTAATTAAAGACACATCGGAATACAAGAAAATAACAAATGAAAATTATAAAACGTTCTATGACTCCAAATTTGATGAAGATATCATCGAATCCAAGAGAGCTGCCTTGTGGAAAAAGAGAGAACCTAAAATAAGAAGAATTAATGATAAGATAGAAAAGGCAACATTGAGGACTCAGATTGTTACGCCGGAATTTATAGACACGATGATTGGTTTATATGAAAGGAAGACTACGAGTCAGAAAGATAAAGTATACATTTTGGCTGAGATGGAAAAATATTATAATGATAAGGTTATTTGGTTCTTTTTTAAAGTGAATGATACCGAACTAAACCGACAACTGAGAGAAGAGGCTTTCTATCATTTGCAGAAATTTAATTATCATCCTAGACTGCGAAGCCAGAAGTATATGCGGGTTCATACGAATAATAAAAAGCGTAAAGATTACCTGAAAAATGTATATTCAAAAGAGGAATTTCATATAGCTCATAATCCGAATGAACTGGAATACAGGATTCATAATTCGAAGGAACAAAGTATTAAATCGTTTGATTATTTCATATCGCACAGCAGTAAGGACAGTTCGACTGTACAGAAATTGATTACATATGAGAACAAAAATGGAATGAACATTTTCTGCGATTGGTTAAATGATGCGGATTACCTTAAGAGGGGGTTGCTTTGTGAAGCAACGGTAAAAGTGCTTGAATTGCGGATGAAACAGTCTAAAGAGATGATATTTGTCGAGTCGAACAATTCGAGAAAATCAGACTGGTGCAAATATGAACTTAATTATTATTTCTCTTTAAACCGTCCAATTTATAAGATAACAAGAGAAGATATAGATGAAGGACGGTTTGAGTTAGAAAGGATGGAGAGTGACAATTGTTTTCTGGATGAGAATTATCTTCAACTGATTAAATATAGAAGCTATTAAACAGAGAATTGCTGAAAACCTTATCTGAAAGGATATGCTATGGTGTATGACGGAAAATGACACGGATAAGGTAGATGTTGTGTTTATATCTTTTTTGCTTCACGTTTCTTATAATAGTCCATCAGCCAGCCCTTCCAATCCACCTGCAAATCTCTTGGAATTATAACTTCAAGGTTTTTCGTATACCCCGCGAGCTTCTCTGTCTTCCCATCCACTTCTATCTCTTCTGCCTCATAGAGGAGAGCTGCTGTCTCAGCCAGATAGTTATCCACATATCCGATCGCCAGACTTGTAGACGGAAGCAGCGTAATCCTGTTCCGTTTTGCTTCCGCCTGCATTTTTTCATGGAATCGTTCACAGCATCCCTCAAGATCGGCATTATCTCCATAACATTCAATCGTGATGCCGCACAAGTCCGATGCAATCTTACAACCCTTATCAATCAGAAAAAAACTGCGTGCATCCGAAAGAATACCAGCATAAAGGCCAAACTCCAGATACACGTTATCCCTCGGCGCAATTTTTGAATCCGGTAAATTCTTCTTCAATCGGAAAGATAAATCATCTTTCCCGCCGATAAAAATCGCAAAATCATAAGCGATGGATTTTTTGACAAGTGTTCGGTATGTACTTTCATTCATCTGAAAAAAATTATCTTTCCAGATGTCACATTCGTAGCAGTTATGATACCGTGCCTC
>Ga0192242_10322_pt1 | contig 20106 bp, 9 predicted proteins | sample Koala_Koa27_J3_FD_131235 | JGI IMG/M metagenome (GOLD analysis project Ga0192242, IMG submission 131235) | Enriched cells from koala feces incubated with labeled cellulose particles, San Francisco Zoo, California, United States - Koala_Koa2-7_J3 ...
GAATCGGCTCGCTCCACAAAGACTTTCAGTTGTTTACGTGCTTGTGTTGGTAAGCTGTCGGTGGAATGGCCAACGAGGTGTAGAAAGAAATTCTTTTTTCCAGTGAGGGTAGGGCGTGCTGTCCATACCAAGTCATAGTAGCAGGCTGAGACTTTACAATGAGGTTGGGAAATGCAGGGTATTCCAGGCAAGGGCAGATAACTTTTGGTTGCAAGCCTTGGGGGAATGGCGGGGGGAAGCGAGCTTTTTTCTAGTTGTAAAGTTAGCATAAGTCCGCCGTCGGTGTTCGGTGACAGCATGTTTGAAATGAAATTTCCCAATGAATAGGCCACTACATGTTGTTGTAGCCCTTCCGTGCGTAGTTCCAGGGGTTGAATGACGTGGGGATGGGCTCCGATGACATGGGTTACTCCCTGTTGCAGCAACCAATCGGCCAGCTCCTTTTGCTTTTGGTTAGGAAGGCTATGGTATTCTTCACCCCAATGTATGCAGGCGATGAGGACATCGGGGCGGCATTGTAATGCCTGACGGATATCTTGTTGGATGATTTTTTTGTCGATGTAATTGACTATGTTAGGCGATGTTACTTTGATGCCGTTGGTGCCGTATGTGTAATTTAAGATGGCGATGCGGAAACCGTTCTTGTTAATGAATAGCGGATATTTTTTTTCACGTTCTTCTGCATTACGATATGTACCGGTGTGGAGTATGTGTAGGGAGTCAAGTTGTTGTAAAGTGCGTTCAAGCCCTTTCCGGCCACGGTCCAGGCAATGGTTGTTAGCGGTGAGCAGTACGTCGAAACCAGCATCCTGTATGGTTTGCAGGTATTCGTCGGGAGCACTGAAGGCTGGATAGCCTGTATAAGGTTTCCCGCCTAGAGTTACCTCCAGATTTCCTATTGCAATGTCTGCCTTACTGATTAGTTCTTTGACTTGTGCAAAACAAACCGAATAATCGTAAGTTCCGTCTTTGGTGCGTGCCGCATCAATTTGCCCTTTGTGTTGCATCAGATCGCCTACAAAGAGGAGAGTAATTCGTTTTTGTGCCCGAGTGTTCAAGCTGGTTGTCAGGCAGAGTAGGAAGGTGAATAGAAGGTGACATGCTTTCATGACATATGGTATGTATTAGGATGTTGGTGGTAGCTTTTCTTTTCCACTACCTCCTTGGGCTTTGAAGACAGGCTCTGGTTTTTGTATTTCCGATTCAAAACCAAACCAATAGCCATGTTCGCCGGTTTCGTCACAAGGCAAAAAGCAAAGTCGGAGGCTGGTTTTATAAGTACCATAAATTACATTCCAACGCTCAGGTGGCATTTGTCGTTTGGTGCGTACTTTTTCGGCAGGTTGTTTTTTCAATGACATGCCGGCTTCTATCCAGGCTGTTGTGACGGATGTTTGAAACGACGGATAACGGGCTTTACAGAACTCGTAGAGCACTATACCCCGTTTTTCAAGACTCATGGGTTGGTCTATGAGGTTTCGGCTTGTGAGGTAAGCCAAAAAGGTTGGTAAGAACCGGGTGTCGTGTAATATCAGACTACGGGTTATTTCTTGCCATGCCGGGGTGTTGTAGTAGGCATCAAGCAGACGCGATAATTGGCGGGCGGTTTGTAGTTCGCCAGTACTGATTTCGCGTGTTTCCAACACTTCGTATGGCGGATAAGGTGAGTATCGCAGGCCTAGTTCATCGGCTCTGCGTCGCATGTCGGTACCGGGTAGTAGCTTCAATGACTCCAATTGAATTTCGCCGGCATGATAAGACGCTAATGTTTGTATGTCTTCAAATATTTCGTTCAGGTGGTAAAGGGGAAGTCCGGCTATCAGGTCAGCATGAGTTTCCATGTTGCGTAGCGAGCAAAGAAAGCGGAGTCCTTCCAGGGCATCGTCCAGTCTGCCTTTTCGGAGGCAGGCCTGCAATACATTTTCGTGCAGGCTTTGTATACCGGCTTCCAGGTGAAGTAAACCTGCCGGCATTTGTTTCAACTCTTCTTTCAATTCATCGGACAATAATGCCGGATGTATTTCCAAATGAAAACGGATGTCAGGAGAGAATTCCAGGAATAGTTGTAGCAATTCTTTGGCCCGGCGAGTGTTGTAATTGAAAGTCCGGTCGAGTACGCGTACATTTTTTATGCCATGTTTGTGTATGTTTTTTAACCGTTGACGAATGTGCTCTATGGGTAGAATACGTACAGGTTTTTCTCCCCCGCTCACACAAAAGGCACACGTATTGAAACAGCCCCGTGTGGTTTCTAGTTGCACAAAAGGTTTATTCCAGTTGAAAAAACAACTCTCTTCGGGAGGTACCAGTGCCGAGAAATTGAGTACACGGGCCAATCCGTTATCTTTGTATTGTTGGAGGTTGTCCAGATAGCATAATCCGGGGATGTTGTTCCATTCCTCAGGGCGATTCCAGCATGTCAGCCATTGTGGGAATACTTCTTCACCTTCTCCTCGGAATACACCGCTGATAAAGGGATGTTGGCGCAGGTACTCTTCGTTGTTGCCCAGGAACTCGGGGCCTCCTAGGATAATGCAACTTTGGGGGAGTAATGCTTTCAGGCGTGCGATGATGTGCAGCAATTGTTCGTGATTGAACAGCCAGGCCGTAGCGGCCAGTATATCGGGCTTTTTCCGGTAGATTTCATCGACTATCATGCCGATATTCTCGTTGATAGTAGCCGATACGACCTCCCATTCAGCCACTGATTTGTCAGCTACCTGTGCGTGAATGGCTGGTAGTGCCAAAGAGGCGTGCGCATATGAGCTGTTCAGGTCTATCCAGAGAATTTTCATATTTCATTGCTTTCATTATTTGCAAAGATAGGAAGTTTTTCTGGAAAGAGATTATCCCGGAATAACAGAAGAGGCACATACTGTCATTCTGAGTAACATTCTGTCGCTTCGCAACCATATAACTTTTCCTTCCTTCCTACGGAAGGGGCGTGGTGAGACCTTTATTTAGCATCTTTTATACCTCCGTCCTTTCATTTATTAAGCAATATTCTGTAATTTCGTGCCGATTTTATACAAAATTCCCCCTGAATACTAATAATTCATCATATGGAAAACTTGAATACAGCGCTCTTATTGATGGTGGTAGGTGTGGCCACCGTATTTGCTATTCTTTTGATAGTTATTTACTTAGGCAAGGGCCTGGTGGCGCTTGTCAACAAATATGCGCCCGAAGAGGAGACGCCTGCCAAGGCTGCCGGTAAGCCGGCCCCCATTCCCGCAAACATCCTGGCGGCCATCACCGCGGCCGTGAAGGTGACCACTCACGGAAAAGGCAAGGTGGCTAAGGTCGAGAAAATCTGATTGACAATACATAAAAATAAATACTGAATAGGCTAATATGAAAAAGGAAATCAAATTCAGCTTGGTGTTCAGGGACATGTGGCAGAGTGCCGGAAAATATGTGCCCCGTGTAGACCAGCTGGTAAAAGTTGCTCCGGCCATTGTGGAGATGGGCTGTTTTGCCCGCGTGGAAACCAATGGCGGAGGTTTTGAACAAGTCAACCTGTTGTTTGGCGAAAACCCCAATAAGGCAGTGCGCGAGTGGACGAAACCCTTCCACGCCGCCGGCATCCAGACCCACATGCTCGACCGTGCGTTGAACGGCCTGCGCATGAGCCCCGTGCCCGCCGATGTGCGCAAACTGTTCTACAAGGTGAAGAAGGCACAGGGAACGGACATCACCCGCACCTTCTGCGGGCTGAACGACGTGCGCAACATCATCCCCTCCATCGGCTATGCCCATGAGGCCGGCATGATATCGCAATGCTCGCTCTGCATCACCCACTCTCCGGTGCACACCGTAGAATACTACGTCAACATGGCCAAGCAGCTCATTGAAGCCGGCGCTGACGAAATCTGCATCAAAGACATGGCGGGCATCGGACGTCCCGTGACGCTGGGCAAGATTGTGGCCGGCATCAAACAGATAAAAAACATCCCCATCCAGTATCACAGCCACGCCGGCCCGGGCTTCAACATGGCCAGCATCCTGGCCGTCTGCGAGGCCGGATGCGACTACATCGACGTGGGCATGGAACCCCTGTCGTGGGGCACGGGCCATGCCGACCTGCTGAGCGTGCAGGCCATGCTGAAGGATGCCGGGTTCAAGGTGCCCGAGGTGAACATGGAAGCCTACATGAAGGTGCGCGCCCTCATCCAGGAGTTCATGGACGACTTCCTGGGGCTGTACATCTCGCCGCGCAACCGCCTGATGAACTCCCTGCTCATCGGCCCCGGACTGCCGGGCGGCATGATGGGGTCGCTGATGGCCGACCTGGAGACCAACCTCGAAAGCATCAACAAGTACAAGGCCAAACGCAACCTGCCCTTCATGAAGCAGGACGAACTGCTCATCAAGCTCTTCAACGAAGTGGCCTACGTGTGGCCGCGGGTGGGCTATCCCCCTTTGGTGACGCCCTTCAGCCAGTACGTCAAGAACCTGGCCATGATGAACGTCATCGCCATGGAGAAAGGCAAGGAACGCTGGGGCATGATTGCCGACGACATTTGGGACATGATTCTGGGCAAGGCCGGCAAGCTGCCCGGTGAACTGGCTCCCGAAATCGTCGAGAAGGCCGAACGCGAGGGACGCAAGTTCTTCACCGGCAACCCGCAGGACAACTATCCCGACTGCCTCGACAAGTACCGCAAGATGATGAAGGAAAACAAGTGGGAAACGGGCGAGGACGACGAGGAACTCTTTGAATATGCCATGCACCCCGCACAGTACGAGGCCTACAAGAGCGGCAAGGCCAAGCAGGACTTCCTGGACGACGTGGAGAAACGCCGCGCCGAACGCGACAAGTCTCCGCTGGACGATGCCAAACCCAAGACCCTCACCGTGCAGGTGGACGGCCAGGCTTACCGTGTGACGGTGGCCTACGGCGACATCGACCTTCCTGCTTCGGCCACCGAGAAGGTAGACCTGCCCGCCGGCGAAGGCAAAGATGTGGTAGCTCCGCTCGAAGGCAAGTTCTTCCTCACGAAGAACACGCAGGAAACTCCCCGCAAAGTGGGCGACAAGGTAAGCAAAGGTGATTTGCTGGGCTATATCGAGGCCATGAAGACGTATAATGCCATCCGCTCGGATATGGACGGCACCATCGTGGCCATCTGTGTCAACTCCGGCGACTCGGTTTCTGAAGATGATGTATTAATGAAGATTGGATAATGGAAGATATATTTGGAAAACTGTATGACATGACGGCGTTCAGCAACATCATTGCCGACCCGTCGTTCCTCGTGATGTATGCCATTGCCTTCATCTTGCTTTACTTGGGCATCAAGAAGCATTACGAACCGCTGCTGCTGGTTCCCATTGCCTTCGGCGTGCTGATAGCCAACTTCCCTGGCGGGGAGATGGGCGTCATTCAGGCAGACGAGAATGGCATGGTGATGGTAAACGGGGTGATGAAGAACATCTGGGAGATGCCCCTCCACGAGATTGCCCACGACTTGGGGCTGATGAACTTCATCTACTACATGTTGATTAAGACCGGATTCCTGCCCCCCTGTTATCTTTATGGGCGTGGGTGCGTTGACCGACTTCGGGCCTATGCTCCGCAATTTGCGCCTCTCCATCTTCGGGGCGGCCGCACAGTTGGGCATTTTTGCCGTGCTGTTGTGTGCCGTGCTGTTCGGGTTCACTCCGCAGGAAGCCGGGGCGCTGGGTATTATCGGTGGTGCTGACGGCCCTACGGCTATCTTTACCACCATCAAGCTGGCTCCCCATCTGCTGGGCCCCATTGCCATTGCGGCTTACTCGTACATGGCGCTTGTGCCGGTCATCATTCCGCTGGTGGTGAAGTTGCTCTGTTCCAAGAAGGAACTGCTCATTAACATGAAGGAGCAGGAGAAACTCTATCCCTCGAAAACCGATATTAAGAACATGCGGGTGCTGAAGATTCTCTTCCCCATTGTGGTGACTACAGTGGTTGCCTTGTTTGTCCCCACGGCAGTGCCTCTTATCGGTATGCTGATGTTCGGTAACTTGCTGAAGGAAATCGGCAGTGATACGAGCCGTCTGTTTGATGCGGCTGCCAACAGCATCATGAACACTGCCACCATCTTCCTGGGACTGAGTGTTGGTGCTACCATGACCAGCGAGGCGTTCCTGAACTGGACGACCATCGGCATCGTCATCGGCGGTTTCCTGGCGTTTGCCCTTTCCATCTCGGGCGGTATCCTGTTTGTGAAGGTGGTAAACTGCTTCTCCAAGAAGAAAATCAACCCGCTCATCGGTGCTACCGGTCTGAGTGCCGTGCCTATGGCAAGCCGTGTGTGCAATGAGATTGCAACGAAGTACGACCCCAAGAATCATGTACTGAACTACTGTATGTCCAGCAACATTTCGGGTGTCATCGGCTCGGCGGTAGCGGCAGGCGTGCTTATCTCGTTCTTGGGATAAGAACGGTTGTAAGCCTGTTTCTTTTACATTCCACCCCGTTTCCCGAATGCTGGGAAATGGGGTGGTTTTGTTGTGTACTCGTAGAATAGGAGCACATTTCCGCAAAATTACCTCGGTTGGTATGCGAATAAATTTTATCTTTGTCTTTGGCTTTGAAGTAATGTACTGAATATATGGGCAGATATGTCTTTTTTATCCTGTTGTGGCAGATGCTGTTTCCTGGTTTTATGAATGCGCAACCTGCCGATTATCGGTTGTATAAGAACATAGGCTTGGGAAGTGAGGCATCTGTAATCAGCTGTATCCTTCAGGATACAGAGGGACTGATATGGGCCGGTTCTAACAAGGGGCTGCTTTGCTATGACGGTTATTCAGTACAGTCTCATTTTACGTTCGGCAAGCAAAGTAATACGCGTGTTTATTGTGGTCAGGTAGTTGACAGTACCTATTTGTATTTGGGGGCAGACAATGGTTTACTGATTTATAACTATCGTACCGATTCTTACGAAGATGTCGGCATCAGTTTTCCTTCTGATATACGGACAATGGTGTTGTGTGATAGTGTGTTGTGGCTGGGCAGTTTGCATGGACTCTACATGTATAATCCAGTGTCGCACACTTTATCTGCCCGACAGGATGGTATTCCTCACAAATCAATTTACTCTATCATACGTTCGTCTGACAATTGTCTTTACATAGGTACATACAATGGGTGTTGTCGTTATGTCTCAGCTACCGGTCATTTTGAAACCGTTGAACTTCCAGACGTTGGAGGGAAAAGCAATCTTTTTGTAAATTCTTTGTTGGAAGATAAGGCGCGTGGATGTATCTGGATAGGTACGGAAGGTTGTCTTTTCAAGTATGGCCTTGCGGATGGAAAAGTGTCGCGTATAGATGACTTTGACGGAAATTCAGTCAAATCGCTGGCATTGGATGGATATGGGCAATTGTTGGTAGGTACTGATAACGGAATGTATGTCTATGCAGAAAGTGCTCCTTTGAGGCATGTGGTGCATGATTCTAGAAATGCACAATCATTGTCGAGCAATATTGTATGGACTATTTTTGTGGATAGTGAGAAAAATGTATGGCTGGGTACGGACTATGGTATTTCCATGACTCGGCATGCCAATATACTGCAGTATACTTCCATTTCACAAATTACGGGGACAGGAGAAGGAAACCAGTTCTATGCATTGTTGCGTGATGCAAAAGGTGCTTTCTGGATGGGAGGAACTAACGGGTTGATTCGTTTTACTTTCCCACGGGATGAAGTACTGGCTGGTACGTTACAGGAGGTGACTTCTGAACGTATTACACAAGATATGGAATGGTACAAAATGGGAGACAGGCATCATTTGTTGCCACATAATCGTGTGCGTCAGTTGTATGAAGACCGTGACGGACATTTGTGGGCTGCTACTGATGGGAGCATTTGCCGGTATGATACCGATTTGCATCGTTTTATAACTTACAATATAGTGGACAGTACCCGTAGTTATAACTCGAACTGGGCATATAGTCTTTTTGAAGATAACCAGGGAAAGTTGTGGGTTGCTACATGTTTAGGGGGAATATTTGTGGTTGACAAGCAAAAACTGCTTCGTTCAACAGATAGGCTTTATATGGCCGAAAAGGCCTATACCGTACATAACGGGCTTTCGGGTATGTTTATCAACCAAATGACTGTTGACCATGAAGGGAATGTATGGGCTTTGCTATATAACAGTCAGAACTGCATTGAAAAAATAAACCCACATACCGGACAGATAACCCATGTGGCTTCTGAGATACTGAAAGATGCCCAATACCCTAATTACATTCTTTGTTCGGAGGACGGTTATATTTGGGTCGGATTCCCAGGTGGGGTGATGCGTATTGCACCTGCTGACAATGATATACGCATGTTGTCATTCGATGCCAATAATCATAACGAAGTGCTTTCTATGGTAGAAGCAAAGGGGAAAATATGGATATCTGCTACCGATGGTTTTTGGGTGGTGAACAAACAGACATTTGAAGTGCGTTGCCTTAACATTACCGACCAAAGGTTTACCGGTATGTTTTACGACCGACGGGACGATAAACTTTATTTGGGAATGGTTGACGGGTACGCTGTCAGTGAACCCGACAAACTGTTGGCCGAATATCCCGAACGCCCGTTGATGTTGACAGCGCTTTATGTAAACAATCAGTTTTATAAGCCAGATGGTAAAACTACGTCAGGGAGCATTCGTTATGCGAGAGAGGTTACATTGGAACACGATCGGAACAATTTGGCTTTTGAATTCTCGGATTTACCCTATTCGCAGGAGGAAAAAAACAAATTTGTTTATCGGTTGGAGGGGTTGGATAACGGCTGGAGTCAACTTTCGGGCAATGCCAACCGGATTATGTACAGTAATCTGAAGTATGGCGATTATAAACTGTTGGTTGATAAATCGGATGCTTATGGATTACCTGTCGGCGAAGAATATGCGTTGGCCATTCGGATTTTTCCGCCATGGTATTATACAGGGTGGGCCAAGGCAATATATGCGTTTTTGGTATGTGTGTTGATTGTATGGACATTCAATTTCTTTTGGGTTAAAAACCGTCTGAAATTGGCACAACTTGAGAAGGAGAAGGTTTTGGAACAGTCGCGTGCTAAGATGGAGTTTTTTACAAATCTGTCGCATGACTTTAAGACTCCGTTAAGTATGATTATTGCGCCTGTCAGCCGCATGTTGCCAAGCATAGAGGATGCTTGGGAAAAGAAACAGTTGGAGCTGGTGCAACGGAATGCCATGAAACTGAATGCATTGATTCATAAAGGATTGGATTTTAATCGAGTGGATAGCGGGCAAAATCCGTTACTTATTATGTCGCAGATAGAATTGGTGTCGTTTGCCCGTGAATTGTATGCGCTGTATGCCGAAGGAAAAGTGGGCGGTAAGGAATTGCACTACACATTCCACACCAATCGTGACCGAATATACGTGCAGTTGGATGCTGTTAAACTGGAGTCGGTGCTGGATAATTTGTTGTCCAATGCCGTGAAATATACACCGGAAGGAGGGCTTGTGACACTTTCGATAGAGGTTTCCGATGGTGAAAAAGAAGTGTCCATAGCTGTAACGGATACGGGAATCGGAATATCCAGGCAGGACCAGCCTTATATCTTCCAGCGCTTTTTTCAATCGTCGAGGACAGCCGGAAAGAAGGAGGGAACCGGGATAGGCCTTTATCTGGTAAAAACATACACAGAGTTGCAGGGAGGGCATGTAAGGCTGGTTTCGGAAAAAAATGCCGGTACAACGGTAACCTTGACATTCCCTGTGTGGAATGTGGAACAAACAGAAGCGTCTCAAACGGTAGCTGATTTGCAACAATCGGCCGTGCCTGACGATGCTCCTCTGGTATTGATTGTAGACGACAATCAGGACGTTACGGGGTTTATCTTTCAGATTTTGTGCACGCGCTATCGTTGCCATATTGCTCAAAATGGAAAAGAAGGTCTGGAAGTAGCCATGCACCTGTTGCCGGATGTTATAATCTCCGATGTAATGATGCCTGTTATGGATGGCTTTGAGATGGTGAAGCGTTTGAGGAAACATGTGCCGACTTCTACGATTCCGGTAATATTGCTGACGGCTAAAAACGACAAGGAAACAGAATTGGAAAGTAACCGTTTGTATGTTGAGGCCTTTATTGCGAAACCGTTTGAACCGGATATTTTGTTGTCACGTGTGGAACAGTTGTTGTTTGCAAACCAGAATAGAGAAGCCAAGGCGCGTATGGAACTCATTTCTACACCTGAGAAGATAGAGGCTGAGTCGTATGATGAAAAGTTTTTGGCTAATATCACCCATTTGATAGAAGAACATATTTCTGAATCAGAATTGAATGTAAACACCCTTTGCGAATGGGCGGGAGTCAATAACAAGCAAATGTATCGGAAAATAAAACAACTGACAGGAATGACCCCGGTAGAATATATCAAGTCTATTCGCATGAAGAAAGCTGCCATGTTGTTGGAACAGCGGAAATTTTCGGTAGCCGAAGTAATGTATATGGTGGGCTTTTCAAATCATTCTTATTTCTCCAAATGCTTTCAAGCGGCGTTTGGAGTAACTCCCAAGCAGTATTAAGTCCTGTTTTTATCCTTTTATGTCCGATTTCTGCTTTTGCAGAAATGTGCATGTCTCTAATTTTGTCACTGTAAAAAGTGACTTAATTTGAATGTTATGAAGAGACACATGTTTATCTTAATCGGATGTTTGCTGGTGTCTATGGTTGGGGCATACAGTGGTAATCTTACTTCTATTCCTACAATTTATGTAGATGCAGATGGAGTGATGCACTGGTCTGATACCCATAGGGAGGCTTCTTTCTTTGGAGTAAACTACACATTGCCTTTTGCGCATGGTTATCGTGCCATGGGATATTTGGGGGTGGAACGGAAGAGTGCCATAGATCGTGACGTGTACCATCTGGCCCGTTTGGGAATCAATGCTTATAGAATTCATATATGGGATGTAGAAGTATCTGACAAACGGGGTAATCTGTTGGAAAATGAGCATTTGGATTTGTTGGATTATCTCATCTGTAAACTTCGGGAGCGGGGTATACGGACATTTATTACGGCCCAGACAAATTTTGGCAATGGATATCCGGAACACAATAAAATAACAGATGGATATTCTTATTATTATGACAAATGCACGGTTCACAGCAATGAAGAAGCTATTGCGGCACAAGAGAGGTATCTTGCCGCATTGGTGTGTCATGTCAATCCTTATACAGGCTATGCTTACAAGGACGATCCATTTATCGTGGGTTTTGAGGTGAACAATGAACCATGCCATGCAGGAACGGTACAGGAGACAGAAGATTACATCAATAGGATGCTTAAGGCACTGAAGCGTGCCGGCAACCGGAAACCGGTGTTTTATAACGTGAGCCATAATCGTGAGGTCGTGGAAGCTTATTATGCCACAGCCATACAGGGAACCACTTATCAATGGTATCCGACAGGATTGGTTTCAGGACATATGCGGAAAGGAAACTTCCTTCCATATGTAGACTGCTACAACATTCCTTTTGAAAAACTGAAGAATTTTGATAAAAAAGCCCGGATGATCTATGAGTTCGATCCGGCTGACGTTTTGTGTTCTTATTTGTATCCGGCTACGGTACGTACATTGCGTTCGGCTGGTTTTCAATGGATTACTCAGTTTGCTTATGATCCCATTGATATGGCAGCCTACAATACGGAATACCAGACGCATTATCTGAATGTGGCATATACTCCCAACAAAGCGGTGGGAATGATGATTGCTGCCGAGGTGGCCCGTAGGGTGGAGCGCGGTGAAACTTTTGGTTGCTATCCGGCAGATACGTTGTTTGCTGATTTCAGGGTAAGCGCATCGTTGGACTTGAGTGAACTCAATAGCGGAGATAAGTTTTATTATTCTAATAATACTTGTACTTCTCCCAAAGCTCCTTTACAGTTGCGGGCAATAGCAGGTTGCGGCAGTTCACCGGTGGTCAGTTATCAAGGTACGGGTGTATATTGGATTGACCGGTTGGAACCAGGTGTGTGGAGGCTGGAAGTGATGCCGGACGCTGTAACAGTCAGCGATCCGTTTGCCAAGCCATCTTTGGACAAGGAAGTGGTGCGTATTATTTCAAACGCCTGGGATATGACGCTGGATTTGCCTGATTTAGGCAAGGCCTTTTCTGTAAAGGGATTGAATGCCGGAAATATACGTGACAGTTTTGTGACCGATGGAACCATTTCAGCTTTAAAGCCAGGTGTTTATTTACTGCAAAGCGTAGACAATGCAGATAAAAAGCTGGTATGGACGCCAGATGCTGTTTGGAATAATATTAAGTTGGGAGAGTATGTACAGCCGGAGGTTTGTAACCTTAATGGGACAAAATCCCAAGATAAACATGACGTTTCTCGGTTTACAGTAGTCCATTCTCCGGTATCCAGTGTGGATGCCGACAAAGATTTATTACTCGAGTTTGTCGTGGCTGGAGAAGAAAAACCTGATTCGGTTATTCTTTATACAGATAAGATTTCTTTTTGGAATGCATATAATCCACATATAAAAATGGAACATGCGGGAGGTTGCCGTTACCGGGCTGTTATTCCTGCCTCAGAGTTAATGGAAGGTAGTTTCAGATACAATGTGGTGGTTTGTTGCGGCGGAAGGTACCAGACTTTTCCTGCAGGAGTTGCAAAACATCCTCTTGACTGGGATTATACGTCAGATGCATGGTGGAAGGCAGAAGTGGTGCAAGCAGACAGTCCTTTATTGCTGATGGATGCGGTCAAGCAGGCAGAGGGGACAGAAATCTATATGTTTCCTGAGTGGGGACAGGGTAGCCAGAAGATTGTGAAGAAAGAAGGAACGGACTGGCCGGTCTTGCAGATAGTTTTCAAATCGGAAAAGCAGAATCCTGTATTTTTTGTACGTCGTTACATTCAAGAATTGATAGCCGGACGAAAGGGGAGAGCCACAGAATGCCGCTCGCTATGTTTACAGTTTCGCAAACTTCCTCATAAAGTAAAGGCCGGTTTCATAACTTCTGATGGTTATACTTATTTGGCTTCATGTGCGGGTGCAGATGCAAGTGGTATTGTACGTATCCCTCTTTCCGAGTTGCGGCAGACCGACACGGCACTTTTGCCAGGTGCGTTTCCGGTTTTTCTAGACAATTATTTCCATCCTCAAACGGAGCTTCCATTCCATGCTGAAAATATAGATATGTTGGAACTGCGTATGGAAGGAACAGCCGGTGAGGAAATGGAGATGGAGTTATTCAAAATATGGTTGGAATAAAAAACATGTATTACTTTAAATATATACCAAGTATGAAAAACAAAATTGTAAATTGGCGTGCTACAGCATTTTATTGCTTGTTGTGCATTGCATGGTTGGGAATTGTGAATCCGCTTTCCGCACAAGAAGGGAAAAAAGTTAATGGACGTGTTGTGGATGAAATGGACGAGCCATTGATTGGAGCCAGTGTATTGGTAAAGGAAACAGGTAGTGGTGTTGTAACTGATATGGATGGTAATTTTGTTATTACGGTACCGGCCGACATTCAGACACTACAAATCTCTTATGTAGGTTATGAAACACAAACTGTAACCATTCGTACTGACAGGAAGATGCTGATAAAAATGGTCAATGACTCACAGGTATTGGGCGATGTGGTGGTAATCGGTTATGGTACAACCCGTAAAAGTGATTTGACAGGTTCTGTGTCCAATGTAAGCAGCAAGGATTTTAATTCTGGTCTGATTTCTTCACCGGAACAGTTGATTAATGGAAAGGTGAGTGGGGTACAAATCATGAGTAACAGTGGTTCACCTACGGCAGGAAGTATGATTCGTATTCGCGGTGGTGCTTCATTGAATGCTTCCAATGACCCTCTTATTGTTCTTGACGGAGTGCCTCTTGAAGCCGGTGGAATTAGTGGCAACAGCAGCAATTTTCTGGCTCTTATCAATCCGAACGATATTGAGAGTATGACGATTCTAAAAGATGCCTCTTCGACCGCTATATACGGTTCACGTGCTTCAAACGGCGTTATCATAATCACCACCAAGAAAGGAGGAAATGATCGTTTGAAGGTAAGTTTCAATACGACTAATTCGGTGCAGACGCATGCAAAACTGACAGACATGCTTTCGCGTGAGGAATTTATTAATGTTGTGAATACACAAGGAACGGATGCTCAAAAAGCTTTGTTGGGAACCGCTAGTACCAACTGGAACGATGAAATATATCAAGCGGCTTTTGGCACCGACAATAACCTTAGCATATCAGGGAATCTTGCTAAAAACTTTCCGATACGTGCTTCGGTCGGATACTATAACCAGAATGGTTTGTTGAAGACCGATAATGCCGAACGCTTTTCGGGAAGCATTTCGTTGTCGCCGAGTTTTTTGGATGATTATTTGAAATTCAATTTGAATGTAAAGGCATCCCGGAACAATAATCGTTTTGCCAATACAGATGCCATTTGGAATGCGGCTACGTGGAACCCTACTTTGCCGGTTTATTCAGGTAACGACACTTTTGGAGGATATACGGAGGCACTCGATAATGTAGGGCAGTTGGTTACCGGGGGAACTGTCAATCCGTTGGGGGCACTAAACCAATATAAATCAACCAGTCGTGTAAGCCGGGTAGTAGGTAATTTTGATGTAGACTATAAAATGCATTTCCTGCCAGAATTGAAGTTTCATGCCACATTGGGCTATGACTATGCCGAGGGGCAGGGATGGATTTACGTTCCCGCTGAAGCAGCCCAATATCAAACGACTGGCGGACGAGATTATGAATATGGCCCTCAAAAAAATACCAACAGGCTGTTGACAACTTATTTAAATTACAACAAATATATTGATTCGTGGAAGAGCAGTATTGACGCTACTGTAGGTTATGACTATCAATTTTGGAAATCAACTACCGCACAGTACAGTGAACTGAACACGCTGGGTGAGGTGCAGAATACCACTGCTGCAACCGATCAAAGGCACGTATTACTTTCCTATTATGCGCGTTTGAACTATACGTTCGATTCCCGGTACATGCTTACTGCCACCATGCGACGCGATGGAACATCACGTTTCAGTAAAGATAACCGTTGGGGTACTTTTCCTTCCGTAGCTTTAGGATGGAGGATAAGCGAGGAAGATTTTTTGCGTGGCAATGCTGTTCTCAGTAACTTGAAATTGCGTGCCAGCTATGGCGTTACCGGGCAGCAGGAAGGTATAGGAAACTACAATTATCTGCCAGTTTATACAATTAGCCAAAATGGGGCTGAGGCGCAATTTGGTGATGGGTATATTTATACCTATCGTCCAGAAGCGTATGTCTCTGATTTAAAATGGGAAACTACCGTTTCATGGAATGTAGGTTTTGATTTTGGTTTTTTGAAAGATCGTATAACCGGAAGTTTTGATTACTATACTCGGCAGACAAAAGATTTGCTGGCTACCGTATCGTCACCGGCAGGAACAAATTTCGACAAGACTATTTTGACCAATGTTGGTAATGTAGACAGCCAAGGCATTGAGCTGACTTTGAATTCCAGCATTATCCAAAGCCGGAATTGGAACTGGGATGTTAGTTTCAATATGACTTGGCAGAAAATGAAAGTAAAGAATCTTTCTTTGGTAGAGGGAGCTGCAGCCACCAATATGTCAGCGGGAGCTTCAATTGACGGACAGTATGTACAGGTGCTGAGCGAAGGCTATGAACCCTATATGTTTTATGTGTACAAGCAACTTTATGATGAAAAAACCGGAAAACCGATTGAGGGGGCTTATGCCGATTTGAATGGGGACGGTGAAATTAATTCGGCTGATTTGTACCGTTATAAATCTCCCACTCCAGACTTTATTTTCGGTTTCAGCACCTCTTTGAATTATAAAAAATGGACTTTAAGCACTGGTTTGCGCGCCAATGTCGGCAATTATGTGTACAATGGCATGGCTATGAATGCAGGTGCTATGGAGACCATGAGTTACAACTCTGCACAGTTGAACAATTTGCATAAGAGCTATTTGGAAACAGGTTTTCAGGCACGCCAGCATTTGTCCGACTATTATGTGGAAAACGGTTCGTTCTTGAAGATGGACAATTTGTCTTTGTCATACAATTTTGGACGCGTATGTCCTTGGCTTAGCCTCAATGCCAGTATTATGGTACAGAATGTATTTTGTATAACTAAATATTCTGGTGCCGACCCTGAAGTTCCCAGTGGTATGGATTCATCCTTTTATCCGCGTCCACGTACTTATTCATTTAGTCTGGGATTTGAATTCTGATGATTATTGTCAAAGAAATAAAAACATATACTTATGAAAAAGATTATTTATTTAGTGCTGCTTGTTTTCAGCATGTTTACTATAACGTCTTGTGTGGGTGATTTAGACCAATATCCACATATCGAAACGACTTCAGCCGATGTATATACTTCGGTTGCCAATTACAAAGCCGTGTTAGGCAAACTTTATGTGTCTTTTGTGGTTACGGGGCAGGAAAAAGGTGGCGGAAATGCTGACCTTAGCAGCAATACCGGCTATGATTATATGCGTTGTTATTTCAACATGCAGGAATGTGGTACGGATGAGGTTATTTACACTTGGCAGGGTGGTGATAAGATGAGCGGACTTACCTATCTGAGCTGGGATGATACTGACGTTTGGGTTTCCGATACCTATTATCGTATTTATTACACCATAGCATTGTGCAATGAGTTTCTGCGTAATGCTGCCGATGAACAGATAGCCGGTTTCAGCGAGAGCGATCAGGAAGAAATAAAGCATTTTCGTGCGGAAGCTCGTTTTTTGCGTGCTTTGGCCTATTATCATGCGCTCGATTTATATCGCAATATACCGTTTGTTTCGGAAAGCGACCCGGTGGGCAGCTATCTGCCTCCCCGTTATACTTCGACACAAATTTTTGAATATATCGAAGGAGAATTGAAAGCAATAGACGCTGATTTGCTGGATAAAACCGTATGCGAATATGGACGTGCCTCCAAACAAGCGGCATATGCTCTGTTGGCGCGCCTTTATCTGAACGCGGAAGTTTATACGGGAACTGCCCGGTGGACTGATTGCATCACTTATTGTCAGGAAGTAATCAAGGCCGGGTATTCATTAGAGAATGACTATGCCAAGTTGTTTAATGCAGACAATGACAAGCGTACCAATGAAATAATCTATGCATTTCCGGTAGATGCCACGCATATTGTGTCGTGGGGAGCCACCACGTATATTATATGTGGTGGAGTCAACAACACTTCCGATACGCAGATTCCGGGCGATTATGGAGTTGTGTCCGGTTGGGGGAACTACCGCTTGCGCGGTGAATTGCCTTCGCTCTTTACCGAGGGGGATGGACGGGCTATGTTTTATACCGAGGGACAGACCTTAATGATCGAGGTCGTAGAAAGTCAAAGCAATGGATATCTTCCCGAAAAATGGACCAATTTGACAGATGCTGGCGAGGCGGCATCCAATACGAATGATGGAGGTGTGAATACCGATTTCCCGGTATTCCGTTTGGCCGATGTCTACTTAATGCTGGCCGAAGCCGTTGTAAAAGGTGGTGAAGGGAGCAGTATGGCAACCGCGTTAGGTTATGTCAATGATTTGCGTACGAGGGCGTTTGGCAATAGCTCGGGTAACATAACAGAGTCGCAACTGACTGCTGATTTTATTCTTGACGAGCGTGCGAGGGAGCTTTATCTGGAATGTGTGCGTCGTACGGATTTGATACGCTATGGGAAGTTCACAACCTCCAGTTACTTGTGGCAATGGAAAGGCGGAATTATGAATGGCCAAGCTGTGGACAGTAAATATAACATTTATCCCATTCCTTCTACCGAATTGACGGCCAATCCAAATCTTTACAATGAAAATTATTAAGTTGATACGAGTACAGTTATTTATTATAATGCTAACATATAAATTACAGCCATGAAAACCATAAGATATTTTTTTGCTCTTTTTACCATGCTGTTATGTTTTAGTTCGTGCGAAAAGGATGAAGAGAAAATATATTTGAGCAGCATTGGACAAAGTGAACTGATTGCATCGGAGAGTGTGGTGGTATTGACGCAGCAAAACAGCCAGAATATTGTGTTGTCTTTGGCCTGGACGAAAGATGCATTGCAGATTAGTGACCCTTCCTTGTCTGCTATTGATGTAACCATACAGACATTACAGGCATCTCTTCATGAAGATTTTTCGGAGGGAGTGAGTGAGAGTGTGGAAAATTCTGTTTCCAAAGCATACACAGGCTTTGATTTGAATACTTTGGCTAAAAATATTGGGGCCGTTCCCGATGTGGCAAATACGGTGTATTTCCGTTTGGCTGCACAAACCGGACAAAATATGGTTCCTGTATATTCCAATACGGTTGCAGTGTCAGTAACGCCATACACCATTGATATGAGTCTGGGATACATACTCGATTCCAATATGGCAGCAACTGGTGTGACACTGTATTCTCCGAATTCAGACGGGGACTATACCGGATTTACGGGGGCAACTTCCTGGTACAATTATTATTTGCAGGAAGGTGACGGAACCATCTGGGGAAATGACGGGGTAGCAGGGACAGCATTTACCTTATCCTCGGAAGAAGATGCCGACAAACGCTGGAATTTCTGGTTCCCGGGATTGAGCGGATGTTATTATGTAGATGTCAATACGAATACCCTGTTATGGTCGGCGCTTTATATACCTTCATTAAATGTAAATGGAGGAATAGAAGGAACAATGACTTTTGACCGTCCGAATGTAAAATGGACGTTGGTGTTCAATGCAGAACAGACAGGAGTTGTAAACTTGAAGATTGCAGGTACAGGCCGGCTTTACGATGTGAATACCGGTACTGACGGCTCTGATGGGGATGCCAATTTGGGTATTGAAACAGCCGTGGCTTTTGTTGCTGACGGGGGAAAATTGGCATTAGGTACAGAGCCTGGTGAAATATCGGTAAATATCCCGGCACTGGGCGAATGCACTTTGGAACTTGATTTGAGTAATCCTTTGCAATGGACAGCATCGGTAGTGAGTGGAGGAGTAGAACCCGAAACAATAAGCGAAGTTGTATATTTGCCTGGTATTAGTGACGGTGATGGTAGTTGGACTTTTAATAACAGCCTGTATCTCTACGATGAAGACAATCTAAGTTATGCCGGATGTGCAGACGTCAATTCTCCGTGGGGCTATCAGGTTGCGGTTGAAAAAGATAATTGGGACGATGTGTATAAAATGGTGGACGGTGACGCTTATGCGGGTTCTCTAGGCTTCAAGGAAGGTGAGAATATTGTTGTCCCGGGCAGTGGACTTTATTTGGTAAATATTTCTTTGAAGAACCTTACTTATGCACTGACTGAAGTAGGCAGTGGAATCTATTATAGCGGTTTTAATGACGACTGGAACCTGTACCCCATGACTCCGGTAGAAGGAACTGCCGGATTATACACAGCTTCAGTGGTTGTTACGGCTGATACTCCCTGGGGCTTCCAGATTGTACTTGATGAGAACTGGACCAATACATTTGGAGGTAAGGATGGCCGATTGTTGTATCAGGGAAGCAGCGCTGTTTCCAATATTCCATTCGATTTGCCGTATGGTACATATACGTTAACTGTAGATTTGATAAATTCAACATATACAATTGAATAAAACCAAGAATCAAGGATATGAAATTAAAGCAGATTTTATGTATCGGGTTGCTCCTTTGGGGAGCAACCGCTTGTAACAATGATGAGGCGGAACCGGTATTTCCGGAGCAGCCTTCTTATGACATGACTGGTTTTGCCAAAGGGGCTGATGTCAGTTGGCTGACTGAGATGGAAGCTTCGGGAATCAAATTTTACGATGCTTCCGGTCGCGCCACGGAATGTATGACTTTGTTGCGCAGCCTGGGCTTTAACTCCATCCGTCTTCGTGTCTGGGTGAATCCTGCCGATGGCTGGTGCAATAAGGACGATGTGGTGATAAAGGCATGGCGGGCCCGGCAGTTAGGTATGAGGGTCATGATAGATTTCCATTACAGTGACGTATGGGCCGATCCGGCCACTCAGTACAAACCGTCCAGTTGGGAAGGGTTGTCTTTGGACGAACTGAAAAACGCAATGGCTGCCCATACAAAG
>Ga0192242_10323_pt1 | contig 20093 bp, 12 predicted proteins | sample Koala_Koa27_J3_FD_131235 | JGI IMG/M metagenome (GOLD analysis project Ga0192242, IMG submission 131235) | Enriched cells from koala feces incubated with labeled cellulose particles, San Francisco Zoo, California, United States - Koala_Koa2-7_J3 ...
ATCTGTCCGGTTTTTTTACGGAAAATCAGCTTCACGTCACACTGGTAATCCCATCCGTTCCGGAAACTTCGAATGAGGCGCTGAAGCAAAGCATTTCCGGTTTTTTCGCCTGCTGCGGGGAATATGCGGATGAACTGGTTGTCAATGATTATGGCATGCTGCAGTTTGCACAGCAGCTGAAGGATTTCTATCCCGTCCGCATCACAGCCGGACGCATGTTTTCTAAAAATTTTCGCGATCCCCGCTATCCGAATTACGGAAAAGAGTCTTCGCTTGTCTTTTTCCCTGAGATGCTTCGCGGAGCCGTATCTGCTATAGAGGTGGATCTCACCTCCTCAAAACTGGATTTTTCGGAAATAGACGACGCCATAGAGGTTCACGCGCACTATCCTTATGTCTATGTGACAGGCGGACAGAACTGTCAGTTCGCCGCGGCCATGCACCCGGCAGGACAGCAGTTTATCGGCAGACCGGGCTGCGGTCTGTCCTGCATGAACGGATATATGGAGACCACGGCGGAGGATGCCGTCTTTTTCCACATCGGGAAGGGCTTATACACCAGAAATGACGCGCCTGTTGTGTATTCGAAGACGCCGGACCGCTTCATCTACTGGCCCGCCGATGAATTTTTAAAAAACGAATAAACGATAACATTTTCAGGTCAGGCGGAATAAATACATGATTCCGCATTCATTCCAATCATAACAGGAGGCATCATATGAAAATACTGACGCCGTTTAATGACATCAAATATCTCGAACCGCTCCTTGACGCAGGAGCTGATGAGTTTTACATAGGTTTTTTCAGCGACGAGTGGAAACAGCGCTTCGGTCGTTACAGCGATATAAACCGGCTTACCCTGTTTAAAGAGACAGCGAACCGTTACACGCTGGCGGATATGGCAGAGATTACCCGTCAGGTACATGCTGCAGGCAAGCCGCTGTACATCACTTTGAATGCGCCCGGCTACCACAGGGAAGAGCTCGAGCTTCTCGCGGAATATATCCGGACGCTCGGCAGCTTCGGTGTTGACGGTATTATTACCGGCATACCGGAGATGACAGATCTCATTCATCGAAACGGCATGAAGGCCATTGCCAGCACCATGTGCGGGATTCAGAATGCGGATCTGGCAGGATGGTATCGCGACATGGGTATCGACCGGATTATTTTCCCGCGGGAGCTTGCCACACACGAAATGTACTCCATCATTCAGGCTGTACCAGAGCCGGAATACGAAGCCTTTCTGATGCGAAACGGCTGCCGGTATCAGGATGTGAACTGCCTCGGACTTCACGGAGGTAAACACGGTGCGCTCTGCTATAGTCTGCGTTTCGGAGACACAGTCTGCTACGGCCGGCCGGGAAGCGGAGATTTCGCCGCCTGGTTAGAACAGGCACATGATACATTTTGCCACGCATTCCATGAGTTCACCTGCGGACAATGCGCGATCTACCGGCTGAACCGCATCGGTGTCGGGACATTCAAAATCGTAGGGCGCTTAGACGACCCCGACGAGATTCTGCAGGATGTTGCTCTCACCAAAAAAAATATTGAGATTGCCGCGCAATGCGACAGCGAGGAAGCATATTTAAGTGCCATGACTCTCCCCGGCGATTTTGAACAATACTGCCGCCATGGATTATCCTGCTACTACCCTGAAGTACGCTGGCGGTAAATAACAACGACATTCTTTCATTTTTTTATTCCATATATCATGCAAACTGTCCGACAGGACAGAATTTCGAGCAGAAAGGAGATTTCTATGGCAGATGAGACAAAACTTACAGAAGAAACTGTAAAGACCGAAGGTCAGCCCCCGGTACCGCCGGAAAAGCCCGAACACGGTGGCGGCGGTTATGGCGGCGGCAATTACGGTGGCAAGCCTGAAGGCGGCCCGAAAGGTCCCGGTGCAGGCGGCTACGGCGGGGGCCATGGCGGTCGGCCGCGGGGCGGCGGGCCGAGGGGGGGCCGGGCGGGCGGGGCAGGGGGCGGCAATTACGGCGGCAGGCCTGAAGGCGGCCCCAAAGGTCCCGGTGCAGGCGGCTACGGTGGTCCGCAAGGCGGTCCTCCGATGGGACGGCCTCCGATGGGCGGCCCGCAGGGTGGTCCTCCGATGGGACGGCCTCCGATGGGCGGCCCGCAGGGTGGTCCTCCGATGGGACAGCCTCCGATGGGCGGCCCGCAGGGTGATCCTCCGATGGGTATGCCCCCAATGGGACAGCCTCCGATGAATATGCCCCCAATGGGTCCGGCTCCCATGACATGGGTGCCCATCGTGATTTACGTTCCGGTTATGGCCGGCCAGCAGCCTCCGATGGGTCCCCCTCCGATGAATATGCCCCCGATGGGCGGTCCGCAGGGCGGTCCTCCGATGGGTATGCCTCCGATGGGCGGTCCGCAGGGCGGTCCTCCGATGGGTATGCCTCCGATGGGTCCTCCTCCGATGGGCGGCCCCGGCGCAGGCGGCTATGGCGGCGGTAACTACGGCGGCAAACGCGAAGGCGGCCCGAAAGGCCCCGGCGCAGGCGGCTACGGCGGCCCGCAGGGCGGTCCTCCGATGGGACGGCCTCCGAAGGATCAGCCCCCTAAAGGCAAACCTCCGGTACCTCCGAAAGAGGGAAAAGAAGGGTGTGACAAATAAACCATGTTAAAAGGGAAAATCATTTTACTGGGCATATGTGCATGCACCCCGGCTTATCAGGCCGCAGACATCGTTATTGCTCTGCGTAATGAGGAAGCTGACGTTAAAGTGATCATGACAGAACACGCGGCAAATTTTGTGTCGCCTCTGCTTTTGCAGTCTCTGTCCAAAAACCCTGTTCAGATTGATCAGTTCGCTCCTCCGGCTGTGTGGGATAAATCCTACCAGTCCTGGACCATGAGCGGCGATCTGCTCCTGCTCGCTCCTGCCTCTGCCGACATGATCGGCAAGGCAGCGAACGGGATTGCGGATGACCTGCTCTCCACAAACGTCCTCTCCTTTGAAGGGCCGAAACTGATCGCGATGAACATGAGTCCCATGCTTTACAGAAACGCGGCTGTACAGCGCAACGTCCGGCAGCTGGCAAACGACGGATACTACTTTATTGACAACGGCAACCCGAACAATCCGTCCGGCATACCCGGAGTAGACCGTATTGTCGACGCTGTGATCCGATGTATCTGACAGCCCGTTTCCAGACGGAATCTGAAAATGAAAGAATGGTAACTATTCAGGTCAGTACTTCGCACTTGCTGCGAAGTACGTCTGATAGCGTAAATTACGCAGGGAAAAGTCCCATCGCGAAGCGATTTTTAATGCACTTTTGTCATATAGGAAACAGTGTTTCCTATATGACGAAAAACCGCCACATTCACGGATAAATACCCATGAATGCGACGGTTCTTTTATCATACTATCTACGCACCCTTCACTCCCGCTTTCAGATGATCTCCCTCGACGTCAATAAGAATGATATCATCCGCGCGTACCTGATCAGCCAGGATTAATTTCGCAGAGAGCGTCTCCACATGCTTCTGCAGGAAACGTTTCAGCGGCCGTGCACCGTAGACCGGATCATATCCGTGATCCACCACAAACTGCTCGGCAGCCGGCGTCAGCTCCACGGAAATCTCCCGATCCTTCAGGCGTTCGTTCAGTTGATCCATCATCAGATGGATGATATTGCCGATGTTATCCTTCGTCAGCGGCTTAAACAGAATAATCTCATCCAGGCGGTTTAAAAACTCCGGCCGGAAGTTACCGCGCAGTTCATCCATAACCCGCTCCTCAGCCTCCGGACTGATCGCTCCGTTTTCATCAATGCCTTCCAGCAGATACGCAGACCCCAGATTAGACGTCATGATAATGATCGTATTCTTAAAGTCCACGGTACGTCCCCGGGAATCGGTGATACGTCCGTCATCCAGGACCTGAAGCAGCACATTAAATACATCCGGGTGTGCTTTCTCCACCTCATCAAACAATACAACCGAATACGGTTTCCTGCGGACTGCCTCGGTCAGTTGTCCGCCCTCATCATAACCCACATATCCGGGAGGCGCTCCGATCAGTCTGGATACAGAATATTTCTCCATGTACTCACTCATATCCAGCCGGACAATATTCGCTTCCGAATCAAACAGGCTTGCCGCCAGTGCTTTCGCCAGTTCAGTTTTGCCCACACCCGTAGGACCGAGGAACATAAAAGACCCGATCGGTTTGCCGGGATCCTTGATACCGGCTCTGGAACGAATGATCGCCTCCGTCACCTTCGTCACTCCCTCATCCTGACCGACCACACGTTTATGCAGTTCTTCATCCAGATGCAGCGTCTTGTTCCTCTCGCTCTCGGTCAGTTTTGTCACCGGAATTCCTGTCCAGCGGGAAATAATCTTCGCAATCTCATCCTCGCTGACATTCTCATGCACCAGAGACATGTCCTTATTCTTAACAGCTTCTTCTTCCCTGGCAAGCTGTTTCTCCAGTTCCGGTTTTCTGCCGTATTTCAGTTCCGCAGCCTTGTTCAGATCGTAATTCTGCTCAGCCAGCTGAATTTCCTTATTCAGAGACTCCAGCTCCTCGCGCAGCTTTTGTACGCGTTCCACCGCTTTTTTCTCATTATCCCACTGTGCTTTCCGGCTCTGGAACTCATTCCGCAGATCCGCAAGTTCTTTCTGCAGAACCTCCAGGCGATCCCTGCTCAGGCTGTCGTCCTCCTTCTTCAGTGCCGTCTCCTCAATCTCCATCTGCATCACGCGGCGGTTCAGCTCATCCAGCTCCGTCGGCATGGAATCGAGCTCCGTCTTGATCAGGGCACAGGCCTCATCCACCAGATCAATCGCCTTGTCCGGCAGAAAACGGTCGGAAATATAGCGGTTGGAAAGAGTCGCCGCGGAAACCAGCGCGCTGTCCGTGATCTTCACACCATGAAATACCTCGTAGCGCTCTTTCAGACCGCGGAGGATGGAAATGGTCTCTTCCACCGTCGGTTCATCCACCATCACCGGTTGGAATCGACGCTCCAACGCAGCGTCTTTCTCAATATATTCCCGGTATTCATCCAGCGTTGTCGCACCGATGCAGTGCAGCTCACCCCGGGCCAGCATCGGCTTTAACATATTGCCGGCATCCATCGCACCATCCGTCTTCCCTGCGCCGACGATTGTATGCAGCTCATCAATAAACAGAATAATCTGTCCGTCGCTTGCTTTCACCTCGTCGAGAACTGCCTTCAGACGTTCCTCAAATTCACCGCGGTATTTGGCACCGGCCAGCAGAGCGCTCATATCCAGGGCGAACAGTTTCTTCTCCTTCAGTCCCTCCGGCACATCGCCGCGGACAATCCGCTGAGCCAATCCCTCGACCGCCGCCGTCTTGCCGACACCCGGTTCACCGATAAGCACTGGATTATTCTTTGTCTTCCTCGAAAGGATGCGGATCACATTCCTGATCTCGCTGTCCCGGCCGATGACGGGATCCAGCTTCTGATCACGGGCGCGCTCCACCATATCATAACCATATTTCTCAAGCGTATCATAGGTTGCCTCCGGATTGTCCGAGGTCACACGCTGATTGCCCCGCACCGTGGAAAGAGCCTGCAAAAAACGCTCTCTCGTGATACCATACTCTTTAAAAATCTCTTTCATCGCCGGATTCGGATAACGCAGCAGACTCAGGAACAAATGCTCCACGGAGACATATTCGTCACCCATCTGCTTCGCCTCATCCTCAGCAGAAATCAGCACTTTATTCAGCATCTGACCAATATGCACCTGGCCGCCGGAGACCTTCACCCGCTTTGCAAGATGCCGCTCGGCATTATCCGTAAAATGCTCCCGGTTGATATCCATCTTCTCGATCAGCTTCAGAATCAAACCATCCTGCTGGCGGAGCAGCGCGACAAGCAGATGCTCCTGTTCAATCTCCTGATTTCCATATTCGTAAGCCAGCTTTTCACAGTCCTGGATCGCTTCCATAGACTTCTGTGTAAATTTCTGAATATTCATAACGCTCCTCCTTTCAAACGATACATTTCTTTCACAATACAAACCTCCCTGTGAAACAAGAAGGGAACATGTCCGCCGCAAGGCATAATGTTATACATATTGTGTAATAATTCCTTTGTCTTCTCTGTTATAACACAAAAATTAGCACTCGTCAATAACGAGTGCTAACAATTTTTATTTTTCCAACAATTCCTTCAGAATCTGGTTCACCATGCCGGGATTTGCTTTCCCCTTCATGGCCTTCATCGTCTGTCCGACCAGAAAGCCCATGGCCTTCTTTTTGCCGTTTTTATAATCCTCGACCGATTTCGGATTATCTGCAAGGATCTGCTCGATCGTACTGCGCAGCTCGCCCTCATCGTTGACCGCCTTCAGACCGTGTTCCTCCACGTATTTCTCCGGATCAATATCGTTCCTGAAAATCTCCTCAAAAACCTCCTTTGCCACGGTGCCGTTAATCGTACCGGCATCCGTCAGGTCAATAAGTGAAGCCAGATGCTTCGGCGCAAAGGAGATATCCTCCGCATCCTGTCCGTTCTCCTTCAGCAAACGCATGGTCTCACCCATCAGCCAGTTGGAAACCTTTTTGGGTTTACCGCAAACGGCACTGGTTGCTTCAAACAGATCCGCCATACGCTTGCTCTCCGTAATGATCTTCGCGTCGTACTCCGGGATATCGTATTCTTTTTTATACCGCTCCAGTTTTTCCGGACGCAGCTCCGGCTGAGCCGCCCGGATGGTTTCAATCCACGCGTCGGAAATCTCCACCGGCACCAGATCCGGATCCGGGAAATAACGGTAATCCTGCGCATCCTCCTTGGAACGCATTGCATGAGAAGATTCCTTATTATCATCCCAACGGCGTGTCTCCTGCACAACCTTCCGTCCCATCTCCAGAAGTTCGATCTGACGCTCCCGCTCACCCTCGATTGCGCGGGCAATCGCTTTGAAGGAGTTCAGGTTTTTCATCTCGGTACGGGTACCGAATTTCTGCGCCCCCACTTCCCGAACGGAAAGGTTGACATCGGCACGCATGGAACCTTCGTTTAATTTACAGTCAGACGCGCCCAGATACTGAATGGTCTGACGCAATGTCTCCAGATAAGCGATCACCTCATCGGCTGAACGCATATCCGGCTCGGATACAATCTCGATCAGCGGTACACCGGAACGGTTGAAGTCGACAATGGAAACATCCTCCCACTCATCGTGAACCAGTTTGCCGGCATCCTCCTCCATGTGAATCTCATGAATGCGGACATCTTTCTTCCCGCCCGCGGTCTCAATCTCCACATGTCCGTCCCTGCAGATAGGCAGGTAAAGCTGTGATATCTGATAGTTCTGCGGGTTATCCGGATAAAAATAATTCTTCCGGTCAAATTTACAATGCTGTGTGATCTTGCAATTCGTCGCCAGACCGACCGCAATGGCATATTCAACTACCTGTTTGTTCAGAACCGGAAGCGAACCGGGCATGCCCGTGCAGACCGGACAGGTATGGGTGTTCGGCTTGCCTCCGAAGGCGGTGGAACAGGAGCAGAAGATCTTCGTCTTTGTCGCAAGCTCCACATGGACTTCCAGTCCGATGACGGTTTCGTAATTCTTACTCATATCTTGCTCCTTTCATCTCCTGAATCTGCACCGCGGCAGGTGCGTGCTGATACGTTCTTGTCTGCTCGTAACTGTAAGCCGCGCGGATGATATTTTTCTCCTTGAAGCAGTCGCCGATCAGCTGCAGGCCGATGGGTAATCCGTTGCTGTCCGTACCGCAGGGAAGTGAAATTCCCGGCAGTCCTGCCAGATTAACAGAGATAGTGTAAATATCACCCAGATACATGCGGATCGGGTCGCTTAAGGATTCTCCCAGCTTCGGCGCGGTAGTCGGCGCCGCAGGACCGAGAATGACGTCATATTTTTCAAATGCCTCGTCGAACGCTTTTTTGATCAGCGCCTTCACACGAAGAGCTTTCAGATAATACGCATCGTAATAGCCGGAGCTGAGCACAAAGGAACCGAGCATGATACGCCGTTTTACCTCTGCGCCAAAGCCCTCGGACCGGGACTTTTTATACATATTGTGAAGACCGTCATATTCCGCGGTGCGATAGCCGTATTTCACGCCGTCAAACCGGGACAGGTTGGAGCTGGCCTCCGCGCAGGCGATCACATAGTAAGCCGGGATCGCGTATTCCACCAGACCGAGGTCAAATTCCTCCACAACAGCTCCCTTCGCCTCCAGCGCTTTTGCCGCCGCCAGAACAGCCCCTCTCACTTCCTCATCCAGACCTTCCCCGAAATAATCCCTCGGTATACCGATGCGCATACCCTGCACATCATCTACCAGTGCATCGGTAAATTTCAGATCATCCCGCTGCACCGAAGTGGAATCCTTGCTGTCATAAGAGGAAATTGCCTCCAGGATCGTCGCACAGTCGGTCACATCCTTCGCGATCGGACCGATCTGATCCAGAGAGGAACCGTAGGCGATCAGACCGTAACGGGATACGGTTCCGTAGGTCGGCTTAATACCCGTCACGCCGCAGAAGGAGCTGGGCTGGCGGATGGAACCGCCGGTGTCGGAGCCAAGCGCGTAAGGAACTTCCTCCGCAGCGACCGCCGCGCAGGAACCGCCGGAGGAGCCGCCGGGCACATGCTCCGCATTCCACGGGTTTTTCGTCTCGCCGAACGCGGATGTCTCCGTAGTGCTGCCCATGGCAAATTCATCCATATTCGTCTTTCCGATGATTACAGCTCCGGCTTTTTCCAGATTTTCAACCGCTGTCGCCGTGTAGGTCGGAATGAAATTATACAGGATCTTTGAAGAACAGGTCGTCAGGATCCCCTTCGTACACATGTTATCCTTGACCGCTACAGGGACGCCTGCCAGCGGTCCGGTAAACTCGCCGCTGTCAATTTTCTTTTGTACCTCTTCTGCCCGTTTCAAAACATCCGCATCATCAAGGACAGTCACAAAACCGTTGATTTTTTCTTCTCTTGCCCTCACTGCTGCCAGAGCCGCCTTTGCTGCCTCCGTCACAGTGACTTCTTTTGCTTTTATTTTCCTGCCGAGTTCCACAGCCGTCAGGCTCATCAGGTTCACATCCGAACAGCCGGAGCAGCAGGCGCCCGAACCCGCATGTATTTCTTTTGCCGTACTCATATCTGCACCTCCTACTCTCCAATCGTTTTCGGCACTTTAAAACCGCCGTCCTTCAACACCGGTGCGTTGGCCAATGTCGCCTCACTGCCGTCCCCGTTCATCACCACATCCTCGCGGAATACATTGTGAACCGGGAAAACATGGGACATCGGTTCAATGCCGTCAGTATCCAGTTCATTCAGCTGATCAATATAATCCAGCATATCCGCCATATCCTTTTTCGCGGTTTCAGCCTCCTCCGACGAAAGCTCCAGCTTTGCCAGAATGCCTACGTACTCCATCGTCTCATCGGAGATAACGTTGCGTAGCTTTCCGTCTTCGCCCATAACCTTTGTGACATGAGTTGTCATTTCCGTGTCTTCTGTCTGAGCATCCTCTGCTGCAGCAGCACTGATTGCCTTTCCGTAAACGGCCAGATCCACGATACCCGTGTTATTCCATCCGGCACGTTTTAAAACGCCCTCCAGAAGCATGCCGCATTTTTCCATCACCTCACCGGCATGAACGTTTGCTGTGTCTGTTTTCGCCCACACACGGCCGGCGCCAACCTCTCCCATGAGAAAGCGGATAATCTCCGCCAACGCTTCCGAAGTATAACCGCGATGCCAGTATTCCTTTCCGATTCGGAAGCTTACCTCGGCACTTCCGATCCGCTCGTCCAGGGAGCACACCTCGATCACTCCGATCGGCTGCTCCGTATCATTTAACTCGATAGCCCAGCGATAGACTGTGCTGTCCTCGTATTCCTTTTCCCACTGTTCCAGAAACGACGCTGTGCTCTCCACGCTCTCCTGCGGTTCCCAGGTGAGAAATTTCGTCACTTCAGGGTCACATGACCAATTGAAAAACATATGCTCGGCGTCCTCCGGGGTAAACCGGCGCAGTGTCAGACGCTCGGTCGCCATCATTTGGGTTCCCAGATGTTTCATTTATGTCTCCTTTCTATTACTGTTAATCGAATCTTTTTCGCTCCGCAGTGCTAAACTCAAAATGCTCCGCATTTTTCGTTTTCCGGGCTTCGCCCTATCGGATTTGTGGGAAATGCATCTGCTTACATGCAAGCATGACGCATCTGCCTTTCCCGCAAATCCGGCACTGCTCATTGCCAACGCTAAGGCTCCAGCCGACTCAAATCCCGCGGGAACAGTGTCGCCTCGCGCACATTTTCCTCCCCGATCAGATGCATGGTCAATCGCTCCAGTCCAATGCCAAGACCGCCATGCGGCGGCATACCATATTTGAAAGCCGCAAGGTAATGCTCCATCCCTTCCGTCTCCATGCCGCGGGCCGCGGCCTTTGCGGTCAGTTCATGATAATCATGGATTCTCTGCCCGCCGGTCGTAATCTCCAGCCCGCGGAACAGCAGGTCAAAGCTCAGCGTATAAACCGGATCCTCCGGGTCATCCATCGCGTAAAACGGCCGTTTTTTCGACGGATAATGTGTGACAAACACAAAATCCGCATCATACTCTTCCTTAAAAAGCTGTCCGATCAGATGTTCTTCCTCCGGCTCAAGGTCAAACGGATTCCGAAACTTCCGGTTATATTTCTCCGCCGCCATCTGTTTCGCCTCAGAAAACCGCACCTGCGGAATGTTGTCCACGCGCGGCGTTGTGATTCCCAAAATCTCCAGATCCGCGGCGTATTCCCGGTTCAGCAGATCCATTGTATACTGCAGGAAACCGGTCTCCATCGCCATGATCTCCTCAAAGCTGTCTATATATCCCATCTCAAAGTCAAGAGACGTGTATTCATTCAGGTGACGCTTCGTATTGTGCTTTTCAGCACGAAATACCGGAGCTGTCTCAAATACCCTGTCAAACACCCCCACCATCATCTGTTTATAAAACTGCGGGCTCTGCTGCAGAATGGCCGGCCGGTGAAAATACTCCAGCTTAAACATATTCGCGCCGCCCTCAGCGCTCTTCGCGCCGATCTTCGGCGTGTGGATCTCCGTAAAGCCCTGTCCATACAGAAAATCCCGGAATCCTCTGGTAATGCCCTCCTGAATACGAAACTTCGCCCGTTCCCGGACATTGTGCAGGGATACTGCCCGATTATTTAATTTCGCATCCAGAGAGGTGTTCATCTTCCATTTGGAAATCTGCAGCGGCATCGATTCCGACGGTTCGGAAAGAATCCGCACGGTTCGGACGCGAATCTCAAATCCCTGCGGTGCCCGCTCTTCCTGATTCACGCGTCCCGTAAACTCTACCGTGGCCGCCTCCCGGATATCCTTCAGATCAAATTCACTGACCCCTTCCTCATAGACGCACTGCAGCAAACCCTCGCGCTTTCTCAGAACAATGAACGCCACATCGCCCATATCGCGGATCGCATGTACCGCGCCGTTTACACGAATGTCGCAGCCGTTCAGATCCTGCGCCAGGATCTCGCTGATTTCCAGCGTCTCCTTCTTCGCAACTCCTGTGATTACTTTCATGACTTATGCTCCTATCTCATTCCCATATAATGAAAAAACGCCCCGAAATGTCTCTGAGACATTTCGGGGCGAAATAACAAACCTGTTCCGCGGTACCACCCGTATTGAGAGCCGATTACGCTCTCCGCTTGTCCTGTATATCCGAAAGCACCCTCAGACATATCTGTCTGCAGGCCATCTTTCGTCCATACAAGCGCGCGTAACGGGCGCCACCCGTACAAACCTACTGGAGACGGCAGCATCGGAATCATCATCCGTATCCATGTCCTCTGGGTAACCGTTCCTCATTCGGTCTGTCTGCTCCGGAGTGTTCCCTGTGTTTCCTCCTCCGAACGGCGCTTTCAGTCGGTGACGCCATATCCCTGTCGGTATCTGAAAACCAGAGTCTCCATCTGTGCATTTCTCTTCTTACTCATGATTTTGTATCATAACACATTGGCGGAACATTGGCAAGCGGGAAATATTTCTGAAAAGCTTCTTATGAGGAAGCCTGAACACTCTCCTCGTCTTTCTTTCTCCGCTTTTTCCCGAGAAGGAACCACCAGAGCAGAAGAACAATAACTGCCGCAATCACCGCAATGACTCCGATGAGCAGCGGCGTATTAGATATAAACTGGATCCAGAGGTTCGTCGTCAGCAGATAAGTCAGCTCCTCCAGTTCCTCCACCACATTGCCAGATTCATCTACAATGCTCATAACGGAACTTTGATTTCCCGCAGCATCTGTGGCAATGACCTGCAGCGTCTGCTGCTCATCCTTACTGCTCAGGATATGGGTAAACGAACCGTCTGTCACATCTTCACTGTCATATTCTGCGGATTCACCATCATTAATAATTGTCACGTAGTCCAGGCGGACATTATCCTCCGCACTGATCACGATATTATGTGTCTCTTCTCTCAGCTGTTCTCCGTCCGTTATACCGGAAATCAGAACCGTCGGAGCCGTTTTATCCACCACAAATCCGATCTGTGTCTCATTTGTGTTGTAGTTTGTCGCACGGTCCCGTGACATGAAGGTCAGGATATATTCGCCCTCCGTCTCAAAGTTAGACGAATCCAGCGTATAGATATACTGCTTCCAGCTCGCCTCGTCGCCGCTCACCTTCACCGTATAATCCTCATCCTCCTCCAGCGTATTCAGATCGCCGTTCAGATTCTTCGCGATCTCGCCGGATTCCAGTGTGTCTACGTTTGTCTCGTACACTACGATCATCGGCTCTTCATTTGTGCAGTAACTGCCATCCTCGCCGACCAGAGCATTCGTCGCAGCATCAAAAGTATAAACGGAACCGAAGCGGTTGACAGAGAATGTCACTGAAGCCTCCGAGCTGTTTCCGGCCAGATCATACACCGTGACCGTCATCGTATACATGTCGTCCATCTCCTGCACGTACTCAAAATCATCCATCAGAATCTCTACGCCTTTCGACGTAATGGTTTTCCGGCCGTCCATACTGACCATTCCATTGTTGTAACCGGTCATCTCCACAACCACGGCATCGGAATCATAGTTTGTGTCGCTATAGCGGATACCCGGCTGCACAACACCGTTATTCGCCGAGAAATTCTCTATATTGTAGATCTCAATCTCCGGAACCTCCGTGTCTACCACAAAATGATCCATTGTATACTCGTCCATCGGATTTGCCGCCAGATCCATGCCGGAGATGGTAAAGGTATAATCCCCGTCAGCGTTGAAACTCACGGTCGCGATATTGTGGTCGCCATTTCTCGTCCAGCCGGAAATCACCGGCGAAATGTCCGAACCGTCCCTGGTCACCGTGATCGTGACGGCGGAAGCGTCGAAATTATGCTCCAGAATGTCAATGGTCGCCGCACGGTTCGCGTCATAATAATACTCGTTCTGTGAACTGTTATTGTCATAGGTAATCGTGTAGGTCGGAGTGGTTTTGTCAATCGTAAATTCATCTACCGTGCTGTAGTCCGCTTTATTTCCCGCCAGATCCCGGAACGCCACCGTAAAGGTATAGTCGCCGTCCGCGCTGAATGTCACGGTAGCCGTGTGCCTGGTCGCGTCGCCGCTGCCGTTCGTCGTCCAGTCGCTGATCGTCGGCATCGTGCCGTCGGTATTCGTTATGGTGAACACAGCGTCGTCCGCATCAAAATTCCTCTCCGTGATCACCACGGTTGCCGTCCGCGAATCCTTGTAATATGTCTCATTGGTCGGGCTGTTGTTGTCATACGTCACTTCTATGGTCGGCTTTGTGATATCAATATTGTAAGTCTTACTCACAGAACCGGTGTATCCCGTATTATCAATGTAAGAAGCTTCCACGCTCACATCGTTCTGATTGTTCGCGGACGCCGCAAGCGTCAGATTCACGGAGAAGGTATCCGTGATCTCATAGCTTTTACTCTGCGTCAGATCATATCCGGCCTGGGCGCTGTAATCAAACGATGCGGAGATCAGGCTGCCCGCCGTATAGCTGCAGCTTCGAAGACCCGCATAAGTTTCCTTTAGCGTCAGGTTAAATGTCACGTCCGTGTTATAGTAATCCACACCATTTACCGTGCGGCTCGGGCTGGTGAGCGTCGTGATCGTCGCGCTGCCCGTGCTCGCGTGTCTGGACGCACTCTGGACGATCTGTCCTTCGATCTTGCTGTTTGTGTTGTCGGACCAGTCCGTGACAACTACCTCGACCAACCCCTTGAAATCATCTCCGCTCAGGGGTACCGTGATGGTCTCCGACGCGCTCGCGGCCGGATCGACAGTTCTCACAATAGTCGTCACTGTCCCGTTCTCATCCGTCACATAGAAGGTAAACTGCTTCAGCCCTGCCGTCGCGTCCTTCGCAGCCACCTTAACAGTCAGCTTTGAATTTGCAAAGACATAACCAAGCTTCGCATAGTTGATTGCCTCCCATGTCCCCACGGAATCCACCGAATAGGTAAATGTCACATTAGCCGGGCCGGCCGTATCCACGCAGACATACGGGTTGTAATCCGAGATAACCGCCGTGTTGCCCGCCAGATCCTCATATCCCGTGATCAGCAGGTTGTAGTTGGCCTGTGTGCTCAGGCTGAGCGTATACTCTGTTTCTCCCTGTCTGGTATATATCGTACTCCCGTTCAGGGCGTTCAGCGAAGAGGCAGCGGATGTGCTGTCAAATATATTCGTCCCCGCATTTTCAATCATGTACACCCTGTCCTCACTCATCGCGTCTTTTAACTCCTGGTTCCGGATATTGGAATCCGTCACCGTCAATGTGAGATTCGTGCTGCGGTTGAAATAATACCGGCCGGATGTCTCATCAATCACCGTACTACTATAGGAACCCGTAATCCGCGGAGCCGTCTTATCAATGACCAGCAGCGTACTGCCGTAACTGCCATTGAGATCTGTGCTGTTCAGGCTTGTGTAAGACCCCTGCACCGTGCTGCCCTTTGACATGACATTGCCCGCCGCGTCGGTATAGGAAACGGAAAGCCGGTAATAATCCTCCGCCGAAAGCGTAAACCGCATCGTATAGGTTTTTGTGCTCTCATCATATGTCCAGGTGTATTGCGGCGTATAGGACGCCGTCAGGACTCCGCCGACCTGAATCGTACAGTCGGTCAGGTTGATGATGCTCTGTGTTCCGTCCGTGCCGGTCGTGTTCTGCACCACCGCGTAATCCTCAGTGATCTCGATCGTCACGTCAATGTCGGTGCTGTAGTACGCAGTGTAGCCGGTCGTCGGAACCGTGTTCTTTTTGTCATTGCTCTGCGCCGTATCAGAATCCTTTACCAGCCGGTATGCCTTTGTATAGCTGATATTGAAGACCGGCGCCGTATGATCCAGGATAAACTCTGTGCTCTGATAAATCCCGTTTTCCACGGTCAGTTCTTCATTTCCGCTGATCAGCGCGTTCGCCGCACGGTCAGCATAGGAGACTGTCACATAGTAGTTCGCCGGATCCGCGTCCCCGTCGAAGGTATACTCTCCAGTATGCATGCGCTCACCCGCTTGGTCGTCCGGATCCCACTCGATCGAGGCGTCATCCCCGCTGATCTGCACGGACACCTCCCCGGTCGTCACATTCCGGATCGTAAAGGTCAGATCAGACGGATTCCAGTATTTATCGTTGTCATCGATCACCCAGGTCATCGTCACGTTGTCGCCGTCCACGCTCCTGTATACAGGAACGCCGTCCACCTCGCGGTCTGTCGTTCCTGAGATCGTGTAGGAGAGAAGCTCCGGCGCTTTATTATCCAGCACAAGAGTCTCGCTCCGATACACGCCGTCCTCCAAGATCGTCGAGAAGGAATCAGCCGTATTTCTCACAAGCACATTACCGGAGCCGTCCGTGTATTCCGTCTCAATCACGTACTCGATCTCCGCGCCGTCCGCATCCGTACTGTATGGCAGATGCAAATCCGCCTTGATCGTATAATCAGAGGTATCATAGTCATACCACTTGACGTAGGGCTGCATATCACTTTCCGTTTCAGACACGATGATGGTTTCTCCGTTCATCTCCACGGAGATCACGGGATAGATCGGGGACATCTCCCCGTCTGTATAAACGGCATAGCCGTCCGCGTCTGTCTCAACATTTTCCATGAAATAGCGCTCCGTATATACCAGAGTCACTACCTCGTCCGACTGAGTCCCATCCTGGCTGTAGAAATAATAGTTCTCATAGCTGCCGTCGTCATCCGATGCCGGGTAAGCCACCTGTACATCCGAATTTACATTGTCGATGATCAGATCCGTATCGCCTGTGTATGCAGCCGCAGTGCCATTCTCCGTCCGCACATTGCCGGCACGGTCTGTGATCACGGAGACGATCAGATTCTCATTGATCTGGATATCGTCCCCTTCACTGTACGCGGTCACGGGCAGGGACAGCGTAAACTTCGCGTAGAGATTGCCGTCTCCCTTATAATCAACCAGTTCTCCGTCGCGCTCAGCGGTCTTCGCCGCTGTGCCGTCATACTGGTAAGAAATCGTCTGCACGCCGGACAGATTGTCCCGGATATACAGCGTCACGTCCATGGACTCTCTGCCAAACAGGTACTCCCGGTAGAGTGCGAGACCGTGGAACGTATCCTCGAAACCGGTTCCGATATCCGTGGCATACTCCACCAGGATATCGTCCTCCGGCATGGTATAGTCCGTACAGATATGCTGTTCTGCCACCGTGCCGGAAACATTCTGCGCAAGGTCTGTCACCGTGCCGGCATCCAGATCATAATACGCGTCATCGGTGAGCGGGATATACAGCATCAGCGTGCCCCGCACCGCCAGGCTTGCGTTCTGTTCCATCATGGCCTGCAAATACTGATATGCGGCCGTATCCTCCGTAATATCATCGCCGTTGATATCCGTCGCCGTCAGCGAATCGATCAGGTAATCCAGGACCTCCGCGTAACGGATATTTTCATCCTGAACACAAACCTGCAGCCAGGTGCCGTTCGTCTCATTGTAATAGCTGTAATCATCGTCATCGCAGGACGCGGAAGGATCCGCCTCGGTAAACCCGCTCTCCGCACTGTAAGTTCCGTATGCAAGATCCACAGCAGGCGCGGCCGTATCCACGCTGAAAGAGATCGAGGCTGTCGCCGTATTGCCGAGCACATTCGTCACGGTATAAGTCACCGTGTAGCTTCCGTCATCCAGTCCGGTCAGTATATCGTCATCTCCGGCCAGAACTGCCAGGCTCTGATCCGTAAACGAGGTATAATCCTCCTGGCCGTAAACGGAAATACCGTATGTCTCACTACCGCTTCCATCAAATGACTCATCCGTACCGGCGGTAATCTCATACGCGATGGAAACAATACCGGATCCATCCGTGATATTTGCCAGAATATCCAGATCTTCAATACTCTCACTGTTAAAGTAATCTATGGTCGCCTCGCTCTCCGTCACCTGCGTCGGCTCCGAACCGGACGCATAGTCCAGCTCCACGGACGGTTCGTCCTCATAATTTTTCGCGGAGACAGAAATCTCATCCGCCGCGTTGATCTCATCCGCAACGGAAAAAGAAACGCTGCCCGATTCTGTCATCTCGTAAAGGAGAGTATACGTTCCGTCCTCGTTATCTGTCACAGAAGTAAACACTCCGGCGTCTGTAAGCAGAGTCTGTAATGCATATTCATATTCTGTCGTTGTACTGCCCACTGTAACCGAAACTGTCACATCCGACTGCGCGGTATCCGACTCGCCCGCTTCATCCGTCACCGTGAGCGTGACCGTGAGACTGTTTGCAAAACAGTAATTCCCATCCGCGTCCGTCACCGTATATCCGGCGTCATTCTCCGCGTCGACAGACACTGTCGGGGCGGAGCTGTCCTGCTTTACCTCAAACGCGCCTGATGTATATGAATTCCCGGCCTTGTCTGTCACCACAATCCGATAGCTTCCCTCCGTGTTCAACGTCAGGACATACTTCTGATCCGTACTGTTCCAGGCGACAGACGTGACGCTGCTGTCGCAGTCATTATAGGAGCCGTCTGATAATTTCTGCACCGTTACGCTTCCCAGTAACGATTCATCGGACAAGGACACAGTATCGTCTGTCACAGCAAACGAAATCGTCAGCGCGTCGCCCGATCTCCAGTAAGTATCCTGAAAACCGCCATCCTCACCCGCATAATCTGTATCTACGGTGATTTCAGGCGCACTCGTATCGATTTTGCTGACGTCGACCGATGCCGCAGTCACATTCCCCGCATTATCTATCGCGTAAATGTAATACGTCATACCCGTCTCATCCAGCGCATCCGTAATGTAGATCTCGGAACTCCCCTAATCATAAACAAACACAACTGTCAGCGCGCCGTCGTTTTGCGCGTCGGTAATCTGTGTCTCCGTCACTTTGCCGGAGCTGTCGATCGACAGAACATTCGTCCCGGCCGCGTAATATACGTATCCCTCATAAAGCCCGCTCATACTGTCCGATGCGGTTATTTCAATCGTTTTGAATTGGGCCCATTCCCCCTTAACATCCAGACCTGCACTCAGCATCGGCGCGGTCGAATCAACCAAAACCCGATAACAGTAGATCTGATTCCTTTCGCCGGAATCATTCGTCAGATAAAAGTAGTTGCTTCCCTCCGCATCACAAGTCACCGAAGACGCCGCAGACGCGTCGGCTGAGATATCTGCGTAACCATCCGCTGAGTCGTAGAGGAAATACCCGGATCCGGGCTCACTGTTTCTCAAAGACGCCGTTACTTCTCCGTTGTACCAGGATCCAAACAACGCAACATCGGTTCCCGGAGTCAGTATATAGAATGTGGCGCTGCTATCTGCTGACGCATCCTCCTGATAATACTGTTTCGTTATCTCTCCTGTATACAAACCGGCTCCGCTCACAGCCAGAGTGTAATAAGTGCCGTCCTCTATAGCCGCGGCTTCGTCCGAATCCGAATAAAACGAAAACGTATAATCCTCGTCCTGAACCAGCGTCTGATTGTCCGCCGAAATAACCCCAACTGTCGGCAGACTGTTATTCTCTGATCCGGTAATTCGAAGCGTATAGTCCGTAATATCCTCCGTCAGTTCAGTCGCAGCTTCCTTCGTCTCTCCCTCATCTTCCCCCGCAGCGAACACACTGCGGTCACCGAACAGAGATGTATTGGGGAGAACACTGCACGCCACGACCAGAGCCAGAACAACAGCCAGTATCTTTTTCCCTCGATTTGACAGTTTCTTCTTCATCGTTTTCCTCCACTTGTTTTCAATGATGCAACGGTTCAGTATCCATACAGCCGCTAATACGGCATCTTCAGTACCTTCACAATTACCATCTTCACTGTATTAAATAATTTCCTTCGAGTGTATCATCACAATCTCCCGCTCTATCTTAAAAGTACCGGTACTCCTCCTGCGTACTGAATATCCGTAAATTGATATTTCCTCCTCAGAAGGTGCAGGCTCTTTCAACGGTTCGGTTGCACCCCGCAGGGATTCCGTCTCATTGCCGACCGCAGTGATGATCTGCTCCATGTCTCCGTCGAGCAGCGATGTATCCTCCGCAAAATACGCTGACTGAACCGCACGGTCTGCTTTTCCGGCTCCCGGCATAGCCGATGACGGAATTCCCGAATTTCTGCTTTGCTTTTCCTCTTCATATTGCTGATTCCTTCGACTTTTCCGGTAAAGCCACCCGCCGACAGCGCTCTCCTCCTCTATTTTCTGAATCTGTTTTTTTTGCTGTTCTGCCGCTCAGAAATCCGATTACACCCCCGATATCCAGCGCAAAGAAAATTAACACCGCAATCGCCGCATGGACAATGCAGGCAATCAGGCAGCCGAGAAACAGATTGTGGTACAGCTCGTATAATTCGATGTTCCCCATATCTCCTCCCGCTACTCCTCCGATGCCCTGCTGAATTTACTGTTGATCACCTGCTCCGCCTGCGAAAGAGATTCATTCAATGCCTGCAGGCTGTCCTGTATCCCGCTCTCCTGACTCTCCGTCAGGGAGTTAAAGTCGGTCTTCAGATGGCTCCGGATATTCTCCAGCTGCTCCAGCATCTCGTTCT
>Ga0192242_10324_pt2 | contig 19498 bp, 14 predicted proteins | sample Koala_Koa27_J3_FD_131235 | JGI IMG/M metagenome (GOLD analysis project Ga0192242, IMG submission 131235) | Enriched cells from koala feces incubated with labeled cellulose particles, San Francisco Zoo, California, United States - Koala_Koa2-7_J3 ...
TATGCCTCGCCCGAAGGAAACTACGACCACAACGTGTACCTGGCGCAGGCACGCGCAAAAACACTGTACGAGTATATGAAGGTGCGCTACAACCTGTCAGACACCCTCATGACCGTGGCCACCGGCAACGAAAACTGGGACGGGCTGGTCGAGGCACTGGCCCACTACGAGCTGCCCTACAAGGAAGAGATTCTGCGCACCATCGGGCAAGTGGACGACCCCGACCTGCGCGACGAGGCCCTGAAACGCATCGGAGGCGGCATGCCTTACCAGACACTGCTGCATGCCATCTACCCCACCCTGCGCAAGAACACCTGCACCATTGCCTATACCAGCCGCGAGCGGAGCATCGACGTGGCACACCGCCTGGTCTTCAGCCAGCCCTCGGAACTGAATCCCTACGAGTTCTACAACGTGGCCGACAGCTGTTACAAGGACGACCCGCAAACCTACCGCCGCATCCTGAAGATTGCCGCCGACACCTATCCCCAACACTCCGTGGCCAACCTCAACGCCGCACAGGCATGCCTCGACGAAGGCGACCTGGAAAACGCCGCCCGCTACCTGGAACACACCGACCAGTCGCCCGCCACCTGGAACACCCGCGCCTGCCTGCTGTGGAAACAGGGCAAGCTGGAAGAAGCCCTGGTGTGGTGGCGCAAGGCTGCCGCCAAGGGCGATACCCAGGCAGAGCACAACCTGGCCGAGGCCGGGAAACGATGAAAACCCAGTACCACTGGCACATAAACCTTTGAAACAACTTTTTTTAAAACACATACCATGTCAACCCTACAAGAACCCACACTGGATTTGGCACTGAAAGCCTATCCCAACGAACTGACGCCGGACAACGACCCCGACGAAGGAGGCGGAGACCTGCCCCTGAGATAATGCGCACCGGCATCCCCAACCCCGTAAAGAAAAAAACAAAGAAATCATATTATCAAACTGGTAAAATTTAAACACAATGAAAATGAAAACAAAAAACTTACTCTTGACAGGCCTCATCGGCCTGAGTACCCTCGCCGCTTGCACCAACGAGGAAGAACTTGCCAACTCCAGCAACCAGCTGAACGAGGGAGAAACCTATGCACAGATTGTGCTCAACCTGGCCAGTAACACGGCAGCTACCAGAGTCGCCGACAAAACCGGCGACACCGATACCGGCACCGAGTCGGAACAAAACGTCAGCGACCTGACCGTGGTATTGGCCGATGCCAACAACTACGTGCAGGCCATCTATGCCACCACGCTGAAGACCGGCGGTACAGACGCCTCCAACCGCACCACCGAGCCGTTCCTCATACCGGCCGGACGATACAAGGTCTATGTGCTGGCCAACTACAACAGCAGCACCCAGGGCGCTTTCAGCCAGACCCTGGCCGTAGGCGCACAGATGGACCAGGTGTTCACCATTGCCGATGCTTCCAAGCTGTACGTGAACAACAACTTCCTGATGGCCAACGATGACTTGGAAACCGAAGTAACCGACTTTACCGGAGCGGCAACCGATACGGAGGTGGATGATGACCTTAATACAGAAACTGACAATCCTCAAACAGTCCATCTGGTCAGTGTAAACATCGAGCGCGTAGTAGCCAAGGTGCAGCTCGAGCAGAGCAACACTACCACTCCATTTACAGTAACAGACAATAACAACCAAACGGTAGCCAGCGCCACGCTGGAAGGCGGTGCCCTTATCAACCTCAACAAATACATGTATCTGGTGCGCGAGGCCAAGGCTGCTACCAACAAGCCAACAGGTGTAACCAAAACGTGGATATACCCCGAAGACCCCAACTACAACACGGTGCTTTCCAACGCGAGTGATGAAAACACATGGCTCGCTGCCAACTTCAGCAATCCTACAGTGGATGGCACTGATAATACATTTACTACCGGTTTCACCTCAACTCCCACCTTCTACTGCCCCGAAAACACCATGACGGCCAATGCGCAGCAGAACGGCCAGACCACGGGCGTAGTCTACAAAGTGACTTATACCCCCGAAAGCACTGCCTACACCGAACTGGCTGAGAACGGTACAAGCACCTACGACCAGATATTTACGGCCATACTTGGATTATCCGGTAAGGACGCTGACATCGACTCCAACATCTTCAAGACTGCAGAAAGCGACGATAGCAAGACATTCTATACCTACAACGACCTTATCTTCAAGAACAAGAAAGCCGCTATCCTCTACCAGTGCATAGCCGAAGCCACAGGTAGCACTACCTCTGATAAGGCCACGGCCGCCAACACGGCATTCGCTTCAAACAAGAATCTGACCGGTGACAACCTCGATGCCAAGAAAGTTTACGAATACACCAACGGCGTATCTTACTACACCGCATGGGTGAAGCACAACCCCAACGGCACCAACATGCAGCAAGACAAGTACGGCGTGGTACGTAACCACTGGTACATACTGACCGTAAACAGCATCAGCGGCCTGGGCTACCACAAACCGACCTTTGAAGACGCCACAGACCCGGACGACGCAGCCGTGGCCAACATCCAGGTGGCAGCTACCATCAAGGCATGGACGGTTGTCAAGCAAGGTGTAGACCTGTAACCACCTCCCGAGTGGAAAAACATCCTGAAGATTTCATGGTAATTATAAATATTGGTTAGTTAAATGAATGTTTTTAATCAGAAAACAATCCGTTTCAATAGGTATAGTTTCAACCTTCATACAAAGTAAATAACTCAATTCACAAAAGTTTTGCCGGTGTTCACCTTCGCGGGCACAAGAAGTGATTCCCATACCCCCGCACAAAAACGCCGGACGTTGGATACCTCCCATCCTTCCCCGGAGCAAGGGCATATACCTGCCTTCGTCACCGGGGAAGGCGGGAAGCCAACAGTTTTCTCCCAACCCAACAACCCCGTATTGAGCATTATGACAGCAACAGCGAACCTACAGTGTCCTCCATCTTCTTCCGCCTCCTCCCGTGTCGGAAAGGGGCTGTACTTGCTTGCCCTTCTATTTGTCCTCACCTCGTGCATTTACGAGGACGAAACGGCCTGCCCCATCGAAGTGCGGTTTGTGTACGACCGCAACATGGAATTTGCCGACGCCTTTTCCTCGCAAGTGGACGATGTAACCCTTTTTATCTTCGACGAACAGGAGGTGTTCCTCAAAGCCGTACACGAAGAAGGCGACGCACTGCACACCGACAACAAAATAGACCTTGACCTGGCTCCCGGTGTGTATCACCTGGTGGCCTGGTGCGGCCTGTCGAAAGACGAAGACGGACTGTACATCATCAACTACCGCCTCACCCCCGGCGTGTCGACCATCGACGAAGCCGGCTTCACGCTGGATTACGGCGAAAGCACCACGCTGCGCCACGACCTGAGCAATCTGTATCACGGCATGGTGCGCGACTTCGAGGTGACGGCCGATGCCCCCTCGCAGACCACCATCAGCCTGACGCAGGACGTGAACCACGTAAAAGTGATGCTGCAGCGCTACAGCGCCACACGCGCCACCACCACCGACTATACCGTGACCCTGCAGACCGCCAACCACCAACTGGCCTACGACAACTCGGTGCAAACCTGCGAAACGCTGGACTACCGCCCCTATGACGTACAGGCCGAAACCATAGAAAACGTCGCCGGAAACGACTCCGGAGAAGACACCACCACACGCGCCTCGGAGAGCGACCTGCAAATGGTGACCGCCGAACTGGCCACCCTGCGCTTCACCACCGACAACGAAGCACGCTTCATCGTGGGCACACAAGACGGACAGCAGTTGCTCAACATCGACATGGTGCAGCTCATCGACATCATGCGCCTGTCGCAATACAGCAGCATGCCCCTGCAAGAGTATCTGGACCGCGAAAACGTGTGGTACGTGATACTCTTTGTCAGCGAGACCGACAACGGCACCCCCGCCATGGTATCCATGAAAATCAACGACTGGACCTATGTGTTCAACAATAACGACCTGTAACTCCTAAACCCGCCTACAATCTGCCAGCCATGTATACAGAACTCACATACCGCCTCACCGCCTTTGCCCGCCAACACCGCTTTTCCGCCCGCAGGACCAAAGGCACTGCCTGCCGCAACATGGGATGGTGCCTGGCGTTGTGCTGCATGCTGGCAGCGACGTCGTGCACCGACCTGACCGAAACAACCGTCGCCACAACGGGCGACGGCATCCTGTGCCTCACCGTGCCGGCTGCCAGCACACGGGCCGAAAGCACCGGTACCGCAGACGGAGAGGCGGACGCCACGGAAGAAGAACGGCGCATCACCTCGCTCTGGTTCCTGGCCTACCCCACCGCTGACGGCGAAGGCGAAACCCTGGTGAAGAAGCTCGACACCGACGAACTGACACACGACTACACCAACTTCTACATCAAAATGGAGTATGGCACCTACCGCATCTACGTCGTGGCCAACGTGCCCGAAGTGTCGGCCGGCACCACGGAGAACGAACTGAAGACCATCATCCTGAAGTACAAGGAGGGCGACGCGGTCAGCCTGCCCGACCCCGCCGGCACCGACGGCCTGCCCATGTTCTACCAAAGAGAGGAAAACTATACCCTCTCGGCCACTTCGGCCGAAAGCATCCTGGCCGACCTGGTGTACGCCTGCGTCAAGGTGCGCTACACGCTGGTGTTCGACAATACCACCGACGGCATCTCCAATGCCACCTTCGGCACCAACGTCTTGAAGATTGACGGCGTCAGCGTCCGCAACATAGCCGACCGCGCTCCCCTGGTGCCCGGCACGGACATCAGCGACGACCTCACGCTGTTCGACACCGACGCATCGGGCGCCTTCAACGGACAGTACCAGGTGGGAGCCTACGACCCTGACGACCCCGACAACAATAACTATACATTCTCAGAAACCACAATCGATTATACCGAGGCCGGACAATGGGCCTACCGCGGCACCTTCTACCTGCCCGAACACTACGTGACGGCAGAGACGCAGGACGCCCAGACGCAGATGCTCATTGCGGCCTCCCTCTACACCGCCCAGGGCGTCAGCCGCTCCTCGCTGGAGTACACCATCGACCTGGGCGACACCGAAGGACAGGACGACGAAGAAAACAAAGTGCGCCAACTGCCCCGGGGACGCTATTACGACATCACCGGCCGCATCACCAGCCTGGGCAGCAAGATAGAGGCCACCGCCGCCGTGACGGACTGGACACTGCAGACCGTGAACGCCGAGCTCAACGGCCCCTACTACCTCTACGTGGCGCAGACCAGCGTAGCGCTGGAGGCCGGACAGGACGTCACCGTGGCCTGCCACACCGATGCACCCTCGTTGAGCTACGAGAGCCCTACCTATACATTAAACGGTCAGGACATACCCATCTACCAAGTGGACTTCAACACGGACGAGACGGGCGCCTACACCTCGTTCACCGTGCGCACCCATCCCAATATGCCGCCCGTGGCCGATGCTTCAACCATCGACGAAATAGCCAAGTACTTCTACATCGTGGCCGGCGGCCTGAAGAAGAAGATAGACGTCGACCCCCTGAAGCTCGAACCCTACCTCACTGTGACGCCGCAGAACTATACCGTCTACATCAAGGACATATCGAACCTGACGACCTACGCCGTGTCATATACCTACCGCACCAACCTGCCCGATATACAGGTGGCGACCGACAAGGACATCGATAACCTGAGCACGGCGGCCGACGGCACAGTATTTACGAAGGATGGTGCTTATGACGGAACGGTGAGCAACGGCACCGGCACCCTGGTGTGTACGCTGGACAATCCCTCTAAGTCAAGCAACTTCCCCACCTCCACCACCGCCACCTATACCTTCACCGCCACCGGCTACGAAAATAAGTTGACGGCCACCGCCACCCTACAAATCATCCCCAACGCCACGTCCTACCGCCTGCACTTCCGCCCGCTGACCGACGACTGGACGAACCCGCACATCTATGTGTATCAGCCGCTGTATACGCCCAATGGGGTAGAGGTGCAGATACCAAGCAACCCGGCAGGCGAGAACGCCGTCCTCTACGGCTTCACGGGATGTGTCACCTTCAAAGGTTGGAAAGACGAAGGGGGGCTAATCGAAGACTATTGGTCGAATGCCACAGAAGGCAGTATTGTGACTGTTTCGCTGGGTTTCGACCCCTCGACCGACATCGACGGAGACCTGACCTCCGCGTCATCAGAGGAATACTATTGGGGGATAGACTACTGTTCCGCCTTCCGCGAGGATTGCTGCGAGACTGCCGTAAACCGCAAGTGGCCGGGCGTAAAGATGAAAGTGGACGAGGACAACCCCGGCTGGTTCTACTTCGACCTGACCCTGCTGGCAGAACCGGGCACGGCACTGATTATGTTTGCCAACACGCATAAATCAGACAATGGAGATAAAATGGATGCGAAATACCGCTGCCCCGCCCACATGGTCCCCGGCATACCGCTCTACAACTTTGCCGACAAGGACGGCTGGTTCCTCTACGACTACACGGAGGGCGACAAGAGCGAGTTTGTGGATGACAAGCCGAACATTCTGGACAAAACGGATTTGCCTGATGGCACTTACCGCATTTGGCTGACTGACAACAGCACTGGCTACAAAGACATCCACCTGTGGAGTAATGGCTCCGACTATAAAAGTTGGAATGATGAGGATGAGGATTTGCAGTACGACTCTGAAACAGGACATTATTATTATGACGTTGACGTGAATGAAACATGGCGACCTACCGGGAACATCAATTATAAACTGCACACCGACGGTGGCAATCCCCAAACCGGAGACCTTACCATCACCGCTGCCCAATGGCAATCAGTAACTGGAGAAAAATATGACTATGAAGTATACATATAATAAACTGACAATATTGTGTGTCTGCCTCCTCCTGTCCGTAGCCTCGTGCACGGACGAGGAGATAGGGAGCGGCTTGCCCCAAGACGGGGAGCCGGTGGAAATGACGTTCATACTCAACGTGGCGCAGACCGAAACCGTTGCCGTGACACGTGCCGGGAGCGACGACGACACGGTGGACAACCTCTACCTGCTGGTATTCTCCTCGCAGGACGCCGACGCCAAGCTGGAGCAGATGCAAGAGCTGGAATCCAGTGACCTGACGGACGTGGGAGACGGCAGCACGGTAAGAAAGAAGTTTACCGCAAAACTGGAGGCATCGACCACGGCAGAGAAATACATCTACATCGTAGCCAATGCCGCGACCCAACTGGCAGATATCAGCACGGGCAGCACCACGCTGGCCGCAGTCCGTGAACTGACTACCGGCAACCAAACCACCCCCCGCGTGATGAGCGGCATGAAGCAGACCACCATCCCCGGCATCGGCCTGGTGGCAGAGGACTTCCCGCTGGTAAGGACGGTGGCGAAAGTCACGGTGCAGACCGCGGACGGGGTGGATAACTTCACCCTCGACAGCTTCGAGCTGCGCAACGGCAACAGCACGGGAAGCATACTGGCGGGAGCAGAGTCCGACGCCACACCACCTGAGGGTTCGGAAACGCTGGCACAGGATACCGACGGAACGCTCTACGCCTGCCCCGGCAGCAAAGCGTCTACCCCCTTCCTTATCGTCAAAGGCGCTTACAACGGCACAGAAGGCTACTACCGCGTCAACCTGAAAACCGACGACTGGCTGGACATCCTGCCCAACCACCACTACGAGGTGACAATCACCCAAGTGAACGGTGCAGGCTACGCCACCGCCGACGAAGCCGCCAAGTACGACCCCGCCAACCTCACCGTCACCATCTACGACCACCAGCCCACGGTCTACAACATGATAACCAACGGCGAAGCGGAGCTGGGGGTGAGCGACACCATCGAGATTGGGGCGCAGACAGGCAATGTGGCAGCGTTCTACATCAAATATTATCCCGGCACTCCCACCGACCTGAAGGTGGAGGTAGACACCAAGGATGCCTACTGGCTGGCGCTGGACAACAGTGACGGTTATCCCAAGACTGCAACACTGGACAACACCAACGACGGGAACACAGAAACCGGCACCCTCTACACCTACCGGGTAAAAGTCACCACCGGCAACCTCACGGGCGACAGCCGCTACGGCCTCATCCATGTATCGGCAGGCGGGCTGAGCCGGGATGTGGTGGTGAAGCAGACGGAGGAGTTCCTGAACGATACGTTCGGTGCTATCTCGCTAACGGTGAAAGAGTATACACGGGACGAAAGCACATGGGCCGCAACCCTTAGTGAAACTTACGGCCCATACGATGACTACTGGAAATTTATCCGCGGAGAGGAAACCAAATTGGAGAAAAAGCTCTACGGCATCAATTCGGAAGCCATGGGCGGCAAGGTACGAACTGAGGGCTTCCACTTCCCGATGTCTGACTTCCTGCAGTTTGTCTATACCTTTACCTTGCCCAAAGAAGATGAAGATTCAGAATATCAGAACGTATCGTGGAAGGTGGAGCTGGCAGATGGCTACGAAAACAAGCTGTTGTTCTGGAAGGACAATTCATCGCCCGAAGGCAAAGGTGTCTACATAACTGACGCTACGTTCTTATCAGGAGAGGCATTGAGCGGCCAATCCTTCACCTTCACCAACAGCCTGCTGGATTTGCAGAAACCCGAAGGGGGAATCGTGGAGGATGCCTACCGCTACGGCAAGGACGCCTTCAGGATAGTGCTGACCAACAACACGACGGGACGCACCACCACCCTGTCCTACGACCTCTACCACACGGGCGTGTTTGCTTACGACGACGGGGAGGGCACCTACCAGACGGGGACAGCCAACGACCAGGGCTGGTACTACTACGAGGTAATCCTGATGGGCAACAACTACTGGCTGGACCGCAACCTGGGGGCGAAGTCCAGCGGATACTACATACAGGACGGCAACGGCAACAGCCTGTTGGGTGACGGCGACTGGCCGCTGCGCAACAACTCGGCGGGGGGGCTGTACTACATCGCCAAGGAGCCAACCGACAATGAGCCGACCATCATCGACGACATGTGCCCCAAAGGCTTCCGCATCCCCTACATGTCGGAGTACAACGCGCTGGTGGCCGACTCGAAATTCCACAACGACTATGTGGTGAATGCCGGTACGGACTATTGGTGTCCCTACTACCTGTCGGCCAACGGTACCGTCTACTTCCCCAAGAACCGCATGTACTACGGCGGACAGGCAGCGGGCGACGCCAACGCTGGCTACTACTGGACACGTACCGCCGCCCTGGGAGCCAGCGGCACGGAGCGCGGCTACTGGCTGCAGTTCATGAAGTTCTCGGGCAGCAACGCCTCGGCAGGGCGTTACCGCATCTGGGAGGATGCAGATAGCCCCAACGGCATGTCGGTGCGCTGCGTCTATGCCTCGCGCGTGGTGGAGACGTCGTACGACATCGAGTTCTACGTAAAGGGATATACGCACGTCTTCCTCTACAACGACGACGGCAACGGTAACCTGACCTACCTGAACTCCTGGCCGGGCGACATGATAGCCATCTACGATACCGGCTCGTTGAGCATGTACCATACGTTTGCTTACAGCAGCGTGACGGACTACACCGGCCTGAAAGTGGTGTTCAACATCGTGGACGATGACGGTAACGTGACAAGTTATCCTTCGGACTATGCAACCAACGGAGGGCTTTCCTTCATCCGTGGACAGGATGATAAGTTCTTCCATAGAATCGCAAACGAAGACGGCAGCGGCAGCGGTTGGACAGCAACTGCCGAATAGCCTGTACACCCGTTGGCGGAATGAAACAGCCTGCATACAGGCATGTTCCCCGCCCCGACTACGGCCAGACCATGCACAAGATGCCATCCTGAACAGCACAAGATGGCATCTTGTGCAACATAAGATGCCATCTTATGCAGGCAGAGACCAGGCCCGGAGAAATCCGGCCGCCTACTTCTTCTTCAGATAGATGATGGTGGGCAAATGGTCACTATACCCGTTCAACCACGTACGCCCCCCGTGTGTGCGCAACGGGGAACCCTTGTACTTGCCATCCTGCTGGATGAGATAGTCGCGGACAAACACTTCGTGGTCGGCATAACGCAACCCTTTGCGCGCCTTGAGCAAGGGACGTGAAAGCACAATCTGGTCGAACAGGTTCCACTTGCCGCGATACAGCAGCGTACCTACTCCCTCGTCTTCCAGGGTTTCCCACCAGGGATTGTAAAATTCGCCCTTCTTTACCTGCTTGGCATACTTGCGCGCCCCCAACGTCTGCATACTCTCGTCCATGGGGTCGTCGTTCATGTCGCCCATCACCACCAGCTTGAGTTTCCTGTCTTCGCGCAACAACGAGTCTTTCAAGGCCTTTACCTGACGCGCGGCATGCACACGCACCGGTGCCTCGGCCCCCCGCGAGGGCCAATGGTTGACGATTACGCAGACCCGCTCGCCGGCCAACCGACCGTCAACGATGAGGAATCCACGCGTGGGGTGCAACGTATCTCCCTGGAAAGGAGCCGACAAGACCAGCTTGGAACGGTTGACACTGAATTGGGCCGGGTCGTAAAGCAAGGCACAGTCAATGCCGCGCTTGTCGGGGCCCTCGTAATGCACATATTTATAATTGGATACCTCGGGAAGCGCCAGCAGGTCGTCCAGCACCCGGCTGTTCTCCACCTCGGCCACCCCAATGAAAGCAGGCCCTTCGGGCACCTTGTCGCGCGAAAGTTGCGAAAGCACCGTAGCCAGATTCTTGAGCTTTGCTTCATATTTACGGCTTGTCCAGCGATAGCTTCCATCGGGCAAGAAGTCATAATCGTTCTTACCCGCATCATGAATGGTATCAAACAAGTTTTCCAAATTATAAAAAGCAACGCTATACAGCTTGCGTTCCCGGTTCTGCCCGTTCACGGCCAGACAACACACCAGGCAAAAAGAAAGGATGATTGATAGTTTCTTCATAGTCAAATACAATTTTATTCGTTGCAAAAATCAGAATTTAAACCAGATAAACCTAGTTTTTATGCCAAACTTTTTTCTGTTTCAAAGAAATGCCTTATCTTTGCAACCCGAAAAAGACCATTACACTTATTTACCGAAATAGTAACAGAATATAAATTTTAAAACAAATAAGGAAATGAAAAAAGGTATTCATCCCGAATCTTACCGCCCGGTAGTATTTAAAGATATGTCAAACGGCGATATGTTCTTGTCACGCTCTACTTGTGCAACAAAGGAAACTATCGAATTTGAAGGCGAGACTTATCCGCTGGTTAAATTGGAAATCTCCAGCAGTTCTCACCCGTTCTACACTGGCAAATCTAAACTGGTAGACACAGCCGGTCGTGTAGATAAGTTCATGAGCCGTTACGGTAACCACAAGAAATAATAAACCCAGCATAACATGCCAGGCGAGGGAGAATCCGACAAGGGTTCTCCCTCTTGTTTTTTAGGGAAATCCCTATCCGTTCTTAGGAAAAACTATTTGCCCCGCAGCCAAAAACAGCTTACTTTTGGAAACAACAACACAAAAACCAATGCTTATGAAACGGATTACCATTTTACTGTTGCTGGCGGCATTAAGCAGCGCAATAACCGCCTTTGCCATTCCCGGGCAAAAAGACTTGAGCGGCTCCATCTGCATAAAGGGAACACTTAAAAAGGAATACCTCAAAGCACCGGCAGGTACCCCTGTCGTTATCCGGCGGGTAGTCAAACAGCCCACCGCCTCCGTTGACAACCCAAGTGCCCTGCTATATGCAGTAGATATCAGCGGCATACAATATGGCATAACCCACGAGGAGACCGCCGACATCATTGCCATAACCCCACCGAAAAACGGTCAGGAATTCTGGCAACAGCTGTACCTGCGGGCCAAAATGTATTCACACTTTGAACGGAACGGCTACCGAAACGAACTGCGCCAGAATGTGGGGAACGAATGTGTGGAATATCTGAACAAGTTGAGTGACATAGCCTATACCGACGAACTAACACAACTTTATGCCGAGGGAATATTTGCCAAGCTGATTCCGGGAAACATCGACCCCAAACGTACCGAGAACCTGAACATCCGAATCATACAGTCGGCCGAACCCGACGCATTCATGCTGCCCAACGGTGCCATGGTTATCAGCACAGGCCTGCTCTGCACACTGGATTCGGAAGACGAACTGGCTGCCGTGCTGGCCAACGAGATATGCCATTATGCATTGGACCATCCCATTACCAATATTTATACAACCGAGCGGCGCGCCAAACGCAGCCTGTTCTGGGGCAATCTGCTGGCCGAAACCGCCCAAGCCGCCTTTGAAATAGGCTACTGGGACAGCAACGACAAAGCCTATACCGTGAGCAGTGTAGCCAACCTGGCAAGCATTGTGGCCCTGTTAAGTTTTCCGGCTTCCAACCACATGGGGATAGAATACAAAAAATCGCAGGAAAAACAGGCAGACAGTTTCACCCTTGAACTCTTGCAGGCCACAGGCTATAATCCGGAAGGGCTTTCATCGGCCCTTCGCAAAATAACCAACTTCTACATCAAAAAGCAACGCACGGAAGACATAGCCCGCTATGGGAATATCGACCGCCTGAAAGAGCGCCTGGAAAATATCAACGGACAAACGACGCTGGAAGGGGGACGGCCCTACCTGAGAAATACCAGCTATGCCGTTACCTTCAATGCCGGAATGAACTATGCCAACAAGCGCTATAAGGATGCATTGGAACTGGTTAACAAAAACATAGACAACCACCTGGCCACCGAAGAAGATTACCTTATATCCATAAAATCCAGAATGGCCCTCGAAAACTCGGAAGAGACCAACAACCAGTGCCTGGCCCTTTTAAAAGAAATGCAGGAAATGGCCGGAGACACCAAAAATCTGGATGTCTGCAAACAGAACATCCTCTTGTTGATACGCATGAACAAACAAGTAGCGGCAACCGATGAATTGCGTCACTACATAAGCTATCTTTCGCAATACAACATGCAGAACGTGCCAGAAGAAGAATCAGAATGGATTGAAAAAGAAACCCAGTGGGCAGAAGATACCCTGTCGCGCCTCAACAAAATATAATCGAAACCCTCTCCTTGCCCGTCTCACACAAAAGAAGCCCCTCCATCTGCCCGGCTTACAGCCAGCGGGATGGAAGGGCTTTCTCTATATCCATTCAAAATAATTCTGCTATTTACGGAAAGGTGGCTTCACGACCACGGCTTTCAACTTCCGGCCGCGCATATCCACCGCTATTTCTGTTCCCACTTTGCTGTATTCGGGCTTTACATACCCCATACCGATTCCTATCTTCCGCATGGGCGACATTGTTCCCGAAGTAACCCGACCAATCTCTGTACCATCGGGAGCATATAGGGCATAACCATGACGCGGAATGCCACGGTCTACCATCTCAAACCCAACTAATTTGCGCACCGTACCCTCAGCCTTCTGTTTTTCCAGTGCCGGACGGTTGATAAAATTCTTGCCTTCTGTAAACTTGGTTATCCAACCCAGGCCAGCTTCTATCGGCGAAGTCGTGTCGTCCAAATCATTTCCATACAGACAGAAGCCCATTTCCAGACGCAGCGTGTCACGAGCTCCCAAACCGACTGGCTTGATGCCGTATTCGGCTCCAGCCTCAAAGACGGCATTCCAGATTTTCATGGCGGCTTCCGGATAAAAATACAGCTCAAAACCGCCTGCACCCGTGTAACCCGTGTTGGATATGATTACATCCTTTTCACCGGCAAACTCACCATGTGTAAAAGTATAGTAAGGTATTTCGGACAAATTGATGGGAGTAAGTTTCTGCAAGGCAAGAATCGCCTTAGGCCCTTGTACAGCAAGTTGTGCCATGCGGTCGGAGGCGTTCTCCAGCTCGGCACCTTCGGTATTGTGGGTCACGCACCAATTCCAATCCTTCTCAATGTTGGCGGCATTTACCACCAGCAGGTATTTCTCAGGTTCGTAATGATAAACCAAAAGATCATCCACAATTCCTCCTTTATCATTGGGGAAGCAGGAGTATTGTACTTTACCCGGCGTCAAGGCTGCTACGTTATTGGAAGTAACTTTCTGCAAGAAATCAAGCGCATTCGGCCCCTTTACCCAAAATTCGCCCATGTGCGAAACATCAAAGACGCCTACCGCCTGGCAAACCGTTATATGTTCATCAATAATGCCCGAGTACTCAATGGGCATATTATATCCCGCAAATTCGTGCATCTTTGCTCCCAGCGAGATATGTTTTTCAGTAAATGATGTGGTTTTCATGACATTATATTATAAAAACAGGAATTATCTGGCAGCCGTCAACTCGGCAATCTTAACAATCACTTTCATTGCTTTCTCCATGCTCTGTATGGGTACAAACTCGTAACGGCCATGGAAATTAAGCCCACCGGCAAAAATATTGGGACAAGGCAAACCCTTAAACGACAATTGTGCCCCATCCGTTCCACCGCGTATGGCCTTTACATGCGGTTCTACCCCAACAGCCTTCATGGCCTCGAAAGCAATGTCTATGATGTGCATTACTGGTTCAATCTGTTCACGCATGTTATAATACTGGTCGTGCAGTTCAAGCAACGCAGTGCCCTCGCCATATTCGGCGTTGATTTTCCGCACCAAATGTTCCAACTCCCGCTTACGGCTTTCAAAACGGGTGCGGTCGTGGTCGCGCACAATATACGATACAGTTGTTTGCTCTACCTCTCCAGTTACACCAATCAGATGATAAAAGCCTTCATACCCTTCGGTATGTTCGGGAGTTTCATGACTGGGAAGTATGGCCATAAAACGATTGGCCACCCGAATGGAATTAATCATTTTATGCTTGGCATAACCGGGATGTACATTACGACCTTTGAACACAATCTTGGCCGAAGCTGCATTGAAGTTCTCAAACTCCAGTTCACCCACTTCGCCGCCATCCATCGTATAAGCCCAGCTACAACCAAATTTTTCCACATCAAATTTATGGGCACCCAACCCGATTTCTTCGTCAGGATTGAATCCTATGCGTATTTTGCCATGCTTGATTTCGGGATGTTGCTGCAGATAGACGACTGCCGAAACAATTTCGGCAATGCCTGCTTTATCGTCGGCGCCTAACAAGGTACGACCATCGGTTACAATGAGATCTTCGCCTTTATGGTCGAGTAATTCAGGAAATTGTGAAGGCGAAAGAACAACGCCCTCTTCAGCACACAATACGATATCACTTCCATCGTAATTCGCTACAATCCGAGGTTTTACATCCTTCCCACTCATATCCGGACTGGTATCCATATGAGCAATAAACCCTATTACCGGTACCTCTCCATCCATATTAGCAGGCAAGGTAGCAAACAGATACCCGTTTCCATCCAATTCGATATCTTCAAGTCCCAGGTTCTCAAGTTCTTCCTTTAAATAATGGGCAAATAGCATCTGTCCAGAACTACTAGGGGTTACTCCGGTCGTTTCATCCGACTGCGTATCAAAACCCACATACTTTAAAAAGCGTTCTACTAAAGTCATATCAATTTGTATTTAATAAACATAAGCGGCTCTTGCTGCCGAAGAAAAAAAGAATGCACCACAATAAAAACACCGGGCCACACAATCTCTTATTTCCTTGTTTTACAGCCGGCTGTAAAGTTAAAAAAAGAGGCGTGAATCGCCAAGCAATTCACGCCTCTTTTTGGTTCTATTTCATCATTTTGTCAATCAAAAGCAGCCTGTTCCATCAAAACAATGGGTACAAAGTTTACATTTAGGCAATCCAATCGCTTCAACCAGATTCTCAAGTGTATTAAACTTCAGAGAAGACAGGCCAAAACGCTCCCGAATAACCTCCACCATGCGCTGATACTCCGGCGAGCCTGTGCGTGCATACTTGTCCAAGTTCTTGTTCTCATCGCCTTCAAGTTCTTTAATAATGCGCCGTGTAATCAATTCCAGATTGTTTTTTGAGGCTGTAAACCCAATAAATGGACAACTATAAATAAGAGGTGGACAAGCAATGCGTATGTGTACCTCGCGAGCGCCATAATCATAAAGCACCTTTACATTATCGCGCAACTGGGTTCCCCGAACAATGGAATCATCACAAAACAAAAGACGCTTGCCCTGAAGCATGGCACGATTGGGGATAAGTTTCATCTTGGCAACCAAACTACGCAGCTCCTGACGACTTGGAGTAAAACTGCGCGGCCATGTAGGTGTATACTTCGCAATGGCACGATGGTAAGGTATCCCCTTACCCTCAGCATATCCCAAAGCCATTCCCACTCCCGAATCGGGAATTCCACAAGCACAGTCCACTTCCGAAGCATCTTCTTGTCCCATCTTCAATCCTGAAGCGAAGCGTACCTCTTCTACATTACGCCCTTCATAACAGGAAGTCGGGAAACCATAATATACCCACAAAAAAGAACATATCTGCATCTGTTCGCCGGGTTTACGCAACTGCTCTATGCCATCGACGCGCATGCGTACAATCTCACCCGGACCTAAATAGCGGTCTATCTCATAATCGAGATTTGGAAAACTGCTCGACTCACTCGTCACAGCATATGCTCCAGGCTTCTTACCAATAACAATAGGCGTGCGTCCCCATTTGTCTCGGGCAGCAATAATTCCATCTTCCGTCAACAACAGCATTGAGCATGAACCTTTTACATTTGCATATACATTCTCAATACCATCTACAAAATCACGCCCTTGTATAATGAGCAATGCTATCAATTCCGTCTGATTGGTTTTACCAGAACTCAATTCCGCCAAATGCATATTACGAGCCAATAAATCGGCTTCCAATTGGGCGATGTTGTTTACCTTACCTACCGTAACAATCGCAAAACGGCCTAAATGTGAATTTATAATAATAGGTTGCGCATCTGTATCACTAATGATTCCTATGCCTGAGTTTCCGGCAAATTTGTCGAGTTCATCCTCAAATTTAGTACGAAAATAGGTGCTTTCCAAGTTGTGAATAGAGCGTACAAATTGCTTTTCTTCTGCATCGTAAGTAGCCAATCCACCACGTTTGGTGCCCAAATGCGAATTGTAATCCGTTCCATAAAACAAATCTGCTACACAACTTGCTTTTGAAACAGTTCCGAAGAATCCTCCCATAAAATCTGTTTTTGTTAAAATTCAAAAATCCAAATGGTTTTCAACGGCCGCAAAGGTACAAAATTACTCGCCATGCTGAATGAAGAAGACAAGTGTTTTTTTGCGATACCACTCAAGAAAGCCTAACTTTGCAGGCACAAACTAAAATCACAAGAACCTCTGATTATGACTAAAACACTCATAGCCATTTTTCTGGGTGGAGGTACAGGTAGTGTATTGCGATATGTCATACAGCAACTTATCAATGAAAATCTCACCACCAACTTCCCCTGGGGAACTTTTACTGTTAATGTATTGGGAAGTTTTCTCATAGGACTGTTTTATGCCCTATCCGCACGTTTGGGATTATCTGCAGAAATAAGGCTATTACTAACAACCGGACTTTGCGGCGGTTTTACAACATTCTCTACGTTCAGCAACGATGGTGTATTGTTGCTTAAGCAAGGTCATTCGGGAACATTCATACTCTATACCCTAGCCAGTGTGATTATAGGAATAATTATGGTATGGGTGGGAGCAATGACCGGAAAAGAATAATATTCTTTTTTCTTATTTCACTACCTGAAACGGGATATTTACTGTGGATACAAAGCCCGTATTATCAAGCACATATACATAAAGTCGGTAATTTCCAACCTTATCTACCCGCCCCTGATAGATATTCTCGGAAGATGTTACGACCTTTCCCTCCCGATCAGGACGAGGCTCATACGAGCCTCCCGACCCCAATACCGTAGCTTCGTGCAGAATCTCCCACACGTATGTAAGTTTATCTTTTTGCTTATCAGTAGCATCCACACAAGCATTAAAAACAGTTCCAGCTTTTACTTCCACGTTTTCAACAGGTTGTTTACCGTTCAACGTAATTTTATGAATAACAGGTGCAGTCTCAGTCGGTTCACTTCCTGTCCAAACGCGTTGCATAGCTTCTACCATTGGAGTTTTCTCACCTTGTAGCGGCAATCCCTCCACCCCATCTTCAACAAACATACTGAACCAGGTAGGTGTCCGCTCTTCTTTTGTCCCCACAAAAAAACGAACGAACCTAAGCTACGAGGATTATCAAGGATGTAACGGGTATACCGTTCTTCATAGATGGCACGTTTCTCCTCACTGGTTTGTTCAATAGGAGCCTTCCACGAAGTAAGGGTAGTCTCCCACCATCCTGTAGGCCCCCACTCTGTAATAATAAAAGGCCCTTTATAATCGGACCTTTCAAATACTTTCCTCACATCCCCCATCGGGCCATATACATTCATCCCTATATAATCCAGGCTAGGCGCATAGCGGGCTATAGAATCAAGCGCTGACGGATTATAAGAAACAACTGTAGACACCAAATGACGCTTGTCTATTGATTTAATAATCTGAGCAAGTTCCTCCACAAAACGCCATGCGGCAGCCGTATTCGCTTTATTGCCCAGTTCAATTTCGTTACCAATTCCCCAAGCCAGCAAACACGTATCTTCTTTGAAGGTTTGCGCCAAGACACGTACTTCGTCACGTTTCCGGTCTTTATAATCTTCGTCAAAATAGCTGGCAAGCTCCTTGCTCATGTCAACGCCTTGCATAACATACATACCGTGCTCAGCGGCCAAAGCCAAAGTCCTCCTCACTTCCTTGACATCACCGCCCCAAGTCCGAAAAGTATTGGCTCCATTACTGGCTGCGACATCCAGCCGATAGGTACCTCCAACTCCTTTAATATAGGTTTCACGTCCCTGTACATATAATTTATACCCATCACCCGTTTGTCTTATTTCCACTTCTGGTGCAGAAGAAGTACATGCACAAAACAAAAATCCATACAACAGACAAAATGACAATAACTGTTTCTTCATAATCATTCAATGAATATATATAAAAAACATTTCAAAATCCGTTCACCAATCAACCAGCCTCACAACACCAACTACAACTTATGATTAAGATAATCGGTCAAGCTATCTTCCCGCTCCAGGCCAAATTTCTTACGCAACCGATAACGTACCGTCTCTACGCCCCGAACCGAAATATTAAGCAATGGAGCAATTTCTTTGGTAGAAAGATCCATCTTAAGATAGGCACACATCATACACTCATTATTCGACAAATCAGGATGTTTGGCATGAAGACGTTTCATAAAGTTATTGTGTATAAGATCAAACTGGTCTTCAATGCGTTTCAGAACCTCATCACTCTGAATATTCGCATCTATTTTATTATTAATGAGCAAAAGTTTCTGCTTACCTTCGCGGGCACTTTCACCTTTCAAGGTGGCCGCAACCTTTACAATCTCCGATTTGATTTCCGTAAGCATCTCGTTTTTCCGAAGGAAGTTTATCATCAAGTTAGCCATTTCCTGGCTTTTATGTTGCAAGTCATACTCAAGCTTTTCTTTCTCAAGCTCCATAATTTGCTTCTCCCGTTTGGCCTTTTCCGCCTCATATTCTTTTTCCATTTC